>Ga0304728_1000248_pt1 | contig 44790 bp, 45 predicted proteins | sample C_130625_MF_Meta_FD_190476 | JGI IMG/M metagenome (GOLD analysis project Ga0304728, IMG submission 190476) | Freshwater microbial communities from Lake Croche, Canada to study carbon cycling - C_130625_MF_MetaG (v2) (version 2) | ecosystem: Environmental > Aquatic > Freshwater > Lake | place... | reverse complement strand
ACAGCGCCCGGCACAGGTTCGGCGCGTGATCCCGCGCAACGCCTTCGGGGCACTGGAGGAGAGCTCTGACTCGGAGTAGACACAAACCCAAAACCAAAACCAAAAAAAACTTTTTACATTTACGTTCAAAACAGAAATTGATACTCCAACTGCAGACACAACAATATGAAGAAGCAAATCCGCAATGTTCTTGTTGAGAAGCTCAAGATGATCGATCTCTTTGCAGGAACGGGTGCCTTCACTCGCGCATTCACATCCACTGGCAAGGTAGACTGTGTATTTGCGAACGATATGGTGCCATGGTCAAAGACGGTATATGATGCGAACTTTGATCATTCACTCACGCTTGGGGATCTGAATGACATTAATGTAGCTGATATTCCGGCTCATGACATTCTGACGGGTGGGTTCCCTTGTCAGCCGTTCAGTATCGCGGGTAGGCAAGAGGGATTTGAGGACAAGCGATCAAATGTCTTCTGGAAGATTCTGGAGATCCTTGATTACCACAATCCACGGTGCGTGGTCCTTGAGAATGTGAAGAACTTGGTTACGCATGATGATAAGAAGACCTTCGCAACCATTGTTTCAAATCTTGAGAGCCGAGGATATCACGTGAAGTACAAGGTTCTTAACACAGCAGACATTACCGGTGTTCCTCAGCATCGTGAGAGGATCTACATTGTCTGTCTCAAGTCGAAGGAGGCATTTGACAACTTCACCTTGGACTTTCCTGAAATCCCAAAGGCAACAATCTCGTCTCTCTTGCAAGATGATGTGGATGAGAAGTATTACTACACAGAGAAGTCCTCGACGTGGGGACTTGTCAGTGAAGCTGTGAAAAAGAAGGACACGGTCTATCAGTACCGTCGAGTCTACGTTCGCGAGAACAAAAGCAATGAGTGTCCAACCTTGACAGCGAATATGGGCGGAGGTGGGCATAATGTTCCACTGATCGTAGATGAAAAAGGTATTCGGAAGTTGACTCCTCGCGAGTGCTTCTCGTTTCAGGGCTTTCCTATGGACTATGTATTGCCTAAACTCTCAGACACGAATCTCTATAAGTTGGCAGGCAATGCTGTCTCTGTACCCGTGGTTATGTTAGTGGCTCGGCAACTGGTGCCACTGCTGTGAAGATTCCCTCAAAGGTTCCTTCGTAGACCATCTTGCAGTGATCACCCAACTGAGGCTTCAAACTCTCCCAGTTGATACGAGGGCGACGGCTTTCGTCACTCTGGTCGGCCTTGGACTGCTTCTTATTGACCCTAATGCTAGTCCACACCGGATCAGTATTGGGAAGAGGAATATGCCAGATTACAATCTTATTATCAAGCCACCCGCGCGCATCGAGGAAGAAGATGTTGTCCCATTTTTGCTTTGGTCCAAACGAAGTAGGTCCATCGCTTGTGAATGACTTGCATTCAATTGTGCCCAGTACGGATGATGTGAGGTCCCCCTTGCAGACCCATGAGCACGTGGCATCATTCAGGTTGGCACGAATGAAGTACTTGATCATATTCTCACTCACGTGTTCGGGTAGTCCATCCCATCTTGTTTTGTACCCATGATCGATGTTCAGTTCGCGAATCTTTCTTGCGTGGCTAAGCTCTGCATAATAGTAGTCCCTCACTGCTTGCTCACTTGGCTCAACTGGGTTTTCTTTCGGTGGCATCTTTGACATTATTTGATTAACCTGACAAAACAGATTCCATTTTGCTACCAATTAAGACATCAGGTGTACAATGGATATCTATCAGATTACCCTTGAGCAGGTGCCGAAGAGAATGATTACAGTGGGCGTGTTGAGAGAAGCATTTGATATGTGCACTCCATATGACTGTCCATCACGAGTGTTGTTTAGCAGATGCTATCCAGAGCGCAACTGGCCGGGAGAGACACCCGAAGATGTTTCGATGGAGATGGTCGTCAAGGTCTTTTGGTATTGTATGGGACACACCGCGTATCTCGATCGGTTCATTGGATTCTTTGCGGGGCACCGGGTGGCGAGTTATGATGTTCTGAATGAATACTTTGTTCGTGCCTTGGTCAAGACATGAGATCGCCTCCGACGCCGAGTCTTCCGCTTTCCTGCTCCTAAAGATGCAAATGGATCATCAAGTTTAATATCATTAGTGTTCGTCCATTCTGCATAGTCGATGTAATTAGGGAGTCGTCCAGTACGGACATACGGGAACTTTTTACATCTATGTCCGCCGAGAGATCTCACTTCTACAAAGTAAACATGCGTCCCATTGTCCACGGCTTTTTTTAGAGCAGCGAGGATACACGGTGTTCGTTCAAGAAATAGATTGTCGCATACGTAGGGCTGTCCGTCTAGCCATAAATCATTGTGGACAAAGATTCGGCGGTATGTCGTGAAGCCATTTGCAAGTATTCGCATAAACCCAGGTCTTGTGATCTGCTCTTCGCCAAACTTTGCAAGACCGTTAACGGTAGTCTCAGCGATCTTTTCAGCACGCGCTATCTGGAGCGATCTGTCCCGAGGTGACACAATCGGGATCAAGTTTGCCGATATCATCGGAATAGCCACTCGTAGGAAAACAGGCGCATAATTGTCACCTTCTTTTGATAGTTCGCTGGCAATGGTACGCTCATCCATCTCCTCTCCACTTATAATGAGAACTGGAACTGGGTTATATGTACCACCAAAAACTCTCCAGGGCTGTTTAATCGTTTTAACAAGATCAATCACGCTGTTCTCCCCTACTGCACCTCTTTTTGATCCTCCCAAACTGAGAATCAAGTTGTCCTCCTTTTCGTCATCTGCTGTGAAGTCATATTCATCGTCGAATCCGCCGAGGTCCATCAACATCTCTATCGCGCGTTTTTCATCGGAACCCGAAAACTCCCTGAGCACAGGAGCATCAAGTACAGGTCTGTCATCTGCCATTGTTCTCTACAATATAGTTAATTTCACTTAACCCTTTGTCAGCACGTAAGCACGATTGATACCACTCAGCTCAGCAGTAAGGTGGAACAGGGCTCCGGCGATAAAAACGGTCATCCATTTGGAGAACCCCGCCTTTTCGGCAACCCAAAACACTGGAAGCAAAAAGAGTCCAACAAGAACAGCCTCAAAGAGAAAGTACATTTATATTCAAAATGGATTTGATTTTAGCAATCAATAAACAGTAGGGACAAAATGATTTCTAATCTCAAGAACGCACTCGACAGCACGATGGATAACGCAGGGGGGACGAATGTGTTGTCTGGAACTGTGCTCCAGGCATATAATCAGCCGATCTGGTACGTGAACTTTCTAACGAGGACGGGAGGAACACTACTGCTGGAGGTCGTCTGGCGTGATGGGGGAATTGTTGGGTCTGTGTTGAATGTCTTCAAGATGTCGGAGAATACGGTGAAAAACATCGTTGATAGCTTCCTCCTGAAGGTTGTGGTCTCTGATGACGCTCCAGTCTATAACTGGACTGAGAATATTGAATACTCAAATACACCGTCTCTCGGATACTAGATCTTCTCTAGCTTTGTAGGGACAATCTTCACTAACTCAACTGGCTTGTAGACAATCGTACAGCCATGGACCTCGGTTGTTCTACACGAAGCACAAAACACTTTTTCATTTGAACACTTGCACGTGAACTCCAAGTGGGTCTTCTTCTTACAGTGAACACAACGGGGCATACCTTTGTGTGTTGTTAATAAAATCATACCCATTTTTAATGAAGAGGATCACATACTTGGTGGTCGTGGATCCCGACGTGGACTTTCCACTATCCGACTTTGCAAGAGACGTAGCCATTTGTCTTGCGGATCCGAATGGTTGGGAGTCAAAGGGATATCACTTTGTCATGGTAAAGAATGACGCTCACGTTCATATCCACCTGACATCCATCAAGGGTCTGAAAGCAGCAGGGTGCGATCATACACTGTCTTGTGCTGAGATGGGTGGTCGGGAAATGCGGATCAATGAACACCGGTGGAGACACGGGACAAAGCGGTCGGGTCAAGATCTAGACGGCTATCGTCAGTATGTCATCTCACACGAAATGGGACATATCCTTGGTCGAGACCACGTAAAATGCCCTGGGAAGGGTCAACCGGCTCCGATAATGCTCCAACAGACTTTAGGACTTCACGGGTGCCTTCCGAATACAAACGTGTAGTAGGAGACTCCTTTCTGAAATACGTAACTGGGTTGGAAAGGATCATCAAGACAATCGCAATGATAAAAAGAACAACTGCTATTTTCAGCATTGACACTCTACTTATAAAAATGGACAGCATTGTAACCGCCGTGATTGAGAAGTTCAAGCAACGGTCGGAGTTTGGGCAGGCAAAGTACGGAACGAACCTTGATCGTAAGGATCTTTCAGTGCTTGAATGGATTGTGCATGCTCGGATGCGATTCTGTATTTAGAGAAACTTAGAACGGAGCTTGCGAGAACCCTTCCGGTGACGGTGCCGACGGGTGACCTTCCGGACGCGCTTGGACGATGAACGACGACGACGACGGCGCCCGCCCTTGGGATCCTCGTCTTGCGCTTCGGGGTCACCGGGCACACCAAATGCCTCCATCGGACCACTCGCAACCCATCCAGCCATCGGAGGAAGATCATCAATTGCTGCATCTGCTTTCTCTTCTAGACTTCCGAGGTCATCTGTAGTTCCCTCAACTGTGAATACGCCCGTATCGTCGCCATTATCGGTAAAACTAAGAGACAGTGTAGTTGCACCGAGGGCTCCACGCAAAAATCTCTCGTCGGGTGCTAGTTTCTCCTTGGTAGGTGCAGGTCTTCCACTTGGGCTTGTCGCAGGGAACGTAAACTTAAATGAGGGCATTTGCTATTCCGCAATAAAATCGTTAGTTGGAGTACGCCAGACCACCCATACCACTCATTACGCGGAAGATGTTGTAGTTCACGGCATACATACGGAAGTTGAACGGACGGCTCTTGGTCGGGTAGGTACCTGTCTTGAAGCTATCAAACACGAGCGTGGTCGTGTCGATGCGAGAGAAGTTACAAGTTCCCGACGGCTGGTGCTCCTCGGGCTGGAGGGCAAACGAGTACACGTTGATCGGGTTAGCAACCTGGTAGGTCGTCGTGGTAGAACCCGTGGAGGTGACTGAGCCTGATACTCCGGGTTGCGTCGACCCCTCCAGCGCAAAGCTAGCGGTGTATACAGTAGCCGTCGACGTAAAGCTCGTGCATGTAAATGTTCCCGCCGTTGCACTCGTAGGCAGGTTAGACGTGATAATAACGCCATATCCCGTAGCATTGGCACCAAGAACTACCATTCCGGGAAGAAGGATTCCAGTGAGCCCAGAATATTGCTTCGTAGTTCCGGCGCCCGCCGTGATCATTGTAAACGAAGCCGAGAGAGCAGGAACTGTTCCAGCCACAGTGACTGCGTTGGCCAGCTGGCGAGTCGGCCAGAAGGCACCGCCCGAGTGGTGCTGGTAGGGCTGGACCTTCCAGAAATAATCGCCGTAGCGCTCATCGAACCGGTCCTGTCCGTTGATCTGCAGGCGGGCGCGGTTCACGATGTCGTCGTAGACGAACGGCTGTGTGTATCCCGTAGCGAGCGTCGTAGCAGATCCACAGTCCGTCTTTTCGGCATCCTGGAAGACCCACACCAGCTCCTTCACCGGGTGGTTCAGGGTCAGGTCAATGCGGGCAGAAGCCGTTGTCAGTGTCTGCTGGAGACCAAACTGGAGCTGGTCAATCAGGTACTCGTGGGACTGCTGGGCAAACCGGCGACGCTCATCCACATCCAGGTAGATGTAGTCAATGTAGAGCGCCATATCCTTGAGCTGGGGAAGGGCAGCCGCCGCCGCCGACACAGACGTATACGCACCCCTGCTCACCAGGTCAGTTGAAGGGGCCAACGTGATGTTCAGGCGCACCTCGTGGTACTGAAGGGCAATTAGGGGCAGGGCCAGACCCGGGTTGCGACAGAACCAGAACTGGAGGGGAATATACAGAACGCCCGGACGACCTCCGCACGATGTTAGAGTGGTCGATGTGCCTCCAAGTGTGCCTCCCACCATCGCATCGAGCTTGCAAGAGTTGTCATACGACGAGGTCAGATTCTCCCACAGGTAGAGCCACTCTCCATAGTGGGTGTCGATGATCTGTCCGCCGATCTCCACCTCAATTTTCTTGAGAAGTGCATACCCCAGGCGACGTTGACCATCGCCAGTCCAGAGAACGTCCGTGGTGAGTCCACCCGTGGCTGCAGTTGTGTCCGGAAGCGTCACCTCAAGGTACGTCTTGTACATCAGATCGGCGTTGCGGTTGATCACGGCGACGACGCGCTGGCCATACTGGGGCTTGCCAGTGAAGTTCACGCGGAATGCCTCCATGGCGAAGTTCGTATGACGCTTGTACAGTACCTTCCAGAAGGTGATGTGGGGATTTCCAGTAATGTAGGCATCCTGAGCACCATATGCAACGAGCTGAAGAAGACCACCGCCCATTTAGTTTATTCTTTGCGAGGATATATTCTTCTGCCTTTGACACAATGAGGGGCTTGACGAACCGCTTCTGTAGCTGTATCAAGAAGGTTCGCAAGACGGTCAAGAATGAAAAAGGTCCTATTGCTATCTGTGTGAAGTCTGTTTTACAGAAGAAGGGGCGAACTCTTAAGAAGTTCACATGTGGTAAGAAGGGACGAGTGATTACGCAGAAGGCAAAGCATTGAACTTTTCCAAGGCTTTCTTAGCTGCCAACTGTTCGGCTTTCTTTCGAGTGCTTCCTTCACCAAACTCTACGTTGTTGCCCTTGAGCACAATACATACCCGAATCCGTCCATTGTCGTAAGGATCTAGCATTGTATAGGTTGGAGTGCAACCGTACTCGCGCTGACAGTACTTCTGAAAGATATCCTTGTAGTTTGTAATTGTGGTCACAACATCCTGAATGTCTAGATAGGCTTCCAGTACGTTCGTGACAAATGTATACACAATGTTAAATCGGTTTCCACAATCTGTCCACAGTGCGCCAATGAATGCCTCAAATATATCACCCAGCTTCTGGATGTTCTTTCGCCCATTGATGGCAACAGACTCTTCATTGTGACGAGAAATGACGTAGAAGGTGTCCAGACCTACTTTTTGACAGAGAGCACCAATACGCTCGTTGTTGACCAGCTCCTTGCGGGCATCTGTGAGAAAGCCCTGCTTCTTATCAGGGTACTTCCTTCGCAGATAGGTAGCCACACAGACGCCCAATACAGAGTCTCCTTCAAACTCTAAACATTCATAACTTTCATCCTGGAGAGGCATCACACCAGATGGACACGGAGCAAGAGACGCCGGACGTCCATCGGGAGTAGTGTATTCAGCTCGCTTCACATAGGTTGTATGGACCATTGCCGTCTGGAAAACCTTGTGGTTGACAACTCGATAGTGCGACAATCCATGGCGATGAAGAATGCGGTGGATATCACGTTCGGTAAAGGACTGGTTCCGTGGATTGTACGGCGAATATGTATCAGACATTACCTTGTGGTTTGCTGATGAATCTTTTATCCGTTTTCCTACACAATGGGAGCTGCGCAGTCGATGATGTATACGGCTCTGCCGGATGCTCCACCAAAAGTTCATCCAGGGGGATTTATTGATGTAGCAAGTGTACGGTATGCCACTCCTTGGAAACGAGATATGGCAATCGGATTTGTCTTTTTCAATCCTGCAAAATCCAAGCGTATGCTGATGAACTATCTGTACACAATCGAAAAATTGAAGCTTGCAAAGATCCCTTACTATACTTTGGAACTGGTCTTCCATAAGAGTGAACCGGAAATCAAGGATGCTTTCCACGTCTGGGGAAAGTCACATATGTTCCACAAGGAGCGGTTATGTACATTGTTGGAGGCAAAGATCCCGTGGTACTATTCGAAGGTAATGTTTATGGATGCCGATATTATCTTTGGAAACCCGAATTGGTACTCCGAGGTGTCTAGTGCGTTGTCTGAGCATGATGTTGTTCAGCCCTTCACCACTGCTGTCTGGATGGATCTGACGTATACAAGTGTCACACAAGTGCGTGAATCTGTAATCTATATGGACAAAAAGAAGACGTTCGATCATAAGCTCCACCCGGGATTTGCATGGGCATTCACTCGAGGATGGTTCCGAAAGGCGGGCTTCTTTGAATATGGAATCACAGGAAGTGGCGATACATTGTCGGCGGCGGCATGGCTCGGTATCAAGTTCCCAACCACCTATCTCAAGCCCGCGCTGATCCCTGCCTACCAAGAGTTTGATAAGCTCCCGAAACCCCAGATCACATGTACATCGGGTGCAGTCTATCACCTCTATCACGGAACTCACATGAACCGCAAGTATGTCGACCGGCACGTCGTCCTTGACGGCATCAAGGATGTTCGCAAGATTATCCATCCCAATTGGAATGGGGTGTGGGAGTTCAGTGTCCGCGATATGTCGGATAAGTTGCTGAAGTACTTTGTCGAGCGAGTGGACGACAGTATATAATACGCGCTTAATAACAAATGACACACGATCGCGTAAAGGCTGAACAGAAGCGAATGCTTAGCGCGACTCGGCGGGTGACACGTGCCAAGAAGATGCTTGAACGGGCCAACAAGGCAGTGAGCATGACTCGGAAGCGCATTGTTGAGGCCAAGCGGGCGCAGAAGGTAGCCGCCAAGCAGTAAGCATTTAAAAATAATATGTGTATGAATGTCATATCACGTTGATGGTGAAGCCGATCTTCACCCTGGCTACCCGTCTGCTGAGCACCAATGGATCCCTTGTGTGTAATCTTACTCGTATCCGGGGTGGGTTTCTCCCACGTGAAAACTTGGATCAAGCAAAACGTCATTTAGCAGATATTCAGAACACCCTGCGAGAGATTGAAGAGTCTCTCAGTCACGCTTCACCACCTTTAGCTCAAATCCGTAATCCGTCTCCACCATCTTAGCCTCTTGGCGCCTAACAATCTCATTCATTAGATCCTCTCCGTGCTCGGGGAGGAGCTCGTCCAGATACTGCTTCAGTTCCTTCTTGGAGAGCGCCCAACCCTTCTTCCATTGGTTTGGGCGCTTAACTGCAAAGACCATCCCGGAGCTCGCCAGATTAATCTTGTCGGGAAGTGCTTCACGAGAGCTTGCGTACAAGGCTGTGAGATCTAGCTCAATCGTACGGCGTTGATCACGGAGCTCGGACGCATTTGCATTAACATCATTAAGTCGGCGAGTAACATCAGCATAGGCAGTGAGAACGGGCTTGAGGGCATCCATTTGTATCTTGTTCTCCTTCTGACTTAATAGTATCCGTTTTAGAACAAGGATGTCTTGGGTAGACGAAGAAGAAGTCGAACGTCTTCGTGAAGTGATTAACAAGAAAGAGAAACACGAAACTCCAATTCCCAAAGGAACACCCGAAGAAATGTGGACAGCCATTCAGCATCGTCTCCATGATAAATGCTCAACCGGGTCTGCAGAGTGCATTGTGTCATCCTTGATGAAGAAGCCCGCTGCATCAAAACAGTGGGCAGTTAATCGGTATGAGTGGCTGTCATCAGATGACATTGATCACGTAGAGAAGGAATACGTGAAGCTTTTTCCTCACTACTTCTTTCTTGGATGTATTCCCATCGACTTTGATTTGAAAAGTGAGACCCAAGAATGCATTGTGAGTACTCTCTGTGCAATGAAGCTTCCTGAGTTAGCCACCAAGGGACACGAGCAGATTGGCATTGTCTTCAATACAGATCCCCATGATGGACCGGGTGAACACTGGATTGCATTGTTTTGTGATGTGCGCAAGGATCTGGAGTATCCGCGCGTCACATATTTTGACTCCTATGCACACCAGCCCGAAAAGGAGATCAAGACCTTGATGAAGAAATGGAAGTCCCAATGGGATGCAACAGGCAAACACTCCAAGCCCATGAAGATGACATTCAATTCAACCCGCCATCAGTTCAAAGACTCGGAGTGTGGAATGTATTGCCTGTATTTCCACCGTTCTTGCCTGATGGAGATCCCTATGCAAGAGCGTCTTCCCGACGATGCTGTCAATGGATTTCGCCAGATGTTGTTCAGAGTGCCAAAAATAGAAGGCGACACTTAATAATGGAGTTTGCAGTCGGAGCCGTACTTGTTGGAATCTTGGGATATACAGTCTGGCGAGAGGCAACAGAGCAAGAGGACTTTACTGAAGCCGGACCCCGCAAGCGCCTTTGTGATTACTACGTGACTGGCAGTGTCTTCGAAGATACAAAGAGTGTCGTCGAGTCGGGTCGCCGTCTCCTTGAGGTTCATCTCTATGCCGACGAGAATGGGAAGCCAGTTGTAGCCAAGAAGCCGTTGAATCTTGGATACGACTATGCATATGAGTATTGGACGTTTGACTCTGTTTGTGTAGATCTACTTCAAGCATGGCAGTCAACTGATGATCCGTTCATCCTCTCCATTGTGCCCCACACAAGCAACAATGTCACCCTGAACCTCGCAGCGGATTGTCTCAAGACAACCGTTCGTCGTCATCTTGTACGAGGTGTTGATGTAGATACGCCTCTGGATGATGTGAAGAATCGCCTCATCGTGGTATCGGATAACGTTCAGGGTTCTGAGCTTGGTCCGCTGGTGAACCTATCGTGGAATGATTCAAAGGTACGCCGTGTCTTGTACGCCCAAGCAATGCATCCTCGTGATCAGACAGAGCTGGTCGCCTACAATCGCAATGCCATCACTCTCGTTGCCCCCGACCCCACGTTTGGAAAGGCAACCCTTGATCCACAGATTGCCTTTGCGTATGGATGCCAATGGCTCCTTTTTGACAGCCCTCGTGCCGCCCCGGGCTTCGTTGAAAAACCAGTGGGTCTGCAATAACTTCTTGTTAACTAAACAAAATGGCAAACAAGTGGCTCGCTCACGTTAAGTCTACGATGAAGAAGCACAAGGGAATGAAGTTCGGTCAGGTCCTCAAGCTGGCGAAGAAGACCTACACCCCTGTGAAGGGTGGCGGTGAGGTCCAGCCGTACTCGGACTTTGGTTCGAGTGGCGATCTCTCGGCGTCGGGTGCCAATAGTGCGAGCCCGAACGCCCCGATCCGCGATGCGGCATCGCTCGGCGGTCGCCGTCGTTCCCGTCGTGGACGCAAGAGCCGCAAGACGCGCCGCGGTGGAAACTACGGATACTAAAATGGAAATCTTTGAGTGAAAGTAACGTACTCCATGGATCCACCAAAGACTCGCCGTGAACTAAAGAAGACTGCCAAGGAGAAGAAGGCAGATGTCTACTCTGCACGCCACACTCGACTTGCTACTGTAAATCAACCCAAACCTAAGACGAAGTAGACCGCCGCTTACGAGTCATCTTCTTCTTACGACGAACTGTGGACCGGCGGGCCACCGCGCGGCGGTTCGTATTTTTTATATAAAAAGTCAAAAACCTCTAATAATAATAGAGTTGCGTCCGCATTTTTTCCAACATTCTGGTCAAGACTTTTAGCATCAGTGAATTTTCTCTGTGCTACATCTAATACGTCTGCGAGACTTCTTACCGCGACGGGTCTTCCGGCGTCCGCTTTTTGTCGGTAGCACGCACTGTATCTCACTTGGATTAATCTTATTCATGATGGAAGGTCCGGCACCTCCTCTGTACTTTCTCTGCACGCGACGAGTCCTTCTGCGACGACGACCTCCTGTACCAGGTGCCTTGAACTTCTCGTTGAATAACCCCGTATAAACTGCGAGATATTCAGCAGACACTTTTCCTTGAAGTTCTTCTGGATAGAGTCTGGCTTTACACGCGTCGGGATTAATAAAACAAAGCCCTGTGAATAAGTCGCCTTTTAGTGTCTTTTCTATATGCTCACCGCAAATCCACTCGTTTTCGGGGTGTGGACGAACAGTTCCATCCGGTTGGGTATGGATAAATTGGAACACCGGTTGCCCGTTTGCAGTGGGCGCCAGTTCGGACATACACTCGGCCGGAGGCGATGGGTGCGAAACGGGCGCAGCTTCTCCAGCAGGGCGCGGTACTGGCGGATTTACAACCTCGGCGCCTGGTCTTGCTTCTGGGGGGAACACACACGGAAACGCAAACTTCTTCTCTTCAAATCTCTTTAATGTACCTCTGTCGCGTATAACACCCGCCTTCCATGTTTCTTCAATCAACTCGGTGAGGGCGTCTTGGCTTTTTATTTTTCCAACCTCTCCCTGTAACTGGCATGCATAGTTTAACAATCTCTCAATTCTACGATGCTTCTCTTCGAATCCACCACCACCCGAGGGCTTACAGTCGTCAGCAAACGGGTCGGCCCCGGGCATTAGCGGGACAAGTTCTTGGGCGTCCGTAGGAAGATTTGCCTTATAGTGTCTGTGTCCAAGACAGACACGTCCACAAATACTGCACCATCCGATCATACCCTGTTGATTTTTATACATGTTGTAAAGATTCATATGGTGTGGCGGACTACAGGCATGCTTCATATACATGCATCCATCTTGACGCTCTACATATCTAAGACACACTGGACAAAAACTAACGTCATTTTTCTTTCCCGGCGCAAAGAAGCTGTTAAAAAGAATTACATCGGACGCAGAATATCCTTTCCACAGTTCCTGGACCTGATTCCTGACCTGATAGTCACCAAGAGTTTCATAGGCTTGTGTAGGTGGGTCTAGGGGACACCCCCGAAATACAACTTCAGCAGATTTATTCAAAAGTCCCGCGGGAAACGGAAATACAACCGAGGTGATAGGATTATTACCACATTCGAGTTCCGTAAGTGTGGCTGGGAGAGGGGGCAATTCGGTCAGTTGGTTGCCATTGCATAAGAGTCTCGTAAGTGTGGGTGGGAGAGCGGGCAATTCGGTCAGTTGGTTGTCATCGCAATCCAAATGCGTAAGTGTAGGTGGAAGAGCGGGCAATACCGTCAGCTGGTTGTCACCGCAATACAAACTCGTAAGTGTGGGTGGGAGAGCGGGCAATTCGGTCAGTTGGTTTTCATTGCATAAGAGTCTCGTAAGTGTGGGTGGGAGAGCGGGCAATTCGGTCAGTTGGTTGCCGATACAACTGAGTTCCGTAAGTGTGGGTGGGAGAGCGGGCAATTCGGTCAGTTGGTTGCCGATACACCAGAGTTCCGTAAGTGTGGGTGGGAGAGCGGGCAATTCGGTCAGTTGGTTGCCATTAAAAGTGAGTTTCGTAAGTGTGGGTGGGAGAGCGGGCATTTCGGTCAGTTCGTTATCATTAAAAGTGAGTTCCGTAAGTGTGGGTGGGAGAGCGGGCAACCAGCTCAGTTCGTTGCCACTACAATTGAGTATCTTAAGTGTGGGTGGGAGATCGGGTAATTGGGTCAGTTGGTTTTCCTCGCATCCGAGTTCCGTAAGTGTGGGTGGGAGATCGGGAACGTCGGTAAATGGGTTGTAACCAAAATCGAGGTCCGTAAGTGTGGGTGGGAGATCGGGTAATTCGGTCAGTTGGTTGTAACTACAATCGAGGTGCGTAAGTGTGGGTGGGAGATCGGGTAATTCGGTCAGTTCGTTCTCCCCGCAATTGAGTTCCGTAAGTGTGGGTGGGAGATCGGGCAATTCGGTCAGTTCGTTCTCCCCGCAATCGAGGTGCGTAAGTGTGGGTGGGAGAGGGGGCAATTCACGCAGTCTTAGGTCACGAAGATTTAGAACAGAGCCTGCTTCGGCGATTCGCCGAAGCGCCTCTTCGGTACGCGGAAGGAGTAATGCCATTATTACAGTTTCAGAAAATCGTTAAGCTTGAACCGACTTCTGCCTTCGGGATTGCCAAGGAGAAGAAGACGACGATGAGAAATTCGAAATGTGCGACGATGATCACGATCCTTTGTACGACCTCCCGCTGTTTTGCGACATGTTTTTCCATGATACGTCTTTTTAGAGCAACCGCTCTTGAAATACGCAAGATGGTGTGCCCAGCCCTTGTAGGACTGAATCTTCTTTTTTGAGATTGCCGACAATAACCCGTGCATCCATTTCATATACGATTTCCGAGACTCCAACTCGGGCTCGTGAGATGTGATGTAGGCATCGTACTTCTTCTGTAATTCAGGAAACGGGTATGTGTGATGCAGAGCGTGCAAAAAGGTACGCTGAGTTGCCATCTGTGCTGGCTCGGGGTCATCAGGGTAGTTCGCCGCAATTGAACCTAAAAAGTCAGCGCCTGGAGCCGCGGTGGGCTTCAAGGATTCGTAGTGCTTCTTAACCTCTTCAAAAGAGGGATCAGGACCAGGATTGATTACTGCTGGATCATCCTTGCATTGAGACCGTAGCTTGTGATTCACCATATTGTGAATGTCGTACATCCACTTACCAGGATCGCCGCGCAGGGGGTGTTTTTTCACAAACTCTGTCGTCGAAGCCCTACAGAACTTACATGGGAGTATATCTTTCATCTGATTGAGCACGTCGTCGGGATGTTCACTTTTAAACGCAATTAAATGAAATAATTGCCATGCACTGGGTCCCCAGAACCTAGTATCCATTGTATTGACGAAATAAAGTATACCTATCTTAATAAAAATGCTTGATACCCGGGACATCATCATCCTGACTGCTTCGTTCTACCTCGGTAGCGTTGTTGGAACTTTCTTCACGGCGCTGTCCGATGACATCCTTACGCCGCTCCTCGCCCCGGCGGCGTCGGCGGGCAAGGGTCTGTCGGCTGTCACCGTCACAGTCGGTGGTGTCACCCTGAAGGTCGGTGACGTACTCTCCGCCTTTGTCAACCTCGTCATCTCGTTCGTACTGGTTGTCTTTACAATCGGGCTCCTTCGGACATATGTGCTTTCTCGGATCGGCGCTGGAAAGTAAAAAATACGCGGAAAAGATAAATGTCCTGGTCTGATCCTCGCACCTGGTTCTCGTCTACACCCACAGCCCCTGCTCCTCTTGCACCCGTCCCGCCCACGATGCCCTATGGTGCCCGTCGGCGCACTCGCCGTGGTCGCAAGGGTTCTAAGCGGTCCCGAACCGGAAAGAGGTCCAGCCGGTAGGAAGGTGCTTGCCATACGTAACTTCCATGCGCTTCTTTAGCTCGGCTGGAGTACCCTTGAAAATCTCATTATTCTGCTTCCACTCCCTCAGTTGCCTGTTCATCGCACCAGTCGTGACTGCCTCAGCAGTCTCACCGGGAGCCAGCGGATGAACAAACTCACGGATGAAACGGGCGATCACGTCCGACTCCTCCTGATACTCATTCGTGTACTCCATCACCTTCGCGGGAGGGACGATCTTGCGCCAGCCATTACCCTCCTTGTAGACTGCGATCAGATAGGACAGAAAGCAAGTTGCCCACTCAGTGCTCACCATCTTTGCAACCAGCGACTCGTCGATCGGCTTCTCATGGGGAAGCTTCGGGTCAGCCACGAATTTGCTAGTGAATCCCACCACGCAGAGACGACGCCACGTGCCACCGTCAGTTGCGTTGATCTTCGGCTTCTCATTACAAGCCAGGTGGAAACGAGCCTGGATATCAAAGTCAATCATCTGCTTCGAACCCTGATACAAGTCACGACATGTGATCTTCTCGCAAGATGCCAGCTCCTTCATCAGACCCGTGTTAAGCGGGACCTCCTCGTCAGGCTCCTGCATCGTCACGAAGCGACGCCCCTTCATACGGACCAGCTCAGGCGCGGCGGCGGCAGACTTGTTACGTCCCTGCGTAAGAAGGGAGATAGGGGCCTTGCACGTGTAGTCGCCCATCGCAGTGGACATCAAGTTCATCAACATTGACTTGCCGTTCGAACCGGAACCCGTCAAGATATGAAACTTCTGCGACTCATTGCCACCCGACAGGCAAGTGCTCAGGTGATGCACAAAGTAGTTGCGGACAGCCTGATCGGGAAGAACCTCGCGCATGAACTTGTCAATCTCCGACCAGCACTCGAACGCCGTATGGGGCTTAGATGGCTCGAAGTCAAGTTTGGTTGAGAAGCTGATGTAGTCTTCCGGTAGTCCCTGGCGGAACTCCATAGACATTGTATCAAACACACCATTGTTGAATCCGATGAGGTTCTTGTTCTCGTCCAGCTTACTTGCAAAGGACTCATCAAGGAAGAGCTCACGACACTCCTTCATCACATCGGATTTGAAGCTCGTCTTCTTTAGCTTGAGACGCATGCTGGAGAACGACTTCTTCCTCTGCTCAGCTGTACACGATGCACACTCAGGATCAGGTTGCTTGTGGTCGCAGGTCCCCAGATTACGAATCGTGACGAACTCCGCCAACTCCTTCTCCAGGTAGATCTTCGAGACATCCTGTGACAATCTGCATCGCAGAGCAATGCCACCATCGGTCTCGCGCCACCCATTGCCTACAAACTGATACCAAGAGTTCGTACCATAGCGAGCACACTTGAACTCATCACCAAACATTGCCGATACCACGCGTGCAACGTCATTCTCGGTTGAGGTCATTGCAGACTCCTCGATCAGACGATCAATGTTCAGCTTCTCAGCCTCCAAGAACCCGGTGAGGTTATCAGAACGGGACCAGTTGCGCAGAGAACTAACACTCAGCTTAGGACCATCGGTGCGGAACGCAAACGAATTCCACTTGCTCAGTGATTCCCGCTGATTGTAGGAGTCGCCGATCTTAGCGCTGAAGTCGAACCAAAGGTCAACCAGGTCCGGATGGATATTCTTCAGACACTGACCCACATTGATCCAGTCAGCATACGAGGTATAGCGGAACTCTGCAAGATTATTCACATGACTCTCATAGTACTTGAGCATCGGCTCTGTCAGAGGTGCAATATAGTTGCGACCGGGAGAGCTTCCACGAGAAGGGGCCTCCTCTGCCCGCGTAGCCTGACGCCCTCGTCCCGGTGCGGAAGCACGTCCACCAGAGATCTGGACAACTTCACGCTCAGTCTGCACATGGATATTCTGCTGACCGTATTCTGTCATAGGCGACTCATCGCTAGCCGGCGAGCGAATAGACAACAGCTTCATCAGGTCAGGTGTAATCGGGACTGGAGTATACTCGCTTGTACTCACGTCGCCCGTCTGATAGTCCCAGTCGACAACATAGCGAATCTGATAGGGCATGCCGTCCTTCTTCTTCGACCCTAGCAGGGTCCAGTTGTTTGTGTGCGTCAGTGGCTGCTTGTCATATACGTCGTCCCACGTCATATCCTTCTTAAACTCCGGAAGCCCCTCAAAGTACTCCTCCATCTTGCACTGATGAAGCAGTGACCTACGAACCGCCTGCTCAACCCCTGCACGCGTCTTAAGGGCAGGCACTTGAACATGAATACCTGAGCTAGACACCTTCTTCACCTGGTCGTACGTCGGGCTGTCCTTCTCGAGAACATAGATCTCAACATTCTCGCTGATCGTCAGATACTTCTTGATCTCAGACATATAGCCCTTGATGAACTTCAGTACCTGACTCTGAGTGTGCTTGTGCTCGTCGACGCGCCCATCAAACTTGATATCAAGATCAATACGTAGCTGACCAATCGTAGTATTCTTCTCGGTAAGATACCTAGGTACCGAGTTCTTCAGATCAGCGCAATATAGCCTCCGAAACTCGTCCATGTGATCATCGGGCACGTTCCACTTCTCTCGGTTATCAAACGACCACAGGTTGAAAAGACTCTTGTCTGTGACTCTGAAGCCCGCCTTCTTCGTATCGCTAACGGAATCTGGGTCACCGTTCAGGAAAATGTCGAGTTTCGTAAGAGGCATCCTGTGATAAATAGGGACGATTACTTTACTGACAACTATTCGTTTTAAACGCGGTAGCTCCGTGGAAAAAACGGAAGCTACTTTATACAAGGAGACCTAGATATAGAATGAAGTTTTGTATCAAGTGTGACAACATGATGTACAATATTGAAGAGCGCGATGGGTCAGCGTTTCTCAAGTGCCGGCAGTGTCCGTACGAGGTGGCGATCACCAAGGATAATCCGATTGTCTATGATCACGATCTCCTACAGGATACGTCGATTCAGTACTCCATCAACCCGTACCTCAAGCACGATCCGACACTGCCCAGGTTCACGAATATGAAGTGCCCGAACCCAGTGTGTCCTACAAGGGGTAAGGAGTCTAACATTGTAGGCATCAAGTTGGATGCTAAAAATGTTATGTGGATGTATCAGTGTGCGGAGTGTAACTCTACGTGGAAGCAGGCGGCTCGGGGTCCTTAGGACCCTCTAGCGTATGAAAGATTTCGGGATAGAGACGATTCGCAGCCTCGACTGTTTGTGATCCAACTTCAAAACTAAACACCCACTCACCATGTCCAGTAAAGCCCGTCAGTTTGCTAATCCAAGTGATGCGATACATTGTGAATATGGTATTTTTTACTGATTCACATCCATTTTAACCAGTGTTTGTTTACGTACCACCCGCAATCTTGGTTGCATATGCACCTGTAGCCTTCGTATCTACGCGTGCCAGATGAGCCACCGGTGCGTAGACACCGTCCGACTTGGCAGATGTCAGGGGAAGTCCACCAACCTGTTGAAACTTGCCCGAGCTTTGAGTGGTGCTCGTTGAGTTGTGGATAGTTGACAAACTTTTCGGATTGTTCACAGGTCCCTTTCCGTTGTAAGGACGAACACGCGCGATGCCCGTAATCGACGTGGTCGAGTTCGGGTAGGTTGTCAGAGTCATAACCCCGGATGCGCTTGTAACTGCTGCTCCAACTGCGGTTGTTGCGATCGCAAAGACAGTTGTGCTCGGAATCAGGGCAACTCTTGCATATGTGAGGTTGAAAGTGGCAGTGCTGAGCGCGGTGATCGACAAGTTTATGGTTCCAGCACCCAGACCGTGAGCCGCCGCGGTTGTGTAGTACACATATCCGTTGATGCGACCTGTTGTGGACGTTGTCTCGGCCGTACCCGTTGTTGCATTGGTAACCTTGAACTGTGTTGCAGTCAGACCAGATGTAAGAACAACCTGATTGGAGAGGTTGAATGCAGTGGTGACAGTAAGACCAGAGACAGAGACAACGGTTCCAGCCGTAAGTCCGTGAGCGACCGATGTAGTGTAGGTCACGGTTGTACCTGTGTCCGTTGATGCAGCTCCAGTCACAGTCGTCGCCGATGCAGCAGACACTGTGGTAGGGAGCCCAGTCACGATCGTCTGAGGCGCAGTCAGTACATAGGCAGCCTGGCTTGCAAGCAGTTGCGCGTTCAGTATTGACCTAATCGCATACGGCTGAGCGCTTGTCTGGATACGCGTAGGCGTCAGTCCATCTCGGTAGGCATAGGACGCAGCTTGTGCCTTGATAAACGCGGTGTAATCCGACGCCGAGAGAGTAGGCATTATCTATTCCATACACTTTTTAATCACCCTTGCGATTCGAACGACTGACGACTGTCGGGGCAATAACAATAGCTGTCTTGGGTGCCGCTGTCACCGAAACCTTGGATGCTGTTGCCACAATCGCCGCGATCTTCACATTAACTGTTGTGACAGTCGCCTTGATCGCTTTTCCGGCTGTAGGAAGAACCGCCTGGGCACGAACAAACTGTGTAAAATCAGAAGCAGACGAAGGAAGGACAGGCATTTAGTTAAAATGGACAAAAGAAGTCCAACGCAAGGAGTAAGTATAATGGATCTCCACCCCGAAGTTAAGCCTGTCTTTCGAGATGAGGTTGCAGAGATGATTAAGCAACCTCGAATCACTCAGCCGTTCTTTACCAAGTACGAGTACACCACATTGGTGGCGACGCGTGCCCAACAGCTTGCAGAGGGAGCCAAGCCACTGGTTGATCTGAAGGGGCTCAAGACATCTGACCCAATGTTTGTGTGGACAGTTGCCAAGAAGGAAATTGCCGAGAGAAAGCTACCGTACATCATCCGGCGCCAGCTTCCCAATAATATGTCCGAGTATTGGAGTGTGCAAGAGATGGAGATTATGTGGTAATTACTTGACAGCAATGGCAACCACCACTGCAAGTAGCATAAAGATGATACCTTCATTCCAGCCGTGCGCGGGACTAAAGAAGGAAAGACCAAACATATCAGCAAAACCGCCAGCGACCGTGTGAAGCAACGCAATGCCTACAATCACAAGAAGTAGCCACTTTTTGAATGTAGTCATTTTCTTACTAACCTGAAAGTTTCGCCAAGTCTTCGGCAGAGGGAGGGAACAGCAAGAGCGGAGGGACCGCAACCGGAGGATTTAGCATCTGGGGCGAATCATGACCAACCATCTTCATTGCCTGTGCCAGATCGATAGACACACTCGGGGTGAATCGGGCATTGACCTTTGCAACGTCCGAGTCGATCTTTTCCCGTAAACGATTGACAGGTACCATCAGATACGCAAATGCTACAATGACCCCAATCACAAGAACAACTAATATATAGTTCGAGGTTGACTTCTTCATTGTTCTTCGGGTAGACAAGAAAAACGGAACTCCCGGGGTGTAGACAAGAGAAGGACAATGGACTTCCCTCTGCCTATCCGGTGTTATACGTGCAACCTCCCGATTGCAGGAAAGTGGACAAAGTTTCTTGAGCTTGTGGTAAAGTTTAGAAAGCAGGATGGGCGCTTGGAGAAGGATGAACTAGTATACCTTACGAAGACGACTACCGTCACTGCTGAGGGGCGTGCTATGAATGATCTTGGTCTTACGCGTGAGTGTTGTAGGCGACACTTCTTCACTCACCCGGGAGTTTGAGAAATAACATGTATTGCAGGTAGGATATTTAGAGACTTTGAAGCAGTCTTCCTTTTCACAGACCCAAACAAGTGGAATACGAATGGTTAACTTTCGCTCCATTTCTTTTTTACCTAAAGAATAAGAGTAAATGTCATCCTACTCCGAATACCTTGGACGATACAAGCAACGGATGGTCACCATCACAGATACACGTCCTCACCGCGATGCGGGACACCAGACAGAGATTGTGAAGCGCATTGCAGCATCTGGCAACCTGGAGACAGCAGTGGCTTCCACATCGTGTTCTCTGGTTCTGAATGCACCCTCCACTCGCAATGGCGTAGGGTTCAATCACGGTGGTGGTCACAGGGTTATGACGACGTCCCGTTACAATGAGTACACAGCTGGACAGGCAGTGGCGCAGGGTGAACTGGGAAAGAACGCAAAGGCATCGCAGATCACGAATACAATGCCGTGCCTTTCATCTGCCCAGCTCCCGGAAATCAACGACAAGATCGCTGCCGACCCGACGGGGTTTGGTGTGATCTACAATACCAAACAGCTGGGAGGCAATGGATACAGGAGCTGCCTCTCCTGTGGTGCAACCTACAAGGCTCAGTTCGTTGCTGGATGCAATTGCCGTCTCACTGCTCAACAGTCTGCTGACCTGAAGAGTGCAATCCAGCGCCCGCATACGCTTGAACCTAACGCTTAAACATCGATGCAGAAATGTAATAATGTTGACGGTGTATACCTATCTAATCGAAAAACCACCCAATTGCTACGACATGTCTAAACTTTCATTAGATGATGGATTTTTAGATACGATCAAGTCGATTACCGAGCATCAGAAAGATGGCACTCTTTGGCTGGGCTACCTAGAGGGCTGGATGCTCACTCCTCATGAGGAAGTCATTCTTCGCAAAGCGATTCGCCAATTTCACTGTATTGTTGTAACTCATTTTCCTCTTTCGTTTTCACAGGCGTGGAAAAACGAAATCGATTGGGTCTACACAGTCGGGGAGGACAATGGATCACCCGACTCTCACAACAATGGTCGTTTTGTACACGATGGGAGTTCGTCTTAATACGGATGTTCTTGCTCACGAGCTACCCCTGACAATGGATATTATCAAGATCGAGAAGCAAGGTATCGTGAAGCGCGGATCCTCAAAGCGAGATCTCATCAAGCGCCGGGCAAGGATAACGCCTCCCAAGCGAACGACTGGATTTGGACACAACTCAATTACATTGGTCGTAATGTCTGATGGCGACGGGTCTCTTCTTCGCAAGGAGATTACAGTGAAGATCTTCCAGAACGGCGTGTTTCACATTACGGGTGTTCTGGACGAGAAGTATGATCGGAATGTCACTACGGTTCTGAAGGAGCATATCACAACGCACTGCCCAACCGCAGTGCTTTCAGGTGAGTGGACAGACGTCCGCCGAGTGGTGCTGATGAACTACAAGACGAAGCTATTGGGTACTACCAACCTCTCACGCGACACGCTGTATGCATCTCTTCGCGAAAAGGCTGTGACGACCATCTATGAACCTGCAGTCTATCCTGCGGTGAAGATCTACTTCCCAGACACCAAGTGGATTGCAAAGGTCTTTCGCACAGGTCAGATCATTCTAACCGGGATGACTACTCACGACGAGTGCGCGTCTCTTGTGACTCAGTTAAAGCCATTGCTCCTAGTATAAGAAATGACGGCTCGTGAACTCACCCCTGCAGAAGTAGCGGCTGGAATGCGCGGAATCAATGGCGAGGATCTGTCTGCCACACAGATCCAGGCTCTTGTTCGGAATATGGATATCTCTAAGCAAAAATGGCGCCACCTTAAGGAAGACAAGATCACATATGAAGAGAAGCTTCAGGCAGACAATGGGGTTCTCTACTTCAACTACCCTTCCCTCTTTCAAATGCATGCAGAGGATCGTCTGGATACAACCTTTTTTGAGATGCTTGCCCTGAAGCGAAAGATTGAAAGGGGCGAGATTACTGCAGAACAGGCTACACAGATGATAGGTCAAAAGCTGTCTCAACGGTACATTCCTGAGCAGGCGGCTCAGAATCCTCTACCGCCGACAATGACATATGAGGAGTTTTACAAGCAGAATCAATAGAGTTCCAGATCACATAGTTGTCAGTCTTCTTGCAGATGAGTAGAAAGTAGGTTCGAAGCTCGTCCCACGTACAATCGTTCATTGCATAGCACCTCATACGACTGAATCCAACGCTATCGAGCTTCTCGCACAAATCCTCCTTAGTCATGCTATTTTCCAGAACCACAAAGTCATTTCCAGTGTCTGCATAGAGGGTCCTCAGATCATCAATGCACTCAATCAATGTCTTAAATCCAAGAATGCAATACTGCTTCTTAACATCAAAGTTCAGGATCGTATTGGCATACTTCTCAACAAACCCAGGGCGCTTCCAGATCTTCTCCCAAGATCCATGCTCCTCAAAGGCTCCCAGTTCACGCATCCGATCATCAATCTTGTAGTCTGCATATCCCTGGGGAACAATGAACTGAGGACCCAGACGATTGATCTCGGAGTTGCGGATCAGCGAAAAATTGTTACATCCATCGTTCATAAACTGGATATACGATAGTTTGTGAACGCGAGCCATCTTGGTCTTGACGGCGGTGCGCATAATGAGCTCCTGGTCATCGCAAATAGGCAGATACTCGGAATAGTTCCCAATCTCGTTCAAGACTGACCGCTTCCAAATACGAGGGTGATTCGGCACGCCTACGATGTGGCTCAGAGACACATTGTTTATGTTGGGCGAAGAAATGACATTCACCCATACCTCCTGATACTTCTGGCAGTAATACCCGGCATATCCCAGACCAAAGTGATCGCCATACGAATGAGGCTTGCGGTTCTCGTACAGATGAGCAGTGTCCATGTAGACAAATCCAACCTCGGGGTCTGTCTCAAATGCCTTCACTGCATCTGCCAGACAGTCAGGGAGAATCTCGTCGTCGTGATCCAGCTCCAGCACATACTTGCCACGGCACATTGACACAACTTCATTTTTCACGTTACCAATATTACCACTGTTCTTTGCACGTTTGTACAGGCGGACACGAGGATCATTACCAACAAGACCCTTCAAGAACTCAAAGTGCTTCTCATCTGGAGAATCGTCCAGTACAACCCACTCCCAGTCACGCATCACCTGGTTCTTCAAGCTCTCGTACGGACGACGAAACTTTTCATATGAATTGTAGCAGGTTGTAAAGGTAGAAAACACCGGGCGGGTCATCTCGTGAGGAAGAAGAGCATTGTGGATATAGCAGAAGTTTACACCATTGTTGAATGCATTGATGCTCTTAATCTCCTTAAAGTGAATCCATCGCATCCGCATCCGGTTCACCAGGTTGTTCATTACAGGGTAATACTCTGCCTCACTCTCGCCATACGTAACCAAGATGTGATAGTTACAATCAAACATCTTCAGAACATCGTCTGGATTAGATGTAAAATTCAAGTTACAGTTTAGTATGTTCTCATTTGTATTGAGAAATATGTCGATCACGGCATACGTCTCATATCTAAAAAAGAGGATGTTTGGATATTTCATTGTTTCTACTTAGTTTGTTGTTGTTTCTCTTTAACCGCTTAGTCCTTCAGCTCCTTGCGAAGGTCAGACAGCATTTTGCCAAGTACATTCTTACCAGGCCACTTTGTAGGGTCGGATGCCTTGGATGTATCAGCAGACGTACCGATTGCCCAGTACTTATCGCGAGCAGACGCCTCGCCAATTGGCTTGACTCCCGTCTCAATCAGCTTGGTCCTCAGGTCAGGGTGCTGCATAAACTTTGCCTTCAGACCTGTGCGCATAACGCCGTCCTTGACCTTATCCCAATCTTCCTTCACAAAGTCCTTGACCTTCTTACCGAATGCCTTCACTGCCTTTGGAGATGGCGTCTTCAGGATCTTGTCGGCAATGAACCCATCGCCAAACTTCTTCGCCTTTGCCCACTGAAAGTAGTGCTCGACCGTTGGAAATGTGATCGAATCCACCTGGAACGGCGCCTCATACATGTTGGACAAGACACGCCACTCGCCCTTTCCTTCATCAGCACCAAAGAACAGAACGGGTTTCTCTCCACCACCATCAATGCGCGCTGTACTGATCTTCTTTGTACGAGGCTTCTTCTCTGGCTTAGCCGCCTCTTCGGGTGACTCTTGCTCTGAGCGGGTGTCCTTCTGACCACGCTTAAGACGGATCTTATCGCGGATCTCCTCGAACTTCGCCTTCAGCTTCTCAACCTCCTCTGATGTAACATAGCCTGGAGCCGCATTTGACATCTTGTTCTTCTCAAACGCCTCATCCCATACCTCCTTCGCCTTCTCGAGTTTCTCGTCCAGGTTCTCATCCTCCTCGTCTGCAGTGGGAATCTCGACGACTTGCTTCTCCTTAACTACCTCTCCCCGCTCAAAGACAAAGCTCCGATGAAGGAAGCTAAATGCCTGATGCTCTTGGGAGAAGACAATGCTATTTTGCTCTGCATAGTGATCGGCAAACATTACGCTGCCGATCAGATTGTATCCATGCTTCTTTAGGACGTCAACCATCTTTTCAAAGGGAACCAGGTACTCCTTCTGAGGCTGTGCAAAGCTCTCTAGGTGCACTGATACTGCATTGCCGAATGTCTCAGACCAGCCCGTTCCATCATCATACTCCTTGACGAATTCGCCAAACACCTGTCGACCAGATCGGAAGATGTGACTCTGCTTACCCATCAGCAGTGAATAAACCGCAGCACCGTCCAGGCAAGTTCCGAAGAAGAGACCCTTGCCGTGGGTCTCAAGATTAGTGGCAAAGGCATCGAATGCATCGTCAGACTCACATGCGTAGTGGATCGCCATCTGACAGGAGATCACATCAAACTCGGTATGCCCTGCAAAGGTCTCCAGGTACGGAGTGGTAGCGGGCTGCGATCCAGCTACGATGTTAGCATACTTGTTGGTTCCCTCAAACAGTGGCTTGGTCATATCACCACAGATGAAGAGGACGGGTGGCAGGTACTCGGTCGGGTGATTCGCCTTCTCCTTCAAGTAGCGAACACAGGCTCCCTGGCGCGGGGAGGTAATACATGCCAGAGACGAGTCTACGCCCACAACCAGCGATGGCTTTGTCCGCTTCCACTTCAACAGATCACCCGCCCGACCAACTGCCAGCTCCAGCAAGGAGTCACCGCGCTTAATGCACTGGCGATACAGATCGTCCTTGATTCGATTGTGGAAGCCGTAGACATCTCGGAGGATCCGATCGCGAGCGTCTAGGTTGTCGCGATAGTACAGATCGTCCTCGAAGGTTGCGTCTGGAGGAGTATCCACTAGGTTCCGAATCATATCCTCTGTGATCGGGACGTGGATGTTTGTCCAGATCGAGTCGGCAACTGCAATGTCGTTACCAAACTGCGGACGCTTGAGAACCTGATACTGATACGTCTTATCGTGGCGTGTCCGCATAATGACCCACCGACCCAGCTCAACATCGTACGAGCATTCAATGATCGTGTCGTCTTGTACGCGGTTGCCTTCCGCGTCCACCGGAACGCCCTTGTCGTTCAGCGGTAGGTTGATATTTTGCGCCTCAGGTGCGCGAGGAACCGTAGGCTGAAAGGGGGACGGCATGCGATCATTGACCGATGACCGTACTCGCTCTTCGTGGCTAATTTCTGGAGGCACATACTCACCCGTCATCGTCTCGCAGGGATACACAATATCACCCGGCGTTCTGGAGACATATAGCGTGCCCTTGATGACTCGCTTACTCAGTGTTCCGTCGAAGCTCTCACCGCTCTTGAACTTGACCAGAAAGTCGATGCTGTTGTGCGACGACGGCTTCCACTTATACACCGTGAGCCACGTCTTGCCACGACGCTCATTAATCGGACCGACAGATGAAGCTCGGGGTGTGAACACCAGACCGTCAATCGGATAGTCAAAGTCTGTGTCAAGCATCTTGCGGATCGCCTCCTGCATTGCCTCGCCATCACCCGAGAGGAACATCTTCGTCGAGATGCGGAGAGGCTTACTGCCTGGAAGGGATGTGAAGTCCCTCGGAATATCTGCCACAAATGCTCGTGCAAATCCCAGACGGGACTTGGTCGTGTCTTGCTCATCAACAAAGAGAGGCAGACGGCGGAGATCTCGGTTGCGATAGCAGTACATGTCGAAGATATAGAACTGATTGCGCTCGGCAAGATACTCGCCATCAATGATGTCCCCGACGTGAATCTCATTGGTTGCCGTCAGTCCGGTCCAGGTCACAACTGAGCTCGGAGTGATTCGCAGAAGGCGACGATCCCTCATCACAACCAAGAAGCAGCGCTCGCCATCAGCCTTGTTCGTGACCGTGTACCCCTTTAGGATGTTGTTCGGGCGCTCGGAAATAAGATGGCGACGCTCGAGGGTCACGGGGTTCAGAAACGGGATTCGCATCATCTCAAACTCAGCCAGATAACGCTGCATGTTTGACGAGGGCAATACAAACTGCGATCCTTGAAAGGCAGCGAGAATGGGTGAGATATGAAGGACGACTGATCCGACAATCTCCTCGACACTCTTTTCAGTGTTGACCACCTCAAGCTCCAGTTCGTATGTGGGATTCTGCTTCAAGATATCTGCAAAGGTCTTGGTCTGCTTCGTCTTGGACTTGGTCAACGAGAAGTCAAATCGAACGATGCCGTCGATAGATGTCCAAGACTTGCGGTGAATGATGCGAACAAAACTCGCCGAATCCATTGGAGCACCCGAGAAGTCCTTGCGAAGGTGCTCCTCATGACGAAGGGTGATGCGGACACCGGCGTCCGGGACATCGATGGTATCCTTCTTGTCCTTGAGCGCCGTCACAACCTCAAAATAGCGTCGCTTGCGCTCAACGGTGAGGGGAACTCCCCTGAAACTTCCTGTTGTGCAGACCTTGTGGATGTTTTCAGCTCCAATGACTACAACTCGAAGCCCATCGGAATATGAGAATGTTGCGTGATGCTCGTCAATGGGAGCTCCTCGCGAATACATTTGAATAGTCTTGACAATGCGGTCTGCAACGTCCTTGGTGTTAATTTGGTTGCTCAGTAGCTTACATTCGAGTTCTGCGTGCTTGTCTTCCTTTGCGATTGTTGCAAACTCCTTGAGGCTGGCAAGTGCCGTAGCGGAAAGAAGGGTATCCATAGTTCCTTATCTATATATGTGAATGAAAACCATCCATTTTTACCTTCGCTCGTAGGTCTTGCGCTCAACTTCATGAGCCTCCATCTGCTTGTGCTGATCAAGGTAAAAAGTGACCATCTTTTCCATCTCGAGCATACATGCATCTGAGAGTACGTCGGAGGATACCAGCACACCAGTTTGGGTCTTTGTAAAGCTCTCCGTGTACCTTTTGATAATACCGAAGATTTGAGCATGTTCGTGAGCATCAAGACGGTCCAGGCTTTCCTTCAACGCTTCCTTGCGATTTCGGTTCATTTGTCTCTACCGCCACAGTCCTTACCATCTTCTTCCTACGCGACTCACCGGGTGCCTTTGTCTTTGAAATATCAACGGTCACTGTGCGCTTCTCCGAGTCGCCTGTTCCAACTGGTGCTGCGATGACATCTGTCTTCTCTGGATCAACTGACTCCTCCTGAACAGCCGGACGAACCACTTGGCGAAGTTTACCCAGAACCACGATCGATTCATCACCCTGCTGGAAACGGGTTCCCACAACATCAAACTCAATGTCCTGACCGATCTCCGCCTCGTCAAAGTCGGGATTGCCGATGTGTAAGTCACGGGGTAACAGAATCTTGATGGGAGACGTCTCTGCATGCAGACCAATCTTGCTCTTCAGCGTCACAGGTGCCTTGAACACCTGACCCGCGTGGGGCAAACACATATCCGCCTGAAACCGAACCGAGTAGTCCAGACCACCTTTCAGAATATTGGTGCGACCGAAGGAGTGTTCTGTGATTGTGATGCTTCGAGGCTGCACATACCCTTCGGGAAGACAGATCCCTTCATACTTGTGACGGAGCTGGGCAACAAGACTTGCGTGGATATTGCGCTGAAGGAATCGGGCATCAATGTGAACATTTCGAGTGAGCTCACGACGTTCATAAAGTGCGTCCATTGTGCCTTCTTGTGTCTTGAAGAAGAGGATTTCGTTTTAATCACTACGCCTTCAGACCCTTCTTCACCTTGTCTTTGAGTTTTCCAGACAAGGAATCCAATACCTTCAGTTCCTCTGGAGTATACCACTTGATGTTATGCTCTTCCCGCGCCAACAGTTCAAGATAAATGCAAATAGTTTCTCCAGCCAACCCTGCTGCTAATCCCAGACCTTGATTGTCAATGAACTTTGCTAAAGGGTCGCGCAGATAGGCCATCTTATTTGCACCCGTTCCGCAGACAGTGGGCATAAAGTTCTTGTCGGCAATGGTTCGCGTCACCACACCCTCGGCTGATGTAGACGGCGATAGTGTCAGGCGTCCATTGCTGGCAATCGAAGCAAAGAGACTGCCCTTGTCACCAATGAACTTCTCGATCAGAGCATCACGCCATCCCTCATATTTGGTCAGATCTTCACCGACCAGACCAAGATCAGCTCCCGTGACCACAATGTCGGAGTCGGGAACATACAGACGTTTAGCGAAGGGTAGGTTGGGCTGGGTTGCCAAGTATGCCTTCTTCTCAGCAGGACTGAACTCGTGATCAAAGATAAACCCATTGCGCACTTCCTCCGAGAATCGTGTAGCTGCATCCTTGGGCCACTTGAAGGCTTGGCGCTTGGTATTTAGCAGATCGAGGGATACCTCGGGTGGTGGCGCCTCTTCTTCAGCAGGTGGTTCGGGAAGATCTATGTCCACTGGCTTGACAGGCTTTGTTGTTCGCTCAACTAGTGTACTCGAAGGTACCCCAATTGGAGCCAGGGCATACAAATCACCCTTTGACTCAAGCAGACTCGGGCGTCCAAATGCATCAACGAAGCGGAAGGCAGATGAAATGGCTTGTTGCAAGATATAGATAACCACATCACGACTGAACGGTCGAAGAGCCGAAAACAGGTGCTCACGATCCCAGATTGACTTGTCCACAAATAACTTACCTACCTTGGTGAGAATTTCATCGCGCGAATCAAGATACGATGACAGCGGGCGCACGTGATCTGGATCAGGTTCCGAAGGAGTCACCTTACACTGTTCAACATTAGGAGACTCATCGAATGCTGGAGCCATCATTGTCTTCAGACGATAGGCAACATCCTCCTTATTTTCATCTCGAGTCTGAGGAACAACCAGCTCGCGCCAATCGGCTGGCAAGGAAACCTGCATGGGGCAATCCATTGCAGACTCTGCCATGATCTTGCGGACCTTGGCAATCCGGATACCCTTTGTTTCAACCTTGGTACGATACGTATATTCATCAAAAGCTTCGCGATCGGCTTCTGGGCGAACCACGTGGAGATACACTGTGCAGTTTTGTTCTTTAACAGGCAGATCTTGATGAGAACAAGTGCGAAGTGCGCGACCCACAACTTGCTCAATACGACTCATGTTCCACCAAGGATCCAAGATATGAACCTGACGAATGAATCGGAAATCAATGCCTTCTGTAGCTAGGGGACTTGTGACCACAACCTTTACCTTCTTACCATCAACGTTATCACGCTTCTTGACGGCTGCCAACATTTTACTAATTTCTGCATCGGATGCATCGGACGACACCAAAATGTACTTGCCCTTTGAACGTCCGGCATACGAATTCTTTACTAACTGATTCTTCGAGCTGTCATATGCAGTATACCCGTGCTCCTCGAGGGCAGCTGCAAACAGCTGTGCACCTCGCTTCACATAGTTTGAATAGACCATACAGACCCCAGATGACTTATCGATTGATTCAATAACAGATACGAACTTGGAGGAGTACTTGGGTAGATTCGCAGGCGTCAAGAAGTCTTCCCCGGTGTACGAGAGCTTGCCCTTCTCGACCTTAAAGACATCTGTGAACTCCTTGTTGCCAGGTAATACAGATAGCGTCGGCGTCATCAAAGCTTTCCGCTTCGTATCATCTTCTCGATCATCCTCGTGACGTCCGGCAATCAGGACTTCCAGTTGTTTGTTAGTAGGTGTCGATGCAACCAAGCTCAGATATTTGATTCGATGGTCATCGGGGATCTCGTGGTTATTGAATCCCATTTTCATCGCATTGGGATCAGCAATTACCGGTGGAGGCAGACGAAAGGGGAATGTAAAGGGACTCTCTCCCTTGACATACGATACATACTCTTGACACCATTCGCGAAACTTCTTTTCGGATTCACCCCCTTTCAGATCAGCATCCTCAGTGAAAAAATCAGATGCCTTTAGAGATGTTCCGAACTCCTGCTTCCGCTCATTCCATAGAAAGAGATTCATAAAAAAGACAATGTCTTGATACGTGTCGTACATTGGTGTTGCAGTCAGCAGTACCAGTACCATTCCATCTGCAGTCTGTACCAGGTGCTTTAGCGCGCGTGCAACCTCCGTTGCTTCTGTCGTGATATTGTGTGCCTCATCGATGATCACTAGGCGATTGTCAAAGTTCTCATGAATCCATGCTACATCCATATCTGCCTCCGTTCCCTCTAGCTTCTTGTTGATACGATCGCCAAATGAGTTATATGCTTGAAACTCGTAGAACTCCTTGATGATGCGATCAACTGTGGTCTCCAACCTAGACCGAATATCAGGATCATCCCAGCGAGTCGGCTCTGATTCGATGCGGAGGAGCATATCCAGATAACGACGACCTGTACACTGTTTCGAAGTTAAGGTTCCGCTTATCTTATCCAGATTAACGCGGCTCATATCAAAAATCTGTGTGCGAAAGTTTTCCTGTACAGCATGAGATGCAATGATCAAGACCTTCTTGTCCTGAAACTCTGGACGCATAATGTACTCCTCTGCGATCTGGATACCCGTGCACGTATTATGCGTTACCGTAAAGTCACCAAGAACATAACGATGATTACCATCTATCATAAATCCGTAATACTCATCCTCGCCCATAGGAGTTACTGTGATCCCGTAGCGCAAGACATCCTTTATCTGTGTACGAATAGATGCCTTCTTTCTTAACAGCTTGACAGGTATCATATCAATATCTCCGGATATGAACGTACGGTAATAGAATCCCGTCACTCGCTGTCCTAGATATATACATGACTTTTCGACCACGCGGGTTGTAGTTGCAAGACCAACCGACCTCGAAATGAACACAATGTCATCTGTTATTTGCTTTGATTTTTGAATGATTTCATATGTATTGTTACTAAGATATCCATCTGTATCAATAAGTCCCGCCAATACTTGTAGCCGAACCGCTCTTGAATTGATCTTGTATAGATCAGGAACGTGTTTGTTATCGATGAGATTGTGTCTTTTCAGAAAACTCAAGAATACGTTCTCATACTGCTTAGAAATAGCAGATATGCGATAGTCATATCCACTCTGAAATGTAAGGCGTGAATTATTTTGATGACAAAATTCGCGAAGATAATGAAGAATCACCGCATCCTGTGAAGAAATTACAGGATCCCTCTGCGAGCCGTCTCCTAACCAAAGACCGAGTACATAGGGATCAAAATCAACGGTAACTGTAGCGAAGTCAATTGACGTTCGATATCCCTTCAAGTTACGCTGAGTCTTTGCACTCGTTTGTAAAAAATCAGTCACAGTAATTTCTGTAATACTGTTCCGAGTCGACGTATGTTGAAGGCAGAGAATGTGTTCACTATTCACAACATAGGACTCTCCCTTTATAGACGTAACTCTGTACATCTGATCACGTCCTCTGGCAAGCGACTCAACTGTTCTCGGCGTCGAGTCATCTCCCATCAAGAGATCCCCCTCGACGATATCTTCAACTAACTTAATGGATCCATTGTACATTAATATCTCGGTCCCTCGACCGTGACACTTACCCACGCCCGTTCCGTGGACCATTAGCAGATTACGTGTCGGAGAGTCAGGAGATAGAACACGACGCAAAAACTTTTGCTGTGGCTGGAGTGTATAGTCAGATACGGCAGAGTTACACAGTCGACTCCGAATGGCGTTTAATGCTTCAATGCTTGCTCCTGGAAGAGAAGGTGTTTGAATTTCTTCGAGTTCTGGATGTGTCAAGTTGACCATTACTTTGTTTCCCTATTATTTACTAAAGATGCCTTCCTCGCCTCCGAATCCTCCAGCCCCCGCTCCCGATGCCCCTGATACAACTGCCACTGCCACTATGAGCGGATGGGCGATTGCAGGCACCGTATTTGGTATTCTTCTTGCGTTTCTGTGGTCACTTGGAGCAGCCAGTCTGTCATATGCAAAGTACGGGTCGATCGGTTGGGCGATCCTGGACTTCTTTTTTGCAACAGTTTACTATCCTTTCTACGCTCTTGTTCTGAACACACCGGCCCCTGCTGTTTCCGCGCCGATGTTTGGCGGTCGTAGTATGCGCTGGCTGAGAAAGATGTTTTAGAGAATCACCAGGCCATCAAGATGTCCTCCATCCTGCACACAGACTCGGGTAGAGCACCGAGCTTCTGATTCACCTCCTCAAGTGTCTTATCCTCAGGTTCCTCATCTTGACCATCGGGGAGACGCGACTCATCCACCAGGATGTCCACAAAGCCAGTTCCACAAGGTGGCTTCTGACCGAACATGATATTCGCAGAGACACCGCGCATCGTATCATACTCTGCGCCCATCGCGGCGTTAAACATATTCTTACTGGTCTCCTCAAATGAGGATCGAGCAAGAACACCCGTCTCATTCTTGTTCATACCGAAGCGGTTCACAGCTACAATACGACCACTGAATGTCATTGAGTCCACCAGCACGGAGAGATGATGGTAGTTGACCTTCTCTGATACGAAGACCTCTGAGCATTCCTCGAAAATCGCCAGCCGAGCAGCCTCAATGCCGAAGACGTCATTGATCTCGTGGATATCGTTCGAAAATGTACGAGTTCCGTCGACACCCGGGAACACCATGAGCTGGTACATGTTGGTGCCGTCCACGTCCAGAACATACTGCTCCTTTTGGGAGTATCCAGCCACCTTCTCGTCATAGACCAGCTCATTCTTGATCTTGCGGAGGTGAACACCACCCACGCCATCCACACCGGTCAGAACCGTATCTAGAATCTTGTCCTCCAGGAAGCGAAGGGTCGTCGGGTTCTTAACCGCAGCGTCATCAAACGTCAAGCGCAGAATGATCTTTGCTCCGGACTCATCTGAGTGCATACAATCGACAATCTTATTCGTAGCACTGTTGATGCGAAGCTTCGTGATTACCGCCGTCAGATCGGTGATGCTACGAGCTGCCTGTTCCTGATCATTCAGCTCCAAGCGCATAATCCAGGGGGATGCACATGTCTCGCCCTTATCAATCGAGAACTGCTGGTAGAGTGCAAGAATCTCCATGTCCTCCTCGACCACCGTACCCGATGCGGGTGGATCATAGTAGATGCGGACCGACTTGGTAATGTCGCGCAGAGTCGTACGCTGGATCTCCTTCATCTTCTCAATCGTAGCCTGCTGATCATTCGAGATATCCGGCATCAGATACACCGTGTTACCGGGCTTCTTCGGGTTCGCCGAAGCAGACAACAGCTCTTCAATTCGGGGCACTCCTGCCGTAGCGTTTGCCTTTGCCGTACCTGCAGAGTGGAAGGTGTTCAGTGTAAGCTGAGTCGTGGGCTCACCAATAGACTGAGCAGCCAGAGCGCCCACCATCTCACCCGCGTGCGTCTGACTCTTGATGTAGCGGTAGCGAATGTCACGCATCAGCTCGTCGAACAGCGCCTGGCTGAAGCGGTGGATCACAATCGACTTCTTGGGCGACAGATAGTACCTAAGCAGAGCATGAAAGACCTTGCTATTAGGAAACTCCTTGATCAAGCGATTCAGTCCAGCCACGACATTTGTCGGGGTCAGATCTGTCTTGGTTGCATACGTATTTGCATACTTGGTGATCAGTCGCTTGAGATTCACCGGTGCCAGAACCGTGTCATTCTTGCGCCACCGGAACACAGACTTGACAAACATCTCGCGATCAGCAATGATACTCTCCACCATGTCATCCACCTCAGTGACACTCTCAGTCAAGAATGGGTTCACATCTTCGGGTGTCAGAGAATACTCGCGGTAGATGTTCTCCAGCGTCATCAACGCCAGTTCGCATGTCTGTGACTCCACGGCAACGGTATCGACACCATCCTCACCATACACAAACTGAATCACAGACCCTGCAACATTGCGCACGGTGCCATCGTGTTCGACGTGCTGGTCCTCCATCGACTTCATCAGACGACGCTGAATGTAGCCGGTATCTGAGGTCTTGACTGCAGTATCAATCAGACCCTCACGACCTGCCTGTGCGTGGTAGAAGAACTCGGCGGGCATCAGACCATCCACGAAGGAGTGCTGAACAAATCCACGCGACTCCACGCCGTCGTCATACCTTGCAAAGTGAGGCAGAGTACGATCCTGGAGGGTATACTGAACACGGCGACCCTCAATCAACTGCTGACCCAGCAGAGCCACCATCTGTGTGATATTCTGCTCGCCACCCTTCGACCCTGAGTCAACCATCTGCACAATCCGATTTGACTTGTCCAGCGATCCAATCACCTTGGTATTGATTGACGCCGCGACGTCCTTGAGAGCGGATGAAATGTCATCCTCTAGCTGCTCTCCATCCGAAAGACCCATCTCGTTCGTGTACTGCCCTGCGTGAACATCTGACAAGATCTTTGCCACCTTGTCGCGTCCGGTCTGAAGCTGTTCAGCCACGAAATCTCGGGTAGCCTGGTTGGCAATCAGGTCTGATGTACCCACTGAGAAGCCGGTGTAGAGATTGTACTGTGTGACAATCGACTGGATGTCATTGATCATCTGACCTGTGCGCTCAGGACCAAAATCAGTGTAGATCACATGAAGCAGACCACTCACCGAGCTCTTCTGGAGAACATCGCCCTCGGAGAGCTGACCGTTTTTCAGACTAATCTTGCCCTTGTAGTTGATCATCGGGAAGGCTGCAGAGATGAGCTCACTGCCCTTCCAGGGAACACCCTTGCGAACAAACGGCAACTTGATACGCGCCAGGATGTTCATCGCGATCGGCTCCGGAACCAGAACACCGGGCTGACTGATACGGTAGGCACCCGTCATCGTGTCCTGGAAGAGCTGAATGATTGGGCTGTTCGTACGAGGGCTGATGATATTGCGGAGGACGCTCGCAATGTAGCGGAGCTCTGTCGCCGATGCAATGCTCTGAGGCACGTGCATATTCATCTCGTCACCATCGAAGTCAGCATTGTACGGACGGGTCGCGGAGACGTTCAGACGGAACGTACTGTACGGCAGAACAACCACACGATGTGCCATCATCGAAGCCTTGTGGAGAGATGGCTGACGATTGAAGAGCACAATGTCACCATTGATCAGGTGACGATGGACCACATCACCCTCGCGAATGTCAATCGTATCCGGATTCACATATCGCAAAGAAACCGTACGGTCGTCTGCCTTCAGGTAGACTGACTTTGCTCCTGGATGCGTATCGGGACCGTTCTTGACATACCCCAGAAGACGCTCGCGGTTGTACGGACTGACAATCTCAGGGAAGGTCAGATTGGTGGCAATCTCCTCCGGAACACCGAGCTCATCCAGATCGATGTTGGCATCCGGCGTGATGACCGAACGAGCAGAAAAGTCAACGCGCTTTCCCATCAGGTTGCCACGGACACGACCCGTCTTGGCACCGAAACGAGACTTCAAGGTGCGGAGAGGACGACCAGAGCGCTGAGCAGATGGCTCCAACCCCTTAATATCATTGTCCACATAGGTCGCCACATCGTACTGCAGCTTGGCAGTATACTTGTCCAGTACATCTGCAGACTCGCCCTTGTCGATCTTCTCGCGAACCTTGTCGTTGGCGCGGAGGATGTCAATGAGCTTGTGTGTCAGGTCATCCTCCATACGCTGGTTGTCGTCCATCACGACAGACGGGCGAACCGTGAGGGGTGGGACAGCAAGCACCGTGCAAAGCATCCACTCGGGACGAGCAAACTCAGGATTGAGACCAATCATTCTGCAGTCCTCATCTGTGATGCGCTGGAAGGCGCGCAGGATCATCTCAGCCTGGATCGCCGTAGGAGGCACATCATCGCCAAGAAGCTGACCCTCTAGCGTAGCTGCCTTACCAATTACCTTTGCAATCTTCTTGAAGATCGGGGTTTGGCAACGAGGGCACTCAAATGCATCGTTCTTCTTAGGCGTCGGACGAAGATCGCGGACCTCCTTGAATCGCGACAGTCCCGTTGACTTCAGAGCTCGCACAGTATCCTCATCTGCAAGGACCTTTGAGCAGTTCAGGCAAATGACATTTGCCAGCTTCTCCACCATATCGAAGAACTGGTAAAGGTAAACCGGTCGCGCCAGCCGAATGTGACCAAAGTGCCCAGGACAGTACTGATTTGTCTGCTTGCACGTTGGACAGACCTTGCCATTCTCAATGACGCCGAAGCGGGCATCGAACACTCCATTTGCAATAGGCTGATTATTCTGATAGGTCTTATCCGTAATGACTTCCACAACAGAACGCTTCAAAAGATTCTCGGGATTAGCAATGCCGAACTGGACGCCTACGATAGTATCACCCATGTTTATTATCTCTTACTCTTGTGTGTAGACTATTCCGTTTTGTTAGAACACGTGCTGAAAAGCAGTCATTTGCAAATGGTTCACTACAGGGAAAAGCTTGTGGTGCACTCGGGCGATCCACTCGAGCCATAAAATATTGGTTGCCATTGTGCTAATGATAATCAATGTAAAGATTGCCAACTCTTGCGAGGGCTCTAATTTGAAGAGCTGAAAAACAGGATCAACAAAACTAGATGTGTCACCAATCAGCTTCTGCTCCACCTTTGAGCTCACACATCCATTACACGTAATATGTTGGAGCCACACCGATGTGACCAAGCCCAGTGTAACAGTCTGTAGCCAGAATGTAGGATAAATCAAATGCGAAAATACGACCAAGAAGATCAATGCAAAGCCCAAAAAGTAATGGATCACGCGGATAATACGACCCTTTTGTGCATCGTCTTTTTCCCAAAAAATCAGCTTGTGAACAGCCCATTCCCAATGTTCAACTGCCCACGTTTCCATTACTCTTCATACTGAATATACTGTTTGATAATTAACACGAGCAATGCAGACGTCATTGCGTTAAAGACATAATAGGTTGTATCTTCGTGTGTATGATCGTAGTTCGTACCGAACAAATGATCAAGAATGTCCGGACCATAATTTACTCGCACATCACGGTGGTGGCGAGAATGTGTTTCATTTCCAATCATTGAGTAGTTCACAATGTGGATAGAGATCCACATAATCGCACCTAGCAACACAATACTTACTGGCATAAAGTGAAACCCAGTTGCTCGCTGAATCCAAATCGGAACCACAATCCAAAAGAACACTTCCCACACAGTCTCTGCAAAGAGCTCGAGGGTCCGATTTTGGATATGTTTCGGTTGGTGGTGATGTCCCCAAATGTGAAAGACCGGTAGCAATGACCACGAATCAAGAGGAATCAGATGAAGAGTGCGATGAGACCAATATAGCCATATCGGCATCATGACAATACCACTCAGCAGATACAATGGATCAATGGGATGTGTCAACAAGTAGCAGAACCATGTAAAAACGGCTCCCATCAAGAAATGACCGTGCTCGATGACACGAGCGATATTTTTTTGGTCAAACATTACATTACACGAAGAGAAAAACAGGCTTCCCAGAACTCTTCGTTATCAAGCGCGCGCGCAACAGCAGAAGGATCATATTCGCCTTGCAGCATCTCGACAAACTTCTCATATTCTTCGCCGCGCTGTTGCTTGAATAAAAGTGCTTGGCGAAAACGGGTACTCCGAATAACTCGCAGGATATCCTTTGCAAGTTGTTCAGTTTTGTAGGCAGTCACATCAAACTCTCGCTCCGAGTCTTTCATGTGCCTGACGAGTGCATTCCAGTGCTCAAGTGTCAAATAGTAGTCCATCTTATTACATATATTCATAATAGAATGTTACGTTTGACCCACTCACAGAATGCGGTGCGCCTATAGGAAAGTAAAAAGTTCCAAACATCGACCACGTTGTTGATCCTTGAAGTGCGTATAACTCTACAACTTGTGGATAGTTTGAGACGGTTGCATTTGACCACTCGATCCCATTCAATATAAAGTTTGAAGCATTTGGTACAGTTGTGGTAGCTGGTCCGAATATGTACGTTTGATCTGGAATATATGTGTTAACTGTATTTGAAGATGCCCCAGAGACACCCATTGGGAGTGGTCCACCCACTTGTCCCGTGGTTCCGGTGGGTCCAATCACACCTTGAGTACCTTGAGTACCTTGAGGTCCGAGTGTACCTGTATTTCCTATGTCTCCGATAGATCCTTGGGGTCCAACTGCTCCCTGGGTTCCTTGCGTACCCGTTATACCCCCAGATCCAGTCGCAGTGGGTCCGACCATTCCGGTATTCCCCTTGTATCCGTTACCCGTAGGTCCTACTGGTCCAGACGGTCCAGTGATACCCGTAGTTCCTATGCTCGTTCCATTCGGACCCTGACGCCCATCAACTCCTTTGGGTCCAGTTTGTGCCACACCCGTTGCACCCGTTGGACCTTGGGTTCCAGTGGGACCTATCACACCCATCACACCCGTCGGACCCTGTCGACCAGTCTTCCCTGTTGCGCCGGTCGAGCCAGTGTACCCATCGGCACCCGTTGATCCGCTCATACCCCGAGGACCTGTATTACCAGTTGGTCCATGTGGACCCGTGTTTCCCGTGGCACCATAGGTTGTAGTTAATCCATTCGGACCAATCTTTCCTGTTGTACCGGTCTTACCTGTGATGCCAGTAGCTCCTGTTGGTCCTGCGAAACCTTGGGTCCCCGTCGGTCCAGCAGATGCTCCGATTGTACCTTGAGGTCCCTGTGCACCATTGATCGAGATAGATCCGGGGTATCCCCTACTTCCAGTAACCCCTCTGGGTCCCGTGTATGTCGCGGGTCCAACAGGTCCTTGAGGTCCAGTTTGTGCTCCAGGAATGTATCGAACGGGTTGAGTACACGCAGTCGTAGACCGCGGAGAGTACGAGACGTACATTATACTTATGTAAGACCGTAATAATATACAGTGTACGTGGCTGTTGGACCATCAACCGTTGATTTGACTGACATTGTAAGTGTCCAGTTACTGGTTGAGTATGATGCATTTGAAACGGGATAAATCGTCAGAACACCTGCGATATTCGATAGGGATCCACACTTGTATCCCTGGATAAGGATTCTGTTGCTCAGTGGAACACTTGACTCAACGGATTCAGTTTCAACATAGGGAATCGTTGTCAGAGATGTAAAGTTGATTGCTCCAGTGTAATACGCGGGGGAATTATAGGGTCCAGTTGCGCCCTGAATACCAGTAGGTCCAGTTGCACCCTGGTTGCCTTGAGCTCCAAATCCCTGAGGTCCTTGATTGCCTCTGGGACCCTGAACACCTGCGGGACCCTGTAGACCCTGTGGACCCTGCGGACCCTTTGACGAGCCAGTAGGTCCAGTCCATCCAGTCGGACCTGTTGTTCCGAGTGGTCCTGTATTTCCTGTCGGTCCAATGGGTCCAATTGCCCCCACTGGACCTGCGTATCCCGGTGGACCCTGATTTCCCCGAGCTCCAGTGGGTCCGGTTACACCTTGAGTACCTGTGACACCGGTGCTTCCGGTTGCCCCTGTTCGCCCGGTAGACCCTTGGTTACCTTGCGATCCAACAGGTCCAGTAGGTCCGGTAACACCGGTCACCCCGGTCGGACCCGTCATTGTTGCACTGCCTGGAAGTCCAGTCGCCCCCGTGGGTCCAGTTACAGCAGATGTAGGTCCTGTTGCACCGGTATTTGTCGCAGAGCCCGGTGCTCCCGTTGGACCCGTTGATCCTTGGTTTCCCTGTGGTCCTGCTACGCTACTTGCCGGACCATAAGGACCTGTAGCTCCTTGAGGACCCGTCGCTCCTCCACCAGCAATACCCTGAGGACCCTGAGGACCTGGATTTGTAGCACTTCCGGCGACTCCTTGTGGTCCCTGAAACCCCTGAGGACCCTGAGGACCCTGACCACCCGGAGTACCCTGAGGACCAGCCGGTCCAACACATATATTTGGGGCACACGTCGTCACTCCAACGCCTGGAGTGTATCTAGATAAAAACGCGCTCATCTTGTTCTTTCTCTGCTGTTAAAAATCGCCATAGTTTCACAAATGGACTCCGCCGGACCTACTGGACCCGAACAAGTAAATGTTCTAGTGGAAAGCACCGGACCTACTGGACCCGAACAAGTAAATGTTCTAGTGGAAAGCACCGGACCTACTGGACCAGACCTATCGATGTTTCCGTCCGCAGAGGTTGGAACGACTTCGACTCCAATGGTGATTGACATTGCCGAGCTCCTCGCAAGTCATGGTGCCGTTAAGAACCAAGAAGCGAAGGATCTAGCTACATTGTCGGTGCTCCTGAATGCGACCCGCGATACCCTGCGCTCATCGCTCTTCGTATGGGCTTCGAATGGATTTCCGTGCGGATTTATTGTGCAACAGCTCGAGCTTTCACCACCCAACATCTGTTCAGATGGAGTGATACGCTCGGTCTATGATTACATCACATATTTGATGAAGCAGGATATGGGGGTGACCAATGCGGCAGTTCAGGCACTCTGTGTTGGCGTACAGACGTCCTATTCGATTCTAGGGTCCACATTGAGGATTCACGTGTCGAAGTGCTAGACTAGCGATCTTCTTGCAACTAAATATTAAACCGTCTTCGTGTGGCATTGAATATGGTATTTATTTCGATAGACTGCAGTGCTCGGCTATAGATTCGCACAGTGGCAAGACTACCACCCCAGTAGTCTGGATTGTCCCACCGTTTCATCAAGTTGATTCCAGATGTGTTGGATGCTGCGGTTCCCGTATTTGCCGTTGATATAGCCAAGGCTCCGTTTACGTAAAGATTGATAAGTCCGCCACTTGGACCGCTGTAGGTGCCAACGATATGGTACCATGCATTCGAGAACGGAAATGCATATGAAGTTGATGTGGCGTTCCATCCAGCATTGTAGAACCCTGTTTGAAGATTGTTTGCTGCAATACTAGCGCTACCCAGCGTATATTGTATAACACTCGTGGATCCTGGATATATCTGAGTGACAATCGAAGGCTGGTTATTTGGTGCATTAAAGACACCCGTGTATTGATGCCAAACTTCAATAGACCACGTGGGTAGCGTTTGTAGGGCGGTTGTAGAGTACGCATATTGACTGGATGCAGGAGTAAAGATGAAGAATCCACCAAAGCTTGAAGCGTATACTGGGCTGTTCACAAGCGTCATCGCGATACCCGTCACAAGGTCTGTCCACGTTGAACCTGAACCCGGATAACTTTGAGGATTTCCTGCATCCAAGTGAAAGACTAATCCACCCGGTAGCGCAAAGGGCGCGCTTGTTAATGGCATATTGAACCGCCATGCCCACGCATTGTAGTTCTGTTGAACCTGGGCGGGAGACAATACAACTGCGTACTGCTTATAGCCTCCAATATACCCCTGAAAGAAACCCGTTGTTGTACTATAGCTTGTATTCGAACCGATGTACGTAAGCACGGGTCCAGGAGGCGCCCATCGGGCATACGCTGCACTATTTGTTTGGATGCCGTTTACGTAGCTTACTAAACTACTGTTTAATGCTGGTGCAGCTGCAGTGTTGGTTGTGCCGCCAGTATTTGTAATGACAATATTGTACCATTTATTTGATGTGTAGGATCCTACACCCATTCCCGAACCAATCGCAGATCCGTAAAAGTATGGACCCGAATAAATACCGCCAGTTGAGGAAAGATACAGTAATGTCCATTGGTATGACCCTGAGTTTGACTCACCGATAACGCACGCGTTCCTTACTGCAGTGGGGTAAATCCAAACATCAATCGTAAATGCACTTGTCTGCGGTACACCCGTGGGATCGCGTGTATATTGAGTTGTTCCGTTGAAAGAAAGGGCTACACTTGGTCCGGTCGAGACGGTTGTCGGGGAACCCACAAGGGTCCAGTTGTTACCGGCAGACGAGAGCCAACCAGGGGCTACGTTACTCAGCGTACCAGCAATAGCCGGCGTCCACGTAGTTGTAGAAAGACCAACGGTAGGATCTAAGACCGCAATGACAAACTTCTTGTAAATCTCGCCTGCCTGGGTCGACGGCGGAATACTGTAATATGGGTGATTTGAGGTGCTAATTGAAATTCTCCACTTCCCCGCCAAGTAGCCTTCGACGGCTTGACGCTGCGACGTCGAGAGAGATTGGTTATAAATAATAACCTCGCTAACACTTCCCGGCCAATATGAGTAACTATACGTAGGTGAAGTTCCGTCTATATTTCCAACGTCACGACCAATACTATATGAAGATGTGATAAATGTACCAGTAGATGCAACTGTGGTACCAGAATTACCGTTTATATAGTTTGTACTGTTTACGCCGTCATATACCAGATCAATTAGAAACGGTACGTTTGTTGTAACTGAACCAAAGTTGGTAACAGCATTTCTATATCCTCCAATTTGTGTGTTACTGGGATTGTGAAGAATTGCAGTATATGCTACATTGTTATAGTCATTTGATATCGCTGTACCGAGTGAAAGTAATCGACTGTAAGCACCGTAATTCACTGAAAAATCTACAGTTCCAACAACAAATATACTCATTTTTTGGCTTGTGTTGGTATAGGGACCAAACAAATATGTACTGGAACCATTTAGTATAATAGAATTATTGCTATAAATTGGCGAGCCTCCTATGGTTATTGTATTATTTCCATTCCCCGACTTATCTCTCCATGCGCTTACGGTAGTAGTTCCAGTTATAGTCGACGCATCGGCGGCATCCAACCACAATGCACATCCGGGTATATCCGTTGGTTGGAAGACGCGTGTAAAGGGCTGTAGAGACGCAAAGGGCGCATTCGATGTGTACGTCGGCAAAAGAATGTTTGCAATCGCCTGGTTCGCAATCGAGACACTGCCAACTACACTTGTTGGACTTGTTGCGTTTGAAATCAGGGATGCGGTATAATCAATACCCCACTTTGAAATTAGATATGCTTCAACTAGCTGTCGATTAGTAGCACTTAACTGTGTGTTATATGTGATAAACTCACCAATGCATCCATTGATTGGATGCACTCCATCATTTCCACCTCCGATGTACCACTGAGAAGATCCGGTTGAAGTAGCCGTTCCACTGCCAGGAGATGCAGCACCGTTACCCCACACAAGCGTCGCACCCGACGTTGTGTAGGAGCATTCAATTAAGAAAGGAATATTAGATCCTCTGACCTGAATACCTGGGGTATAGTAGTAGTTACCGGAGTTGGCTTCAAATTCAACCAAGCTGTTGCTAGTGAACGTATTGCTAGAACCATTGTTGATAAAACACTGGCGCTGTCCCGCGTAGTTGTCCATGAACAACTGCCCGTATCCTCCACTGGGCGCGGCCGGATATCCGGTGAACATTGCAACACAAAATACAGTTGTTGGTCCAAGCGTGATACTGTTTGTTGTGTAGGCTAAACTAACCGTATTTGACGAGCCTTGATTCGTAATCCCAAACATCATAGCAGGCAGTCCGTTGATACTTCCCAGTACGGGCCAGTTCGAGGATCCGGCAATTGAAGAGTTGTTAAGATGATTGGCGGACCCGCTTTTATCTCTCACAGTTTGCATGAAACCGTTTGACGCCAACCACGTACTGGGGTCAGATGCATCATACCACGTTGTGCATCCGGTGATAGACGTGGGTAGAAACGGAGTCGTTGTGAATCCCCACTTCTGTGCAAGATAGCCTTCGACGGTTTGACGTTGGGTGGTTGTAAGCGCATTGGAGTAGATGAGAACCTCGCCGATGTACCCGTACCAATTTTCGTTATAGAGTCCGGATGTTGTCCACGCATCGCATCCTATTCCGTAGTTACTAGAAAGGAGAGAGCTCGCCTGCGCCGCCGCACCCGACGGTGCTAAGGGGTACGTATATGCCGAAC
>Ga0304728_1000241_pt1 | contig 45201 bp, 32 predicted proteins | sample C_130625_MF_Meta_FD_190476 | JGI IMG/M metagenome (GOLD analysis project Ga0304728, IMG submission 190476) | Freshwater microbial communities from Lake Croche, Canada to study carbon cycling - C_130625_MF_MetaG (v2) (version 2) | ecosystem: Environmental > Aquatic > Freshwater > Lake | place... | reverse complement strand
TTTAACAGAAACCCATTCGAATGTCTTGTGTTTTGGTAATGCTACAGCAGGTATCAATCAAACCGTTGCAGGTGGAACAGGGCCTTATTCTTATTTATGGAGTAATAACGCTACCACGGAAGATCTTGCAAATATTGCATCAGGAACTTATACCGTTACGACTACCGATGCGAACGGATGTACCGCAACCTTAAGTGTAATCATTACACAACCAACGGCTGCCTTGAGTTTAACGGAAACCCATACGAATGTCTTGTGTTTTGGAAATTCAACAGGAGGAGTTAATCTCACCCCAGCAGGCGGCACAGGCCCCTACACTTATTCATGGAGCAATAATGCGACCACAGAAGATCTTGCAAATATTGCTTCAGGAACTTATACCGTTACGACTACAGATGCGAATGGATGTACTGCAGCATTGAGTGTAACGATAACACAACCAACCGCAGCGTTAAGTTTAACAGAAACCCATACGAATGTCTTGTGTTTTGGAGCATCAACGGCTTCAATAAATCAAACCGTTACAGGCGGAACGGCCCCTTACACTTATTTATGGAGCAATAATGCTACTACCGAAGACATCGCTAATATTGCTTCAGGAACTTATTCAGTTACCACAACAGATGCCAATGGATGTACAGCAACATTAAGTGTAATTATTACACAACCAGCAGCGGGCTTAAGTTTAACAGAAACCCATTCGAATGTCTTGTGTTTTGGTAATGCTACAGCAGGTATCAATCAAACCGTTGCAGGTGGAACAGGGCCTTATTCTTATTTATGGAGTAATAACGCTACCACGGAAGATCTTACAAATATTGTATCTGGCACTTATACCGTTACTACAACCGATGCGAACGGATGTACCGCAACCTTAAGTGTAATCATTACACAACCAACGGCTGCCTTGAGTTTAACGGAAACCCATACGAATGTCTTGTGTTTTGGAAATTCAACAGGGGGAGTTAATCTCACCCCGGCAGGCGGAACAAGTCCATACACTTATTTATGGAGCAATAACGCTACTACCGAAGATCTTGCAAATATTGCTTCAGGAACTTATACCGTTACCACAACCGATGCGAATGGATGTACTGCAACATTAAGTGTAACGATAACACAACCAACAGCGGGATTAAGTTTAACAGAAACACACACGAATGTCTTGTGTTTTGGAAATGGAGGAGGAAGTATTAATATTACTCCAACAGGAGGGCTTGCTCCTTATTCGTATCTATGGAGCAATAACACTACGACAGAAGATCTAGTAAACATTAATTCAGGAACTTATACAGTTACATCCACCGACGCTAGTGGTTGTACAGCAACATTGAGCGTAACTATTACGCAACCAGCAGCGGGATTAAGTTTAACACAAACCCATACGAATGTCCTTTGTTTTGGAAATTCTACCGCAGGTATCAACCAAACGGTAACAGGTGGGACAGGACCTTACACTTATTTATGGAGTAACAATGCCACAACTGAAGACCTTACGAATATTGCTTCAGGAATTTACACCGTTACCACAACTGATGCTAATAGTTGTACTTCAACCCTAAGTGTAACGATTACACAACCATCAGCAGCTTTGAGCATGGTCAGTACTATTCAAAATGTTGTATGTGTTAATGGTACCGGATCGGTAGATTTAACAGTTTCGGGCGGCACACCTAATTACACTTATCTATGGAGTAATAATGCAACTACACAAGATTTATTAGCAGTTATTTCAGGTTTGTATACTGTAACTGTTACAGATGCAAATGGATGTACAGCAAACTTTAATTCAACAGTTGCGCAAGCAGTAAGCAGTACTCCGGTTCAAATAAACAATCAAACAGGCACCAACATTTTATCTTGTCTTACAACGGCAATAGTTCTGCAAGGAACAGGGGGAACTAACTATACTTGGAATGCCGGAAACACCCCAAACTCCGCAACCAATACTTTCATTGCCCCGGGAACCTACACGCTGAGTACTTTTGATAGTAATAATTGTCCTGTAACTGTTAGTGTATCAATTACTCAAAACATTAGTTTACCTATTATTACCATTACTAGTAATTCCGGAGGATTGGCATTAGATTGTAATAATTCTAGTATAAGTGTTACTGCCAATGGTGCGAGCCAATATGCTTGGAGCGGAGGCTTAGGAAATACTGCAAATGCTACAATAAGTTCAATAGGGACTTATTCAGTCGTAGGCACTGGTGCAAATGGCTGTATTGACAGTTCTGCCATCACAATTACGCTTGCGCCATCTCCTTCTGTTACCATAAATGATACTTTAATTTGCAATGGACAAAGTATGACGCTAGCTCCAACTTTTTTCCCTGCAGGAGGTACTATTATTTGGTCTAATGCCTTACCCACTCCAACAATTTCCGTTAGTCCGAATACAACAACTACTTACAGTGTTTTATATACATGGAATGGTTGTACCGTTGCAGAAGACGTCCTATTAACCGTAAATCCTACCCCTACGGTTACAGTAAATAATCCCACCATTTGTTTGGGTGATCAAGCTCAAATAACAGCAACGCCTAACCTTTTGGGAGGAACTTATCTTTGGTCAGGAGCTCAGACTACTAATTCTATTTCAGTATCACCAGTTCAAAACAATACAAGCTATAGTGTGGTATATTCATTGAATGGCTGCGCTAGTCAAAATTCAACTGCGGTTGTGACGGTAAATCCAATCCCAACAGTTAATGTTTTACCTGTTACCATCTGTAATGGACAATCTGGAAATTTAGTCGCTATACCGAACTTACCAGGGGGTAATTTCTTATGGATTAATGGAGGAGAAACCACAAATTCTATTACTGCTAGTCCTACAACGACCACTACTTATCCTGTCATATATACCTTAAACGGCTGTCCAAGTTTGCAAGCCATAGGTACAATGAATGTAAATCCTTTACCAGTTGCTGGTATGCTAGCGGATACCTTAAGCGGATGTGCTCCATTAACAGTAACTTTTGAAGCAGATACCACCAATCAGCAAGCAACTTATCAATGGTCATCAAATAGTGGGGGTAGTGGAAATGGTGCCAGTTCAATGATGACATTTACCAATGGAGGTTGTTATAATATTACTTTAACTGCTAACATGAACGGTTGTATTTCAAGTGCAACCAACTTAAATTATATTTGTGTTGAAGCACTTCCAGTAGCAGAGTTTAGCACTTCAATAAGTCATTTTTCTGAATCTTCACAATCTATGGGTTTGATTAATTCAAGTTCAGGTGCAAGTTCCTATGTTTGGTCATTTGGAGATGGATCGTCCTCCGTTTTAGAATCACCTACCCACCTTTTTGAGAATACTACATCAGGTTATACCGTAATGCTAACAGCTATTTCTTCTTTAGGATGTACAGACAGTTCCTTAATCACAATTGATTATCAAGAAGGTGAGGTCTATTACATTCCAAATAGTTTTACCCCCGATGGGGATAAGTTCAATCAAGTATTTCTTCCTATATTTACGGCCGGAATTGATCCTTACAATTACATGATGCAAATCTATAACCGTTGGGGAGAAGTAATATTCGAAACGCATAATATGGAATACGGTTGGGACGGTTCCTTTGGATTAGAAGGCAACGATTGTCCTAATGGGTCGTATACTTATAGAATTCTAATAAAAATGCCAGATATTGATGAGCGAAAAATCATTGTTGGGCATGTAAATTTGATAAGATAGAAAATTAATACTAGATGAAAATTATTTTAAAGTGTGTATTTGCGATAAGTATTTTATTTCTTACAGCATACCAATCTCACTCACAAACAGCAATAAGCGTAGGGGTTCAAACAGGTACTTTCACTTCAATGATACGGGGATATCACTTTACGGCCCCAACCAACTTCACTATTTGCGGATTGCAAGTTCCACCAGACGCCAGTACTGCATTGCAAACAGTTAGGGTTGTTGTCTTTACCGCTGGAGCACCCCCTGCCTTTCCTGGGGTTACCAATGGTTTTACGCAAGTTTTTTCAGCAACCAATGTAGCTACAGGTATCATACCTTGTAGTATTCCTGTAACGACAGGACAAATAATTGGTGTTTATGGTACTAGAGGGGCTTGTGTTAATAGTTATGGTGCAACAAATTTTGTTACAAGTATTCTGGGATTTAATACAACTTTACAGCGAAGTGGTATGCAATCTTGCCCAGGCGCAGGTGTTCCGATGTCTAATATTTGGTCAGAGGTTGGATCTATTGGTAGGATAAATATGTACATTAATTGTTGTGTAGCACCAACGGTTACCACTACTGCTAATACACCAATTTGCCCTGGTCAGACACTTCAATTTACAGGAACAGCTACTCCAACAGGCACCTATACTTATAATTGGACGGGTCCAAATGGATTCACTTCAAATATTTTAAGTCCATCTATTCCAAATGTAACTTCAGCCGCCTCTGGTACTTATACTTTAACAGTGGGTACCCAAACTTGTGGAAATGTTGTTTCAACTGTTGCGGTTTCGGTAAGCCCGACTCCAACTATAAGCGCGACTCCAGTAACAATATGTAATGGTTCACCAGCAACTTTAACGGCAACCTCTAATATCGCAAATGGTGTATATACTTGGACTCAAGGAGGTGTGATAGTAGGCACAGGGCCAACTTTGACTGTGAATCCAACTGTATTGACAACTTATTCAGTCGCTTATTCTTTAAATGGATGTACACCAGTTACTACAACTGTAACTGTTAATGTTCTTCCTAAACCTACTGCTACCTCAACTTCTACAACAATTTGCGCAGGCCAACAAGCCTCTATTGTTGCAACAGGATTACCAAGCGGGGGGACTTATGCATGGACTTCTAATGCGATTACTGTTGGAACAACTTCAACTTTAACCGTTTCGCCTTTAACTACTACCAATTATAGTTTGATCTATACTTTAAATGGTTGTTCAAGTCTTCCTTCAGCTTCTATCATTACCGTTAATTCAGTACAGGCGATTACTGGTAATCTTACCTTGTGTGCAGGCGGTACAACGCAACTGTCTAACGCATCAATCCCGGCAGCAACAAATGTTTGGTCAAGTGCATCTCCGTCAATTGCTACTATAAGTGCAACTGGATTGGTAACGGCAATAGCTTCAGGTACAGCAGTTGTTACCTATACGTCTAATACCGGATGTACTGCTATTGCAACAATTACAGTTAATGCTTTGCCTATTTTGACCGTTACTCCGTCCAATATTTTATGTAATGGAGGTGCTGGAAGTGTAGTATTATCAGCAACTTCTGGATTAGCACCCTACACTTACGGAGGATCTCCCACAAGCGCTTTACTTCCCGGAACCTATACCTATACAGCCACAAGTGCTCAAGGATGTATCTCTGCACCAGTATCTGTAACAATTACCCAGCCTTCCGCACCACTTACTTTAAGTACGACTCAAACCAATGTTTTATGCTTTGGTTTTAGTACTGGAGCAATTAATTTGACTCCATCTGGTGGAACAGTGCCCTATTCATTTTTATGGTCTAATACAGCAGTAACTGAAGACATTAGTAATTTATTGGTTGGAACCTATAGTGTTACAGTAACAGACGCACAGGGCTGTACTGCTAATATAGCAGCTACGATTACTGGTCCATCAGCGCCTTTGGCTATAACGGGGAATCTTACCTTGTGTGCAGGCGGTACAACGCAACTATCTAACGCATCAATCCCTGCGGCAGCAAATGCGTGGTCAAGTGCATCCCCCTCCATCGCCACGATTACTACAACTGGATTGGTCTCGGCTGTTTCTTCAGGAACATCAATTATTAGCTACAATTCTATTAATGGCTGTGCTGCCACAGCTACGATTACAGTTAATGCTTTGCCTATTTTGACTGTTAATCCATCCAATATTTTATGTAATGGAGGTGCTGGAAGTGTAGTATTATCAGCAACTTCTGGATTAGCACCCTACACTTACGGAGGATCTCCCACAAGCGCTTTACTTCCCGGAACCTATACCTATACAGCCACAAGTGCTCAAGGATGTATCTCTGCACCAGTTTCCGTAACAATTACCCAGCCTTCCGCACCACTTACTTTAAGTACGACTCAAACCAATGTTTTTTGTTTTGGTTTTAGTACCGGAGCAATTAATTTGACTCCATCTGGTGGAACAGCGCCCTATTCATTTTTATGGTCTAATACAGCAGTAACTGAAGACATTAGTAATTTATTGGTTGGATCCTATAGTGTTGCAGTAACAGACGCACAGGGCTGTACTGCTAATATAGCAGCTAATATTACCGGTCCATCAGCGGCATTGTCTATTGCCGGAAATCTAACTTTATGTGCAGGAGGTGCAACTCAACTATCTAACGCATCAATCCCTGCGGCAGCAAATGCGTGGTCAAGTGCATCCCCCTCCATCGCCACGATTACTACAACTGGATTGGTCACGGCTGTATCTTCAGGAACATCAATTATTAGTTACAATTCTATTGATGGCTGTGCTGCCACAGCTACGATTACAGTTAATGCGCTTCCTGTTTTGACGGTTACTCCTTCTAATATATTATGTAATGGTGGAACAGGAAGTGTAGTATTATCAGCAACTTCTGGATTAGCACCATATACTTTTGGTGGTTCACCAACTACCGCATTAATTCCTGGTACCTATACCTATACAGCCACAAGTGCTCAAGGATGTATATCCGCACCAGTATCTGTAACAATTACGCAACCCACCGCGCCACTGACCTTAAGTACAAGTCAAATCAATGTTTTATGCTTTGGTTTTAGTACTGGAGCAATTAACTTAACCCCATCTGGTGGAACAAGTCCTTACACTTTTGCATGGTCTAATTCTGCTGTAACTGAAGACATCAGTAATTTATTGGTAGGAACTTATAGCGTTATTGTAACAGATTTTAACGGTTGTACAGCAAATATTCCAACAACTATTACAGGTCCTGCTGCACCATTGTCTGTATCCATTCCTGATGCAGTAATTTGTTCAACACAAAGCTATACTTTTAACCCACAATTTTCATCTCCTGGTGGAATTTGTGCTTGGTCGACCTCACAAACTGGCGCAAGTATTACAGTAAGTCCGTTAACTACAACAACCTATACTATTGCCTATACGCTAAATACGTGTATCGCACTTGATACTGCAGTAATTACAGTAATTCCAACCCCTACATTAAGTTTAAGTAATGCTACGATATGTTCAGGAGCTAGTACTCAAATTAACAGTACCACAAATTTGGCGGGAGGCACTTATCAATGGAGCAATAATCTAACTACACCAAACATTACTGTTTCGCCTACATTAAACCCAACATTATACAGCCTTATTTATTCTTTAAATGGCTGTACAAGTATTCCTGCAACAAGCACCATTACAGTTAATCCAATTCCACAATTAACAGTTGCTCCTGCAACCATCTGTTTTGGTCAAAGTGCAACTTTAACTGCGGTTCCAAATCTTCCCGGAGGGTCCTTCTCATGGTTAACTGGGGGGCAGATATCACCAACAATTACAGTGAGTCCAGCTTCAAATACTACTTATCCAGTTATTTACACTCTTAACGGATGCGCAAGTAACCAAGCGAACGGTATAGTAACCGTTAACCCTATGCCAAATGCAATAGTACATTCAAATGTAACAATAGGTTGTTCTCCTTTAGTCGTTAATTTTACTGCAGATACTACCAATCAAGTTGCGGCCTATCAGTGGAGCACAAACAATGGAGGCTCAGGATCTGGGGTAAATACGACAATGAATTTTAATAATACAGGTTGTTACAATGTTACTTTAGTGGCAACCATGCTAGGTTGTGTAACTACAAATACGATTTCAAATTATATTTGTGTTGCTCCAGATCCTGTCGCTAATTTTAGCGTTTCTATCAATACATTTACAGAATACAATCAAAATGTATTGTTTGATAATTCGAGTACAGGAGCAATCTCGTACACTTGGAATTTTGGTGATGGAAATAGCTCCAATGAAGAAAATCCAGCTCATCTTTATGGCTCTGTGACTTCAGGTGAAACCATTAACTTATTTGCTTTTTCAAGTTCAGGTTGTATGGATAGTGTTTCAATTACAATTCCTTATCAAGAAAGTGAATTATTTTATATTCCAAATACTTTTACTCCTGACGGGAACATGTACAATGAGACTTTTGTCCCACAATTTACTTCAGGATTTGATATCTATAGTTATCACATGGAAATATTTAATCGTTGGGGAGAATTAATTTTCGAGACTTTTAATTTAGAGCATGGATGGGATGGTTCCTATGGCTTAGAAGGTTTGGATGCAATTCAAGGAACGTATACTTATAAAATTTCGATTAAGTCTCCTTCAGTGGATAAACACATGATATATACAGGTCATGTAAATCTTATTCGTTAATTTTTCTATTGTTAAAAAAGGTTAAGCAATTCTTTCGTTTCGTAGAGTTTTTCCATCTTGCATAGCTTACGAAATAGTAAATGAAAAAAATCAGAATTAATCTTGTTTCATTCTTATTAATTGCTTCGGTAATCGCTTTGTTGATTATTGAAGTTTTCCAGATGCTCCAATTGTATGATAGAAAGACCATACAGTTAAAAAATAATATTTCAAGATGTTTAGAAAAAATCGCTTTTAAGCATGAAAAAGCGGAAGATTATAAGCAATATATGCAGATTGTCAATCGTGATTTCAGTGGACAATATAGAGATATTATTAAACAAGAATTTAAAAATCTATTACCCACTCAAGAGTCTATTTCGATTCAAGACACCAATATTTTAGTTCGAGGTAAAATTGAACCCTACATCATAATACGAGGAAAAGCGGTGGATTCCTTATCAGGAGTTTCTTCTGAACAAAGATCAATGATTCGTGATGTTCGACAATTGAGAGAGTTGTTCACACATTCTCGAAATGGTGTAATGCATCAAGACAGTTCTGAATTGTCTATTCAAATTGATCAAAAATTAATGCAGCAAATTTTTAAAAAGGCGAAATTCGTCAATGAGTTAATGTTGCAAGCTTTTAAAGAAAATGTTTATCATGCCCCTAAGGAAAGAATTGATATTCATTTTTTAGATTCAATCATCTATGATGAGCTTATAAAAGAGGATTTACCAAAAGAGTATGAGTTTTTAATAAAAAACGAATTCGGAATTCCAATAAAATTCAGTTCTGCTCCAAAAACTTATTCGCATACATTTGACACTACAAAATGCATGAACACTAATCTTTTCCCAAACAATCTATTGGATGAGAACACTTACATTTATTTAAATTTTCCTAAAAAAAGTGCTTTTATTTTGCAGGAAATGAAAGTATATATCGTAATTACTTTTTTGCTTGTAGTATTGATTATTTCCGCTTTATTTTTTATGTTCCGGACCATCATTGATCAAAACCGATTATCTGAGATGAAATCTGATTTCATTTCCAATATGACCCATGAGTTTAAGACACCAATATCTACTATTGCACTGGCTTGTGAAGCTTTAAATGACAAGGACATGATCAAGAATAACACTCAAAAAGAATATTTACCCTTTGTAAAAATGATTTCAGAGGAAAACAAACGGCTAGAGATATTAGTGGAAGGGATTTTACAAAGTGCTGTAATTAATAATGGAGAAATTATATTTCAGAGGGAAACTATTAATTTAACCCAAATCATAGAAGAATTAATAAAGGCGGCTCGCTTTAGAATGAATAAAAATGGAATTATATCTTTTAAAGTACAAGGAACCTCTAGAGCGATTGAAGCGGATAAAATGCATACCACAAATATTATCGCCAATTTAATAGACAATGCCATTAAATATAGTCCAAATGAGCCTCATGTTGATTTATTATTAATCTTTAATACTAATTCAATAGAACTCGTCGTTACTGACCACGGAATTGGTATTAAGAAGGAATATTTATCTAGAATATTTGATAAATTATATAGAGTTCCAACGGGAAACATCCACAATGTTAAGGGATTTGGTCTAGGATTAAGTTATGTCAAAGCAATTTGCGAAGAATTTAATTGGGATTTATCTGTAAAGAGTATTGTTGGGGAGGGTACCGTGTTTATTATAAAATTTAACGCGCAAAAAAATGGAAAATAAGTCAATTTTATTAGCAGAAGACGATGAGAATCTAGGAAATCTGTTGCATCAATATTTGCAAGGAAAAGGATTTAGTACCTCATTAGCCAAGAATGGTAAAGATGCCTATTCCATGTTTGTAGAGCATAAATCGGGCTTTGACTTTATCATATTAGATGTTATGATGCCTGGAATGGATGGATTTACTTTGGCTAAGGAGATTAGAGAAATAGACAAAAAAACCCCCATAATTTTTCTTACCGCAAAGGCAATGCAAGAGGATAAGTTAACTGGATTTAGTATCGGTGCTGACGACTATATAACCAAACCATTCTCTATGGAAGAGTTGATTGCAAGAATCGACGCCATTGGCAGAAGGACAAGTACGATAGTAAAAGACATTAATAAAAGTTTACAAATCGGCAAACTGCGGTATGAGCCAGAATTAAGTACGCTTCATTTATCTGTTGGACCGAAGAAACTCACCACCAAGGAAAATCATCTTTTACATTTATTGATTCAGAATAAAAATGAAATATTAGATCGTCAGGCTACTTTGCGCGCTATTTGGGGGGATGATAATTATTTTAATGGTCGCAGTATGGATGTATATATTGCTAAATTGCGAAAATTATTGAAAGAAGATGATAAGATAGAAATCATGAATATTCACGGGCTTGGCTTTAAATTAATTATTAAGTAGCTATAGCAATTCAATGCAAAAACAATTTCTGTCCAATTTAATGATCACCATTTTATTAAATCTACTGGTAAAGCCAGTGGCTCTTTTTGCTATTGATGCAAGTGTTCAAAATAGAGTAGGGGAAGCGGAATATGGCTTGTATTTTACACTACTAAACCTTACGGTTATATTTAATATATTTTTGGATTTTGGGATCAATAACTACACAACAAAAAAAATAGCACAACAGTCTACCAATCAGGCTAATTTTTTTGGAAGTATTATGGTCTTTCGCCTGATATTATTCATAGTGTATGCATTAGTTGTTTACCTAAGCGCAATCATGTTGGGTTATGGTGCGAGGGAATTTCACATTCTATTATTTCTTGTTATAAATCAATTGCTTATCTTATCCATAGCATTCTTTAGAAGCCATTTTTCAGGACTACATCTATTCAAAACAGATGCCATGATTTCCATTATGGATCGATTTTTATTGATTCTAATCGCGGGGTATTTATTATTTATTTCAAATTCGGACCTAATAACAATTGATAGTTTTGTTTATATACAGACCATATGTTACTTCATTACTTTTATTGTTGGTTGGACCGTATTAAATAAACAAATTAAAGGCCCCTTGTTTCATTGGGATTTTAAAGGAAGTCTTGCAATTGTAAAACAAAGTTTACCCTATGCAGCCTTGATTTTATTAATGCTTTTGTATAACAGAAGTGACGCGGTAATTTTGGAACGCATTCATATAAATGGCCGAATTGAAGCCGGTTTTTATGCTCAAGGATTTAGATTATTAGATGCCTTATATATGTTTGGGATGATCTTCGCTGGACTCTTGTTTCCTATGTTCTCGCGCTTATTAAAAAATGCAATTGCTGAGGTCAAGCCCTTACTTCAAACAGCAGGAAATTTATTAATTGGTGGATCTATTGTAATTGTAAGCATTAGTCTATTCAATGCTGATTTTTTCCTCCATTTACTGTATCATAATGTTAGTATTAGTTCAGTACTTTCATTTCAGTTTCTTATTTCATGTTTCATCCCCATCTGCATTAATTTTATTTTTGGGACGCTTCTAACGGCCAATGGCAATTTAAAAACACTTAATATAATTTCTTTGTCCGCTGTTGTATTTAGTATTGGATTGAATTTAATGATAATTCCAGGCCATGGTGCAGTCGGTGCAGCATTGGTAGCCCTATGTATCCAAACTTTAGTTGCTCTAGTACAGATGTATTTTGGCTTGATGTGCATTCAATTAAAATTAACATTGAAGGATTTTATTCCTTATCTTATTTTAATAATCTGTATGATTTCTAGTGGGTATTTACTACAATTTTTGCAGTTAAATTCTTTATTAGCGGTTTGTATATTTGCTTTATTTGGCCTTTTGCTCCTATTTGTATTATCTCTGATCGATATTAAAAATATTAAAAAAATGATTTTTTCTAAATCTTAAGCCAATAAATCAATTCGCAATGAGTTATTGCAAATCTTATAAATAACTTATCTTCGCAATAAAATTGAATAAGTATGGCAAATGACTCTTCAAATCTTTCCTCTCAAAGCGATAGCTTATTTCGTTTTTTATGGGATAAAAGGAAAGCAATTATCTTAATTACTTTAATAGTTGCAATTACCTCAACGATTGTAAGTTTATTAATTAAGCCACTTTTTCTATCTACAGCCATCGTCTTTCCTGCTGCAACAAGCAGTGTTTCCTTCTCAGATCAGCGTAATGCAAAGTCTGCAGCAATGGATTTTGGCGAGGAAGAACAATCTGAACAGTTAGTTCAAATTCTTCAATCCTCTAGAATTAGAGATAAAATAGTTTCCGAATTTAAGTTATTAAAGCATTATGACATTTCTGAAAATGATGTTAATAAGCATTTTAAATTAAGTCAAACCTATGATGGGCACTTCTCTTTTACAAGAACTCGTTATGGATCTATTAGAATTGACGTGTTAGATGAAGATCCAAAATTAGCAGCAGCAATGGCTAACAAAATTGTTGATTTAATTGATACCGTTAAAAATGACATGATTGCGGAGCGAACGATTCCAGCTTTCGAGGTTAACTTGAGAAAAAAGCAACAAATGGAACATGAACGTGATTCTATTCTAACGCGATTAGATAGTTTAGCAAATCTAGGAGTCATTGCTTTAGAGGTCAGATCAAATTTATTTCAGGCCTATGTTGATTCTAAAAACCCAGCGGATAGAGAGGAGTTGAAACGGAAAATAGAAGTAAACATGAAATTTGGCGCTATGTATGACGGTTTGGAATATATGCGCAATGAAAAAATTGTGAAATTGGAGGATTTTAGAATTTCATATGAACAAGCAGAATCTGATGCCAACGCAAAATTCAATCATAAATTTGTAGTTGAAAAAGCGGTGGTCGCTGACAAAAAAGAGAAACCCAAGCGACTTATCATCGTTCTTGTATCAACAATTGCAGGGTTCCTTTTCTCAATTTTCGGATTGTTATTATATGATCGATATAAGGCATTTGCAAAATAATCCTTTTGATTTCAAAAATAAATTATACTGCACTTTCTATAGGGGTCTTTTTGAGCCTCTTCTTTGCTTTTGCAATATTTTATAATCAAGAATTCCTATTTGCAATACCTTTGGCCTTAGGGGCGATGTATTTCGCTTTATTTCAGACCGAGAAAGCATTCCTTGCACTTGCTTTTTTAACGCCATTATCCTTTAACATTGAAGAATATGTCGATGGATTTGGACTTTATATTCCAACTGAGCCATTGTTGTTCGGATTAATGCTCTACTTATGCGCTCTGCAGATAAAAGCCCCTTTTCTTAACAATAAAATATTTCAACATCCCATAATTCTTAGCTGGTTTGCTATTTTAATTTGGATGTTTGTTACAGCAATTACGAGCTCTAATCCTTTGATATCCTTTAAATTTATTTTATCTAAATTATGGTTCATTATTCCATTGTTACTTTTTGGCACTTTCTTTTTTAATGAATCGAAAAATAGAATTATGTTTCTATGGTTGTTTGTACTAGGCACTGTTCTTACGATTTTATATACGATTGGCCAGCATGCTAGTTTTAATTTTGGAGAAAAAGAAAGTCATTGGGTAATGTGGCCCTTCTTTAAAGACCACACTATTTATGGTGCAGTTGTAGCACTTGTTCTTCCCTTAGTTTTGATTTTAATTTTTATTAAGAAGAATACTCCCTTGATTCAAATGATATTGATTTCTTTATTGGTAATTGTTTTATTGGGACTTTATTTTTCCTATACCAGAGCAGCATGGCTAAGTATTTTTTGTGCCTTTATTTTCGGGTTTCTTGTACATATTAAGTTGAACAAAAAAATTATTTATGGCATCTTAATCCTTGGGATTTTTATTACTTACTTTAAATGGGATTCCATCCAGATGGAATTAGCAAGAAATAAAGAGGAGCATACCACAGAGCAGTTTGGTGAGCGAATTCAAAGTGCTGCTAATGTCACAACAGACGCTTCCAATTTGGAAAGGATCAATCGTTGGAGTTGTGCCGTTGATATGTTTAAAGAACGCCCAATATTTGGGTATGGGCCCGGCACTTTTTCTTTTGAATACGCAAGGTTTCAGCAAGCAAAAAACATAACCATTATTTCAACTAATTTTGGAGATATGGGAAATGCTCACAGTGAATATTTGAGCGCCCTATCTGAAATGGGTTTTATAGGATTGATTTTGTTTGCCCTTTTTGTTTTTGTGCTTTTTTCCACATCCATTCGCTTATATCATTGTTATTCCTGGAAGGAAAGAGCTCAAAAAGTGTTGGTGATGGGTATTATCACTGCTTTGGCAAGTTATTTCATCCACGCTTTTTTGAATAATTTCTTAGATACAGATAAAGCGGCGGTTCCAGTTTTTGCTCTGTGTTCTTTTATAGTTGTACTAGATCTCAAAAGAAGACATGCTTTGGATTTAGATTAATATTTTCTTACCTACTGATCCAAAGGGAAGGGTTTAACGATTGTATTAGAGTTCCATTGACAACATGAACTTCAAAATGGAGCACCGATAAATTTCCTTCATCTAGCATTAAAGAACCCACACTTTGTTTAGTACTAATTTTATCGCCTGTTTTTACATAAGACTCTTGTAGGTTGCTGTAAACCGTGCGGTAATTTCCATGTTTAATAATCACTACTTTTCCTGCACCTGAAACATTGATTACTGCGCTTACCTCCCCTTCAAAAACGGCCCTCACTTTAGTATGCGCCGCACAGGTAATATCAATCCCGTTGTTGTTCACCACCACACCAGGCAAAGTTGGGTGCGCATTATTTCCATAACGTTCTGTAATGCTTCCGCCTGTTACTGGAGATGGTAATCTACCTTTGTTGGCTTCAAAATTCTTTCCAATAATTGATCCTTCCGAAGACAAAGTTTCAGTTTTTACAGGCGTCACTTTTTTAGGCGTTTCCGTTTTCGGTGTAACTGTTGTCTTAGGGTCAACTTTTGGATCGACATTCGTTTTTACAGGTGTAACTTTATTTTTCTCAGCTTCAATTCTTCTTTTTTCAGCTTCTTTTCTCTCTCTTTCTTGTGTCGCTGCGATTTCTTGTTTGATGGCGGTGTTTATTCTCTGTTTCAGCTCGTCTTTTTTCCTTTCATCTGCCTTTAGTTGAACCAATAAATTTTCTTCCTCTTTCTTAAATTTGGAATAATTTTTCTCTTTTATTTTCTTGTCTGCTGTAATGAGCTCTCGTTCAGTTTTCTTCTCCACTAAAGCCAATTCCTTAATTGACTTTTCTTTTTTGATGGTTTTAATTTCTTTTTTAATTAATCCTTGGTGTTGTTTAATTAAGCCAATCTGCTTTTGTTGTAAATCAGCTACCTTTTTTAAATAGGAGTTCCTTTTAATGGCTTCATTGTAAGAATTCGATGACAAAAGAAACATGAGTTTCCCTGTTTTATTTCTTTTTTTGTAGGCGAATAAAAGCATTTTTTTATACTGGACTTTTAAACTTGAAAGTCTTTTATAAAGTCGTTTTACTTCATTTTCTTTTTCAATTACTTTAGTCTCGGCTACCCTAACTTGATTGTCGAATACACGAACTAAAGCCTCTCTACTTTTAATTTGGTTGTCTAAAAGTTTAAGCTCACTTAAAGAATTGGTAGCATTTTTTTTAACCTTTGAAAGTAAACTTTTTGTCTGGGAAATTTTTTTCTCTAATTTCTTTTGTTCTTTTTGGAGCTTATCACTGTTTTGAGCAAAACCACTAAAACCAAAAAAGAAGATGATTAATAAACTAATTACATTTTTCATAGTTCTCAGGGATTATGATGAATAATTCTTGTGGTTCGTTTATTTCTACTTTATCATAACTTATGATCATTTTAATCTTATTTTTCTTCCCATAAATGTTTACCTCAACATCCTTTGGAAGATTGATTCCATTTAATAGTTGTCTGCTTAAATAGTGGATAGAAATAGTTGTCGAATCGCTTGGACTTTCAATAAAAATTGTTTCAAGGTTATTTGCGGCATTATTAATTTGATATTTCAAGATCACATCCTCTTTTGCTTTGCGCTCCATTTTTTTTTGCTCTCTTTTTTTATGACTTGAAATGGTATATGTGTAAGGATCATGGACTAAAAAATATTTATTTTTCGGATCATAATCTAAGGGTCTTCCTAAAAATATTTCTTCTAAATTCAGTAAGCTAAAATCTATCCCAAACATATCCTTTATATAAGTCAATGACTCTTTCTCAAAACATTTGTCACGTTTGTTGACAACGATAATACTGTCTTTAGTTACTTGAGCTATAACTATTGGAATTTTTGCATAGGTGATTAAAAGATTAATAGCGCTGTCTTTTACAATCTTAAGACTTGTTTTAAAAGAGATAGTTCTGCTAGAATCGGAATACTTTACATCAAGTTTCGAATACAATGAATTTGGTTTAATTAGTGATAAACTGTCAATAATTGCAATCAGTTCTTTCTCTTTTTTATGGGGCAATTTTTCTAGAGCAATCGGAGCTTCAACCATCACGCGGGCGCAAGAGCTTAGAAATATTAGGGTACAGATTAGTAATCCAAATGTTTTATTCATGATATTTATTTGTTGCTATTTTAAGCAGTAAGTTCGCACTTTTATTTCCCAACCTTTTTGATTCTAGCCAGTTGAATTTTGCCTTCTCCTGATCATTTAAAAAATAATAGCAATCTCCAAGCCATTCTTTTGTTCTGGGGTCTTGTTCATTTGTTAGGTTTGCAGCTATTAATAAGTTGAGTGCCTCTGTATATTTTTTTTCTCTGAAATTGATATACCCCATTAATGCTTGTATATGAGAATCGTTTGGATTTTCGCTTAATAAGGTTTTTACCATTTTTTCTGCCTTTGCTTGATCGATATTTTCCTTAACCAAATGATAGGCGTATGCCGCATTTAAGGAAGTATTATTATTAGAAATTTCCAATGCTTTTTCGTAATAATCTACCCCGTCTTTATTTAATTTCATTGCGAAGGAATTTTCCCCTAATTGTGATAAAATTTCTGCCTTTACGGCGCTATTGTTTGCCAATTCTAATCCTTGCAGAAGAAATTCTTTTGCTTCTCCGTACAACAAGAGCTGATTGCCAGCATTTCCTGCAGTTAAATATGGAAAGGAAATAGATGGAAATGCTTCTAGGCATTTTTTACTGTCTGAGTAAAGTGAATCCCAAGCGCTACTTTGAAATTCTAATAACAAAACTTGTGACCAAATTGGATAGAGATTAGGATCAATTTTAATGGCTTGCTTATAAGCACTTAGTGCAGCCTCAGTTTTTTTAATTTCAAGTAATACATCACCCTTAATAGAATATGCTTTTGCCTCTTCTGGATACCTAGTGGTCATATAATTGCACAATTGAAGTAGTTCTTCTGAAGATCCTTCAGCTTTTTGTAGCCCAATGAGTATTTTCATTTTTTCATCGATGCTTGGACCTTCACAAACAATTGCTTCTTTTAAAAATTTAGTACCGAGTTGGTTTTCTTTTTGGTCTAAATACATTTCTCCTAACAGCATCTTTGCTAAGCCATTTGCGGGATCTTTTTGTACCAAGTCTTTCAGTAAATCAAATGCAAGGTCATATTTTCCACTGGTGAGGTAGGTGTCAACCAATGTAGCGATGAACATAGGCTCATCTGCATACAATTTTCTTCCCTCCACCAATACTTCTACTGCTTTGCTTGAATTCCCCATTGCTGTATAGAGTCGATATTTTTCGAACAACAAAGAGGGGTCATTCCCAAGGGTAGAGGTAAATCGATTCAACATCGCGATTGCCTTAGAATACTCTTTTGCTTTTTTAAAATTTTCAATGGAGCCCATATAATAATTGGGATCTCTAGGGTTATTTTTTATTAATGCCTCAAAAGCACCGGCAGCATTATCATATTGACCTAATTCTGAATACATAAAAGCTGTTTCGCTAAGATAATAGTTGTTATTAGGATCTAATTTTGCCGCCCGCTCACTATGTATCGCTGCTTTTTCGGCATCTCCTTCAATCAAATACAATTGTGCTAAGGCGAAATGAGAGGCGTCGTCTTTAGGATTAAGAAGAAGGCATTCTTCAAAATTTTGAATAGCCTCTTTGTAATGTCCCGTAATATGATTTCTAAGGCCCTGATGAAATTCGGTAATCATCTTCTTTTCATCAAATTCGGGGGCATGGCGCTTGGTTCCACAAGAAAACAGGCCCAATAGAATTAAGAAAATGTAAATGGATTTATGCATTGATACTTGAATAATCTCCGATACTTAAATCACCTTTGGCATTATTTATATTTACAAAGGAACCGATCATTGAATCCTGTAACACTGAATTTGATATTACTGTGTTTTGTTGGATAATGCAATTTTTAATAGTACTGTCCTCTATTTTAGTTCCACTTCCAATAGAAACATGCGGCCCTATTACACAGTTTTTAAGCGACACCTTATCTCCAATAAAACAAGGTTCAATGATTTTGGAGTTGATTAATTCACAATCGTCTGCAATTAATTTTCTATTTTTTTCAGCATCGAATTCTAGAACCCTTTGATTGGTATATACCGTCACTTCTTTGTTTCCACAATCCAACCATTCGTTGACTTTACCTGGTCTAAAAATACAACCATCTTCTGTCAATCGTCTCAAAGCATCTGGAAGTTGGTACTCCCCACTTTTTATAACGGAGTGATCTACCAAGTAATTCAATTCTTTATGTAAGCGTGCTCCATCTTTAAAATAATACACCCCAATCATTGCTAAATCCGAAACAAAGGTTTGTGGCTTTTCTATAAAATCAATGATTACCCCTTCAGCATTAAGTTGCACTACCCCAAATTGACTTGGGTCTTCTATTTGTTTTACCCACAAAATCCCCTCATCTTCTGGGTTGATTTTAAAGTCTGCCTGAAATAAGGTATCTGCAAATGCTACAACAACTGGCCCTTTAAGTAATTCTTTCGCACACAATACGGCATGACCTGTTCCTAAAGGCTTCTCTTGATAATGAATTGATCCTCGAGCTCCAAATTGTTCTGCTACGCGAATTAACTCTGCTTCTACCTCCGCTCCAAAGTCTCCAACTACAAAAGCAATTTCTTCAATCTGTTCCCCACAAACTTGTGCGATATCTTCCACTAATCTGTGAACTATAGGTTGGCCTCCAACAGGAATTAAAGGCTTAGGAATAGTTAAAGTATGCGGCCTTAATCTACTTCCTCTTCCGGCCATCGGGATTATAATATTCATATTTTATTTGTTACCTGTACTTCCAAATCCTCCTGCACCCCTCTCTGAGGTATCTAATATTGTTGTTTCTGACCAACTTATTTGAATTATTGGACAGAAAACCATTTGTGCAATTCGCTCACCTGGTTGTATTTCAAAATGTTCTGCTGATAAATTGATAAGTATTACGCCTATTTCTCCACGATAATCAGAATCTATTGTTCCGGGCGAATTTAATACACCAATTCCTTTTTTAAGTGCTAAACCACTTCTTGGTCTAATCTGACATTCATACCCATGCGGAATTTCAATAAACAAACCGCTTGGAATCAAACGCCTCTCCATGGGAGCAAGGGATACTACTGCAGAAATATTTGCTTTAACATCCATGCCGGCAGAACCTTGTGTTTCATAGCTTGGCAGTGAAAATGCAGAATTATTAATTACCTTAATCTCCATAGATTTAATTAATTTATGGTCAAAGTTACACAAAACAAAGCCCTTGCTTTTTCCAATGATTTAGGAGTAATCAACAAAGCAATTAACAATTTTAGAAGATTATTAAATTTTTTCTGCATTCATTTTTGTTTTTGTGCATTTTAAAAATATTTATTTCCTACTTATTTGAATTTCATTTTATTAAAATCTGTAGTGTAAAAGCAAGTCTTATTTTATGCTTTTGTTTAAATTTGTAAAAAAACGACAACCTTCAAATGTTAGAAATCCAAAGAATACGAACAGAAAGAGATGCCATTATTGCAAGCTTAGCCAAGCGCAATATAAATGTCGAAAATGTAATTGATCAAATTATTGCATTGGACCAACAATGGAGATCCAACAAAAAAGAATTAGAGGATATTTCCGCAGAATTAAATCAAATAGCGAGAAAAATAGGCGAATTATTTCAATCTGGTCAACAAGCTGCTGCTGCAGATTTAAAAGAAAAAAACCAGCTTTTAAAGACGCAGGAAGCTGCTTTGAAAACAAAAGTGGAAGCATTGGAGGCGGAAATAACAAGTTTGTTATATACCATTCCAAATGTGCCCAATGAAGCAGTACCCAATGGAAAAGAACCAGCTGATAATTTAGAAGTTTCTGCTTCAGGTAAGATTCCTAGTTTTGATTTTGATGCTTTACCGCATTGGGATCTTGCTAAAAAATATGAGTTAATTGATTTTGAATTGGGAGTCAAAGTTACAGGCGCTGGATTTCCTTTTTATCGCGGTAAAGGCGCAAAACTTCAAAGAGCCTTAATAAGTTTTTTTCTAGAAGAAGCCAGCCAAGCAGGTTATGAAGAATTTATGGCTCCCCTCTTAGTTAATGAGGCAAGTGGAATAGGAACGGGACAATTGCCAGACAAGGAAGGTCAAATGTATCATTCAACTGCGGATGATTTGTATTTAATTCCAACCGCTGAGGTTCCTTTAACTAATATTTATAGAGATGTACTTTTACCCAATGCTGATTTCTCCATCAAATTAACAGGTTATACCCCTTGTTTTAGGAGAGAAGCGGGTTCCTATGGAAAAGATGTCCGAGGCTTGAATCGTCTGCATCAATTTGATAAAGTCGAAATAGTAAGAATTGAACACCCCGACAATAGTGCCGCAGCCTTAGATGAAATGGTTCAGCATGTCGCAACTTTATTAGATAAATTAGAACTTCCGTATCGTATTTTACGATTGTGTGGTGGAGACATGGGATTCGCTTCTGCTATGACCTATGATTTTGAGGTGTACTCAGCCGCTCAAGAAAAATGGTTAGAAGTGAGTTCTGTTTCAAGATTTGATACTTTTCAAGCGAATAGATTAAAACTTCGTTTCAAGGACGACAATAAAAAGCCTCATTTATGTCATACTCTTAACGGTTCTGCCTTAGCTTTACCGAGAATAGTAGCTGCATTATTAGAAAATAATCAAACCGAAAAAGGTATAAATATACCGAGTGCTTTGCATGCATATACTGGATTTAAATCAATATAATTCTCATGAAAAAATTAGGCTTCCTTTTTGTACTTTTATTTCTTTTCGCTGCTTGTTCAGATTTAGCTAAAGAAAACCAACTTAAATCTATTGCGGTCCAGCAAAATAAATTATCACAATTGGACCTCAACTTATCGGCAAACAAAATTGACACTGTGGCTGGATTGCGCTGGGCATGTAATGCTGTTGAAATAAGAATTAAAAATAATTTATATCAAGACACGGTTGACAATGTTTTCGGTAAAAAAATGGATGATTATAAAAGAATGCGCCGTAGTTTTGGCCCAATCAGCAAAGCCTATTTTCAATTGAAAGGAGCCGTAAAAGAAGAAAATTCAGCTTTAAAAAACTTAAAATTTGATATCGAAAATGGTAGTGGTCAACGCGATAAATATGACGATTTTATTGCTTTTGAAAAAGACAAAATTGACCAAATGAATTTACTTTATGAAGACTACGCCTCAAGAAAAAAAGAAGCGATGTTTACTTTTAATCGCCTTCACGCTAGCTTAGATTCATTTTCAAGACAACTATTATTGGATCATAAAAAATGAAGGGACTGCTCCTATTGATCTTCTTGTCCTTTCAAGTAATTGATTACGCTCAAACTGAATCGGATATAAAATTAGCACAGTACTATTATTCTAATGGGGAATTTGAGAAAGCAGTAGGATATTTTGAAAAGATCTATTTAAGCACTCCTACTAAAGTAGTGTATACTCAATATATTGATTGTTTGTTGGCCATTAAAGATTATAAATCCGTCGAAAAAATAATCAAGAAGCAAATTAGTCTAAATAAAAAAGACCCTGAGCTTTCCCTCCAATTAGGATTTTTTTATGAAGAACTTAAAGAAGATGAAAAGGCAAGAAAAATATTCTCTTCCGTTATAAAAGACTTGTCTTATAATCCCAATCAAGTCAAGGATGTTTTTTCGATATTCCTAAAAAATAAAAAATTGGATTATGCCAAAGAAACGCTAGACAAAGGCAGCAAAATGATGTCTGACGTTTCCTTTGAAATGCAATATGCTCTTCTTTATGAGGCTCTCGGAGAAAAAGGAAAAATGTTTCAATCTTATTTTAAACTTTTAGAGAAATATCCAGAATATGCAACTACTGTTCAAGAAGCCTTATCACTTAAGTGTAATTTTCTAAATGAAAGTCAGGATTATATCTTGCTTAAAGAAATCTGTTTAGATAAGATCCAAAAGGGGGATAATAATACGATATATAATGAATTTTTAATTTGGCTTTTCCTTCAAAACAAAAATTTCCTTTCCGCTTATACACAAGTTTTAGGACTTGAAAAACGATACAAAGGGTCAGGAGAAAGACTAATGAATTTGGGTTCGGTTTGCATCGAAAACAAAGAGTTTGGTGTAGCGAGAAAATGTTTTCAGGCAGTTTTAGCTATCGGTCAAGAAGCACCCTATTATTTTGAGGCCGAGTCGGCTTTATTAAATGCGAGTTACATAGAGATTACAACGCAAAGAACCTTTACAAACGAAGAAATAGCTGGGGTTATCCAAGATTATAAATCTGTAATTTCCAGAATAAATAATGCAAGAAAATCCTTTCCAATTCAAATGGAGTTGTCTTATATTTTAGCATATTATGCTGGAGAGGAGTCCGAGGCACTATCAATACTTGAGGCATTAATTCTCACCCCAGGTTTGACAGATATGCAGAAAGCTCAGATTAAAATGAAGATTGCAGATATAGATGTATTGAAAGGAGAGATTTGGGATGCCTCTATTTTATATATGCAAATCGATACCGATTTCAAATATGAATTAATAGGAAATGAAGCTAAATATAAAAACGCTCGCGTTTTTTACTTCGATGGCGAATTTGATTATGCTCAATCTCAATTAAATATTTTAAAAGAATCTACTTCTAAACTTATTGCCAATGATGCGATGCAATTATCAATTGCCATTACAGATAATTTCGGTTTAGATAGTAATTATCAAGCCATGATGTGGTACGCAAGCGCTGAATTACTTATTGAGCAGCATAAATATACAGAGGCATTTACTTTGTTTGACAGCATTAAAATAAATTATCCCTTTCATTCTTTGATGGATGAAATATTATTTAAAAAAGCACAAGTAATGGAACGCCAGTCTTTATGGGCAGATGCCTTAGGGTTTTACGACCTCATCATTATAAAATATCCAAAAGACATTCTTGCAGATGACGCTTTATTTAAGAGCGCAAAAATATATGAGAACCAACTTAACGATAATGTGAAAGCTTTAGAGTTTTATATGAACCTATTACTAAACTACAGCGGAAGTTTATTCACAGACGATGCCAGAAAACAAACAAGACTACTTAGGGGCGATAAAATAATAGAGGACTAATCTAAGAAAGATCAGGCATTTCTCTAGTAAAAGCAGGAATACCAGTAATGTCCATTCCTGTTATTAGTAAATGAATATCGTGAGTCCCTTCATAAGTAACTACAGATTCTAAATTGGCCATATGGCGCATCATCGAATATTCACTTGTAATTCCCATTCCACCATGTATCTGCCTTGCTTCACGAGCAATATTTATAGCAATTTCTACATTGTTTCTTTTGGCCATTGAAATTTGAGCAGTAGTTGCTTTCCCTTCATTGCGAAGTTGACCCAATCTAAAAGTAAGTAATTGCGCTTTGGTAATTTCTGTAAGCATTTCTGCTAATTTCTTTTGAATCAATTGAAAAGAACCAATTGGCACTCCAAATTGACTTCGCTCTTGTGCGTAACGCACCGCCTGATCGTAGCAATCCATTGCAGCGCCAATAGCACCCCAAGCGATACCATAACGAGCAGAGTCTAAACATCCAAGCGGCGCTCCTAATCCTGATTTATTCGGTAAAATATTACTTTTTGGAACGCGTACATTTTCAAAAATTAATTCACCAGTAGAGGAAGCACGCAAAGATAATTTTCCGTGCATCTCTGGAGTTGAAAATCCTTCCATTCCTCTTTCGACAATTACTCCATGTATACGACCCGTTTCATCCTTTGCCCAAACCACCGCAATCGCAGCAAATGGAGCATTGGAAATCCACATTTTAGCACCATTCAAAATAACATGGTCCCCGTCATCTTTAAAATTCGTAATCATACCTCCAGGATTAGAACCGAAGTCAGGTTCTGTCAATCCAAAACAACCCATCATCTCACCCGTAGCTAATTTGGGTAAATATTTCATTCTTTGTTCCTCAGAACCATATTTCCATATAGGATACATCACCAATGAAGATTGAACAGATGCAGTAGAACGAAGTCCTGAATCACATCTTTCTAATTCTTGCATAATCAATCCATAAGAAATATGATCTAATCCAGCACCACCATATTCTACTGGGATATAAGGACCAAAGGCTCCAATTTCTCCTAGCCCAGGCAATATGTGCATGGGAAAAGTTGCGTTTTCGTAATGCTCATCAATTATTGGAGACATTTCTTTTTTAACCCATTGTCTAGCTGTATCCCGGATTAATTTGTGCTCATCAGTATATAAATCATCTAATGCGTAATAATCAGGTTGTTTATAAAGATCTGTTTTCATTATGAAAATTTTTGTTTCGACAAAAGTACTGAATAAATAAAATCTAATTTAACGGACTTTCTACTTAATTTTGCATTAAGTAATTATTTATGGAGAAATGGATCATAAAATGATATTGCATTTAAGGGAACCTCAAATTACAAATGGACTTTTGTTTTGTGCTTTATTGTGTTTGGCGTTAATTGCTTTGGCTCGACTCAATAAAGAGAGACTCTTTATATTGGTGCTGCAAGGTTTTAAAAGATTGAAGTGGCAAGATCAATTGATTAATGAGCAAGAGCGTATTGAAAATGGTACGGCCCTGATTTTAATATTGAATTTTTTAATAAGCGGCGGATTGACCATCTTTCAAATCATTCGAAGAACACCCTGCTCTGACTTAGATTTCTATCTCCTCCTTGGAATTCCCTTGGTTATTTTGCTTTATTGGAAGTCTGGACAATGGTTGATTACTTTGTTGGTGGGCAAACATGAAGTAACACGGCAAATTAAATTCAATACCCGATTCTCATTTTTTTTCGGTGGATTCTTGTTTTTAGGAGTTGCTATTTTTTCATTGTTAAATGTTAAACTGCTGGATCATCTCCTAATTTTTGCTTTAGTAGTGTTTGTAATTTTGTTTGTTACACGAATCTTAAAGGGTATCTGGAGTGCTTACCTTCTTGCTGTGCCATGGTATTACATAATTTTGTATCTTTGCACCTTGGAAGTGCTTCCTATGTTAGTTTTATTTGGACTATATGGCGCTCGTTTTTCCAATTTTGTTAAGTAGTAAAGTATTAAAATAGATTATCCTTGGCAATTAAAACCATTTTAGTATCTCAGCCTCAACCTGAAGGGGATAAATCTCCTTACTTTGATCTTGCGGCCAAGTATAAGTTAAAAATCGATTTTCGTCCCTTTATTAAAGTGGAAGGAATTGACGCGAAAGAGTTCCGTGCTCAAAAGATAAATTTAGCAGATCATACCGGAGTTATTCTAACTTCGAAAGTTGCTGTTGATCATTTTTTTAGAATTGCACTTGAAACCCGATTTGAAGTTCCAGAATCAATGAAGTATTTCTGTATTTCTGAAGCTGTTGCCTTATATCTTCAAAAATATGTCCCGTACCGTAAACGCAAAATCTTTTTCGGAAAACAAACTATTGAAGAATTAACGGAATTAATGAAAAAACACAAGGGAGAAAACTTTTTGCTTCCCTGTACGGATATCCTTAGAGATAACATTCCTCAAACGCTTGAGCTACAAAAGATGCAATTCTCTAAAACAATATTATACAGAACTGTAGCCTCAGATTTATCTGATTTAGAGGATGTGTATTATGACTTATTGGTTTTCTTTAGCCCAGGTGGAATTGAATCTTTAATTAAAAATTTCCCTGATTTTAAACAAAATAATACAGCAATCGCAGCGTTTGGCGCCACTACCGCTAATGCAGTAGTTAAACATAACTTGCGTTTAGATGTCCACGCTCCACATCCCAAAGCTCCTTCAATGGTGGGTGCAATTGAGCTTTTTATCAAAGAACAACTCAAGAAAAAATAAATTTTTAAGTTTATTTTCTTTTCTTCAAGTCAAAAATCGAATAATTATGCCCTAAAATTTTTGTTGGTTGAAATTTAACCTTATTTTTACAGCAACTTAAATCTATTTAAAATGAAAAAACTAATACTTTCTATCGCTGTATTTGCTGGAGTGTTAAGTGCAAATGCACAAACACCTGTAGGTACAGTCGTTTCCAATTTCAATTTGACTGATATCAATGGAAACACCCAAAATCTTTTTGCTATGCTTGATGCAGGTAAAATGGTTGTTATTGATGTTTCTGCTACTTGGTGTGGTCCATGTTGGAATTACCACAACACAGGTGCATTAAACACATTCTATGTTGCTCATGGTCCTGCTGGAGCAAATGACGCTGTTGTATTATTCGTTGAAGGTGATCCATCAACTCCAACTACAGGTTTATCTGGCGGTGCAAATGGTGCTTCTGCGTCTCAGGGTGACTGGATTACAGGAGAAACTTTTCCTATTATCGATTTAGCAACGAGTGCATCTTTTACAGCTTCAGGACTTGAGATTCCTTATTTTCCTGTAATGTATGTAATTTGTCCTAACCGTACGGTAATCCAATCAGGAGTTGCTGGTGCAATTGGAACAGTTGCTTTATTAAACAGTTATGTTGGAACTTGTCCAGCGCCTGCATCTAATCCTGCTGATGTTGCTGCTTTAGCATACAAAGGTTCTTTAGTTCATTGTCAAGGTGCTTATACTCCAATGGTACAGATCCAAAACAATGGTACTTCTGCATTAACTGCAGCTGCTATTACGGTTACTCAAGGAGGAACAGTAGTTTCTACTGGAGTTTACACAGGAAGTTTAGCTACTTATGGTGTTGCAACTGTAAACTGTACTCCAATCGCTGCTTTTACAGGTGGTGCTTTGACAGTAACGGTTACTACAACAGGAGATGCTTTAGCGACAAACAATGCTGTTACAGCTAACATTGCAACTGCTTTAATCGCAGTTTCTCAATATGCTACAGTGAACATTACTACAGATGCTTACGCTTCTGAAACAACTTGGAAAATCAAAAACAGTACAGGAACAGTAGTTTCTCAAGGTGGTCCTTGGACTGACTTAACTGCTGCTGGACAAACTGTTCAAACTCCAGTTACTGTTGCATTAAGCCCTTCTCAATGTTATACATTTGAAATCTATGATGCATACGGTGATGGTATTTGTTGTAATTATGGTAACGGAGCTTACTCTGTTACTGATGCTGCTGCAAACACTTTAGTTTCTGGTTCTGCATTTGGAGCAATGGAAGCTTCTGTATTCAAAACAGGAATTCTTGGATTGAATGAAATGGAATTAATGGCGGTTAATGTTTATCCAAATCCTGCTGCTGATGTTGTTAATGTTTCTTTTGAAGCAAACAATCAAGATGTTGCAGTTGCTTTGATCGATATTCAAGGTCGTACAATTGCTACTAAAAACCTAAGCAATTTATCTGGAACACAAGTTGTTTCTTTCTCAACTGAAAATGTTGCAAAAGGAAGCTACATCGTTTCTATTACTGCTAATGGATTCACTTCTACTAAGAATGTAATTGTTAAATAATTACTCTTAATAAATTAAAAGGGGGAAGCTTGCTTCCCCCTTTTTTTTGTGCCTATAATTAATTTAAGTTTCGATTCTAGTAAAGAAAATTATTATAAGGATATCTGATTTTGAAGATGGTTTTTACTTCTTCATATAGAACTGATTTAAGTTCTTCGATATTCTCTTTATCCTGCGCGGAAATGAAGACGCATTGAGTTTTACCCATCTTTGCCATCCATGATTTTTTCAAATCCGCCAAAGATTCAATTCCATCATTGTCGTCATCAACATCAATATTATTAGGATGATAAGCATCAATTTTATTGAATACAATGATACATGGTTTTTCAGTTTTATCAATTTCTGTTAATGTTTCATTTACTATTTGAAATTGCTCTTCAAAATTTTGATGAGAAATATCAAGTACATGCACCAATAAATCCGCCTCTCTTACTTCGTCAAGGGTTGATTTAAAGGACTCCATTAATTGTTGTGGTAATTTTCTAATGAAACCGACAGTATCAGTTAAAAGCATAGGCATATTCTCTACCACCACTTTTCTTACAGTAGTATCAAGAGTAGCAAATAATTTATTTTCAGCAAAGACCTCTGATTTAGCCAAAAGGTTCATTAAGGTACTTTTACCAACATTGGTATATCCAACTAATGCAACGCGCACTAATTGCCCTCTGTTGCCGCGTTGAATGGCCATTTGTTTGTCAATGTCTTGAAGTCGTTCTTTCATTAAAGAGATCCGCATTTGAATAATCCGTCTGTCTGTCTCGATTTGAGACTCTCCCGGACCTCTCAATCCAATTCCTCCTTTCTGTCGCTCTAAGTGGGTCCACATACGGGTTAATCTTGGCAACATATATTGTAATTGCGCCAATTCTACTTGCGTCTTTGCATGAAAAGATCGGGCTCTGCTGGCAAATATGTCAAGAATCAGAATAGGTCTATCAATTACCTTACATTCTAGTTCTCTTTCTATATTTCTTAACTGTGAAGGAGATAATTCATCGTCAAATACAACCAACTCTATATTTGTTGCTCGAATATATTGTTTAATTTCTTCTAATTTTCCTTTTCCAACATATGTTTTGGGATGTGGATGAGGTAAACGTTGCATGAATCTTTTTTTCGAAAATGCTCCAGCAGTTTCTGCTAAAAATTCTAATTCATTCAAATATTCGATTTCGATGGCTTCGGTTATGTCTGCGCTAATTACACCAACTAAAACGCAATCTTCTTCAACAGCGTCAATGGTACTATGTCCCTCTGTCAATGTCTTAGTTTTTTAATGTGCGCAATAACCAGATCCATATTTTTTTTAGTTTCTAAATTAGCTTTCATCGAAGGCATTGAATTTTTACCTTCCGTAAGAATCTTTACAATCTCATTATCCGTTAAACGTGACATCGTTAAATCTTTAGCTCCAGATGCCCCTAGCTTTCCATCATCTCCATGGCAAGCGGCACAATTCATAATAAATAAATTCTCACCTAAAACTTCTGGAGTTTGTGGGGGACCAGCTATCTCTTCTGATGATGAGGTGCAAGCGCTTATAAAAACCAAGCAAATACCAATATAAAGACTCCTTAAAACCATCCACCACCAAGATTGATTCTGAAAGGCCAAGGAATAAATAAAAGAATCAGGATAAATCCAATCAAGTAAAATAAACGAATAGTTTTGAATTTATCCGCATCGTTTACTTTTCTTTTTGACTTACTATATCCTATCGTAATCAGTACAATGGCAAGTAACATTCCAATCAGATGCTCCATTCCGTAAAAACGATGCAATGGGTTTTTCATCCACCCTGCTGCAAAAGTTACTTTTTCAGATAAAAAATATTGTACTATTCCAATTACAAATTGCAAGTGTAAAGTTACCATTGCAAAAAGGGTTATCATTTTATGTTTTTTCTCAAATTTCTTTGCTGTAAAAGCATAAAAAATGGCTAGAATCAACAAAATTAGTGCTACCCATCTGAGTCCAGAATGGGTATGATTTAAGATGCTTTCAAAAGTTGAAATGGCAGGAGTCATAATAATATAATTTAATCGTTAAGTTTTAGAACCGCTAAAAATGCTTCTTGCGGTACTTCAACGCGACCTACTTGTCGCATTCTTTTTTTACCTTCTTTCTGTTTTTCTAATAATTTTCTTTTTCTAGAAATATCACCACCATAACATTTAGCTGTAACATCTTTTCTTAATGCCTTAATGGTTTCTCTTGCAATAATCTTTGCTCCAATAGCAGCTTGAATAGGAATTTCAAATTGTTGTCTCGGAATGAGTTCTTTTAACTTTAAACAAATTCGTTTCCCTAAATCAAAGGCATTGCTTCGGTGAACCAATGCAGATAAAGCATCCACTTGTTCCGCATTTAATAATAAATCCATTTTTATCAAATCAGATTCTCTATACCCAATAGGATGATAATCGAAAGATGCATAACCTCGAGAGACAGATTTCAATCGATCATAAAAATCAAAAACGATTTCCGCTAAGGGCATTTCAAACGAAATTTCTACCCGGTCTTGTGTCAGATAGACTTGATTTTTTAATTCTCCTCTTTTCTCAACACAAAGGGTCATAATAGATCCAACATATTCTGTCTTCGTGATCACTTGTGCTTGGATATAAGGCTCTTCTATGCGGTCCATTCCTGATGGGTCAGGTAATTCTGATGGGTTGTTTACAATAATAAATTTATCAGGATCCTTTTTCATATAAGATTTATACGAAACATTGGGCACTGTTGTAATAACAGTCATATTAAACTCCCTTTCCAATCTTTCTTGTATGATTTCCATGTGTAACATGCCTAAGAAACCACATCTAAAGCCAAAGCCTAAAGCCGCAGAAGATTCTGGTTCAAAGACTAAAGATGAATCATTGAGTTGCAGCTTTTCCATTGAATAACGCAATTCTTCGTAGTCTTCGGTATCCACTGGATAAATACCAGCAAAAACCATTGGTTTCACATCTTCAAAGCCCTTAATTGCTGTTTCACATGGGTTCTCAGATAATGTAATCGTATCTCCAACTTTCACCTCATTGGCTTGCTTTATTCCTGAAATAATATAACCTACATCACCAACGCGAACTTCTTTGCGGGGGGAAAGCCCCATTTTTAAAATGCCAATTTCATCTGCATTGTAGTCTCTACCAGTATTAAGGAATCTAACTTTTTGCCCTTTTTTTAACACTCCATTTCTAATGCGGAAATAGGCAATTATTCCTCTAAAAGGATTAAATACAGAATCAAAAATCATGGCTTGTAAAGGTGCATTTTCATCACCTTGAGGAGCGGGAATTCTGTTGATGATAGCATCTAATATTTTATCTACGCCCAGTCCAGTCTTGCCAGATGCTTGAATGATATCCTCTAAATCGCAGCCAATTAAATCCATAATTTGATCAGAAACTTCCTCAGGCATTGCCCCAGGAAGATCCATTTTATTTAAAATAGGAATTATTTCTAAGTTATGATCTAATGCTAAATATAAATTGGAAATAGTTTGAGCTTCTATTCCTTGAGAGGCATCAACAATTAATAAGGCTCCTTCGCATGCCGCAATAGACCGGGAAACTTCATAAGAAAAGTCTACATGTCCAGGAGTGTCAATCAGGTTAAGAATGTAATCTTGGCCTTCATGCGAATAGTTCATTTGAATTGCATGGCTTTTAATAGTGATTCCGCGTTCCCGCTCTAAATCCATATCATCCAAAGCTTGGGCCTTCATATCTCTATCAGAAATAGTACCGGTTGTTTGTAATAATCTATCAGCAAGGGTACTTTTACCGTGATCAATATGGGCAATTATGCAAAAATTTCTTATGTTTTTCATACGTCTGCGAAGGTACAATTAAAGCTACAATGTACAAGTTGTTTATTTGATAATTCCTTTGTAATCATCGGATCACATTTACATGACCTTCCATATACGCCTCCTCTCTATGAGGTCTTGTGTAGGTAAGATGCCAAGTGTATACATCATCTTGTACCGGATGACCTCTATACAATCCGTCCCAAGCAAAATCTAGCGCGTCTGAACTAAAAATGAGTTCACCCCAACGGTCATAAATATCCATTTGAATGCGATCAACACCAATAAAACTTCCCTGAAAGACCTCATTAATTCGGTTGCCATCCGGGATAAAGCTATTTGGAATATAAATGTAAAATTCGGGTGAAATATAAATTGGTTTTATGATGCTGTCTTTACAACCATACATATCTGTCGCAATCAAAGTTACCAGATAAGTGCCTGTACTGTCGTAGATATTAACGGGATGAATATCGTTGGAACTATTTCCATCTCCAAACTCCCAAGTGTAACCGTAACCGTTGATCGTTTGATTTAAAAATGAAACCGGCAAGCCTTCCGTAATTTCTCCAGTATTCAAAATAGAAAAATCAGCAATTGGTTTTACAATGTTAACATGCGCAAAGCCATTAACTGTAAATGTTTGACATTCATCTGAAACCACCACTTGATATACAGAACTGGCCGAAGGATAAACCCAAATACCTGTTGTTGTCGCTCCGTTGGAAGGCCAATAATAATAGTAATTTCCATATCCTCCCGTTGCACTTGCACTTACATAGGCGCTATCTCCTGGACAAATTTTAATTACAGGACTAACATTTACCAATAGAGGTGGACTCGTTATGATGTAAGTTATCGTATCACTTAGCGTATTTCCACAATTGTCTACTAAAGTAACTGTGTAAGTAGAACTTGCAGATGGTGTAACTATAATACTGTCCAGATTGCTGATTGTGGTATTATTTTTCTTCCAAATAAAAGTATAAGTACCACTTCCTCCTCCCGCTACAGCATAAAATGTATGGGTAATATAGGGACAGATTTCAGTAATATCATTTGATACTTGAAGGGTAAGTGGTGGATTTACAGGTACAGTAATAAACGCGGAGTCAATTACAGTTTGTCCCAAGCAATTATCAAGCACAGAAACAACATACATAGCACTGGAGTTGGCAGTTATAGAAATTGAGCTGCTCGTTGCTCCATTGCTCCACAAATAGGTATATGGAACAACACCGCCGCTGACGATGGGAGTCAATACCAAGCTATTTCCGGGGCATTGAACCGCATTGTCACTTAATGTCACTGAAAGAGGGGCAACATCTTGAATATAAACTGTAATTGGAATGGGAGTAATATTTCCACACGGATCTGAAACGCTAAAATTCAATATGATAGATTCTAAACCCTCCGTTAAATTATCTAACAATACATTTATTGGAAAAGAGATGGAGCCTTGTCCAGCGCCAAAACTGATCGAGTTGGGGACGCCTGAATAGTCAACATTATTGGTAGCGCTTCCTGTTATCGCGATTGGAATAGTTAAAGGGACATTTAAATTATTGGTCCTTTGAAGGGTAACTATTGCATTTACGCAACCCTCAGCCATCCAGTCTGGATTTGCGTATACTTGCTGAGAAATAGCTATACTTATATCAACAGGGGTTTTTGAACTTAAACTATTTGCTTCTAAAAATATTCCAGAGTCCCAACTTCCATCTGTAACATCCGCAACTGCAATGACTAAATGATAAGTTTGCCCACATTGTACTCTTGAAAAAGCTTCTAGTACATCGGTAAACCCATCATATTGAATATAATTGGGTGAAGTATTGAAAGGGGCCATATTTCCATCACCATTGTTATTAAAATAAGAAGAATTGGTAATGGCATTTACATTGTTTATTGAAACGATTCCAGCATTTCCGGGTAATTTCGCAATGTTTTGCATTCCAACAATTCCAGGACCTGATATAAAAAAACCAAAAACATCATTATAACTAGAATTATTTGGTGGCGCAAACTCTGGGTATTCATCCGAGCCAAAAACATATTTAAACTTTACAGTATCAGAATAGGGAATAAAATCGAATTCTAAAGTCGCTGCATTGGTAGTAGTTCCTCCGCCAATCAAGTTGGAAAGAATGCCTGACCCTCCCATATTATTATCAACTCCTGCACTTGGGAGATTATTAGGGCCTTGTGGACCAGAAGGATTATTCGCTACTGTTCCAGTAGTCATTACAATTCCTTGATTGATTCCGAGATTTGTTCCTGTTGCTGTAAAAGCTCCTACAGCAGTGTTGCTTCCATTGTACATTACATTTGAAACAATAACACCGGGACCTAAAAGAACATTTTGAACAAGACTAGAGGGAGATTGAGAAGTGTTGGTAATTAATTGTCCGTATCCTTTTGAAAAGGATAAAACAGAAACAAATAAAAATAGGTATTTTGAATAAAAATTCACCACATTAATTTAACGAATGTACCTTAAAATAGTTGTCGATTTTATTGAATTTTTAACGATTTTTTTATTTTAATTTTTTAATCCTTGCAATGCGCAAAATCGAGCATAAAAACCATTCAATAAAAGCAATTCTTTATGATTTCCTCTCTCCACAATTTCTCCACGTGATAAAACAATAATTTCATCTACATTTTTAATCGTGCTTAAGCGATGTGCAATGATAAAAGTTGTTTTTCCGACCATGATTTTTTCTAATGCTGACTGCACTAATAATTCTGATTCAGTATCTAGGGCAGAGGTTGCCTCATCGAGGATTAATATTTTCGGATCTAAATAAACTGCCCTCGCAATACTTAAGCGTTGTTTTTGTCCGCCAGAAAGTTTATTTCCTCGTTCCCCAATTATAGTATCCAAGCCATTTTCTAATTCAAGAATAAAATCATAAGCATTTGCAATTTTTGCAGCGGCAATAATTTTATCTCTATTCGGTTTATCGTCTCCAAATGAAATATTGTCTGCCACCGTAGTATTAAATAATATGGATTCTTGCGAAACAATTCCAATCAAACCGCGAAGATCTTTGATTTTAAAATGTTTTACATCAGTATCATCAATCGTTACCTTGCCGTCTTGTACATCATAAAATCTAGGAAGTAAATCCATCATAGTAGATTTTCCGCTTCCAGATTCTCCAACTATAGCAATGGACATTCCTTTTTTAACACTCAAATTAATATTCTTTAATATGGGTTCGTTTGCATATTTAAAGCCGACATTGTTAAACTGAATATTAGAAGTGAAATCGTGTATTTCTTTAGCCTGCTCAATTTCAATAATTTTTTCATCTTCTGCAAGTACGGTATTAATTCTGTCCAGTGAAACTTGAGCTTTAGCCATATTTGCAAGTGCAGTTGAGATTCCTGTAATGGGCCTTAGTAGTTGGGAGAAAACGATAATAAAAGTGATAAATACCTCTCCAGTTAAACCATTGTCTTTGTGATCTAAAATAAGATTTCCCCCGAACCAAACCAAGCATAACATGACACAAGCGCCTAATGTTTCATTGATTAAAGGAGATAAATCTTTTTTCCTGAAAGTTTTAGTGATTAATTTTTGATGCCTTAAATTGTTATTTTTAAAAGAAGTAAAAATATAACCAATCGCATTATAGGCTTTAATAATACGAATTCCCGATAAAGCTTCTTCCATTGCTGAAAACAATAAGCCCGTTTGCTCTTGACCAGCTTTTGCGGTTCTTTTCAAGCTTTTGCTTATGCTTGAAATCACAAGGGCAGAAATTGGCAGAAGAAATAAGGAAATTAAGGTTAATTCAGGGCTCAAATAGATTAATGAAATGACATTAATGATCACTGCGATAGGCTCTCTAAAGAGCAATTCTAACATACTTACCACTGCAATCTCAACTTCTCCAACATCGCTATTCATGCGGGCCATTAGATCCCCTTTTCGTTCATTTGAATAATAGGATAGCGGTAAAACAAGAATTTTATGAAATAATAAATTTCTAACGTCTCTAACCACCGCCATGCGCAATTGCGATTGAAACCATACAGCACCATAACGGAAAAGATTCTTAAAGAAAAAGGCTAGCATTACAGTAATACAAACAAATAGTAAGGCACTCTTAGGGTCATTTGACACCAAATCATACATTGTATAATTGTAGGCGTCTTTCACATAATTGGCGATTCCTAAAATGGACCCGTCCCAATGAGGTTGTGCGACTTTAACGATGTCTTCAGGTTTCCTGAAAATTAATTGTAGTACAGGAATAAAGAGAATAAGTGATAAAAGATTGAAAACAACGAACAATAGATTGCAAAGCACAACGAGTATTGCCGTGCCTCGATAGGCAAATGTGTATTGAAATATTTGTTTTAGACCACGCAAGATAAATACAAAGATACATTTTGTATGCTCGTTTTCCGAATCAAGCAACGAACTTTCTTAACTTTGTATTATGAGTAGTATTAGACAGAGTAAAATAGAGGCAGCAATTCAAGGTGAATTATCTGTATTGTTACAACGGTTATCTTCTGAGGTTTGCCTCGGCGCAATGGTATCCGTCACAGTAGTAAGGGTAACAAAAGACCTCTCGATAGCCAAGTGTTATTTAAGTGTATTTGCTCACCCCGATCCTAAAGAGGTGTTAAAATGTATTCAAACCAATCAAGGGAAAATTAGAGGTCAAATCGGCATCAGATTAAAAAATCTACGAAAAATACCTTCTTTATCTTTTTATATTGATGATTCAATGGAATACGCGAGTAAGATAGATCAACTTTTAAAAGGTAACGATTAAATTCCCTTTTTACATAGCGCTTAGATATCTTCTTTCCCCTAAAAAGAAGCAGGCGGTTACCGTAATTACTAGGATATCTGTAGTTGGTGTAATGGTGATTTCTGCAGCACTCGTAATTTTGCTCTCTGCTTTTAGTGGGATAGAGTCTATGATTAACTCTTTATATACGGCATATGACCAAGACATCACCGTCAGTTCAAGAGAGGGCAAAACATTTCCACAATCCCAAATAAATTGGAATCAACTTAAAAAAGTCCCAGGGGTTTTTCGGACATCCCAAGGGCTTGAGGAAATGGTGATTTTACGCCATGAAAAAAGTTGGATTAATGCCACAATTGTTGGTGTTGAACCCGAATTTTTAAAAATGATAGAACTTTTAAAACAGGATCATTTATTGCTCGGCCAAGCACGCATTGAAACCCAATCCAATTATAATTATGGAATTATTGGGGCTGGTCTTGCCAATAAGCTTGCTTTGGGATCTGTTCAAGAGGAACCCGAGAATACGATCATATATGCACCAAAGTCAAATATGAAATTGAAATTTGGTAAAAATCCTTTTCATCAATCTACTTTTTTAATCGGAGGGATATTTAATTACAATAAAGAAACGAATGATCAAGTCATCTTAACTAATCTGAAATTTACCCAAGACCTTTTGAATAAAGAAGCCGCAATATCTCATATTTATATTCAAACGGAGAACGCATCAGATAACGAGCAGGTTAAAGCAGAATTAAAAGATTTATTAGGGGATGGTTTTGTTGTAAAGACAAACTCAGAAAAAAACGAACTTATTTATAAAACAAGCAAAAGCGAAAAATTAATTGTTATCGCTATTTTGTTTTTTATTTTCTTACTTGCCTCATTCAATCTTGTTGCTTCAATTACCATGTTGTTTATTGAAAAAAAGGATAACTTATTGGTGCTTCAAACTTTAGGATTAAATGAAAGAAAAGTTTTTGCAATATTTTTTTACGAGGGGATCCTAATTTCATTACTTGGACTTTTGTTAGGATTATTTCTGGGGACAATGGTTTGTTGGCTACAGATCAATTTTCATTTATTGACACTTCCTGGGTCAAATCTCCCATTTCCAATGACTATTTCCTACCAAGAAATTATATTTATTGCATTAATACTTTTTGCGACAAGTACATTCTTCTCCTTTTTGACTGCTAAATATTTAATAAGAAATCTTAAATAATTATTAAAGATTTGTCTAATTTGTATTGCTATACACAAGGAAATAGTTATATTTGCACCCAAATTAAAATGAATTTTAATGTCAATTTCTAAAGGAAAAGTTTCTCAAGTTATCGGTCCAGTAGTGGATGTTAGTTTTGAAAATGGAGTTGAACTCCCTACAATTTATGATGCCTTAGAGGTATTTAAGAAAGATGGAACGCGTGTAATCTTAGAGGTTCAGTCGCACGTTGGAGAGAATTCTATCCGTGCCATCTCTATGGATTCCACAGATGGTTTTACCCGTGGAATGGAAGTTACTGCTACCGGAACAGGAATTAAAATGCCCGTTGGTGAAAAAATAAAAGGAAGACTTTTTAATGTTGTTGGTGAAGCCATTGACGGAATAAATGAAGTAAGCAATGAAGGTGGACTTTCTATACACAGAGAAGCACCTAAATTTGATCAATTGTCAACAGCAACTGAAATTCTGTTTACAGGAATTAAAGTTATTGATTTAATTGAACCGTATGCTAAGGGTGGAAAAATTGGATTATTTGGTGGAGCCGGAGTTGGTAAAACTGTATTAATTCAGGAATTAATCAATAATATCGCAAAAGGGCACGGTGGACTTTCAGTTTTTGCTGGTGTAGGTGAGCGAACAAGAGAAGGAAATGACTTATTAAGAGAAATGCTGGAATCTGGCATTATAAAATATGGTAAAGAATTCATGCATTCGATGGAAGAAGGTGGTTGGGATCTAAGCAAAATTGATTTAGAAGAAATGAAAGAATCAAAAGCAACATTTGTTTTTGGTCAAATGAATGAGCCTCCAGGAGCACGTGCAAGAGTTGCCCTGTCTGGACTTACTATTGCTGAATATTTCAGAGATGGTGATGGAGAAGGTCAAGGGAAAGACATTCTTTTCTTCGTGGATAATATCTTCCGTTTTACGCAAGCAGGTTCAGAGGTTTCCGCGCTATTAGGTCGTATGCCTTCCGCTGTAGGTTATCAACCAACTTTAGCAACTGAAATGGGTATGATGCAAGAACGCATTACTTCAACTAAAAGTGGTTCAATTACATCAGTTCAAGCGGTTTATGTACCTGCAGATGATTTAACAGATCCAGCTCCTGCAAATACCTTTGCGCATTTAGATGCAACAACTGTACTTTCAAGAAAGATTGCTGAGTTAGGAATTTATCCAGCGGTTGATCCTTTAGATTCAACTTCTAGAATCCTTACTCCTGAGATTGTTGGTGATGAACATTATGACTGTGCTCAACGCGTGAAAGTTACTTTACAACGTTACAAGGAATTACAAGATATTATTGCTATTCTAGGAATGGATGAGTTGTCTGAAGAAGATAAATTAATCGTTCATAGAGCAAGACGTGTACAAAGATTTTTATCTCAGCCTTTCCATGTTGCAGAGCAATTTACAGGTTTACCGGGTGTATTGGTTGATATCAATGATACGATTAAGGCATTTAATGATATTTTAGATGGTAAGTTTGATCAATATCCTGAAGCTGCTTTCAATTTGAAAGGTGGAATTGAAGATGTGATTGAAGCAGGTAAAAAAATGTTACAAGAATCATAACATGAGATTAGAAATTCTTAGCCCTGTGGCTGTACTTTTTGAAGGCGATGTAATTAGCGTTTCTTTGCCAGGAATTGATGGTGAATTTCAATTATTGGATCATCACGCTGCTATGATAACTGCATTAAAAGCGGGGGAATTGAAATTAAAATTATCTGGAAATACCCCGGAAACTGAAACAGCTGTTTCTTTTGACGGGCCCGATAAATCAATTGGAACTTATTCAATTAAAGGAGGCGTTGTGGAGATGGCAGACAATAGAGCTGTAATTTTAGCAGAGTAAAATATTTGATAAAAAATATGGAAAAGGGAAAGTGCTTGTCGCTTCCCTTTTTTTGTTAAGATAGGTTAAGCACTGCTCTATATTTTTATAGACTAAATACTTTGATTATATTCGCCTTGAATTAAATTAAAATAAATTGATTGAACAAATAAATTTGCAAAATGTCCCGCAGCATGTCGCCATAATAATGGACGGCAATGGACGTTGGGCAAAACAGCAAGGTTTGGATCGATTATTTGGTCATTCACAAGGAGTAGAATCTGTCAGGGATACTTTAAAAACGGCAAGAGAATTAGGGATTAAATATCTTACGTTGTATGCATTTTCTACTGAAAATTGGAATCGTCCTCAATTAGAAATTGATGGATTAATGGATCTTCTTATCGAAGCCCTTACCCATGAATTAATGGAATTAAATAATAATGGGGTTCGTTTGTTAACTATTGGGGACTTAAATGCTCTGCCTGAAAATTGTCAAAAAAGCCTCACTAAAGCAAAACAGCAAACAGCTCATAATAATGAGATCACATTAGTTTTAGCGCTTAATTATAGTTCTCAAAGCGAAATTACATCAGCAATAAAAAATATTATTGCGGACAATAATTCAGGGAAAATTACGATTGATGAAATTGATCCAGAATTAATTGATACTTATTTATACACTAAAGACATACCTGATCCTGAATTGTTAATACGAACAAGTGGCGAGTGCAGAGTTAGTAATTTTCTTCTTTGGCAAATTGCCTATGCTGAATTTCATTTTACTCCTGTTTTTTGGCCGGATTTTAGAAGACAGCATTTAATAGAAGCTATTGTTGATTATCAGCACAGAGAAAGGAGATTCGGAAAGACATCAGATCAAATTAATAAAGCTTAATGCGTAAAATTGTACTATTATTTTTCATTTTGATAGGTAGTTTTGCTTTTACGCAAAATGATCCCTTGAGTATAGGAGGCTTAGATTTCTCTTATAAATCGCCTCAAGAATATGAAATTGGACCTATTAGAATTGTTGGCGCTGATAACTTCGACCATCAAGGAATAAAACTTATCGCGGGCTTAAGACAGGGACAAAAAATTACTTTGCCAAGCGATCAAATCACAAAAGCAATTAGAAAGTTGTGGGAAGAAGGACTTTTTTCAAATGTTTCCATTTATGCTGAAAAGGAAATTAGTGGAATTGTTTATTTAGTTATTGAGTTAGCGCCTCGTCCGAAATTATCGAGATTCAAATTTATTGGTGTTAATAAGCGAGAGGCAGATAAGGTTCGCGAAGAAATTAGTTTGTTTTCTGGTAAAACAATTACAGAGAATTTGGTTTTTCAAACCAAAAGTAAGATCATGGGATATTTCCGTGAGAAAGGTCATTTTAGTGCTCAAGTTGCCATCAATAGGGTAAAGGATACCTTGATGAACAATGCGGAGATTTTCATTATTACTATTGAAAAAGGGAAGAAAATAGGGATTGAAAAATTGATTATTAGTGGAAATGAAAGCGTGCCTACTTGGAAATTGAAGTTGGCCATGAAAGACACCAAGCAAAAGTCTATCTTGAGAATTTTTAAAAGATCTAAATTCACAGAATCTACTTATGAAAAAGATAAGTTGGCCTTGCTTGGGAAATTCAACGCCTCTGGTTTGCGCGATGCAGCAATTTCTTTCGATACAGTGTATCAATTGGATAATAAAAACATAGTCATTCAAATTAACATCAGTGAAGGAGACAAATATTTCTTTGGAGATGTAGAGTGGGTTGGGAACACAAAATATAGATCAAGTTTTTTAGACACCGTTCTTGGAATAAAAAGAGGTGACATTTTCAATAAAACATTATTGGATCAACGTTTAATGGGAAGTGGAGATGGTCGTGATATTTCGTCACTTTATATGGATCGAGGTTATTTATTCTTTCAAGTGATTCCAGTTGAATCTAATGTTTCCAATAATTTTATTAATTATCAAGTTAGAATAATTGAAGGTAAAGAAGCAAGAATTGGTCAAATTACCATTCGTGGAAATGCCAAGACCAACGATTTTGTGATCATGAGAGAGATCCGCACAAGACCCGGAGATTTATTCAATAAGCAAGATATAATGCGTACACAACGCGAATTATCTCAATTAGGATTTTTTAATGAACAAGGATTTCAAGTAAATCCCATGCCAGACCCCGCTAATGGAACGGTTGATATTGAATATGTAGTGGAAGAAAAATCATCAGATCAAATTGAATTATCAGGTGGATATGGTGGCGCAGGACCCACTACCTCTGGTCGAATCATTGGTACTTTAGGACTTACTTTCAATAATTTTTCAACTAAAAAATTCTTTAAGAAAGAAGCATGGTCGCCTCTTCCTGGTGGAGATGGACAAAAATTATCTATTCGTGCGCAATCTAACGGCCGCTACTACCAAGGATATAATTTCTCTTTTACGGAACCTTGGTTAGGCGGAAAAAAGCCCAACTCTTTGTCCTTTTGGGTCAACAATACTGCTCTTTCTTCCAATGGTTTATTGAGATCTAATCCAGCTTACACAGGCTTATCTATTACAGGTACAGGGTTTGGACTTCAAAGGCGTAAAAAATGGCCGGATGATTATTTCACAGCGTATTATGAATTGAGTTATCAATATTATGATGTCGTTAAAGATTATCGTTTCCCTCTTTTCCCAAAGGGTTATGCTAATGATATTGCGCTTAAATATGTTTTGCAAAGAAGTTCAGTTAGTGCTCCGATTTATCCTCAAAGTGGTTCTCAATTTACTTTAACCGCTAAAGCAACTGTTCCATACTCTGCTTTTGGTCCCGAAAAAGATTATAGCTCGATGAGTCCAGCCGATCGATATCATTATTTGGAGTATTATCGATTTAAGTTTACTGGCGAATGGTTCGTTCCATTGACGGCGGACAAAAAACTAATATTAATGCCACGATTTGGTTTTGGATATATTGGCTCTTATAATAAATCCAAGGGGATAACACCCTTTGATCGGTATTCATTGGGTGGTAGTGGTTTGTCAGGAACTAATCAATTGGGAGGTAGAGAAATCATCGCCCTTCGAGGGTATGAAGACCAATATCTTTCCTCAACAGGTGGAGACCCTATCATTGCTAAATACACACTCGAATTGCGTTATCCTATTTCATTAAATCCACAAGCAACGTTTTATGCTATGACCTTTTTAGAAGCGGGAAATACTTTCCCTTCATTTGCTAAATTCAATCCATTTAATGTAAAAAGAACTGCAGGTATAGGAATCCGTGTGTTTTTACCTATGTTTGGAATGCTTGGCTTAGATTATGGTCTTGGCTTCGATAAATTAGATATTTGGTCCAATGGATTTGGTAAATCAACAGACATTTCAATTGATAAAAAAGGATTTTATCCGAAATTGAGTTTTACCATCGGGATGAACTTGGGTGAGTTATAATTTTTTACAATAAATATGTAACTTAGCCGTTCGGATGCCTCAAAAAAAAATTCGCATGAAAATAGTCTTTTTTAGTTTATTATTTATTTTTGGCATAGGCTTTGTCAAGGCACAATCGTACGCTTTTATTGATTCGGATTACATTATGAAAAATGTACCTGAATATTTAGAGGCCAAAGAAAAATTAGATAAGTTATCCGAGAAATGGACCAAAGAAATTGAAGATAGATATCTATTTATTAAAGTAAAAAGAGACAATTTTAATAAGGAGGAAGTTCTTTTGCCAAATGAGGAAAAAGAAAAAAGACGGGCTGAAATAGATAAATTAGAAAAAGATGCTATTGAGCTGCAAACGTTACATTTTGGTGTAAATGGAGAGTATTTTCAGAAGAGACAAGAATTTGTTAAGCCAATTCAAGATCGTGTCTTTACTGCAATGAAAAAAATAGCCAAGAGAGAGGGATATGCGTTTGTTTTTGACAAAGCCAATCAAAGTAACTTGGTGTATGCTGAAAAAGAATATGACATTAGCAATACTGTCTTAGAGGAAATGGGAATAAGTAAAGAGTAGAGTGTTAATTTATAAAATGTAATAATGAAAAATGTAATTCTGGTTATCGCGTTGTTTTTAGGTGGTTTTGTCGCTAATGCACAAATGAAAATCGCTCATGTTAATTCACAAAAATTATTGGACACCCTTGCTTCACGAAAAATCGCCATGGTTGAGTTAAAAAAGTTTGAGACTGATGGAATGAAAGAACTTGCTGAAATACAGAAAGATTTAGAAGCTGCTTACGCAAGATATGAAGCAAACAAGGCAACATGGTCTCCTGTTATTTTAAAAATAGAGGAAGAAAAAATCATGAAAAAGCAGCAAGGATTGGAAGATCGTCAAGGTCAACTGCAACAAGAAATGCAAAGTTATGGTCAAGAATTAAATCAACCGATTTTAGAGCGGATTCAAAAAGCGGTTGAATTGGTTGCTGATAGAAAGAAAGTAAATTATGTGATTGATGAATCTCAAACACTTTATTTTAAAGCTGGAATAGACATGACAGCAGAAGTAATGATAGAATTACTTCGCATGGATGCTGAAGCAATTAAAAAATAAATTAGTTGAAATTATGGAAAGGGCAATCTTAAGATTGCCCTTTTTTTATGTAGTTTTAAACTATGGAAAAAAGTCCAATTGGTGTTTTTGATTCAGGCTATGGTGGCTTAACCATTCTTTCGTCTCTGCGAGAGAAAATGCCACAATATGATTTCATTTATTTTGGGGATAATGCCAGAGCACCTTATGGGAATCGTTCGTTCGATGTAGTTTATTCCTATACCTTAGCCGCAGTAGAATTCTTATTTTCTCAAGGGTGTAATTTGATAATTATTGCTTGTAATACCTCTTCTGCAAAGGCCTTAAGGACAATTCAGCAAAATGATTTGCATCGTTTTGGATCCAATAAAAGAGTTTTGGGGGTTATTCGTCCGAGTACAGAGAACATAGGAGCGCTAACAAAAACAAATTGCGTAGGAATTCTAGGAACCTTGGGTACTATAAATTCAGATTCTTACCCTATTGAAGTAGCAAAATTTTCACCTCACATCACCGTAGAACAGCACGCTTGCCCATTATGGGTGCCACTTATTGAAAATAATTCTTTTGACTCAGTTGCTGGAAAAATGATCATAGAGGAAGATGTCACTGCTTTAATGAAGAAAAATAAAAATATTGATACCATTATTTTAGCTTGTACCCATTATCCCGTGGTGCAATCGTACATTCAATCTTTGGTTGGCGAGAAGTGCCGGGTCATAGCTCAAGGGCCAATTGTAGCCGAAAAACTGCAAGAATATTTTGCCAGACATTCTTGGATG
>Ga0304728_1000240_pt1 | contig 45295 bp, 41 predicted proteins | sample C_130625_MF_Meta_FD_190476 | JGI IMG/M metagenome (GOLD analysis project Ga0304728, IMG submission 190476) | Freshwater microbial communities from Lake Croche, Canada to study carbon cycling - C_130625_MF_MetaG (v2) (version 2) | ecosystem: Environmental > Aquatic > Freshwater > Lake | place... | reverse complement strand
TGGCCATTCATATGTATTACATGTAACACTTTGTACTAGTGAAAATACAGACCAATATATTCCTGCTCCTGGATTTATTGTAGACTTTAAGGATATTAAAAAAATTGTACAAAATTCAATTGTCCAACAATTAGACCACAAATTAGTTTTATCAACTGCCTACTTGAAAGAGTACCCTAATTTTATAGAACAAGAAAATTTAGTAGAATGGCAAATGGAACCAAGTGCAGAAAATATTTTATTATATAGCGTTTCAATATTGAAAGATAATCTACCTTTTAATACCAAGCTAGTGCACTTAAAATTACATGAAACATTAGATTCATTTGCCGAATGGTATGAGTAGTGCCCCATAAAAAACAATCAAGAAGTTAGTTCTATTAGAACAATTAGCGGCAGAAATAAAGAATGGCGTTGAATTTATCAATTAAAAAATGCCTATTTTTAAGAACTGATTAATACCATTATCCAAATCAATCAGCGATTCAATATCCTTATAGTAGCGTTTCATAACTCGTTTATTCACAGACTGTATTACTAAAATTTTAGTCTGAATTAGCATTTAATTCAAATAATTATATATTTACAAAGGTAGTTGCTGTAATATGTAACACCTCTGGCGTACCACAACATATAAGAAACATGAGGCTAACAGAAGAAAAATTAATGGATAGTAACACCAATTTGTTACAAGAAAAAATTGCAAAATTTACAAAAGCAGACGAATTAGCTGCTGCAGGGCTTTACCCATATTTCCGTGTTTTAGAATCAGACCAAGACACTGAAGTTATTATTAATGGTAAGAAAGTATTAATGTTTGGCTCAAATAGTTATTTGGGTTTAACTAATCATCCGGCTATTAAAGCCCAAACAATTGATGCCGTAAATAAATACGGAAGTGGCTGTGCAGGATCAAGGTTCTTAAATGGAACGCTCGATATTCACATAGAACTAGAAGAAAAATTAGCAGAGTTTGTAGGAAAAGAAGCCGCACTTGTTTTTAGTACTGGGTTTCAAGTAAACTCTGGTGTCATTCCAGCTTTATTAGGCCGACACGATTACTTGATTTTAGATGAGTTCGACCATGCGTCTATTTTAGAAGGATCAAGATTAAGTTTTGCTAAAACGCTTAAGTTTCAGCACAACAACATGGAGTCTCTAGAAAAAGTGTTAAAAACTTGCCATCCCGATAAAATTAAATTAATTGTTGTTGACGGAATTTTTAGCATGGACGGTGATATTGCCAACTTACCAGAAATTGTAGTATTAGCTGAAAAATACAATGCAACCATTATGGTGGATGATGCGCATTCATTGGGCGTCATTGGCGAAGGTGGCAGAGGAGTTTCCTCTCATTTTAACCTAACTGATAAAACACATTTAATAGGGGGAACATTCAGTAAATCATTGGCATCAATAGGCGGATTTGTTGCGAGTGATAAAAAGACAATAGACTTTTTAAAACACCATGCGCGCACATTAATTTTTAGTGCTAGTATTTCTCCTGCATCTACAGCAAGTGTTTTGGCAGCTCTTGAAATTCTAAAAAACGAGCCAGAGAGAATGGACCAATTATGGGAAAATTCGAACTTTGCTTTAGCTGAATTAAATAGAATGGGTTTTGATACAGGAACCTCTAGAACACCTATTATACCTATCTACGTAAGAGATGAAGCGAAAACATTTATGTTGTCTAAGATGCTTTTCGATGAAGGCATTTTTGTAAACCCTGTTACTTCTCCTGGAGTACGCAGTGAAGACAGTTTAATAAGATTTAGTTTAATGGCTACACATACAAGAGCCCAAATTGAAATTGCTTTAGAAAAAATATACACTATTTCAAAAAAACTATCCATCATTTAATTAATTGCATCATATGGAAATTATCGTAAAAGAAGTTGTAAGCAAAAAAGATTTAAAAAAGTTTATCAACCTTCCCTACGATTTGTACAAGGGACATCAGTACCATGTACCTCCATTAAAATTTGATGAAGAAGGAACACTCAGAAAAGATAAGAATCCTGCATTTGATTATTGCGAAGCAAAATATTGGCTTGCCTATCAAGGAGATAAAGTTGTTGGTAGAATTGCAGGCATTTTAAATAAATCATACATTGAAAAATGGCATAATAAATATGTACGTTTTGGTTGGTTTGATTTTATAGACGACCAACAAGTAGTAAATGCATTAATAGGACAAGTAGAAAACTGGGCAAAAGAATTAGGTATGTCTGCTGTGCATGGCCCATTGGGTTTTACCGATTTAGACCACGAAGGAATGTTGGTAGAAGGATTCGATCAATTAGGAACTTTGGCTACTATATATAATCATCCATACTATCCAACATTACTTTCAAACGCAGGCTATATAAAGGATGTAGACTGGTTAGAATACAAAATAACCCTTCCAAAAGTTGTTCCAGAGAAATTAGAAAAGATTGCAACTTTAGTACAAAAAAGATACGAGCTATCTGTAATCCATGCTAAAAAAGCAAAAGACATTCTCCCCTACGCTACGCAATTATTTCATTTAATAAATTCTGCCTATTCTGATTTATACGGTGTTGTGCCACTTACTGATAAACAAATTAGTTATTATACCAAACAATATTTTTCTTTTATCAGACCAGATTTTGTATCCTTAGTTACTAATAAAGAAGGAAAATTAGTGGGCTTTGGAATTACCATGCCTTCTTTATCACTTGCTCTGCAAAAAGCAAAAGGCAACTTATTACCCTTTGGTCTTTTTCACTTAATTAAAGCCATCAAAAAAAATAATTTAGGAGATTTATATTTAGTTGCAGTAGACAAAGAACTTCAAGGAAAAGGCGTTAATGCCATTATTATGTGTGAATTAACTAAATCATATATTAAAGCAGGCATTGAATACGCAGAATCAAATCCAGAATTAGAAACCAATAGACACGTACAGGCAATGTGGCAGTATTATGATGTACAACAGCACAAAAGACGCCGCTGTTTTATTAAACAACTGAACAACTAACACTGGCAACTGCAACCATGAAAAAGAAAATCCTAATTACAGGAGCCAGTGGCTTTATTGGCAGTTTTTTAGTGGAAGAAGCCCTCAGCCAAGGATTTGAAGTAGTGGCAGGCATTAGAAAATCGAGTAGTAAAACCTATTTGCAACAACCCTCCATAACATTTTTAGAATTAGATTTTAGTTCTTTAGAAACCCTGACACAACAATTTAATACATATCAATTATCCTTTGGCAGTTTTGATTATGTAATTCATAATGCAGGCGTTACACAGGCTAAGAAAAAAGACGATTTTATTACAGTAAATCTTGATTACACCAAAAACCTAATCAATGCTATTATTGATTCAGGAATGAAATTGCAAAAGTTTAGTTTAATTAGTTCACTTGCTTCATTTGGTCCTGGCAATGAAAAAACATTTATTCCTGTTCAACAATCACACAAACAGCAACCTATTACCGACTATGGTAATAGCAAATTATTGGCAGAGCAATACCTTAAATTGGTGCCAGATTTTCCTTACCAAATTATAGAACCAACTGCTGTATACGGACCGCGCGACAAAGACTTTTTACAATTCGTGCAACTTGTAAATAAAGGGTTTGAATTGTACATAGGTTCACACCAGCAAATGATTTCAATGATATATGTGAAAGACCTTGCAAGAGCAGTTGTGCAATTATTACTATGTAGTTCTGTAAACAAAAGCTATATTGTATCTGATGGCAATAGTTACCAGAAAGACCAATTGGGTGATATTTTAAAAACCATACTTCAACGAAAAGTTATTAAAATAAAAATCCCCTTAATTCCCATTAAAATAGCAGTAGCCGCCATAGAAAAAACCTACCATTTATTTGGCAAAAATCCCTTCTTGAATCTGCAAAAACTAAACGAAATTAGTTGCGCCAATTGGACCTGTATTAGTACCGATGTTTGGAATGATATAGGTTCTCAACCCGCCTATTATTTAGAAGAAGGAATGAAAGAAACCATTACTTGGTATCAAAACAATGATTGGATATAATTATTTCATATATTCAGTTTTGTTTTAGCATATGAAAACAATAGTCAAAAAAATATATACTAGCAAAAAGACTCGCATTATTATCTGCATAATTATGTTGATAATTCTGTTACAAAATACTACCATCAGTTATGCTGAATCTACTGCTGCTATTGCTGTTCAAGATGATTTTTGGCTTTGGAGATTTTTAGGAAGACTTCATCCCTTAATAGTCCATTTTCCGGTTGGACTCCTTGTTTTTGCTGCCATCTTTGAATTACTAACCCTCAAAAACTTTTTTTCTACCTTACGATCAGCAATTAATATTCTCTTGGGTGCAGGAATAATAAGCGCCCTATTTTCAGTAATAGCAGGATTACTTCTTGCCAAAGAAGGCGGATATGAAAAGCAATTACTAACGCTTCATCAATGGATAGGAATTGCCACTGCTTGTTTAGGTGGAATTGCTTGGATTATTTTAAATAGTATTTTAAAAAAGCAACAGCACTATTTAATAAAATATTATCGTTGTGTTTTATGGATAAGTGCCTTAGGAGTAGCCATAGCAGGCCATTTTGGAGCATCACTTACGCATGGAAAAGATTATTTAACAGCAACAATTCCTTGGTCAACCGATTATATAGCACCCAATAAAATAAACTTTGATATTTCATCTTTCAAAAATGATACTTCTAAATTAACCAAACAGCAAGCTGCAGAATTGAATATTCAGGTTAGGGCAATACTGGCTCACAATTGTTACAAATGTCATGGTGCCGAAAAAATAAAAGGAGATCTGCGTTTGGATAGAAAAGATATGTTGTTTAAGGGAGGAGAAAATGGAGCGGTTGTTGTTCCATTCAAACCAAACGAAAGTGAACTATTACGCAGAATTACCCTTCCATCTAATCACAAAGATGCAATGCCTTCAAAAGGAAAAAAATTGTCTGATGGCGATATTGCCATTATTAAATTTTGGATTGAGAAAGGAGCGCCTTGGCCTGATGTAGCTGAAGCGCCCATTTTTAGAGTTGCCGAATTAGCACCTCGTAATCCAACGTTACCAAAAGCTACAGCCCAACTTACAAATCCTGTAGACTTATTTACAAACAAGTATTTCAACACCAAAAGAATTAGCTGGCCAACGGTTGTTGATGATAAAACTTATTTAAAAAGAATTTATCTAGATATTATAGGATTACTACCTACACCAAAAGAACTTGAAAAATTTATTACAGATAAACGAAAAGATAAAAGAGGTTTATGGGTAAGAAAATTATTAAATCGAAAAGATGATTATGCAACACACTGGCTAAGTTTTTGGAATGATGCTTTAAGAAATGACTACACAGGAACTGGCTATATTACAAGAGGCCGATTTAATATAACAGACTGGTTATACAAATCATTGCAATCCAATAAACCTTATGATCTTTTTGTAAAAGAATTGATAAGCCCAACTGATGCGTCGAAAGGATTTATTGAAGGCATCAAATGGAGAGGCGTAGTGAATGCTAGTCAAAGAACAGAAATACAAGCAGCACAGAATATATCGCAGGTTTTTTTCGGTTTAAATTTGAAATGCGCTTCTTGTCATAACAGTTTTGTTAGCGACTGGAAATTAGAAGATGCTTATGCTTTTGCAAATATTTTTGCAGATACTTCTCTAGAAATTAATCGCTGCGATAAACCAACGGGTAAATATACCAATGCAAGAATTCCTTGGAAAGAACTTGGCACAATCGACAGTAGTGCTAAGAGATTGGTTAAGCTTTCTCAACTTGCCAACAATATGGTGAAACCCGAAAATGGAAGGCTATACAGAACACTTGTAAATAGAATTTGGGCGCAGTTAATGGGTAGAGGTTTAATTGAACCTGTTGATATCATGGACAACCAACCCTGGAGCCAAGACTTATTAGATTGGATGGCTTTTAATTTCCAACAAAACAAATCAGATATGAAGGAGTTGATATACCTGATTACTACTTCTAATACTTATCAGCTTCCTTCAGTTGGATTTAAAGACCCTACAACAATAGTTTCAGCAGCATACAAATTCACTGGAATACTTCGAAAAAGAATGACAGCAGAACAATTTGCAGATGCCGCAGGTGCGGTAATTGGGCCACTTTTTTCTGATTCAATGCGCAAATACAAGCCTAAATATTTAGTAGGTTACGATACAACTATATATCCATTTACCCGTGCAGCCTTGGTGGTAAACAATCCATTTCTAACGGCATTAGGAAGGCCTAATAGAGAAACAGTTATCACTAGTAGAGAATCGCAAGCAAACCTTTTACAAGCACTAGAACTTACTAATGGAGAAAGGTTTAACAAGATGCTTAAAAAAGGCGCAGAAAGCTGGAAACAACAATTTATATCAAGCGATACCATTATTCATGAAATATATTGGCGTGCACTTCAAAGAAACGCAAAGCCAAATGAATACAAAGTTGCAAAAAAAATATTGGGAGAAAATCCTGCAGTTGAATCTATACAAGATTTGTTTTGGGCCATTTTATTATTACCGGAATTTCAAATTATATACTAGTTTTTTAAAACCACTTTGTGTATGAATCATGCTTGGGACCGAAGAGATTTTTTAAAAAAAACCAGTGCCGCAACCATCGCTGCACTTAGCGCAGGTGCACCTTTGAGTAGTTTTTTAACTTCCTGCAATGGCAATAAAATAACTTCGAGTGCAGATACCGTTATTCTTTTATGGATGGCTGGGGGAATGGCGCATACAGATACTTTTGATCCCAAAAAATTTACGCCCTTTTCAAAAGGGATGCAAGCAAATGATGTACTCAGTACTTTCAAATCGGCACCCACTGCTTTAGATGATATTTATTTTTCGGAAGGTTTACAATCTATTGGAAAAGTATTGAATAAAGGAACCTTATTACGATCTTATGTTGCAGGCGATTTAGGGCATATTTTACACTCTCGCCACCAGTTTCATTGGCATACTTGTTATAAGCCACCACAGCAGGTTGCAGCCCCACATATAGGCGCTTGGATTGCCAAAGAATTAGGACCTGTCAACCCTGTGATTCCTGCATTTATAAATATTGGCCAACGATTTAATTTGGGCGAAGGAGAAGAATTAAAAGCATTTCATACAGCAGGTTTTTTGGGCAACGAATTTGGTCCCTTTCTCATACCCGACCCTACGGCAGGGCTTGAAAGCGTAAAGCCTCCTATTGGAATGACATCTAGTAGGTTTGAAAAAAGAAACCAATTGTATAATGAATTAATGAGCGACACTGCAATGGGCGAGTTTGGTAGTGACTACCAAAAAGAATCTTTGAGAAGGTCAATGGAACAAGCGTATCGATTACTCAGGTCTCCTGAAGCAGCTGCATTCGACCTCACTAAAGAACCAAAAGAAAGTTATGATATTTATAACACAGGAAAATTTGGATTGGGTTGTTTGATGGCACGCAGACTAACCGAACAAGGTGCCCGATTTATTAGTGTAACAACAGAATACGAACCATTCAAAAATTGGGATACACATGATAATGGACACACGCGATTGGTGGATTTGAAAAAACAAATTGACGGCCCAGTTGCTCAGTTAATCAAAGACCTAGATCGTTCTGGTAGATTAGACAGAACCCTGATTATTTTAGCCAGTGAATTTAGTAGAGACATGATGGTAGAAGGACGTCCTGATTTAAAAGTGCAAGAACAAGTGAACCAACCCGATATCATCCAAGACATTAAAAACTATGGCATGCATCGTCATTTTACAGAAGGAGGTTCTATATTGTTATTTGGGGGTGGAATGAAAAAAGGATATGTCTACGGAAAAACTGCTGATGAACGTCCTTGTAAAACCATTGAGAACCCAGCATATATTGACCAGATACATCAAACAATTTACCATGCACTAGGCATACCAGAAGACAAACATTATCTCATAGAAAAAAGACCTTTTTATACCACCCCTGATGGCAAAGGCAAAGCCATTATGGATTTGTTTTCTTAAGTGCTAAATGTTAGCAATTTATTTTGCAGGCGTTAAAATGATATTTCTGAATGCTACAGGACCATGGTCTCCTTGCATCATAATAGGGCCCGGCTCTGCTTCATTGGCATCAATGGCGCCACCTGTGATTCCTGGAATCTCTTGTTTGTAAATAATTGTTTTACCATTTGCTACAATCGTAACAAGCCTTCCAACTAATACAATATCAAAAGACTGCCATTCGTCTGGATCTTTGGCCATCATTTCTAATGGATCAATGAATCCATATACGCCCCCTAGTTCAATATTAATAGGCTCCTTGCCCTTACTGTCTGCAATTTGAATCTCGTACCTTCCGCGCAAATAAACGCCGCTATTGCTCTCCTTAGGGTATTTAAATTCAATATGCAGTTTGAAGTCATTAAATGTTTTATCGGTTCTAATATTGGCACCAGAACGCGGACTTTTTAAAATACCATCTTCTACAATCCACTGATTCTTTTTGCCAAATGTGTTCCATCCTTCTAAATTCTTTTCGTTAAATATTTTAATAGGCTTACCCCAAACTGGTTCTTTTTCGCGCAATAATTTTGGTGCACGAACACCTGTATAAGTAAAATGCCTCCCATCAGGGCTAATCATTGTTCCCGTTATTTGGTTGTTTTTTAATTCGCCTTCAACTACCAATGGATTTTTTGTATCATCCCATTGTGGTGGAATAGAGAAAGACATTTTCCCGTCCTTGAAAAACACTTCAGAAATTGGACGCGCACTTCCTCCATCGGCAACAAAATGACCTACCAAAGTTCTAATACCAGAATGACGAACTTCTAACCAAGATGGTACGTTTCGTTTGCCAACATTTACTGTCAAATCCCAGCGACCTTCTAGTTTATCACTATCGTCATTTGATGTAAAAGCAAACACAACACTAAAAGGAACTAGCATTGCTATTAGTAAAAACAATAAGTTGAATTTCTTTTGCATATGGCTTTTTTAAAAAGTTATTTCATGTCAAGGCAATACAAATCTATCCTTTATTGCCTAATAAAGATATATTTGTTGATATAAAAAAAGTTGAAATGAAGGCCCAATTACCTGTAAGGCAAGCAAATAATTTTGACCTGCTGCGAATATTATTTGCATGGTTTGTAATTATATCTCATTCCTATTTTTTAAATGGACTAGGTGCCACTGATCCTTTATTTGAGTTAACCAATCATACCTTTCTTTTTTCATTTATTGGGGTGAAGGGCTTTTTTATCATTAGCGGCTATTTGATTTTTAAAAGTATGTTAGCTAGTAATACTATAGCCGAATATTTAATTAAAAGGGTCTTGCGTATTTTTCCTGCACTAGCTATTGTTTTACTTGTAACACTTGTGGCGGTATATTTTATTTACCCAAGTACATTGCCTTCGTTTTTTAGGAATAAAGATATTTACGCCTATTTTTTAGGCAATATGATTTTATTTAAACCTCATTTTTTTATTCCAGGAATTTTTACAGCACAGACTACTAATGCCGTTAATGGTTCACTTTGGACCATTGAATATGAGTTTTTCTTTTATTTATTTATACTCTCTCTTTTTTCTATTAAATCAAATAAAAAATTACTGAAAATTTCATTGGGATTGATTTTTGTAGGATTTGTTGCTATTGATTTATTTTGTAAAAATTGGGCTATCAATACCAGATTTTTTATTCCGTTAGAAGCCCTATTTGACTTAGGACCTTATTTTATTATGGGCTCTTTACTCAGTTGTTTTGAATGGGAAACATTACCTGTAAAAAATACTACTGCAATAATTATGTTGGTTACATTGTTGTTTGCCACCTATACCAATTGTGGCCATACAGCAGTTTATTTTACCCTGCCTTTTTTAGTGATTTATATAGGTAAAAAAACAAACGGATTTGCTACATGGGTGCACGAAAAATTAGGTGACCCTTCGTATGGTATTTATTTATACGCATTTCCGCTGCAACAGTTTATTATTTATTTATATCGGCCAAGCACCTTGCTACTGTTCGTTTTGAGCACTATCGTTGCATTTATATTTGGCTATTTTTCATGGAAGTTTATTGAAAAAAAGGCATTGGCTTTTAAGCAGTACTTTATACAAAAAAAATAGCTCTACCGTATTATCAGTGCAAGAATGCTTTTTCAGATTCTGATTCATTTTTTCCAATAGCACCACAAGGAACAGCATCTTTTATCATTTCAATACTAAATACCCAATTGATTTGAAATACTTATTTGTTTCCTCGTTTGAAATTAGATACAATCCATAAAAAGATAATACTTAAAGAATAATCATCAGAGGTTTATTGTATTTCATCTTATCCATTATTTAGTTTGAGTAGTATTATCAACAGAGTTCCAACCATCTACAACACCTCTTTTGAAATCTTTATAATTTGTGATAATTCCAACAACTAATACTACTATTATTAATTTACCCCAATGTTTTACAATTAGATTTTGAATATCATTTACAAACTCTTTCATATTGTTTAGTTTAATTTGATTGAAATAAATTTGATTGAAAACATTACTCACATTTATAATATCAATAATGTAAAAAAAATGTCTTCATTCAAAATTAAGAAAAAAATATTGATATAAAATAACCCCTAATTAGTAAAGGATTTTATCTGTATTTGTGTCGGGAAGATGGAAGTTGAAAAGAATTGTTATTACAATTATTATTACAAATTAATAAAAAATGGGTTTAATATATTGTAAATCAATACATTAAACCCATTAATCTGTGGAGTCGAGGGGAGTCGAACCCCTGTCCAAACATCGCGACCATTGGCTTTCTACATGCTTATTTTCTTATTAATTGTAGGCACTAAGCAGGAAAGAAACCAACCAACCTAGCGCTTAGCTGAATCGTCTTAGGTAACAGTCACAGCCTTCTGTTACAGCATCCTCTTTTGTTTTGAGTCGGCGGCAGCAAGAGGTAACAGGCGAACCTTAGCCGCGGCCCGAATGGTTACCTAATCACTGATTAAGCAGCCATGGCATACTGAGTATTGCCATTTGAAGTTTGAATATTCAGATTAAAGTGCTAATTATCCAACGCACTGCATGCTTACACCAACCGTGACATATGCTGTCGAAACCAATACGACCCCATGGTTGTTATTATTACAAAGCTAAACCTAATGGCCCAACTCAATGAATAAGCTTACTTAAATAATCGCCAAAAATCTAACCCCAAGGCATAGGCCATTAATCCTAATAACAATACCATACCAGCCATTTGTGCATACTCCATAAACTTATCGCCAGGTTTACGACCTGTAATCATTTCATACAAGGTAAACAAAGCATGTCCTCCATCAAGTGCTGGAATGGGAAGAATATTCATGAAGGCTAAAATGATAGAAAAAATACCCGTTAATGTCCAGAATTTTTGCCAATCCCAAACACCAGGAAACGTATTGCCAATACTAATTACACTACCCAATGATTCACTCGCATTTACTTTGCCTGTAAATATTTGTTTGATGCCAGTAATGTACCTATCAAGTGTTTCAAAGCAATGCGAAAAGCCCATTGGAATAGCTTGCGCCAATGTATAGGTTTTGGTTACACTACCAAAAATTGCATAGGGCGATTTTCTAAAAAATCCTACTGCACCTTTGTTGTTTAATAAAACGCGTACATCAACAGTATCTTTTTGTCTGAGCACAGTAAAACTTACAACAGAGTCTGCATAGCCTTTATTCAAAGCTTCGTATTCGTGAAAATAGTTGAAAGGCTTATTATTAAAAGCAATCAACTGATCGTTTTTTTGAAATTTATTTTTTGTAAACACCGCTGTTTTGGCAACAGAATCTACAATAGCAGGATATTGAATGGTTACAAATTCAGAAGCGAGTTCTCTACCCTTTTTTGTTTTAAATAAATTTTTAATTAATCCATCAGGCACACTAATATCAAGCTTTGCACCGTTTCTTTCTATCTGAATTTTTTTAGCATCTGTTGTAATAATTTCTGGAACGATGGTACCAAAATCTTCTACAATTTTTCCATCAATCGATACAATTTTATCGCCATCCATAATACCAATACTTTTGGCTAATGAATCGGCATGTACACCATATTGCACATTTTTTGCTGGCAAATATTGCTCTCCCCAGACCCAAGTGATCCCTATAAAAATCACAATGGCTAAAATGATGTTTACTACAACGCCCCCCACCATAATTATTAGTCTTTGCCAAGCTGGTTTAGCACGAAATTCGTATGGAGCTGGTGGCAATTTCATTTGCTCCTTGTCCATACTCTCGTCTATCATTCCTGATATTTTAACATAACCACCAAAAGGTATCCAACCAAGACCATACTCTGTATCGCCTTTTTTCTTTTTCCACAAACTGAAATAGGGATCAAAAAATAAATAGAACTTTTCTACCCTACATTTAAATAGTCTTGCAGGAATAAAATGTCCTAACTCGTGCAAAACAACCAAAATAGAAAACGACATAATAAACTGTGCCGTTTTTACGCCAGTACTTATCCAATCAATAACCAAAAAATTTACCATATACTATCCCGAAGGAATTTAATTTAATAAAACACTTAAAAAAAAGGTTGATTACATGTGAATTAATGAAGCGGCAAAGTTACGCGCCTCTCCATCGGTTTCAAAATACTCTTCTAAAGTTGGCTTTTCAATAAAAGGTATTTTTTGCATGGCTTGTTGAATCACTTCAGTCATATCTAAGAAACCAATTCTATTGCGTAAAAATGCATAGACTACAATTTCATTGGCTGCATTTAAAATACATGGCATATTTCCACCTTTAGTTAAAGCTTCTGTTGCCAATGCCAAATTTCTAAACGTTTTTATATCGGGTTCTTCAAAAGAAAGTGCGTGTTGTTTTTTAAAATCTAATCGCGGAAAATTATTTAAGATTCGCTTTGGAAATGCAAGTGCATACTGAATAGGCAATTTCATATCGGGTAAACCCATTTGCGCTTTTATACTTCCATCTTGAAACTGCACCATACTATGTACAATACTTTGTGGATGAATAACAACTTGTATTTGTTCGGGAGTTAAATCAAATAACCATTTGGCTTCAATCATCTCAAGCCCTTTGTTCATAAGGGTTGCAGAGTCAATGGTTATTTTTGCACCCATCGTCCAATTAGGGTGTTGTAATGCATGATCGCGTTTTACATTCACCAAAAAATTTGGTTTTTTGCCCAAGAATGGACCACCACTTGCTGTTAAAATAATTTTATCAATCGGATTATTTCCCTCTCCTATCAAACACTGAAAAATGGCTGAGTGCTCACTATCCACCGGAATAATTGCGGCCCTATTTTCTCTGGCTTTTTGCATAACAATATCGCCAGCAACTACCAAAGTTTCTTTGTTTGCTAAAGCCACTGCTTTTCCCATACCTACTGCTTGTAGCGTTGGCCTTAAACCTGCATAGCCCACAATTCCCGCCAACATCATATCATAACAATCTAGTCCTGCTACTTCTTCTAATGCTTTTTCGCCGGCAAATACTTTGATACTTGTTGATGCCAATGCTTCTTTAACAATGAGGTATTTTTTTTCATCGCCAATTACTACAATATTCGGATTGAACTGAAGTGCTTGCTTAATTAACAAAGCATCATTTGATTGTGCCGTTAATATTTCTGCACTAAATAAATCGGAGTGAGCGGCTATTACATCGAGTGCCTGGGTACCGATTGAACCGGTTGATCCAAATATGGCTATTCTTTTTTGCGTCATTGTTCAATTTTTCTCTTCTTCAAAGATTAGCGCAAAATACGCGAATCTGTGGGTAAACTGGGTTTATTTATCCCCGTTCTGTTCCATTATTTAACTAAAAATGCTTGTAAATCTGTTGCAATCAGTCTGTCATTACTCAGCCTAGGCACTTTATTTTGTCCGCCTAGCTTGCCAATAGATTTCATGTAATCGATAAATCCATTTTTTTGAACCGGGCTAATAATAAGCTTTTGTAGGATGTTACCTCGAATCAAATCATCGTAATAAACATTCTTTTCACGCAGCTGTTGATCGAGTAGTTCGGCAAAATTGGCCAAGTTTTCTGGCATTTTTTCAAACTCTATAAACCATTCGTGGTAACTTTTTCCTTGACCTTGTTGAATCATTGGTGCAACCGTAAACTCTGTAACTACACCTCCCAATTGGGCAGTAGTTTTCAATAATGCAGCTTCTACTTCTTCGCCAATCACGTGCTCGCCAAAAGCAGAAATAAAATGTTTAATCCGGCCTGTTACAATAATCCTATAGGGTGATAGGCTTACAAATTTCACTGTATCTCCTAAATTATATCCCCATAAACCTGCATTACTATTAATTATTAGCGCATAGTTCTCACCAAGTTTCACGTCTTTTAAACTCAACCTAGTTGGGTGTTCATTAAAAATTTCAGCAGCCGGTACAAATTCAAAATAGATGCCACTATTGGTGTTTAACAATAAGCCTGGGGCATCTTGTGTGTCTTGAAAGGCAAAAAAACCTTCACTCGCAGGAAACAGTTCTATGGTATCTATTTTCTTGCCAATGCTTTCAAATAATTTAGACTGATAAGGCTCGAAATTTACCCCACCTTGCACCATGATGCTAAAATTTGGAAACAAATCACCTATTTTTTTGCCTGTTTTTTCAATCAATCGGTCAAAATACATCTGCATCCAAGGAGGAATGCCGCTAATTAGGGTCATGTCCTTGTTAAGCGTTTCTGCAACAATGGCGTCTAATTTGGTTTCCCAGTCTTCTATACAATTGGTTTCGTAACTAGGCAATTGGTTAGATCGTAAATAACTTGGAATATGGTGGTTAACAATTCCGCTAAGCCTGCCAGTTGGAATATCTGCTACCCTTTCTAATTCGGGAGAGCCACTTAAAAATATCATTTTCCCGTTGGCGAATGCGGCATTGCCTGTTTCTGACATATAACATAATAGCGCATTTCGGGCCGTATTAATATGATTGGGTATGGATTCTTTGGTGATGGGAATATATTTCACCCCGCTAGTGGTGCCACTTGTTTTAGCTAGATAAATGGGTTTGCCCTTCCACAATACATTTTGCTTACCTTCTTTTATCTTTTCTATATAAGGTTTCATTTGCTCGTAGTCACGAATGGTTACTGCTTGAATAAATGCCTCATGACTCGATACATTGGCTAATTGGTGGTCTTTGCCAAATTCGGTCTGTTTGCCATTTTTAAGAAGATATTTCAAAATAGCATCCTGGTCTTCCACCGCGGTTAAGATGCTTTTTTTGGTTTTATTGTGGATATAATTGGCAAAAGGCCGTGCTAATAATGATTTCAAATTCATGGGCGAGGCTTAAGCTGGGCGATTTATTCGGCAAAAATAGGTGTACTCAGGGCTTCTCACACTTAAAATGAACAAATTTTATACTATTTAGCAAAAAAAATAGGCTCAAAGATAAAAAAGCACAAATTTATTTATGAAATGTTTGTTAGAATTCGAGTCAAATCACTACCTTCGCCGTCCTAATTTTGGAAAGCTATGTTAGCAGTTGTAAAAATCGCAGGTCAACAATTTAAAGTACAAGCAGGTCAAAGTTTGTATGTTCCGCACTTGCAAGGTAATACCGGTGACAAGGTAGAATTTAGTGACGTTTTGTTGGTAGACAACAGCGGCACGATCTCTGTAGGTAGCGATGTAAAAGCTATTGTGAAAGCAGAAATCATTAGTGCTTTGGTGCAAGGTGAGAAAGTGATCGCCTTCAAAATGAAGAGAAGGAAGGGCTTCCGCAAAAAGCACGGGCACAGAACGCACTATACTAGAATTAAGATAGAAAGCATCGCTTAATATTTTAAAACAGTATACTGCTTAACGGGATTCTTGATTTTAAAATCAATTGTTCTGTTGTAGAAACCACAATAAAAAAATTCTAAAAAGTATTTTATGGCACACAAAAAAGGTGAAGGTAGTGTAAAGAACGGTCGTGATTCACACAGCAAACGTCTTGGCGTAAAAATCTATGGTGGTCAACCAGCTACATCTGGAAATATCATCGTTCGTCAAAGAGGAACGCAATACCATCCAGGTAAAAATGTAGGTTTGGGAACAGACTTTACATTGTTTGCATTAACAGATGGCGTAGTTGAATTTAAAAAAGGCAAAAACGACAAATCAACCGTGTCTGTTTTGGCTATTTCAGCTACTGCATAAAAAAAAGTTTTTGCATTTGCAAATAAGTTTTTATTTTAGTGGATTATTTACTAACCATTTAAATTTTAAAACATGGCAACTGCAAAAAAAGCCGCTCCTAAAAAAGCCGCTGCAAAGAAAGCCGCTCCTAAAAAAGCTGCTGCACCAAAGAAAGCTGCTCCTAAAAAAGCCGCTGCAAAAAAAGCTGCTCCTAAAAAAGCTGCTGCTCCTAAAAAGGCTGCAAAGAAAGCTGCTCCTAAAAAAGCTGCTAAGAAAGCTGCAAAGAAATAATTTAACCATTATTTTTAGCACAAATAGTTTAAGTCTCAGGTTTATACCTGGGACTTTTTTATTTTCTACCTTCGATAATAAATAGCTAACTTTTTTCTATGGATAATTTTGAAATAGCTGATAATTTTTCGCTTCTTGGAAAACTAATGGATATACATGGCGATAATAGTTTTAAAGCCAAATCCTATGTTGCTGCAGCTTTCACGATTGAAAAGCTTCCTATGCAATTAGTAGAAATGCCACTAGAAAAAATAAATAGCATCAATGGTATTGGTGATGCAATTGGAAAAAGAATAATTGAACAAATACAAACAGGCACACTTTCCCTTTTGCAAGAATACCTTCAAAAAACACCAGAAGGAATTTTAACAATGCTAAGCATTAAAGGTATCGGTCCAAAAAAAATTGCTACTATTTGGAAAGAATTAGAAATAGAAACAATTGGTGAATTATTATATGCTTGCAGTGAAAATAGACTAACCCTATACAAAGGTTTTGGCGCAAAGTCTCAGCAAAATATTAAGGAGGCAATAGAATTTTACATGGGAAGTCAGGGTAGTTTTTTGTTCCAACAAATTGAATCTTATGCAACCCAATTAACTACTAGCTTACAAAATATATTTCCCAATTATTTGTTTTCAATTACTGGAAACTTCAAGCAACAGGCCGAAGTCATTAGCCAGCTTAGTTGGGTCACTACTGCACCAAAAAACGAAATAATGGACTTTTTGGTTGCCCAAGGCTTTGTTTTTGAAAATATTTTTGAAAATACTTTTTCGTGTAAAGGAGCAGAACAAATGGAGCTTATTTTTCATATTTCTAGCCCTGAATTATTTATTTCTACACTATTTGAAACAAGTTCAAGCGAAGCGTTTTTACAAGAATGGAAAACAATAACCAACTGGAATAATCAAAAAGAATACCAATCAGAAGAAGCCATTTTTGAATCATTTGGTTTTGCCTTTGTTCCCGCTTATCAACGCGAAACAAAAGAAATTTTAACGCTTGCAAAAAATACAGTCCTAAAACCTTGCATTCAAACAAGCGATATAAAAGGAATCATACATAGTCATAGTAATTGGAGTGATGGAGCTACAACTATAGAAGTAATGGCTAAAGCGGCAATAGATCAAGGCCTCGAATATTTAGTAATTAGCGACCACTCTCAATCTGCTTTTTATGCAAATGGATTAAAAGAAGCGCGCATTTTTGCACAACAAGAACAAATTGATGCGCTGAACAAACAGTTAGCTCCATTTAGAATTTTTAAAAGTATTGAGTCTGATATTTTAAATGACGGAAGTTTAGACTACAGCGATGAAGTGCTAAGTAGTTTCGATTTAGTGATTGCATCGGTACATTCCAATTTAAAAATGACCGAAGAAAAAGCAATGATGCGTTTACTTAATGCCATTGAAAACCCTTTTACGTCTATTCTTGGTCATTTAACGGGTAGATTATTATTAAGCCGTAACGGTTACCCGGTTGATCATGCAAAAATTATTGATGCCTGTGTAGCAAATGATGTGGTAATAGAACTGAACGCACACCCAAGAAGGCTAGATATGGATTGGAGATGGATTGAACGGGCTTTAAACAAAGGCGCTATTATTTCTATTAACCCAGACGCGCACTCTATAGAAGGCTATTCAGATTGCAAATACGGGGTATTGGTTGCGCAGAAAGCAGGATTGACCGCTAATAAAAATTTAAGTAGTTATTCACTCATAGAATTTGAGCGTTTTTTATTGGAGCAACACCAAAAAAGATCTTAAGCTAGGGGCAACTTGATATTAAATTGGGTGCCCTCCCCTGCTTTTGTTTCAAACCAAATACTGCCTTTTACTTTTTCAACAATGCCTTTACAAATGGCTAGCCCCAAACCTGTACCTGAAGATTTGGTTGTGAAATTTGGTTGAAAAATATGCTCCACCATTTGTGCGGGAATGCCTCCTGCATTATCTATTACTTCAATGAGCACCGTTGTTATTTCAAGTTGTACATTTATTTGAATGATTACACCATTGGGTTTTGATTCGCCCGCTTCAATGGCATTTTTAATTAAATTAGTAAACAGCCTGTTAATTTGTTGTTTATCGGACCGAATCATTATTGCTTGATTCGCTGATTGTTTTAGAATAGATACATTAGGATAGGCTTCGTATAAATTAACTAAAGAACGCAGTACCTCATTGATATCAAATAACTCAAAATTAGATTGCCCAATATTTGCAAACTGCGAAAAATCACCAGCTATTTTAGACAACTGATCTATTTGCTCAATTAATGTTTCAGCCATTTTCTTTGAAAGCTGTTTTACATTTTCAGAATCTTCTTGAATGGCTTTTTGCAAGTACTGAATACTCAGCTTCATTGGTGTTAGGGGATTCTTTATTTCGTGTGCTACTTGCCTAGCCATTTCGCGCCAAGCCCCTTCTCGTTCGCTTTGCGCCAATGCTGCTGCACTGATGGCTAATTGATGTACCATTTTATTGTACTCAGCAACCAATACGCCTATTTCATCATTTCTATTCCAACTAATTACTTCATTAATTTGACTTAAATTAAGCTGCTGCATTTTTTCGGCAATCAGTGTAAATGAGTTGGTAATTCGATTGGTTAACAAAAAGGCTATTGCCCCTGCTATTAAAAATATAAATGCATTTAAATTAATTAGGGTGGCTAAGAATCCAGCAATCTCTTGGGTTAATTCGGTGTGTGAATTCAAATAAGGAATATTTAAATACGCATAAGCGTTTCCTTTTGAATCTAATAATGGCACATAAATACTTAAATAGGTAAAAAGCCCTACCTGTTCTGATTGAATAAACCGAATACTTTTATTGTGGTGTAATTCAAAAAAAGCATTAGGATGCATCTGTTCACTTAATAAATGCTTGTTATAAATATATGGCTGGGTAGAAATTTGTAAAGAACCTTTTGTATTGTAAAAATTAATATCAACATTATGTGAATCTGAAATTTCAGCAATCTTTTTTTCTAAATCTAATACTTCAGTCATACGATACTTAGCAGGCAAATCATTAGTAGGAAATTGCAATTTCACATGGGTATCTATTTCATTGGCCATTACTTGAATAGACTTCGATAAACGTTCTTCGTTATTATTATTAAATCGGAGGATGAAAAAAGAAATAGTTGCAATTCCAATGACTATAAATGAAAAAAAGCTTAAAAATATAATCGTTGCTTGAATTTGGGTTCGTATATTAAAATGAAAAGATTGTTTTAACTGAGCCCATCTAAATCTAGATGCTAATAAAGAACTGGTTCCATGAAATAAAAAAATTATGAATAAAAAAGAGCAAAATAAATAGGCAAATAACGTTATAGACTCTAGTAACCAATTGCTTTTTTTAACTACCAATACCAACTTTCTGTTACCACTATTATACCATAGCTCACTATAGTCTCCAACTTGCTTAAAAGTATTTTCGAATCCAGGAAAATTAGTCTCATTTAATTGCGAAGGAAAATCATAATTATTAAAATGATTAATAAGCTTGCCTTTGCTATACACTGCATAAGCATAGTTGTTATTTAAATCAGGAGGCAAATCTTGGGTTTGATTAAACAATTCAGGATACAATGCTTCGCTTTTATAGCGTTTAGATTTAATAAGTACATATAAATATCCTTTAATAGAAGACCCTTCTTTCACTTCTTTTTGGTATAAAAAACTAAAGCCTCCTTGCGTATTTTCGAAGCTAAATAATCCTGGAATAATAGTTTTCTTGGCTTGGTTTAAAAGGATAGATTTTAAAGATGCATATGTAGTGGTATCCTCATTATATATTGGTTTGAAAATTGCGTTGTATGTGTAAATTCGAGTATCGTATTTATTTAAATAACCAGAAAAATTTTCATTTATTAAACTGTCTTTTAAATATTTATTGGTGGATTCTATTTGAAGTCTAGAAAAGTTATTAGCTAGAAACACATCGTCAATATTTGTTGCAGCTATATTTAATAGGTTTTCGCCAGAAGGATCTGTTTGAATGGCTAATTTTTCTGCGATTTTTTTTCGCTGTGCTTTTTCTACAATGGTGTTTTCATACATCACAATTGTTGCTATCGACATAGCAAAATACAACACCCAAAAAATAAAAAAAGTAGACTGTGTTAGCGGCACATGAATGTCTTTTTTACGAATATTAAGTATTAAAATATATAATAGAATCCAGGCCAAAATAACCATATAAAGTACGGTATCGATTGCATTTACAAATAGAATAAAATAGACAAAACCAGTAAGGGTTGCAATGATCAGTTGATGAAAAACTGGCTGTTTATGAACAATGGATCGCTTTAACAATAATTGAGAGATATAGTAGAAAAATAATACCAAAAAACAAAGCACCACAAAAGCAATAACGGTATAAATACTTAAGCTAAAAAAATTGGTACTATCAAAAGAAATCTTTGAATCCTTTACCAAACTTGATATTAGGTTGCCTTCCCATAAACCAATGAATGTTATAATAAAAATGGAGCTGCCAAAAATAAATTGCTGTGGAATTTTTATTAACAGGTAATGATAAAGTGATTGCGTGTTATTTTTTCGATAAAAATTTACCAGCCAAAAAAGTAATACTGAATTCAACAAAAGGTCTCCTAGTGATGGATGAATGCTACTAGCCGCATATATAGTTGGATCAAATAACGGGATCTTTGCAAAATCAAAAGGAATTGGAAATTGATAAGATAAGGCTCTAAGCATAATTACTGTTAACAATAATGCTAGAAAGCCTTTCGAAAAACCTTTTGACAATACTATTTCTTCTGCAATTGCATGTAAAAAAAACAACAAGAGTATAATTGCAAGTGTTCTTAAAAAAATGGTAATGCTATCATAAGCAATAAAAGACTTTCCTTCCTTTAATTTAATTTTAAACAGTTCAATACCTGTGCTATTTAAAACAGGCAAAGCACTACTATCAACACTTATTTCATATTGCTTATTAAGTTCTGGAAAGCCATCAAAACTAGACTGCAAGTATTTGTTCTCTATAAAATAACTCCATCTTATAGGAATCAAAGCCACCAATTTGAGCGATTTTTTTTCAATTGTCACCCTGCGAATAATACATTCAAATGCGCCATTTTGGTGATTCACAAAATAAGCGCCATCAGGATAGTTCAATTCATTAAACCCTATATTGGAAGTATTGTTATTCCAAAAAATTAGTTGATTATTATTGCTAGGAACTGACTCATAAACAAATAACCCAAATCCTTCTGAAACTATTTTTTTCTTAGTGTCTGTTAATGAATCTTGTAATAAGTTTTTCAACAAACCAGTATCTGCAAAATAAGATTGGATTTTTTTTTCATTAACCGAAAGCTTTTGCTCCAGATTCGCTTTTACTTTTTGGGGAGACGCATTGTAACTCCAATAATTGATAAAAATAAAAGATAGTGTATATAACCAGGCAGCTGTGATAATCAAGTAGCCGTGTTTGTAAATACTTCTTTTAAGTGTTGCTATCAATTTTGTTTCATTTGTTGTTTAACCTCTTTCCAAATACTATCCATTTCTAATAAATTCATTTCAGATAAAGACTTTCCATTTGCTATGGCAATTTTTTCCATCTCTTGAAAACGGCGAATGAACTTTTTATTCGTTTTTTCCAAAGCACCTTCTGCATCTACTTGCAAAAACCGTGCATAATTTGCCAAGCTGAATAAAACGTCTCCAAATTCTTCTTCTATATCTGCTTGTTGTTTTGTTTGAATCGCTTCTTGCAATTCATCCATTTCTTCTTTAACCTTATCCCAAACAGCTTCTTTATTATCCCATTCAAAGCCTACCTGCTTAGCTTTTTCTTGAATACGGGTGGCTTTTACAATAGCAGGCAATGATGGCGGAACCCCACCTAGAACGGATGTTTTGCCTTCTTTTATTTTTAATTTTTCCCAATTACGTTTTACTTCTTCTTCATCCGCCACTTTTACATCGCTATAAATATGTGGGTGTCGATGAATTAACTTGGCGCTAATGCCTTCAATCACTTCTTGTAAGGTGAATTTATTTTCTTCGGTTCCAATTTTTGCATAGAAAAGCAAGTGCAGTAATAAATCGCCCAATTCTTCCTTTACTCCTTTCCAATCGTTGTCTGTAATGGCATCTGCCAACTCGTAGGTTTCTTCTATCGTTAAAGGCCTAAGGGTATGAATGGTTTGCTTTTTATCCCAAGGACATTGCGCCCTTAACTCATCCATTATTTTTACTAAGGCTAAAAAACTGTTGGCTACTGGTTCCATATAAAGGTTTAATACGTTTTGCTGTTAACGTTCCACTAAAAATACAGAACTCTAGGCTTTAGACCACAATTTTAAATACCGCATAATTTGAATTTTGTTTCAGCTACCTGTACATTTGATACCAAATGAGAAGTATGAAAGTTTTATTGGTGCAGTTAGCCGTTTTATTTAGTGGAGTAGCTTATGGGCAATACTATTTTAATGATATAATTGCTACACAGCAAAGCAACCAGAATTACCAAACTTTACGTACTAATAAAGTAAAGAAAATTATTGCCACAAGTTTTGAACAAGACAATACGCCAACTGAAGGATTTTCATTAGAACAAACTTTAAGCATCGACGGAAAAAAACTCATTACCATATCAAGTACAACAGCTGGAAAGAAAAACCAAGTAACCAGTTTTTTTGAACTTGGTAAATTGAAAAAAACACAATCCTTTAGTAATGGCATTGATAATAAAATGGAATATGTTTACAATGAAAAAGGACAATTAAAACAACTCGTTTTAAATTCTGGAGATACCATTGTGAAATACAAGTCAAACGAAACAAGAGAATGGAAATATATGGCAAATGGCCAATTGGCAAGTGTATTAAAAATTAAAAACAATGCCGATAGTACAGAAGCCTTGTTGGTATTGGATGAAAAAGGAAATGTAGTTGAAGAACACTGGAAAAAAAAGCAAAAAGAAATAGACACTTATTATTACTACTACAATGCTGCAAACCAGTTAACTGATATTGTACAATACAATACAAGAGCCAAAAAATTAGTTCCTCTATATGTGTATGAATATGATAGTAATGCAAGGATCCAACAAATGACACAACAATCAACGGGAGGAAAATACATTGTTTGGAAATACAGTTACAATAACAAGGGTTTAAAATTAATGGATACCTGTTTTGATCAAGACAATAAAATACTTGGTAAGATTGCTTATCAGTATGAATAGTAAGCACCTCTTTTTTATTTCATCTACCAAAAAATAATAGACACAAAAAAACCTTAAGCTATTCACTTAAGGTTTTTGTCGATTCGTGCCCCAGGCGGGAATCGGACCCGCACCTCCGTTGCTGAAGACAGGATTTTAAGTCCTGCGTGTCTACCAGTTCCACCACCAGGGCGTTCTCAAAAAAAAGCCCGATCCGCCTATGCGGGACGGGACTTGGAGCGAAAGACCGGGCTCGAACCGGCCACCCCGACCTTGGCAAGGTCGTGCTCTACCAAATGAGCTACTTTCGCGATTGTTTATTGTTGTAAAGAACTAAAATAGGAGTGCAAAAATAGCATTCTGAAGTTCCTGACAAAATTTTTTTTCGAAAATTACTTATATTCAGGTGTGTATTTTGTGCTGCCTTGGATTTCAATGTCTGGCTTTCCTGGATATCTTTGGTGATACATACGGTAACATCCACCTAAAACAAAAGACAGAATACAAAACACTTGTAAATAAAATAAAAACCTAGAAGAACTTACCCAGTTTTTGGTGAAGTCTTTTTCTGAAGTGTGGTTAATTTCGTTTGACATATTTTTCTATTGCGTTGCAAAAATAGGATTCATCTGCAAATTATGAAACCTATTTTCCAACTATTTCCTTAAAACTAGTTTTCTTTTTCATAAAATATTGCCAAACTACCGACCCGTTATACACACCACCTAAGTCTAACAATGGTTTGCGAGGATTTTGACGGGAAGGCCTAGTTTGCAACATCCAATAAAATAAAGCAAAATGCGCACGCATAATAGCAGTAAAAAAAGCTGTATCGCCAGTTAACAATCCTTTCCATGCCGAAATTGCATCCAAAGCAAAGCGAACGGGTAATTTCCAAATAGCTTCTTGCCAAGGAAGATTTTTGCACATCATGATTAAATTATTCCTGAAATTCAAAAAAACCTTTCTTCCTCCCCTTGGTAAAGTTCCTGCGCCTAAATGGTACACAACCGAGGCTGGACAGGCAAAAATGGTATACCCTGCTAATTGCATTCTCCAACAAAGGTCAATCTCTTCTTGATGGGCAAAAAAACTAGCATCTAAGCCGCCTAGTTCTGCGTAAATATTGGCACGAACAAACATTGATGCCCCAGATGCCCAAAATATTTGTTGGGTGCTATTGTATTGGTTGGTATCAGATTCACAAACATCAAAAACCCTTCCCCTAGAAAATGGATACCCAAAAGTATCTATCCATCCCCCTGCGGCACCTGCATATTCAAACAATTGCGGATTTGTATATGACAATAATTTTGGTTGACAGGCTGCAATATTTTTATCGGATTCCATCAAGCGAATAATTGGTTCTATCCAGCCTGGGGTAACAGATACATCGGAATTTAATAATACATAATAGTCTGACTCTAGACCTTTCAAGGCCCAGTTATAGCCACCTGCAAATCCTTCATTAATACTATTAAGCAATATTTCTATCGAACTAAAATTGGCTTTTAAAAATGCTATTGAATCATCTGTAGAGCCATTGTCTGCAACTATAATGCGTTTGTTAGCATAGGTAGACGCAAGCACTGAAGGCAAAAAGTTTTCTAAATGCTTTCTGCCGTTATAATTTAAAATAACAATTGCAACACTTGGTACTAACAAACTGATAATTTGTACGAAAATAAGGGGATGTTTACATAATGCCATAGAAATCGTAACTTGGCTCCGAATTTATCATTATGTATTTCTTACAGCTTAATCTTGATTTTCTCGATCATCCTTGTTGCTGATACTTCTTTTTACTAGAAGGATTGGCGAAAAACAATCAAATGCACTTGACCTTGTAGGTAGTTTTTTGATGGCCTTTTCTTGCGCTACTTAATTTTTATTTTAATTGAACTATTATGATCCACTCTGCATTGTCTGAGCGTGCTGCTGCATACTTAGCTACCGAAGACCAATTTGGCGCACACAATTACCATCCATTACCTGTTGTTTTAGAAAGAGGCGAAGGCGTTTTTTTATACGATGTAGATGGCAAAAAATATTATGATTTTTTAAGTGGCTATTCGGCTGTAAACCAAGGACACTGCCATCCTACCATAATTGCTGCATTAGTAAAACAAGCACAGCAATTAACCCTTACTTCAAGGGCTTTCCACAATAATTTACTAGGAGAATATTCGAAATTTATTACTGAATATTTTGGGTATGATAAAGTGTTGCCAATGAACACCGGCGTTGAAGGCGGCGAAACGGCAATTAAATTGGCTAGACGTTGGGCTTACACCAAAAAAAATGTACCAGAAAACCAAGCCAAAATAATTTTTGCAGAAGGCAATTTTTGGGGGCGCACATTGGCAGCTATTTCATCGTCAACAGATCCTAGTAGTTACAAGGGATTTGGTCCGTTTATGCCAGGATTTGAATTGGTTCCCTACAACGATTTAATTGCACTTGAAAAAGCCTTACAAGACAGTCATGTAGCCGCTTTTATGGTTGAACCAATACAAGGTGAGGCAGGCGTGGTACTACCCAATGAGGGTTATTTAACAGGCGTTAGAAAGCTTTGCAATCAATATAATGTTTTGATGATTGCCGATGAAATTCAAACAGGATTGGCACGCACTGGTAAAATGCTGGCTTGCGATCACGAAGGCGTGCGGCCCGATATTTTAATTTTAGGAAAAGCCCTTAGCGGTGGAACGCTGCCCGTTTCTGCAGTGTTAGCCGATAATGATATTATGATGAATATTCATCCAGGTGAACATGGTTCTACTTATGGCGGAAACCCTTTGGCATGTGCAGTTGCAATGGCTTCTTTACAAGTTTTGAAAGATGAAAATATGGCAGGAAATGCAACTATTATGGGTGAATTATTGCGCAGCGAATTAGCTAAACTCCATTCGCCTTTAATTACCACCATTCGCGGAAAAGGCTTGTTGAATGCCATTGTTATTCAACACGAAAATCCAGATGCTTCTTGGGATCTTTGTTTGGCTTTAAAAGAAAATGGATTATTAGCCAAACCAACCCATGGCGATAAAATTAGATTCGCTCCCCCATTAATGATTACAAAAACACAAATTCTTGAATCGGTAGAAATTATCCAACGCTCCTTGTTGATGATTGGGTAGATGATAATAATTGCGAGTTTATTTCTTTAAATCTAGTTTAGGAAATAGACTCGCAATTAATAATATAACCGAAATAACAATTAATAAATAAAGGCCAATTTGTTTTTCGGGACAGTCACCGGCGCGACACATTGAAAAAATGAGGTAGTTTTTAAAAGCCCATGATAGGTTGATGGCGCCAAGAAACACATTGAGTCTTTTTGCCCAAACCCTGGGTACTAAAAAGCAAACACACATCCATAGCGCTAAAAAACCGTGCGATTTTACTTGGCTCCCAAAATTGAGTTCTGGACTGCCCTTTCCATTTATTCCAGTTAAATAGACCTGCAAAGAAGGAATGTATACCCAAGGGATAAAACAAACGAAAATCAAGGCTAAAGCGGCTATTAAGCCAATTATTTGGGTGTGTTTCATACAATTGACACTAAATTTTGATAGGGCAAAAAAATAAGGACTACAGCAATGTAATCCTTATTTAGGAGGTCTCGAGCGGATTCGAACCGCTGTGGAAGCTTTTGCAGAGCTCTGCCTAGCCACTCGGCCACAAGACCCATTCTTACTTTTAAAGGGTATAACTACCTGCTTTTTCAAGTAAGCGACTGCGAAAATATAGTAAACAAAGGGAAATTAAAATTCTAAATCTTAAAATCCGAAATTTGTTGTTTAATCTTACTATATGAACCGGATTGCAGAAAGTGAATTAATTATCAATAGCCGTGGCGCAGTCTACCATTTAAACCTTCGCCCCGAGGAATTGGCAAATACCATTATTACAGTGGGAGATCCTGACCGAGTGGCAGCAGTAAGTAAGCATTTCGACCACATGGAGAGCCAGTTCCAGCACCGAGAATTCATTACCCATACAGGAACTATTGGCTCTAAGCGACTATCTGTAGTTTCTACTGGTATTGGTACAGATAATATTGATATTGTTTTTAATGAGCTAGATGCATTGGTAAATATTGATTTTGAAAGCAGAACCATTAAGCCAACCCTAACCCCATTAACCATAATACGTTTTGGTACCTCGGGCTCATTACAAGCAGATATTCCGGTAGATAGTTTTGTGGCAAGCACACATGGATTAGGCATAGATAATTTGCTAAATTTTTACCGACAAAAAAATAATGAGGAAGAAAATTATTTACTACGCGAATTTGTTGCACACACACAATTAGACAATAAACATGCTTCTCCCTATATTACTGCAGCAAGTACCAATATTTTAAAACATTTTGTAACCGGATTCCATCAAGGAATTACAGTTACATCTCCAGGATTTTATGGTCCTCAAGGTAGGGTACTACGTTTGGGTTTGTCTAATCCTGATTTAATTGATCGATTTACTGGTTTTAGATATGGCAATCACCGTATTACTAATTTTGAAATGGAAACGAGTGCTATGTATGGTTTAGGAAGATTACTTGGGCATAATAGTTTAAGTTTGAATGCCATTGTTGCCAACAGAATCACCAAAGAATTTAGTAAAGATGGCGGAGCAGCTGTAGAAAGTTTAATTACAAAAGCACTAGCAATAATTGTAGAAAATAATATTTAATTGCAAGCAAATGATACTTGAATTTTTTAAATACCAAGGAACAGGAAATGACTTTGTTATCATGGATAACCGAGCAGGAAATATTGATTTATCTGAAGCACAAGTAAAGCAAATTTGCAACAGACGTTTTGGAATTGGCGCTGATGGGCTTATGTTGTTGAATAGCTTAGCAGGATATGATTTTGAAATGAAATATTACAATTCCGATGGCCGACAAAGTAGCATGTGTGGCAATGGTGGCAGGTGTTTGGTGCAATTTGCAAAAGACCAAGGAATACATCAAACTAAATACCGATTTCTAGCAGTTGATGGCGAACACTTAGCAGAAATAGGCGAACATGGATGGGTGCATTTAAAAATGTTAGACGTTGATAAAATTGAAAACTACCATGGCGACGCAGTTTTAAATACAGGTTCACCACATTTTGTAAAGCATGTAGAGCATGTAATGGATACCAATGTATTGCAACAAGGCCAGGAAATACGCTACAGCAAACATTTTCAAGAAAAAGGCATTAATGTGAATTTTGTAGAAACTACCGATACCAAAATTATTGTAAGAACCTATGAGAGAGGTGTAGAAGACGAAACTTTTAGTTGTGGCACTGGCGTTACTGCAGCTGCATTGGTATTTGCCCACAATGAAAATGGGTTTAATAGAATTGAAGTCCAAACCAAGGGAGGCCACTTGGCGGTAGAATTTGAAAAAAATAGCGAAGAAAATTTTTCAAACATCTGGCTTTGCGGGCCTGCTGAATTTGTATTTAAAGGAGTAATCACAATTTAAGAATTTTATTAAAACTATAGCTATGGCACTTTTTAATGTTCGAGTTTATGGCATTTTATTTGATGAGCAACACCGATTATTAGTTGCCGATGAATTTATTCGTGGTAATTTTTTTACAAAATTACCTGGTGGTGGACTAGAAATTGGAGAAGGAACTAGAGACTGTTTAAAACGCGAATTCCTAGAAGAAACAGGTTTAGACGTAACCGTTGGCGAACATATTTACACCACCGATTTCTTTCAAATATCTGCCTTCAATAATGTAGATCAAATTATTTCTATCTATTATGCAGTAACAGCAAATGGACCAATTCATGTAGAAACAAAAACAATTCCATTTGATTTTAAGCCCAACCAAATTGCTGATAACACCCAAACAGCAGAAGTATTTCGTTGGATTCATTGGAATGAACTATCAGAAAAAGACATGTCTTTACCTATAGACAAAGTGGTCATTCAATTACTCAAAACAAAGACAAACTCAAACGGTAAAAAACATAACTCGCTGTAATTTGCTTTAATTATCCAGCAGTAGGTATGTTGATATTTATATCTTCCTCCTTACCCATCGCTATTAATTTCATTTTCTTAGCCGTATCGTGCCCTAAATAGTTTTCAATCCATTTTTCAATAATATAAATTAAGGGCGTTAATACTATGGAAACCGTAAATTTATAAGCATAGTTTACTAAGCAAATTGCTAACACCAGTTGCCAACTCCAATTATTGCCAATTTTGAAAGCAATGAATAAAACCACAAAACTATCAATTAGCTGAGATACAACAGTAGAGCCTGTTGCACGCAACCAAATCCATTTTTCGCCGGTTATCTTTTTGATTTTATGAAAGACAGTTACATCTACAATTTGGCTCACCAAAAAAGCTGTTAAACTGCCTAATATAATCCACATACCCTGGCCAAAAATACCGCCAAAAGCCACTTGCATATCTGCTATTCCAGCATTGGTTTTAGAACCAATCCAAAAGTCTGCAGGAGGAATTTTCATGGCAAAATAAAACATAATAAATGCATATGAAATTAATGCAATAGCAGTAAAACTTATCCGTCTAACAGCTTTAGGTCCATAATATTCATTCACAATATCTGTAATAATAAACTCTAAAGGCCATAGCAAAACACCACAAGTTAAATTAAAGGATAAACCAGATTGACCAAACAAACTAAAATTAGAGGCATTAACCCCAAACAACTTTTCAAGAGAAAATATTTTTCCACCAATACATTCTGCAATCAAGGCATTGGCTACAAAAAAAGCAGCAATACTAATAAAGAGTTTAGTGGGTTTGTCTTTTAAAATAGAATGTATCATTATGGTATTATGAAGTGTTTAAAAATTTCTACGAATAAAAATAAAAGATTGGTCATTGCTAGCCAAACTGGAATTTGATTTGATTGCTTTTTAACTAACAAAACACCCAGCCAAATGTTCGCAGCTAGGTTGAGAAATGGAGACAAAAACCAACCCAACACAATAATGATGCCCTTAATATCCTGACTAGGGATAATATCTTGGGTTCTTTGCATAATAAGGCATACCACAAATAAGATATTACTAATTAAAGTCAGTCGTTCTAGAAATAAAAGCTTACGCATAAAAATATTTGATTCAAAATAGCATTAATTTGCCATTAGCTTAAAATGAAAGTATGAAAAAACCGGCAGTATTAGCCTTGATATCCTACCGTGTTTTACCAGCACTGATGGGTGGACAGAAATGTATCACCTCATTTTATGACGCTTTATCTAATGAAACAAATGTTACACTGGCTGTTGCAAAAGAAAATGATACTACATCAGGCAATAACAAAATAGCTATTCAAAACTTTTTGTACAACCATTGGATTGGAATATTAAACCTCTGCCATATATACCGATTGGTTCAAATTATTAAAACAAAAGAAATTAACACCGTTATTGTTGAACACTCTTATTTTGGTTGGTTAGGCTTAATTATAAGAAAGTTCACAAAAACCAATTTGGTTTTGCGATTGCATAATATTGAATCATTTCGTTTTAGAGATATGCAAAAAAGTTGGTGGTGGATCTACCAATTATACGAAAAATGGGTCTGCCAAAAAGTCCAACACTTATGGTTCTCCTCTCCTTCAGACCAAGCATGGATGATTGAAAATTGGGGAATTCAAGCATCGAAATGCACCACCATTTTATATGGAATAAATAATGGCAAAGCACCAACCAAGGCTGAACGGACGGAATGTAAAAAATCATTACAAAACAAGCACCAACTAGTAAATGAAACCAAACTTTTTTTATTTAATGGGACGCTTGATTATTTACCCAATACCGACGCTATCCGAATTATTATCACTGAAATTATACCCCGACTAGATAAAACAGATTTAAACTATCGAATTTTTATTTGTGGCAATAGAATTACAGATCGCTGGAGAAAAGTACTTACTCAATATCCACAAATAATCTATGAAGGATTTGTGCCAGATATTAATCTCTATTTCAAAGGAACAGATTGTTTCATAAATCCCATAACTCTTGGTAATGGTGTGAAAACAAAATTAGTAGAAGCTTTAGCCAATAACCAAGATATCATTTCTGCTACAACAGGCGCAAAGGGCATAGATGCCAAATATGCGGGAAAAAAGATTCAGTTAATTACCGATTACGACTGGCAGCATTTTGCTCAATGTATGTATGATTATAAACATACATTGAGCAATAATACGCCCGATATTTTTTTTACTGATTTTAATTGGAACAATATTGTGCATAAAGCAATGCAATCCATTAATTAATAACATTCTATACTATATTCCAATTGCCATATAACCCGTTTTTTTTTTGTAGTTTTATTCTTATAAAAATTTAAATATGTTGAAGTCGTATTTCAAGTCTGCTTTACCACACCTTATTGCTATTGTTATTTTTGCATTAGTAGCTATTATTTATTGTAGGCCTGCTTTGGAAGGAAAAGTGCTACAACAATCAGATGTAACACAATGGAAAGGCATGGCGCAAGATGCTTTAGAATATAAAGCAAAATTTGGGCATACACCGCTTTGGACTAAGAATATGTTTGGAGGTATGCCTACTTATCAAATTACAGGTATTCCAGCAAACGATTATACCATTGGTACATTAGATTTAATTATGACGCTAAGACTACCCGAACCAATTGGCTTATTCTTTTTAGCCAGCATTTGTTTTTACTTTTTAGCGCAAGTGTTAGGATTCAATACCATTATTAGTATAATTGGCGCTTTGGGCTATAGTTATGCAACCTATAACCCAATTATCATTTCGGTTGGGCATATGACCAAGATGCACGCAATTGGCTATTTACCTTTTTTCATAGGATCAATATTATTGTTATTTAAAAAGAAATATTTATTGGGTGCAACATTAGTAGCCATATCAACGGCCTTATTTGTTCAAGCCAATCACTTACAAATAACTTACTACGGCATTATTATTGTGTTTTTCATGTCGGTATATTTTTTAATACAGTGGATAAAAGCAAAACAATACAAACATATTCTTACCAGTTTTGGATTGGCTTTAGTAGCTGGTGCCTTAGGAATTGCAGTAAATGCACCTATGCTTATCAGTACTTATGAGTACGGAAAAGAATCTATTCGCGGCGGAAGTGTACTTACAACAAAAGACAGCAAAACAACGGCTACCGGGCTTAATAAAGACTATGCATTAAGTTATAGTATTTTTAAATCGGAGGCACTTGTATTAATGTTTCCAAATATTTATGGAGGTTCTAGTGACCCTAATGTAATTGAACCTGAAAAATCAAAAGCAATAGAAACATTGCAACAAATGCAACCACAAGTTGCACAACAATTGCAATCCTATATTCAATTTTATTGGGGAGGAATTGGCTTTACTTCTGGCCCCCCTTATATGGGTTTAATTATTTGTTTATTTGCCATTATGGGTTTCTCTGTTTCTTCAAACCAGCACAGGTGGTGGATTGCAGCTGCAGTAAGTTTTTCATTCCTATTAGCATGGGGCTCATTTTTTGAATCCTTTAATGTTTTCATGCTAAATCATTTACCGCTTTATAATAAATTCAGAGCACCTAGTATGATTTTAATTATTCCTACTTTATTATTAGGAATAATGTCTTTATATGGAATGAGCGCTATATCGTCCGAAAAAAGTTTAAAAGATGTATTTGAAAAATATAAACCAAGTTTTATACTACTAGCATTTGTCCTTTTAAGTGTTATGTCCATCTATTTTACTAGTGATTTTAGAAGTGATAATGAAAAACGTTTAATTACACAAATAGCTCAAATTCCAGATGCCAATCAAAAAGCTGCATTTGAAGCGCCTGTTAATGATTTAATTAAAGCAATTGCAATAGATAGAAAAGGTTTTATAGAGAGTGATATATTGAAACTTATTGTATTTCTAATACTAATTATTGCTTTGTTGGTGTTGTCTTTTAAGAAAATCATTAGCCAAACAATTCTTTTAGTGGGAATTGGACTTCTAAGCATGATTGACTTATTTCAAGTGAATATAAAATATTTAAAACCCGATAACTTTTTAGAAGCAACCGAAAATGAAAATGCATTTGCTTTAACACCTATTGATATTGCTTTGAAAAAAGACACAAGCGATTATAGAGTTTTAGATATAAGATATGGTATTCAAAATGCTTTTAATGGCGGCGCGTTAATAGCCTATCACCACAAAACGGTAGGAGGATACAACCCAGCTAAATTAAGTATCTACCAAGACTTAATAGAGAACCAATGGTACCAATTTCCAAATTGCATGCCTACTATAAACATGATGAATACTAAATATGTTATTTCTGGAAATATAGCAAATGACACTGTTCCAAATAAAGGCGCATTGGGAAGTGTCTGGTTTGTAAAAGGAATTCAGGTTGAAAAAAATGCCGCTTCGGTTATGAAACGCTTAAGCAATTTTAATCCTAAGGATACAGCTATTGTTGAAGAAAAAGATCAAATTGCTGATTTAAATAATTTGCAATTTGATAGTTCTGCTAGCATTAGTTTGGTAGAGAATAAAAATGACGAAGTATTATATAAAAGTAATGCTAGCAAAAAACAGTTCGCCGTATTTAGTGAGGTTTATTATCGTTTAGGATGGAAAGCTTTTGTAGACGATAAAGAAACACCAATTGTTAAAACCAATTATGTACTAAGGGGATTAATAGTGAATCCTGGTGCACACAATATTCGATTTGAATTTACACCAAGTTCTATCAGCACTGCTAAAAAAGCCTCTTCTATTGCCTCGTTTTTAATATGGGGAATGCTAATTGGAATGGCGGTATTTGCTGTAAAAAACAGTACTTTAATAAAAGCTAGCAAATAATCATACCGGAAAAACACAATGCAATTAAGTATTATTATTTGTAGTTATAATAGAGCCGATTATATCGATCAGGCACTAACAAGCCTATATGAGCAATCGATAGGTCTGAATAATTTTGAAGCAATAATAGTGGACAATAATTCTACTGATGGCACCGCTGATGTGTATACCAAATGGCGCTTAGAACATCCTAATGGCCAATTTACGTATGCAACAGAAACCAATCAGGGAGCATCTTTTGCAAGAAACAAGGGAGCCGTATTGGCCAAAGGCAACTGGTATTGTTTTATGGATGACGATGCTGTTGCCACACCCAATTTTGTAGAAAATATTCTAGCACATATTAAACTGCATCCTAGTATTGTTGGTTTTGGTGGTAGAATTATACCAAAATATATTCCCGCCGAGCCCAAATGGATGAGTTATTATGTTTCTTCTTTAGTAGGAAATTTCGATTATGCCCCAATAGCCAAAGCGTTTGAAAAAGGCAAATATCCTTTAGAGTCGAACATGATTGTAAGCAGAGAAATCTTTGAAACAATTGCAGGTTTTAATACCGCATTACCAGGCGTAGTTGGCACACTTCGAATTGGTGGAGAGGGCAAAGAATTATTTTACAAAATACTATCCTTGGGCCATACTATTTATTACGATCCATCCATTGTGGTATACCATGTGGTAGAAGTAAAAAAACTAACCGCAGAATACCTGTATAGAGTTGCTAGTGGTATAGGTAGAGGAGAAAGAACGCGAACAAAAAACATTTCGCAAAAAGCATATTTTCAAAAAATTGCTGAGTATATTTTTAAATTGGGTGCTGCTATTATATTAGCAATTAAATATGCATTACAATTCACTCCCGCAAAATCTTGGCCCATTATTCAATTTAGAATTGACGCTTTAAAAGGGCTATTGAACTACTAACTTAAATACATTTATAAAAATATTTTTTATTGGTAATGATGCTGAAACCCAGTTTCCAAACTTCTAGCACATTTCTAAATAACCTAGCAATATTTGCAAATTCCAAAAACGGATTTTTTAATTCTAATAAATGTTTAAAAAAACTAACGATCAATGCAAAAGGTATTGCCCAAGTATAATTTAGCAATTGAAACAAAAACCAAAATATACCATATTGTTTTCTAATTCTTACATGATTAGACAGTATTAATTGTCTGGCTTTTTTATCGTATAAATTAGTATAACTATTATCTAATGCATTGGTTGCATCCTTTATAGTCTCTCCTATTAAATGAATGATTGTAATATCACCATAAATACAAATGGTTCCCAATTTTCTTAAACGACTACACCATTCAACTTCTTCTCCGTATAAAAAAAAGTCTTCGTCCATCATTCCTATTTTTTCAATGGCCATTTTTTTAACCATTAAAAAAGCACCACTAATCCAGTCTAAATTTTGTTCGGCAGTAGCAGTAATTATTGCGGGTTTTTTTGTTTTTAAAACCCCTGCTAATTGTTTAAGCAATCCTCCCCAATAAGGTAATGGCAAAAGGTGGTTAATTCCACCTTTCATAAAATAACTACCCGAGAATTGTGGTGATAAATTTTTGTGTACTAACTGCACACCACAAGCTACATGGTCGGATGCCTTAAATCGTGTTAAGCATGCTTCAATTGATCCTGGCAACAACAAGGTATCGGGATTTAACAATAGAATAACCTCCCCTAGTGCTAGTCGCATACCTGCATTATTAGCACGAGCAAAACCTGCGTTATAACCCATATCTATCCACTTAATAAAAGGAAACAAAGTGGTTAAATAGGTTTTACTATCATCACCCGAACAATTATCAATTACAATCCATTCTACTTGTTGGTTAGCCAACAATGCTGCATCTGCAGAATGTAGACAGTCACTAATAAAGCGACTAGATTTATAATTTACAATAAGAATGGATAATTGCATGAATGTACTACTTGATTAAATAAGCATCATGAAGATAAGGATAATAACAAATACTATAGTTGCAAGCGAATTTGGTAAAGTATTTAAACCTTAATTAAGTGAAAAAAAAAATGCCCCGCTAATTACGTGGTCGAACCAAATAATTATACGTCATGAATATTTTAGAAACTATTCCTATTTTTAAAATAGACAATGAAAAATGTGTTTGGAATGCTAGCATTTTTTTTATGACTGGCAATATATCCAACTCAGTAACACCCATTTGAATAAGTGCTTGAATACTTCGAATTTTATAATTACGTAGTAAGCGCCAATAATAATCGAATATTAAAATATCCTTGAAAGCGCCATTGCCAATTTTAGTTGCAAAATGTATATTCTCACGCACAATCACGTCTTCATTATTTCTACAATAAACTGTAGTTTGGTCTTCGTGTAAACCAATGCTTACCAAGTGTTGATCTAGGTAAACATAACGGTATCCTTTGGTTAATAATTGAACATAATAATCTACATCCACCAACCAAATATATTTTTCTTCGTAACGTATATCTGTACCCGCTTTCAACATCACATTACTTGGAGGTCCAATTACATTTGCCCTCAAAATATGATTCGGCTTTTGGCTCATCTCTTTAAGCAAAGAAGGTATTGCTTGTAAAGTTATTATTTCGCCATCGGGTTGGATGGCCGTATTTCTACAAAAAACAAAATCAATTTCTTTATTATTTAAAAAAGTATCCAAATAAATTTGCAAGGCATCGGCACTATTAAACCAATCATCTTGGTGCATTAGCATATAGTAATCGCCAGACGCTTTATTGATAGCATTGTTCCAATTAGCAGGGCTTTTAAGAGCCGGAGAATTGTGGTAGTAGTGAATGTTCAATTCCGAAGTATAAGAATTTATTGCTACATTCATATCCTGATTAGGAGAGTCGTCTGAAATGATTATTTCAACAGCTTTATAAGTTTGTTTCTGTATAGATTGGATACATCGCAATACATATTCAGGCTTTTTATAGGCAGGAATACAAATAGAAATCAGCGGCGAATTCATTAACTATTACTTTTTTATGAAATTGATTACAAATATACTGAATGGCCTTGCAAAAAGACTACTAATTAAAAAGCCCATTCAACGCTTTAAAAATATACCATGGCTTACAGAGCGAATACTTAAAAACGAAGAAGACACCTCTATAAAAACCCGCAAATTCAACGATTTCAAACTCGCTTATATTCGACCATACGAAGTGGTTAAAACATATAAAGAAATTTTTAATAGTGAAATCTATAGGTTTGATTGCAAAACAACATCCCCTACTATCCTTGATTGTGGCGCCAACATTGGCATGAGTTGCATTTATTTTAAATCTATCTATCCAAATTCCACTATCATAGCATTTGAACCAGACGAGCAATTAATTGAGGTATTGAATAAAAATATCATTCAAAATAATTTTACAAATATTACACTTCACCAAGCAGCAGTTTGGATTGAAGATGGCTTTATTTCTTTTGATAGTAAAGGTTCTGAAGCAAGCCATATTGACAACTCTGGAATTGGAACAAATTTGGTTAAAACAATCAAACTTTCTAATGTATTACAAGCATACGATACCGTTGATTTTTTAAAAATGGATATTGAAGGTGCTGAATTTGAAGTGGTAAAAGATTGTGCCCCATATTTAAATAAAGTCTCTAATTTCTTTTTAGAATACCACGGAAAAGTGAGCGATACCAATAAATTACAAATACTGTTAAACATATTGGAACAAGCAAATTTTAAAGTTTATATTAAAAATGCAGCTGATTCTCTAAAAAGTCCTTTTGTTCAAAAAACAACGGGAGAAATGTATGATGTGCAATTAAATATCTTTTGTTATAAATAATAATAACCATAATGAATCCATTAGTTAGTGTTGTTATTCCGTGTTTTAATGATGGGATATACTTAAATGAAACCATAGAAAAGTTATCATTACAAACCTATCAAAACATTGAAATAATTATTGTAAATGATGGGTCTACCGATAAGCATACATTAGATGTTTTAGAGGTGCTTTCTACACATCAAAATATTCGGGTTTTACATAAAGAGAATGGACGCATGTCATCTGCCAGAAATTATGGTGTGAAACATGCAAACGGAACAATTATAGCAGCACTTGATGCCGATGATTATTTTGCCCCAAGTTTTTTTGACAAAGCATTGCAAATTCTAGAAAAAGAGCCTAGTACCGCAGTTGTTACTAGCTATATTAAATACTTTGGCGAAGAAAGAAAAGGCAATGCGAAACCAAGGGGTGGGAATGCTTTTAATTTCTTGTTTTCAAGTCAATGCCCAGCCTGTGCCATTGTAAGAAAAGAGGTTTGGGATGGTGTTGGCGGCTACGACGAAAGCATGAAAAATGGCTACGAAGATTGGGAATTCTATATTAGGGTTACGCAACAACAATGGCAGGTGCATGTAATAGCAGAATATTTGCTTTTTTACAGACAAACAAAAAAATCTACCCATAATAATTATACCATTCCAAATAGGCAATCTTTAATTGACTATATTTTAGACAAGCACAAAGACTGGTATGTGAACTGCCTTAAAGAACTTGTAATGAACAAACAGGTATTGTATACGGAATCTAGAATTTCCTTTCAGGATATCTGGAAAATGTTAAAAAATAGACTGATAAAAAAGTACAAGTAATTCTTAGCTTAATTGCTAATAACTAACCTTTCTTCGATTTACAATATATTTGCGCTATGGGCATTATTCAAAAACAAAGTATTCAATCTTCGCTTTTTATAATACTCGGTTTTTTAATTGGCGCCATTAATCTATTAATTCTTTTCCCCTTATTTTTTACCAAAAATGATATGGGGCTAGTGCGCGCCCTGATTGATACAGGTGCCACGCTCTCTGTTTTTTGCACTTTAGGAACCTTGCCTGTAGTTTATAAATTTTATCCATTTTATAACCAATACCTCGGTGCAAGAAAAAACGATTTGCCGCTCATTACTTTTTTAGTAAATATGACTGGGTTTGCTATTTTGCTATTATTAGGATGGCAACAAAAAGATTTTATTATTCGCAAATTAGGTAAGTCTCCAAGTTTTGCAGCACATTTTTCTTATGTATATCCTTATACTTTTTTCTTGTTGTTATTTATTTGGTTAGAAGCATTTGCGTGGGGTTTAAGAAAAGGCGTTTATACTAATTTTTTGCGCGAAACTGCCATTAGAATTATTACTACTTTTTTAATTTTAGCCTATGGACTAAAATGGATTAGCCTTACTAATTTCATTGCATTATATAGTGGGGTTTATTTAATACCTACTTTACTATTATTGTATTCCTTAATTAAATCTAAGCAATGGTACCTGTATCGTTTTCAACTAAGTAGTGTAACCAGACGACTAAGCAAACGCATGATTAATTTTGCGTTATTTGTATTTGCCGGTCAGTTTTTTAATATGCTAGCTCGAACCAATGATACATTTTTAATTTTTGGCTTGAGGGGTTTAAGTGATACTGGAATTTTTGCCATAGCTACTTATGTTTCTGCTATATTAGAAATCCCTCAACGTAGTTTAACCTCAATAAGCATACCTATTCTAGCCGTTTCTTGGAAAAACAAAGACTTTGCCAACATCAAACATATCTACCACAAAAGTGTGTCGAATTTACTCGCTATTGGTTTGTTTTGCTTTGGACTAATATGGCTAAACATCGAAAACTTAGTGTCATTTTTAAACTGGGTTAGCCACAAAGAATCTGGCGGATATGATGCTTTAAGCAATTTGATTTTTATTTTAGGGCTTGCTAAATTAATTGACCTTGCAACTGGTGTAAATGGACAAATAATAGGTACGTCTAATTATTGGCGATTCGATTTCTTTACCAACCTTTTTTATATTATTTTATCATTGCCACTAAACTATGTACTGATAAAAAACTATGGTTTAGAAGGGTTGGCTTTTTCTAATTTATTTGCGCTGATTATTTATAATGCTATGCGATTTGGATTTCTTTATAAAAAATTCAATTTGCAACCTTATACATTAAAACATGCTTTATTTTTAGTATTAAGTTTAGCATTAATGGGATCCATTCATTTTGGATTGCATTTAGATTCTATTTTTTGGAATCTATTTATTAGATCGGGGTTGTATATTATTTGCTTTACAGGTATGGCTATTTGGATAAACCCTGCACCAGATATTTTGGAACTGGTGAAAAAAGTATTGACCGAAAAGATTCCCGGCTTATTTAAGCAAACTCAAAAATAATTCAAGTCCTTTTCGCTTTTCGGCATCTAAGGTATAACTGATATTTTCAGTATAGTATTTGTTTAAATCATAAGCTGCATAAGCGTTTTCTGCTACCACTTCTGTAATATGTTTTAAACCGTATGCATTGGCCTTATTAAAAGCATCTTCAAAATCTTCACCTAAATTTTTATTAGATACCCAGGCTGCAAACACAAAAGGTAGGCCTGAATAATTCTTCCAAGCCTCGGCTAAATCATAAATATATCTTGCCTGTAGGCGTTGTTCCAACGCACGATCTCCAATAACCACCCCTGCAACTGTGCCATTAATGGAATTGGTAAAATCTTCGGTAGTTTCTATAAATGTGACCTGTTTATTCCAGTATTTTTCTAATAATATTTTGGCTAGATTTACACTAGTGCGGCTTTGGTAATCCAATAAAACTGTGGTAATCTCTTCCATAGGCACTTCACTAAATATAGCCACAGAAGCCACTTCGCCATTTGCCCCAATACAGTAATCCGATACAATTTGCGGGGCTTTTAACTTTGGAATAACTGCCACAGGCACTAAACCCATATCAATAGTGTTGTCTAAAAGCATTTTTGCAATATTTGAAGGATATGCTTCTAATAATTCTACCCTTTCCATTAGCCCAGAACGGATTATTCCGTATAATAATGGCTTAGTATTTAAATAACTTACTACCCCAATGCGTATTCTCTTGTTCAATTCGGTTAATTTTGTATGCAAAGAAACGGATTATTGCTCAACCTAAACAATCGCATGGAACTCAACAACCTTACCGCTATCACTCCTATTGACGGTCGTTACCGTAAACAAGTAAGTCATTTAGACGAATATTTTTCGGAATATGCCCTTATAAAATACCGTGTTTTAGTAGAAATCGACTACTTTTTTTTCTTGGCTGATAAGCGCTTTTTTAAATTGCCAATTAAAGGCAGAAACGCATTGAAAAAAATAGCTGATGAATTTAGCATTGCAGATGCGCAACAAATCAAGCAAATTGAAGCTATTACCAACCACGATGTAAAAGCGGTGGAATATTTTTTAAAAGAACAATTAGATAAAGCCAATTTATCTGAATTAAAAGAATGGATACATTTTGGCTTAACCTCTCAAGATATTAATAACACTGCTATTCCATTGAGTTGGAAGCATTGTATGGAATACGAATACCTGCCTAATTTAATTAACCTACAAAATCATTTGCAAAAATTAGCACGTGATTGGAAAGCTGTTTCGCTATTAGCAAGAACACACGGACAAACCGCGTCACCAACTAGTTTAGGTAAAGAAATCATGGTATTTGTTGAAAGAATCAGCAATCAAATTTCTTTGTTTTCACATATTCCTTATGCTGCTAAATTTGGAGGGGCAACAGGCAATTTCAATGCACACCATGTTGCTTTTCCAAAAAAGAACTGGGTATTATTAGGTAATGAATTTGTTGACGAGCGCTTAGGATTACAGCGTATGCAGTTTACAACTCAAATTGAACACTACGATAGTTTGGCGGCACATTTTGATAGTTTAAAACGCATCAATACTATTTTAATTGACTTGTGTAGAGATATCTGGACCTATGTAAGTATGGATTACTTTAAACAAAAAACAAAAGCTGGAGAAGTAGGGTCTTCTGCCATGCCGCATAAAGTAAATCCTATTGATTTTGAAAATGCAGAAGGAAACTTAGGCATCGCAAATGCTTTACTATCGCATCTTTCAGCAAAACTACCAATTAGCAGATTGCAACGCGATTTAACTGATTCTACAGTCCTACGCAATATTGGTGTACCTGTAGCACATATTGCTATTGCTTTAAAGTCTTTAGAAAAAGGATTAAATAAGTTAGTACTAAATGAAGCGAAACTTAAAGAAGACTTAGATAATAATTGGGCTGTTGTAGCGGAAGCAATTCAAACAATTTTAAGGAGAGAAAAATATCCTAACCCATACGAGGCACTAAAAGACCTTACAAGAGGTAATCATAAAATTGATAAAAAATCAATGCACTTATTTATTAGTGGACTAAAAGTTTCTGCTGCAGTAAAAAAAGAATTAAAAGCAATTACACCGGCTAATTATGTAGGCGTAAATCCGAACTATTAATGTTTAAATAATTCGATTTTTCACAAATATAAAATGCCCCCAATCAGTGTTTAACTTTTGGGGGCATTTACTTTATTAAAGGATATTTTTATTGATACTTTTCTGTTTTTTCATCACCCGTCATATCTCCATTCGATCTTATTTGAATTTGTACATTGGTAATCCATTCTGCACAACCTCTTTTATATAAATGTTCATTTACTTGGTGAATCACAGCCATCACTGATTGATAGTTTCCTTCTAACACTGTTGTAAAAGGGCCAATTTCGTGCTTAATGCCAGACTGTTGAATGATTTCAATGGCTTCGTCTACCCATTCGTAAGGATGTTTGTCTTGCGCTAAAGGCAATAACTGAATAGAGGCATTGATTAAAAATTCATGCATGAATTATAATTTTATTACCTCAATAATTGCATCCAAATTAATCGGACCATGTATGTGTGGGAATACTTCATTAATTGAACTTGCTAATTCAAAAATAAGCGGCCTTTCCACTTTGGCTTTTTCAATTTTTAATTTTACTAAGCCAGTTTGTCCTTTGTAGTAACGATCTAAAACACCAGCCACCTGACTCTCTACACTACAATGAATAAATCCTTCTATTGCCAAACTATCTGCAATAAATGCACCTTTCTCTTGCGCTTCCGCCCATTTTTCTTGTTGGGTTACATGATATATATAATCTGATTCCATGTGTTAAATTTTAATTTATAATACTCTTTTAATTTGTTGATCTATCAACATTAAATCTGCTAAAACCATTGCTGTTACTGCTTCTAACACAACAGGAACGCGCAATGCAATACACAAATCATGACGACCTTTTACAGAAAATGATTCAATTTCGTTGGTTTCCCAATTCCAGGTTTGTTGTTCTTTGGGTGTTGAAGAGGTTGGTTTGATAGCAATTCTAAACACCATTTCATTACCATTCGTATAACCACCAACTATGCCACCTGCATGATTAGTAGTTGTTTTACCGCTTGCTCCTTTAATGGAATCGTTATGGTCTATCCCAAACATTTTGGCTGCTGCAAAACCAGTTCCAAATTCAATTCCACGTACTGCAGGAATAGCAAAAACAGCATGACTAATTAAAGATTCCACTGAATCAAAAAAATGTTCTCCCAAACCAATTGGCAATCCATTTACCCTGCATTCAACAATTCCACCAATGGAATCCTTTAATTCAATGGCTTTGTCTAATCCTTTTTCTATATCTTTTTCTCCACCAATTTCTAAAATGGTAGATTTTATTTCAATGCCTTTTATTAATTTTTTTGCAATTACACCAGCAGCTACTAATGCAACCGTTAGTCTTCCACTAAAATGCCCACCACCTCTATAATCTTCGTAACCGCCAAATTTGGCATGAGCTGTAAAGTCTGCATGACCAGGGCGTGGCACGGCTCTTAATTTTTCGTAGTCGCCACTTCTGGTATTATTATTTTCAAACAAAATAGTAATTGGCGCTCCTGTTGTTTTGCCATTAAATAAACCAGATTTAAAAATGGGCAAATCGTCTTCTTTGCGAGGTGTTGTGCCTTTTTGGGTACCTCCTTTGCGGCGTTCAATATCCACTAAAAAATCTGCTACACTTAATTCTAATCCGGCAGGACAACCATCTAAGTTTAATCCTACGCTTTCGCCATGAGATTCTCCAAAAATGTTAATTCTAAATATGCGTCCAAAACTATTCAAAATAAAAAAATTTAATAGGGTTATTGAAGGTTAATATGCGCATGCAATGATTGTAAATGTTCATAGAAATTAGGATACGATTTATTGATGGCTTCGGCTTCTTCAATAACCACTGCAGTACTTGCTTTTAATGCCACCACCGCACAAGCCATTGCTATTCGATGGTCGTGGCGAGAATGCACCGTTGCACCATGTACGCCAGTTCCACCTTTTATTAGCATCAAATCATCTTGTATTACAATTTCAATACCCAATTTAGCAAATTCATCTTGTAATGTAAGTGCACGGTTACTTTCTTTGTGCGCTAAACGTCCAACTCCTTCAATAACAGTGGTTCCTTCGCAATAAGCAGCAAGTGCTACTAATGGCGGAAATAAATCCGGACAATCGGTCGCATTAAAATGAAATGCTTTCAATGGCATTGGACCAATTTCAATCTGTTCTGGTTGAATAGATAATCTACAGCCACAATCTATTAATGCCTGTAAAATGGCACGATCTGCTTGTGTAGAAAAAACATCTAATCCGTTAATAGTAATGTCTCCAGCAATAGCCGCTGCAACTAATAAAAATGCAGCCCCACTCCAATCTCCTTCTACCGAATAATGAATTGGCAATATTGTTTTAGATTGGTTGGTATTAAAATGAAATTTTTCGTGGTTTTCATTGGTCACTTCCCAACCAAAATGTTTCATTACTTGTAG
>Ga0304728_1000239_pt1 | contig 45370 bp, 79 predicted proteins | sample C_130625_MF_Meta_FD_190476 | JGI IMG/M metagenome (GOLD analysis project Ga0304728, IMG submission 190476) | Freshwater microbial communities from Lake Croche, Canada to study carbon cycling - C_130625_MF_MetaG (v2) (version 2) | ecosystem: Environmental > Aquatic > Freshwater > Lake | place... | reverse complement strand
AACTACAATTACTGATTTATCAGGTAATGGTAACACACAAAATCTTAATAATAGTGCAGCATATACTACATTATCTGGAATAAAGTGTTGGGATTGTTCTACTACTGCTTATCAAATACAAGCGGCAATCGCTGGGCCTACTTTACCAACTACCGGATTTACCTATACAATTTGGGCTAGAATGATACCAAGTACTTCTAATTGGCGTACTTTACTTAGAACAAATCCCGATGATCATCCTATCTTAATTGAATCTGGCAGTAATCGATTAGGTATGTATCATAATAGTAATGGAGGATTTTTTTCTGCTGGGTATGATGTTGCGGCTTTAGCTAGTGTTTGGGCTCAATGGGCTATCACTGGTGATAGCACTGGTCAAAAATTCTATATTAATGGAATACAAGTAGGGTCTACAACTGCCCCTGGAACTGCTGCTGGGTTTAAACACGAAGTTATTAGTGCTGGAGCTTCATATGGACAACCATTTGGGCATATAGCACAAACTCAACTTTATACTAGAACATTATCTGCAACTGAAATAAATCAAAATTATAATGCAACACGTGGAACATTTGGTGTATAATGGCTCTATTTCATTCTCCTAATATATCTACTAATGGTTTAGTTCTATATTTAGATGTTCCTAATATAAAATCAGCAACTGGAACTACATGGAGTGATATAAGTGGAAATAATATACCGGTTACTATAGTAAATTCTAGTTCAGCTACTGTAACAAATGTGTCAACTTATTTTAACTTTACACCAGCAACATATAATTCTACGGTCACTTATTATCAAATAACTGATAGCAGAGTTGCTAATTTAACTGCAAATATAACTTTAGAAACTTGCATATATCTTCCTAGTTATACGCCAGGCGACACAAATTCACAAACTCGAATCATCAGTCCAAGAATTACTGAGCAAGCAACCCCATATGGGTTTAACATAGCTCCAGATCGCACTGGTACCACCGCAGGTATAAGTCAGGAACTGAATACTGGTGCTGGATACCAGTGGTTTACTGGTGAAGACACGGCAGTTCCTAGAAGTCTTATTGATTTTAATAAGTGGATATACATAACTCAGGTGCAAGATGATACTAATAAAACTTTAAAAATATATGTCAATGGTGAATTGCGTAATACTGTTAACTATACAGGAACTCCCAATAGTGGCGGTGGTCTACTAGTAGGTCGGGGGTTTTATGGAGGCACAAGAAATGCCACTGGTAGAGTAGCATTTGTTAGATTATATAATAGACCTTTTAGTCAAGCTGAGATTAATCAGAATTTTAATTCAATGCGGAAAAGATTTGGCTTATGAGTGGATTTGGCGGAAGTAATATTGTTACTAATGGTTTAGTGTTATGCTTAGATGCTGCTAATATAAAATCATATTCATCTGGATCTACTTGGACTGACTTAAGCAGTGCGCGTAACAATGGCGCAATACAATCAGGTGTTACCTATAATAGTTCAGGTTGGTTTGATTTTAATGGCACTAGTGGTTATGTTAATTTACCAACTACTACAGGATTCTCTTATGGAAGTTCTGCCGGAACTATTTGTGCTTGGGCAAAGACAAATACTATTACTGGAAGTTGGTCTTGGATATTTTCATATGGTGGAGTTGGCACCAACTTAGCTAGATTTATTGGTATAAATGGTAGCACTTATTATGCTGGTGGATATGCTAATGATATTTCAACTTCAGGACTTCCATTAAATACTTGGGTTTATATAACAGAAGTTTATGATGGTACTACTGCTTATCTATATGTTAATGGAGTTTTACTTGCTAGTGCAGTAAAACCTTGGTCAACATATGGCAGTGTAACTAATACGGGTCAAGTTGGTAGACAAGTAAATGGCGGAGAATATTGGAACGGTAGTATATCAGTAGTGCAAGTATATAATCGAGCATTAAGTGCAAATGAAGTTAAACAAAATTATAATGCATCACTAGGAAGATTTGTAATACCTCAAATTACGCTTCCTTCAGGGATTATTTGTTCATTAGATCCAGCAAATACTGCATCTTGGCCAGGAAGTGGATCTAACTTAATTGATTTAACTGGTAATGGTTATAACTTTGCTGCAACTTCTAGTGATTTTGCTACATATAATAATCAAACAGTTCTAAGATTAGATGGTAATGTAAGTCGTCGTGCAATAACAGGATTAAATATAACATTACCATATACTATATTAGCAGTGTCAAGATATAATGGATTAGGCTCAAATCGCAGAGGCAGAACAATCACATCAAATAGCAATAATTGGTTGATGAATCATTGGGGCACGAATAAAAGAACTTATTTTGCTGAAGGTTGGGTAAGTAATGGAGTCGCTGGTGGCTATGATAATGACTGGGTTATTGGTATAGTTACTGGAACTTCTGGAGATTATCGTTGTTTCTTTGATGGAACTACAGATAGTGCAGCGGCTCCAGCAGCAGGAACGGCCGCGCCAGGCACAATAGCATTAGGTGGTTGGGGTGCTTACCAAGAACCATCTAATTGCGACATTGGATTATTTTTAGTTTGGAATAGAGTATTGACTCAGACAGAAATAAGTAATGCATATAATGTAGTTCGTCAACGGTTTGGCCAATAATAAATAGAACATATAGGAAAACAATATGGCATTAACAGATAAAAATATAATAATTACACCAAATATTGGCGCAACTGCAGATCCTAAAATTGTTTTCAGTGGAGCAGACGCATCAACTTCTGCTCAAAATGTTACCATGCAGGCTTATCCTACAAGCAATGGTACGCTAAGTATTGATGGTTCAGTTGGTCAATTATTTAGTGTGACTTCCAGCATGACTGGGACTATATTTTCGGCAAATGATATTTCTGGTATTCCTAGTATTGAAGTATTAGATACTGGTTTAGTTAAAATAGCACAATACAATGGCAATGTTACACTAGGAAGTACTGTAGCAACTAGCTCAGTAGATATTGGTAATGGTGCTACAATATCTGGTTCTACCAAAACTATAAGTGTAGGATCTAATGGTGTGGCTGGTTCAACAACTAATATAAGTGTTGGTAGTTCAGCAGGTACTTCTAATATTGATCTATATGGTAGTGTGCTAGTTAAATCTGCTGCAGGTGGATTAGGTTATGGTGTTGGTTCAGGCGGCACGGTTACTCAAACTAGTAGTAGGGATAATACAGTCACAATAAATAAAATGACTGGCAAAATTATTATGTATGGAACTGATAATGGCAATGAGAGTGATTTTATAGTCAATAACAGCTTGGTTGGAGTAAATGATACTATTATAGTTACACAAAAAATTATAGGAAATAATAACGGAAATGGTGGAGTCTATAGTACATCACAAGCGGTGATTCTAACTAGAGTTGTTTCTGCCGGCATATTTAGAATATTTTTTACTCCTTATTCATCTTATTCTGAAGTTACTACACTTAATTTTACAATTATTAAAGGAAGCGCATCATAATGACTATTTTTCTAGCAGCAGTAACACATGAAATTAAAACAAATACATTAGAAGCAACTTGGCTTGAGGAAGTATTTGATATGGATAATAACCTAATTGAATATCGTAGAGCTAAATGTCGTAATTATTCTCCAGCAGAAAAAGCAGAATTTGAAAAAGATACTGGAACTACTATATACACTCAAATGGCTGGATGGCCAGATGTAGTTGAACCTCCACCTGTAGTAGAACAACCGATAACTCAAATCCCAGTTAATAAACGTGTTATACCAACACCACCAACAATGGCTTAAATTAAGGAAAAAAATTATGGCATTATCAAAAACAATTGAAACAAGTTTTGGAGTTGACGCAGTTTATTGGAATATCTTTTCTTTAAGAGAAGATTTTAAGAATGGAAATAATGAAGTTATTCTTTATGGATATGCATCTAAAGAAACTAGACTAGATAAAAAAGATCCAATTACAACCAGAATCATTTTAATAGAAGAAGATGAATATATTAAAGATGCTACTCGTGAAGCAGTTTATAATGCATTAAAATTAAGAGAAGAATTCTTAGAAGCAGAAGATTGCTAATAGTATAAATAATAGTATTACTGCAACATTATATAAATGGATTAAATGAAGAATTATAGACAACTAATCAAAGAATTGCCTTCTAAAAGCGTAGTGTTTGCTTTTGGTAGATTCAATCCGCCTACTATTGGGCACGAGCTCCTATTCAAAGTAGTTAAGAAATTAGCATCTTCCCATAATGCAGAATATGTAATATATGCATCACGCACGCAAGACAAGAAAAAGAACCCTTTATCAGTAGATCGTAAGATTCATTATTTGAAACTTATGTTTCCTGGTACCAACTTTGTTGCAGCTAATGAAGAAATTAGAACCTTCATGGAAGCAGCAAAACTTCTAAATAAAAAATACAAGAACCTCATCATGGTTGCAGGTTCTGATCGTGTTCCGGAATATACAAAACTACTTAATAACTATAATGGTAAAGAATATCATTTTGATACCATTCAAGTTATCTCTGCTGGTGAAAGAGATCCTGATTCAGATGAAGCATCTGGGATGTCGGCATCTAAGATGAGAGCCGCTGCTACAAAAGGTGATTATACTATATTTAAAAAGGGTCTACCTAGTTCAGTTAGAGAACTTGATGGTAAACTACTTATGAATGAATTACGCCATGGCATGGGTCTTGAATCTATTAAAGAACAAATTAATCTAGTTAAAGATGATCTACGTGAGCAATATTTTCGTGGAGAGATCTTTAATGTTGGTGATATAGTAGAATCAGATGATGAACTATATGAAATAGTTAAGCGTGGATCAAACCACTTACTATTAAAAGAACAATCAGGTAACTTAATATCCAAATGGATTCAGGACGTAACTATGACAGAAGATAAAAAAGGCTTATGGGATAATATCCATGCTAAGCAAAAGAGAATCAAAAATGGTTCTGGCGAACACATGAGAAAACCGGGTTCAAAAGGTGCTCCATCAGACCAAGACCTTAAAAACTCTCAAGTTAAAGAAGATCATATGTCAGAAGATCTTACAGATAAAACAATTAAGCCTAATGATAAACTAAAGGTTGCTAGAATTATTGCGGCATTCTTAGGTGTTGAAAGTCCTGAATCATTGTCTAACCCAGAACAAATTGTTAACATGGGTTTACGTAAGGCTCATTCTAAATCATTACATACAGATTCAATTGCTATGTTAAGAAAAATGATGACTCTTGCAGATGAAGTAGGTATTAATTATGACTCTAAACTGTTACCTAAAACAGTAAAAGAATCTATTGACTCTAGAGTTACTGTAGATACTAAATCAAATTACAATGCAGCAAAAGGTATTTTACGTTATTCGGACTTCAAGAAATTAATGAAGATGAATAAAGGTGAGGTGGATGAAGCTGCTGCTAAGGCACCAAATAAAGGCGAAAAGGATATAACAGACAGTCCTTCAAATGATGATACTGATAGACAAAAAACTGCGGGTGAACCAGATAAACTTACACCAGATGTTAATGCTCCTGCTTTAACTATTGCTACTCATGATCTAGAGAACCAAGGTCCTAGAGATTCTGAAGTAGGTAGTCAATATGGCCATGGTAATGATTCTCAATTACGCCGTCGTAAGGTTAATTATCAACGCGAAGAAGTTGAAATTGACGAAGATGTAATGTCTGCAGATTTTAATGTTGACCCAGTCACGGGTCGTAAATCTAGGGCGCATCGTATTGACTTTAAGAATAGTAAAACAAAGGGTAAATTAGATCATAAAGATATTGAAGAAGGTTCTAGTACTGAGTTTCAAGATAAACTTCGCGGTAGTGTGCCAAAAGGTAAAGGGCTTAAAAATACTGAGTTCCAAAATATCGTAGCCCGTAAGGATAAGAAAGACGCACATTGCCCAAGTTGCGGATTACATGCAAGTGATGAAGCTAAAGGTGGCAAGCACGGTAAGTTCTGTGAGCAGGCAAAAGAAAAGATTATCAAAAAAGTTCCATCACCAATTGTTAAGAAAGATATATTAGGTGGCGGTGCTAAATCACAGGCGTTTGATGCATTTTTTGGAGAAGAGACTGAAGAGCATGAAGTTGATAATATCTCTGAAAAAGATTTAGATCAAATTGCTAATTCAGTAGATACTATTGAAGATATTATTGACGCATATGATGATCATGAGTTAGCTATTATTGATGATGAAAATGGCGAAGAAATAGAAAAAGATATTAAAGAGGAAGTTCTTAATGAGGTTCTATCGCGTATGGAACGCATTAGAGCAAAGGTAAAGTTTGCTAGAACTAAATCTCAACGTGAACGTAAAACTAGAATAGCTCTTAAAAAGCATTCAGATAATACAACATTAAATGCTCGTGCTAGAAAATTAGCTATTAAACTAATTAAGACTCGTATTGGTAAAAAAGATCCAAGCAAAATGTCTATTGGTGAAAAAGAAAGAGTAGAAAAATTCTTAAGTACTAGAAAAGTATTGATTAACCGTCTTGCAATGAAACTTGTATCTAGAGTTCGCAAGATTGAGAATGATCGTTTATCTCACCATAAATATACAAAAAAATAATCATGTTAAATTTTAAAGAATATTTAGAAGAAAGTAAAAAAACTGGTTGTAACTGCTGGAGTGGATATAAAAGAGTTCCAGGAACTAAACCATGTGCTCCAGGTTCTTGCATGAAAGAAAATCAAGAACTGGATGAATATGCAGTTGATGCCAAAGGATATAAAAGTTCTACTGGTGGAATGACTAAAAAGGGTGTAGATGCTTATAATAGACAAACTGGTGGGCATCTTCAAACCGCAGTAACAACTAAGCCTAGTAAACTAAAAGCAGGTAGTAAAGCTGCAAATCGTAGAAAATCTTTTTGTGCTAGAATGAGTGGCGTAGAAGGCCCAATGAAAGATGATAAAGGTAGACCAACCCGTAAAGCATTGGCTCTAAGAAAATGGAATTGTTAAAGGAATAAATATAAAATGAATGAATTAATAGCAGCAGTTAGATTGGCATTAGGTAATACATTTTTTATGTATTACAAGACTCATGCATATCACTGGAATGTAGAAGGTATTGAATTTAGCCAATACCATGACTTCTTTGGAGAACTTTACGAAGATATTTATGGAGCGGTTGATCCTACTGCAGAGAATTTAAGAAAATTGGGTGTGTATGCTCCAATTAGTATTATGGAACTATATAACTATAAGACAGTAACTGAAGATTCAGTAATGCCAGTTTTATTAGTTGATATGTTATCAAATTTAATTGCGGCAAATAACGAAACATTTAATGCATTTAGTAAAGTATTTGATTTAGCAACAGCGCAAAAAGAACAAGGTTTAGCTAATTTTGCAGCTGATCGTATGGATCAACATCGTAAACATGGTTGGATGTTAAAAGCATCATTAAAGAAAATAGGATAATAGTATGAAATCATTCTCAGATTTACAAGAAGTATTAACTAAAAATACAAAAGCTTCTGAATTTATTGACGATTTTGTTAAGTCAAATAATCCTAAATTTGCTGGTAAATCTCCAGCAAAACGTAAACAAATGGCTCTTGCTGCTTATTATGCTAAACAAAACGAAGAAGTCATTAAAGAAGATCATTATGTACATGTTAATGATGGTTCTAAGTATGATGAAAAGCCACATGAAAAAGATGTTGAGCATGTTATGCATGGTGTTAAATCTCATGGTGGTGAACATGCTGGTCTTTCAGATAAGGGTGTAGTATTCAAATTCAAGTCAAAGACTGATGCTGAAGGTTTTAGATCTCATGTTAATAGATGCCCACATAGATCTTGCGATGCTCATCATATTGATGAATCAGTAAATGAAGGTGTATTTCAACCAAATGGTACTGATAACGTAGATTATGAAAAAGGCATGGGTGATAATGTTAGCCCTGATAAGAAAACTAAAAAGACTAAAGTTAATGGTGACATTAAGATTCTGAATGGTGAACAAGAACCTGCTATTAAAGAATCAGATGAAGCTTGGGCAGCATCACAAGAAAAGAAAAAAGAAGATCGTTTATCTAATAAAGATAAAGGAACTTTAGATAAAGTTCGTAGTTTAATGGCTAAAGAAAAGAAACCAGTTAAAGAAGCAGTTTACGTAGAAGAAAGCCGTACTGAATCTGGTGAACTATTTAAGAGTTTAGTAGACAGAGCGCATGCTGCTTCAGAACGCGGTGATCATACACAAGCTAAACGTCATCTTGCTAATGCACAAACTGCACGCTATGGTATTACATCAGGTAATATTGCTAAGCATAAGAAAAGCTTTGACAAATATAAAGAATTAAAACATTCTTATACTAACTCTGATGATCACGTAAGAGAAGATATTAGTATTGATGAAGCTCATAAGATTAATGACCGGGTAGAAATCATTAAGGGTTCTGCTAAAGGAACTAAAGGTCATATTGGCGAAATCCGTCATGGCGCATATAAAGGTGCTCCAAAAACTTATACAGTATATCATGGTGAAAATGGTGCAGTTCAAGTTCCTAAAGAACATATCAGAAAACTTAAAGAGCAGGAGGCGGTAATGCCTAGTTATACAAAAGAAGAAGTTGAAAAGTTAGATGAGATCTCAAAAGATACACTACGTTCATATGCTAATAAAGCATTTGCACAAGGTAATGATTTACATTACGATCTAGCTCATTCAAAAGGTGACAAAGCTACTGATGCTGAACGTGCTGTAATGAAAGCTAAATTATCTAAACGTAATGATGGTGTTATTAAAGCATCACAAAAATTAAACAGAGAAGACATGGATGAAGCTGCTATTGATCATCAACATAGAATTGCAAGAGATACAGTAAAGAATCCAAATAAATCTTTACTTGGTGGTCCTTCAGCTAAAGAAGCGGAAGAAACTTTAAGAAAAAAATATGGTTATGATGATAAGAAAATTGCTAAACTTAAAGAAGCTGTTGACACAGTTAAACGAGACGAAAAAGGTAAAGTTATTGCTTGGTCTCATGAAGGTGACTGGGAAAAAATGTCTACTAAAAACAAACAAGGTTTTGGTAAAGCGGCCAATCTAGCTGGTAAAGCAATGCAACAAACTAAGAAGCTAGCTAAAGAGGAAGTTGAAGAGATTGATGAAAAAGCTGCTGCTGGCGATTGGCATGTTCATGATAGTAAATCTGGTAAGATTCATAGCACGTATGATTCACACAGAAAAGCTATTAATGCCATGAAGAAGTTAAATGGTCAACATGATGGGTATGAAACACCAGGTGGTATTATTCAAAGTAAATATGCTGCAAGTGCTGCATCATACCATAAAGAAGATATTAATGAATCTGCGTGGGGCAGAGATAAGATGTCAAGTCTACGCCAAGCACATGATCGTCATATGGAAAAAGCTCTTGCTGCTAATAAAGCAGGCAATGACGAAGCTACAAAAGTACATCAACGTAAAATGCAAATGATTCAAGGTAAGATGCAAAAGCTTAAACAAAATGAAGAAGTTTCATTAGGCGAAGAGTGTGAAATCTTATTTGAATTAAACAAGAAAACTCTTGGTTCATATGTTAATAAAGCTAATGATCAATTAATGAAACATACTGCTTCAGTTAATTTCAAACAAGGCCGTGGTGATTCAGACGCATTTGCTTATGCTCATGATAAAGAAGCAGTAAGAAAAACTGCTAACCGTACCCAAGGCGTAAAAACAGCTATTAGTAAATTGACTAAAGAAGAAGTTGAAGACTTTATGCAAACTGAAGCATATGATCAATTAGATGAGTTGTCAAAAGATACATTGAAATCTTATGTTGGTAAAGCTTCACAAAATGCTAGAATCCAAGGCATGATGCAAATGGATTATGCACATAGAAGTAAAAAGGCAAAGAGCTCTGGTATGAAAAATGCTTGGGATAAAATGTCACGTGATGCTATGAAAACTGGTTGGAAACGTGAAGATGGTATCAAGACTGCGGTAAATAAATTAACTAAAGAAGAAGTAGAACCTATTGATGAGTTATCAAAGAAAACTTTAGGTTCATATGTTAAGAAGGCTGCACTATCTCAGCATTATGATAATAAGAATTTTAACAGTAAAGAAACAAATAATAAAGACACTCAATCAAATGATGAAAAAATTGCAGGTGTAAAAAAATCATCAAAACGAACCATGGGTGTTATGAATGCTATTAATAGATTAACTAAAGAGGACAATATGTTAACATATTCTGAATTCATGGCTCAACTGGCTGAAGGTAAAGCTGATGATTTAAAAGACAAACTAGCTGCTGATAGAGAAGCTAGATTAAACAATTATGACTACAGTCACGAGAAAGCTGCTAAGAAATCTCCAGTACAAAAAGTCAAAGGACATAGTTATGGCGCTGGTGAAGAAGAAGGAGAAGATGATGAAGGTACTACTAAAACATCTAAACCTACTTCTGAAAAACGTGGACGTGGCCGTCCAACTGGATCAAAGTCCGGTGCTAGAGTATAAATAAAAAATAATCAAGGAGAATTAAAATGGCTTTATGGGGAAAAAAAGACGGTGCAGTTATTCAAGGCACTAGTATTTCAGTAACTCAGGCATCTACTGCAGTTACTGGTTCAGGTACTAAGTTTCTTACTGATATTAAACCAGGTGATGTATTACAAATCACTTCAGGTACTACAACAAAGAATCGTGTTGCAGCAATTGCTAGTGACACTGCTTTAACTTTAACTGATAACTTTACTGGCACTACTGCTGCATCTTTATCAGTAACTTCAACAGCAACTGTTGCTTTACAACAACAACCAAAATATGTTTACTTTAATGCAAATACTGGTGTTGGTGGTAAAGCTGGTTTGGAAAAAGTATTTGGTGTTGATGTAACAGAAGCTCAACTTAAAGCTAACCGCGATAAGGGTATTAAAGTTCCAGGTTGGACACGCTTTGTAACATATACAGATGCTCAAGGCAATACACGTCGTAAAGTAGAATGTCTAGTTGCAATGGGTTCAGGCGAAACACAAGCTGTTGCTGGTGACGCATTAGATGATTCAACAGTAGCTGATAGTTAATAAATGGGGCTTCGGCCCCTATTTGATATGAATGAAAATTTGAACGAAGATAATTTCTTATTGCTTGCGATGCATCATTATGATAACCCGCAATGTACCAGTATAGTTGAATTTGAAGAGGACATGAAGCGATTCTTGTACCTTAAGAAACTATTTTTTAGATATAAGTCCAATGATGAGTTAAGAGAACGTTTGATTCTCAATCATATTATTATATTATATAATGTCTTTGGTGATAATACTACAAAGATGTTATTTGCTAAGATAGAAAAAGAATGCTGGGACAGTTTGGTTACATTTCTAGTTTACCTAGAGCGTATGCCAGATTCTATTCCGGAATTTGGTATAGTATTGTCTAAAATTAAATTAGATGAAACTATAATTAATACCCTAAGGAAAATTTAATGGCAAGGATTGTCGACAATTTAATTGCATTTAGAGTCTTAATGATGTTGGTGACTCCATTTGAAGAGACAGATGCCTACAAATATGGTATTATTGACAAGAATGGCAAAAATCTTATTAAAATGTCTGATTTGAAAACAGAAGAACAAAAGTCTTCTTATTCATATTTGCATCGTTTGGTATTTAATCTTAAACGTATTTTAAATAAAATACCTGGTGGCGATACTAAATTAAAGAATATTGTTGCGGCAATGTTTTTATTAAAAGAAACATATGAAGGTCGCCAAAATTCTGCTTTTCTAGAAGAAACCTTGCTTAATATATTAGAATCTAATGTAATTTTAGTTGAAGAAACTATATTTGTGCAAGAAGCTTTAAAAGCCAAAAAGAAAGAACTTGAAGAAGATGGTGAAGGTGCTATGCCAACTAATGGTATTGCCAATAGAACCGGTGCTTCAATTTCAACTGATGCTCCAGTTATTCGGAAAAAAGATATTAATAAATATAAATCTCAGAATGCTGGTGTTTTATCATTAGCTCGTAGAAATGTTAAGGTGATGTAATGAACTTTTTAATTTGGTTACCAGATTTTATTTGGCATTTAATGGTATTTATTGGTGTAATTGGTTTATTTGCTTCTGAGTTATTGGGATCAATCCCATTTGTAAGCACATATATAACTAAATATACTACTCCTATTAAAGGTACAGCAATATTAATATTATTAGCTGGTATATATATGGAAGGTGCTCTTGCATATCAGTCATATTGGGATGTTGAAGTTAAAAATGCACAGATTCAAGCTGCAAAACAAGAAACTAAAGCAGCTGAAGCAACAGTAGATGTAATTACAAAATATGTTGATAGAGTAAAGATTGTTAAGGAGAAGGGCGATGTTGTTATTAGAGAAATTCCAAAGTATATCACTAAAGAAGTTGACGCTAATTGCATTATTCCTGAGTCTTTCCGGATGCTCCATACTGACGCCAGTCGAAACGAAATTCCCGAAACCACCAGAATTATTAATGACACCAGCTCCGAGCCACTTGCAGGATTTGGATCCAAATGAACCAGTAACATTGAGTAGTTTAATTAGGACTATGTTTAAAAACTATGGGACGTACTTTGAAACAAAAGAAAAATTAACCGCCCTACAAGAATGGGTACGATCTCAGGAAAAGATACAAAATGACCATTGATTCGCAAGTTAAGGTGATGGAGTCCATTGTTGAAAGAATGGATTCATCTATAGAAAAACTTACTGAAGTTAGTAATAATATTGGTAAGTTATTGGCAGTTCATGATGAACGTCTAAATAACCTTGAAAAAGATAACAACAAGGTTGATGACAACATTAAGGACATTCATTCTCGGATTACTACTATCTCTAGAGAGATCTGTGACAAGATTGATTCTGTTGAAGGTATGATTGAAAATAAATTAAAAGAATCTGCTGACAATTCATCAAAGCAGCACGCAGAAATCAAGAATGATATTGAAAATAAAATTAATGTACTAGCAAGTAGAGTTAGTGTGTTAGAAACTTGGCGTTGGATTATTATTGGTGGAGCTACTGTTATAGGTTATTTAGCAGATAAAACTATTAAGTTATTCACTGGCCACTAACCTATATAGATATAGTATCACACTCCAGAATTAAAGTACAATTTATTATGAAAAACTTTGACATCAAATGGGTCTCTATGGCCCTGTTTATCTTTGGCGGAACAGTGTTTGCCTTAAAGTTACCTTTTATGAAATGGGGTGTTCCCTGTTTTGTTGTAGGCCATATGATTAATCTTTGGTACTTTTTAGTACATCATAAAAGTAAACCCCTCATCTATCAAAACACATATTTCTTATTGTTAAATCTGTATGGAATTTATGTCTGGTTCTTAAAATAACAGTGTACATTAAATAGAATATAGTGTATAATCTTCATATGAGTGGAGAATTATATGCTTTATATTGATACTAAATACGTTTCATTACTATCCTATAAGTTAAGAAATTTTAAACAAAAGTCCCAGAACTATTGGAACTTCTCTTGCCCGGTATGTGGTGATTCAAAAAAAGATTCACGTAAAGCCCGTGGTTATGTGATGCTTCATAAAACTACTCTTATGTATAAATGTCATAATTGTGGTTTGTCTTGCGCATTTGGTAATTTACTTAAACGAGTTGACTCAGGGTTATACTCAGATTACACTCTTGAAAAATATAAAGAAACAACATCCCATAATACTCCATATGCAAAAATTACTCTTGAAGATATTTTTAAAGAGGAACCAAAGAAATTAATTGACGGTATTTTAGACTCTATTGACCCTGTTGATAAACTACCAATGACTCATCCAGCTTTAGCATATCTTGTAAGACGTAAAATTCCTCATGATAAATGGAATTTATTCTACTTTGCTCCTAAGTTTAAATCTTTTACTAATGTTGCAATGGGTAAAAATAAATTTGTAAATATGGAAAATGATGTACCACGTTTGGTTATTCCATTCTTTAATAACCATGGCAAATGTTTTATGTTTCAAGGCAGAGCATTTGGTAATGAGGAACCTAAATACTTTTCTATTAAGTTAGATGATGATGCAGAAAAAGTTTATGGTCTTGAACGTGTAGATTATACTAAACGTGTGTATGTTACTGAAGGCCCAATTGATTCACTGTTTATTCCTAATGGATTAGCTGTAGCAGGCTCTACTCTTGACATTGAATTATTTAGATCTATTAAAAGTAATGTTACCTTAATTCCTGATAATGAACCACGTAATAAAGAAATTATGAAACAAGTAAAAGGTTATATTGATAAAGGGTATTCAGTTTGTTTATGGCCAGATAATATAGTAGAAAAAGATATTAATGAAATGATTCTATCTGGTAAGTCCCCAGACACTATTTTAGAAACCATAAATAAAAACACCTATACAGGGTTGGCAGCACAACTTAGATATAATAATTGGAGAAAAGTATGAGTGATGATTGGAATGAAGATAGAGTAGATATTGTAGGCCAGAATGGTAATGATGGAATACATTATGATGAATTAGGTGAGAAAAAACTAAAGATTTTAGTCACCGGCTGCACCGGTTACATTGGTTCTCACCTCTGCAAGGTGCTTTTCGAAAGAGGTTATGATGTTATTGGCCTTGATAAAGATCTTATGCAGAATGATGTTTCTAGGTGGGTTTCTAAGTTTATTCATTCTGACGTACGTCGTACATGCATGATTAGAGAAAAATTCGATGTTATTGTACATTTGGCTGGATTAATTTCAGTTGAAGAGTCAACAAAGAAACCTGCATATTATTATGATACCAATCTAAATGGTACATTGAATATGTTAAGTCAAATTGATTATGAAACTCATTTCATTTTTGCTTCTACTGCTGGTGCCTTTGATCCTCAGTCTCCATATGCTAGATCAAAAGTTGCTGCCGAAGATATTATTAAAGAACAAGCAGAAGGTTATACAATCTTTCGTTTCTTTAATGTGGCAGGATCTGATGGGTTCAATTCTCAACAAGGAGCTTCTACACATTTAATTCGTATTGCGGCTGAAGTAGCGGCTGGTACTAGAACTCATATGTATATTTATGGAAATGATTATAATACACCCGATGGTACATGTGTTCGTGATTATATTCATGTAGTAGATCTAGCAAATGCAATTGCCAATGCCATTAAAGAAGGTCCAAAGAATACTCCTTATGAGTGTATTGGTTCTGGTAAAGGTTATTCAGTTAAAGAAGTAATAGATACTATGAGTAAAGTTATTGGAAAGACTATTGAAGTTAAATATACTACTCGTAGAGAAGGAGATCCTGCTTCTTTAGCAATTGATAACCAATTTGATGGACTAGAGATCAAACATACTCTTGAAGATATGTGTAGATCAGCTTGGCAAGCAGAATTAAAAAGAAATGATGTACTTTAATTCTGTTTTATGTTATAATGTAAGTATTAAGTGGAGATTTTATGAATATTTTAATCACGGGAATGAATAAACTGCAATGTACTAGAGATTTTTATCTACAGCAGCAGCTTAAAGTAGTTCCATCACATTACTCATTGATTCGTTGTCTAGAGGACATGGGTCATACAGTAACCCAAAGACCTGTAGAAATTGGTGAATCATTAGATGAGTATGATGAAGTCATTTGCTTTATTCATAATCCTTCTGGTTTTGCTGGGTTTGTTTATAATGCTTTATGGGCAATCTCGCAAAAGCCAAATTGTATTCTAGCATTTGATGATTGGCAAGTAGACTCTATCTACTCTGGATTACTGGCTCTTAAAGATAAAGAAAAACTATTCCGTAAGTATGTTAAGGATGGTCATGTATTAGTGCCTGATAATATTGAAACTTATAGTGATGTTCTAACTGCAGCAATTGAAAAGGTTGAAGCAAAAACAAATAGAATGTTAATTTCTGCTTTTGCCGGTGGTGATTTAAGTTTATTGATTGATTATCCTAAAGAGTTATTATTCTCTTATAATCCAAATCCATATCATTTGAATCGTCAACCTGAAGAATTGGGTGGATCATTATTCTTTGATGAAACACCAGCAAAAGAACGCGTATTCAACTTTGCGGGTCTTGTACAAGATAAGACTAAGAAATGGTTGAAAGCTCAAGGGGTTGATAAGACTTCATGGCCGCTTAAACAATATGGTTCACGCAAGGATGGTCAGGATCGTGTAACTGAAGATGTGATGGTATCTATCTATTCACAACAATGGGGTATCTTAATGCCAGGTTATTTCCATGCTGGATCAGGTTGGTGGAGAGCTCGTCCTTTACAAGTCGCAGATGCAGGTTCTATTCTGATTGGTGATCCAAAAGAGATGGTATTATATTATGGTGATGATCGTTTAGCTAATATACAAGCAAAAGATCTAATTAATTTAACTGATGATGATTTAGTTGAATTAGCATCTCAACAAAAATCTGCCATATATAATAAACACCCATTAGATAAAGCAGTACAGAGAGCGGAGATTGATACATGTCTAAAATCTTAGTAGTTGGCGCAGGTTTTTCAGGAGCAGTAATTGCTCGTACTCTTGCCGATGCTGGGCATTTTGTAACTGTGATTGATAAGAGAGACCATGTTGGTGGTAATTGCTATGACTATGAGAATGAGCATGGTATTCGTATCCACAAATATGGTCCTCATATCTTCCATACTAATAATAAAGATGTAGTTGATTGGGTATCTCAGTTTGGTGAATGGGTACCTTATCAACATAAAGTAAAAGCTATCCTAAAGGATGGCCGTTACGTTACGCTTCCTGTTAACAAAGAAACTAAAGAGATTGTTGGTGAAGAGAATATCATTGACACATTCATTAGACCATATACTAAAAAGATGTGGGATAAAGAGATTGAAGAACTTGATCCATCTATTCTATCACGTGTACCAATTCGTGATGACATGAATGAGTTGTATTTCCCAAATGATGAATATCAGCTGATGCCAAAACATGGTTACACTGTTATCTTTGAAAACATTTTTGATCATCCAGATATTGATGTAAAATTAGGAGTAGAATATGACAAATCGTCTAACATTTTCTTTGACTTTATTTTCAATAGTATGCCTATTGATCAGTTTTTTGATTACGTGCATGGGGAGTTACCATATCGATCTATTAAATTCCACCACGTGGACTTACCTAGCCCTTCTGTTCTTCCAGTTCCTTGCGTTAATTTCACTCATAGTGGCCCATATACAAGAATGACAGAGTGGAAAAAGTTTCCTAATCATGGTGAAAATGATCAGATGACTACTATTACATATGAAGAGCCATGTGATTATAAACAAAATAATATGGAAAGATATTATCCAGTTAAGGACTTAAAAGGTAAAAACAGGGATATATATAAAATGTACAGAGAAATGACTCCACCAAATATGGAGTTTATTGGACGATGTGGAATGTACGTTTATGTAGATATGCATCAAGCAATTGCATCATCATTAGCAACAGCAAAGAGATTTATAGATAATAATTGAGGAAATTATGGAAGAAACCGTACACGGGATTAAGGTAGACTATTCACGAGATTCATTGTTTGATGAATTAGGAATGATTAGATTAAAAGAAAGTTATTTACGAGATGATGAAGCATCCCCTCAAGAAAGATTTGCATATGTTTCTAGTAAGTTTGGTAGCAATCCTGAACACGCTCAACGTTTATATGAGTATTCATCTAAACATTGGTTATCTTATGCCACTCCTATCCTATCTTTTGGGCGTTCTAAGCTTGGCTTACCTATTTCATGTTTTTTAAATTATATTGAAGATACTGCAGCTGGATTAGTTAATAACCTATCAGAGACAAATTGGTTGTCAATGATGGGAGGTGGTGTTGGTATTGGTTTTGGTATCCGTTCAGCAGATGCTATTTCTACTGGGGTTATGCCTCATTTAAAGATCTATGATGCATCTTCTTTGGCGTATCGTCAAGGTAAAACTCGTCGTGGTTCTTATGCCGCATATTTAGATATTGATCATCCTGATATTATTCAGTTTATCGAAATGCGTAAAGCAACTGGTGATCAGAATATGAAGGCTTTGAATCTACATCATGGTGTTAATATCTCAGACAAGTTTATGGATATTATTGAAGCATGCATGTTGGACTCAGAAGCAGATGATAAATGGGATCTTATTGATCCACATTCAAATGAAGTACGTGAAACTGTATCTGCAAAAGCTTTATGGCAAGAGATCCTTGAATTACGTATGCAAACTGGTGAACCGTATCTACATTTTATTGATGAATCAAACCGTAAGCTACCTCAATGGCTTAAAGATAAAGGTCTTAAAGTACATCAATCAAATCTTTGTTCAGAAATTATTTTACCTACTAACGAAGAACGAACAGCAGTATGCTGTTTATCTTCACTAAACCTGGAGTACTATGATGATTGGAAGCAAGATCCTCTCTTTCTTCGAGACACTGCTGAAATGCTCGATAATGTGTTACAATATTTTATTGACAATGCTCCTGATGTTATCTCTCGCGCTCGTTTCAGTGCCAGTCGTGAGCGCAGTATTGGTATCGGCGCTTTGGGATGGCATGCTTTATTGCAAAAGAAAGGCATTCCCTGGGAAAGTGCTTTAGCAACTGGTCTTAATAAAGGTATATTTAAATATGTGAAAGGTAAATTAAATGAGGCAAACTTGGAATTGGGGAAAAAACGTGGAGAGGCTCCAGATGCTGTTGGTACTGGTAATCGTTTCAGTCATCTTATGGCAATTGCTCCTAATGCCAGTTCTTCAATTCTTATGGGGAATACTAGCCCATCTATTGAACCTTTTAGGGCTAACGCATATCGTCAAGATACTTTAAGCGGATCTCATTTGCATAAGAATCAATATCTAAATAAAGTTATTGATAAATATTGTGCAGAACAAGGTAAAGACTATTCTGCAGAGATTTGGTCTTCAATCATTGCAAATGATGGTTCAGTTCAGCATTTAACATGGATGGATGATTACACCAAAGATGTGTTTAAAACATCTATGGAGATTGATCAGCGTTGGGTTGTGCAACATGCTGCAGATCGCCAAGAATATATAGATCAAGCGCAGTCACTTAATGTATTCTTTAGACCAGATAGTAATATCAAATATATCCATGCGGTACATTTTATGGCATGGAAACTTAAATTAAAAACAATGTACTACTGCCGTTCAGATAAGATTGCTAAGGCAGATAAAGTATCTAAGAAAATTGAACGCGAAGTTATTGCTGAGATTGATTTAAGATCTTTAGCTGAAGGTAATGAGTGTTTAGCATGTGAGGGATAATTAATGCCGTTGTATGATTACAAATGTGTACCTTGCAATAAGGTATTTGAAGTAAAGAAAAGTGTAAATGATCCAGATCCATCAGAGTGCCCTTCTTGTAAATGTGGTCCAGTTGAAAGATATCATGGAAGTGATACTGGGGCTTTGGTTCAATATAAGGGTAATGGCTGGATGAAAACTGGCGGAAAATATTAAGGGAATATATGGCTAAAGCAAAATCAAATTTAATGGATGAACGTAATTATTTTAAACCGTTCAACTATCCTTGGGCTTATGATGCTTGGTTAAAACATGAGCAAGCACATTGGTTACATACAGAAGTACCAATGATGGAAGATGTAAAAGATTGGAAAAAGAAACTTAATCAAAATGAAAAAGACTTCCTAACAAATATCTTTAGATTCTTTACTCAAGGAGATATTGATGTGGCAGGTGGATATGTTAATAACTATTTGCCGCATTTTCCACAACCAGAAATTAGAATGATGTTGATGGGCTTTGCTGCACGTGAAGCTCTTCATATTGCAGCTTATAGCCATTTAATTGAAACTCTTGGACTACCTGAATCAACTTATAATCAGTTCCTAGAATATCAATCTATGAAGGATAAACATGATTACGTTATGGACCTTAGTTCGAAAAATGGTACATTGGAGTCTACTGCTCGGCATATTGCTGTCTTTAGCGCTTTCACTGAAGGCATGCAGCTTTTTAGTAGTTTCATTATGCTCCTCAATTTCCCGCGTCACGGGCTAATGAAGGGCATGGGTCAAATTGTTACTTGGTCTATTGTTGATGAAACAATGCATGCCGAGAATATGATTAAACTCTTTAAAGAATTCATTAAAGAAAATAATGAGATCTGGAATGATGAATTAAAAGGTAAGATCTATACTATTGCTGAAAAGATGGTTGAACTAGAAGATAAGTTTATTGATCTATGTTATATCAATGGTGATATGAGAGATCTTAAAGCAGAGGATGTTAAAGAATATATTCGATATATAGCTGATAGACGTTTAATTAGCCTTGGAATGAAAGGTATCTTTAAACGCAAAAAGAATCCATTACCATGGGTTGAAGAGATGATTAATGCTCCTGTACATGGTAATTTCTTTGAGAATAGGGTTACTGATTATGCAAAGGGTGCTTTATCAGGTTCATGGACTGACGTTTGGAGTAAAGAATAATGTATGAAAACGCTGATGCAGCAGTTGCTGCCTATATAGAACGTATAACACTATTAGCACAAGAAGTAGAAACTGAAGATCCTATTGATTGGGGTATGCTAGAGATATCTGAAGAAGATGCATACAAATTAATTGCCATGAGTACAGTTAACAAATTTGATAAATATAATGTACAAGAGAGAGATATCATGATTGCTACTATCACTAAGCTAGTAGTTGAAAATTTTGTACTTAATTTAAAACTAAAAAAGGTATCAAATGGCAACTAAGTACTTCGAGTGCGATCACTGTGAAGCACAAGGAAAGATTATAATGAAGGATGATACAAGGTTAGAAGATATCGTTTGCTGTCCAGTATGTGGCGGCGATATTTACGAAGAGGAAGATTTTTCCGAATCGTAATGACTTGGTATTTTAATAATCAACCTATAGAAGAGATTGAACCTCAATATTTAGCATTTGTATATCTCATTACGAATATACAGACCGACAAAAAATATATCGGGCTAAAGACAACTAAATCCATGAAGACTAAAACCGTCAAAGGCAAAAAGAAACGGTTTAAAATCGAATCTGACTGGCGAGACTATTGGTCTTCATCTGAAGAATTAAAGAAAGACATTGAGTTGTTGGGTAAGGAATCTTTCAAAAGAGAGATTCTTTACTTTTGTTTAAACAAAGGCACAGCAAATTATCTGGAAGCCCGTGAGCAATTTGATAAAAGAGTATTAGAGAATCCAGACGAATGGTACAACGGTATCATTAATTGCCGCGTACACTGGAGTCATGTTAAAATTGAAAACAAAGTATAAAACAATCTGTATATCAGATTTGCATCTTGGCACTAAAGACTGCAAAGCACATCTACTAAATAATTTCCTAAAACATCATACATGCGATAACCTATTTCTAATAGGAGATATCATTGATGGTTGGAAAATCCAACAGAACAAATGGGTATGGAAGCAATCACATACCAATGTTATAAATAGCTTACTAAAATATTCAAAGCAAGGCGTTAAAGTAACTTATGTTACTGGCAACCACGACGAATTCTTACGTCCATTTGTTAATCAATTTTCTTTAGGTAGTATTGATATTTGCAATCAAGCAGAGTATACAGATATTGATGGAAATAAGTTATTGATTACTCATGGTGATATGTTTGATGGTATTACAGACATGGCCAAATGGATTAGTCTCTTAGGAGATTCAGCGTATGATTTTGTTTTATGGCTTAATAATCATTTTAATTATATTCGCCATAAATTTGGATTTGGTTATTGGAGTTTAAGTAAATATCTCAAACACAAAGTTAAAGGTGCAGTAGGATTTGTATTTAAGTTTGAAGATAATGTTACACAATACGCACATCGTAGAGGATTTGACGGAGTAATATGTGGACATATTCATACTCCAGAAATTAAAAAAGTTAATGGTGTAATCTATATGAATGACGGAGACTGGGTTGAATCATGCTCAGCTTTAGTAGAGCATGAAGATGGACTTTGGGAAATAATTTATTGGAAGGAAACAGAATGAAAGTAAAAAAGATTCTTAAGAAAATGTATAAAGCTTGTGTTGAGCATAACAAGAAACAAGAACACAAGATGTGGAAAAAGGCTTTAAAGAAAAGTCTAAAAAATAAAAAGACTCAGGCTATCCAATGATATATTTAATGTTCTTATCAGCTTTAGCACTTTCAGCTACTGCGGCATATTACAGTATAGCAGGTCTTGTTGCTATATTCTCTGCTGCGGTAGTTCCTATTATTATTATGGGGTCTACACTAGAGGTAGCTAAACTAGTGGTAGCCTCCTGGTTATATAAAAATTGGAAAGAAGTTCCGTTAATGATGAAGACTTACTTCACCATTGCGTTAATTATTCTTATGTGTCTTACCAGTATGGGTATCTTTGGTTACCTATCAAAGGCGCATTTGGATCAAGCAGTACCAACCGGTGATGTAGCAGCAAAGGTTGCTTTAATAGATGAAAAAATTAAAACAGAAAAGGAAACTATAGATGCAGCTCATAAAACAATTACTCAACTTGATTCTCAAGTGGATCAAACCATTGCCAGAACCTCTAACGATTCAACCGACAAGGGGATTGGAAGATCCATTGCCATTAGAAAGTCCCAAGCCAAAGAGCGAAAAGACCTCTACAGCACCATCCAAGCCAGTCAAACCGAAATTTCCAAGCTCAACGAAGAAAAAGCCCCAATCTCCAGCCAGCTCAGGAAAGTCGAAGCAGAAGTCGGGCCAATAAAGTACATCGCTGCCTTAATTTATGGTGACAGTCTAGACCAGTCTTTCCTAGAGAAAGCAGTTCGAGTTGTCATCATGATGATTGTCTCAGTATTTGATCCTCTTGCAGTTCTTATGTTAGTTGCGGCTAATTGGTCTATGAAACATCTTCGTAAAGAAGAAGATGTACCTCATGACGATGATCCTAATTTTGATGATTATGATGATGAGGAAGTTTGGGATGACTTTTTTAAAGAAGAACCAATATCTGAAGAGCCAAAGAAAGAATGGGATCCTAAGTTTAACCTTGATCCTAAGCCAACATATCTAGATAAAGAATGGGTGCCTATTCCTTCAGGTGAACCAGTAGTAGCTTCAAATGGATCATCATTGGGGGTAACAACAAATACTACTACCATAGAACAAGATATTAAAGAATTGCAATCTAGATTTAATTGGATAAAATAACTGTGTACATTAATTCAATATTAGTATATAATGACCTTACAATCTAAATAAGGAAATATCTATGGCTGGCAAAGCAACCTCAGTATATCTAACAGTATCTGATAAAGTAACTCACAAAACAGCACTTCATAAAGTTTTCTTTAGGATGGCAGATTTAAATACTTATGTTGCAGATCCTAAATTCATAGAAAAATATCCAATTGATAAGTTTTATATTACAAAAGAAATTTATTAAAAAGTGAATAAAACAGTGTACATTAATTCATAATTAGCTTATAATAACATATAAATTGATTAACTGAGAAAGAAACTATATGAAAACAGCAAAACAACACTTCGAAAATACCTACATGGATAACAATGTTATTCGTTGGGTTTCAAATAACACAGTTCCACCAACAGACATATTGGCTGATTTATGTGTTGCAGGTTATATCACATCTGAAATGCTTTACAACAGCATTGACACTAAGAAAAAAGAAGATGATGCTTTCTTAAACCAGTACATTGCTAACCGCCGCAAGTATGGTTACTCAGACGAAGAAAAAGCTGAAATGGCAAATGCATTTGCAGGTGAAACAGTAATTGATATTTTTACAGGTGAAGAAGTTCAATATGCTTAATTTGAATTTCATATTAAAATGGGTTGCAACGGCAATAACTCTTGCTGGTGCCCTGTTAACCTCTCTAGATATCCACCCACTAAATTTATATGTTTTAAATATTGGTACAATCATCTGGCTCATTTGGGCTATCCGTGTTAAAGAAACAAGTTTAATTGTAGTAGATATTGGGCTATTGGCATGCTATGCAATTGGTCTTTTCATTTAAATGTTTATTAAGGAGAAAGTATGAAAGCAGATAGTAATTACAACATGTCTAAGCCAACCAAAAAGTTGTTGGCCACCATTAAGGATAAGACTCAGCGCAATGCTTTTAAAGCAGCAATGATCCAAGCTGAAGTTGATTATGCTTTTAATAAAAAGAAAGCAATGTCTTCTAAGAAAGAAACTAAGGAGGCAGCATGATTGAATTTACAATTGAAGGTGTTTTAGAATTACTTCGTAGTGTTGATAATAAAGGAGTTATGGTTGAATTCACAAAGAAAGATGGTACAGAAAGAAAAATGTTGTGCACTCTTGCTGAAGCCCTCATCCCAGAAGATGCTCGTCCAAAAACCAAAGACACAGAAGTCATTGCAGAAGCAACAGCCGATGTTATTCCAGAAGCCTGCCGTGTCTATGACTTAGAAAGTCAAGGTTGGAGATCTTTCCGTTGGGATTCAGTTCACGCAATTTCTGTTTGGGAGTAATACATGATTAGCAATGAAGTAGACCGTAAGAAATTTAAAGACGCACTGCAGGAGATTGCAGATAGTTATACACGAGTGTCTGCAGAAAAAGATCTCGTTAAAGACATTATTGCAGATCTATCTGAGACCTTTGAGTTACCTAAGAAAACCATATCTAAATTAGCTAAGGTTTATTATAAACAAAATATGACTCAAGAAGCTGAAGAGTTTGATGAACTTGAAACTCTTTATGAAGAAGTCGTAAATCTGGTAAAATAATAGTGTACATTAATTGGGCTTTGTTATATAATAGTATCTTAATTAGTCAAGGAGACTCTCATGGCAACTGAAGCCCAATTAGAACGTAAGCGTAATAAGTTAGAAAAGGCTACATCAATGATGCGTGGTGGTGCAGGTGAACCACTTGTATCAGAAAAGAATTACAAAGTTGAATTAATGCTAGCTCTTAATTGGTATAATGCCAATGAGGAGTCATCACGTTTAACTAAGTATGGTATTGAGTACCTCAAGCTCAATAAGTTAGATGATTACATCAAGTACTTCAATCTTGCATCAGATCATGAGACAAATCAAATGTCAATCCTGATGCGATTGAATACTCGTGGCGAATATCTATCTGAAGAACATAAAGCAATTATTGGTGCACGTCTTGCCAATATCAAAGCAAAGTATACTGAGAAACTTGCAGAGAAGATCGAAGAAAAGAAAGATGCTCCTTCTGTACCATCAGTAATGGACAGAGTAACTGAAGTAGCACGTAAGCACATGGCTGAAATTGATTACGAGATTGATAAGTTTGCTAAGAACAAATCATCAGACTTTTCTCTTAAGGCATACATTGCTAAGAATGGTTTATCTACTGCAGTTACTCGAAAGATCGGTGACTTCTACAAGCGTCTGTTGAGTGAGATCAATGAGACAATGATTGATGATGATGAACAATTAGTTGAAGGCTATAACTTCCTAACTAATGCACAACTCAAAAAATTCCAATCACTTGTAGAAGCAATCGTTTCTGACGCTGAAGGCCATGCTCTTGTAGTTAAAGCAACACGAGCACCACGTAAACGTAAAGAAAAACCAGCTGGCCATCAAGTAGCTAAGATGCAGTTCTTACAGGAATTCTCTGAATTAGGTCTTACTAGTATCCATCCTACTAAGATTGTAGGTGCTAGCCAATTATGGATCTATAACACTAAGAACAAAAAGCTTGGAGTCTACTATGCAACAGGTTCTAGTGGGTTTAGTGTGAAGGGTACCAGTCTGTTAGGATGGGATCCTGAAGTCAGTGCTCAGAATGGATTACGTAAACCTGCAATTACCATTGATGAAGTAATGAAAGGTGGTAAGATGCAACTACAGAAGATCTTAAGTAAGCTTACAACAGTAACTACTAAGATGAATGGTCGAATCAACTCAGACACTATCTTATTGAGGGTTTTATAATGATTATATTGGACTACAATCAAGTAGTGTTATCAAACATCTTTGCCTTTCAGGCGGACTTGACTCGTAACCTCAAACAAGAACGTATTGCTGACTCAGTTAATATCATTCGACATGCTGTACTAACATCCATTAAATTCTATAAAAAGAAGTATGGTAAACAGTATGGTGAATTAGTTATTGCTTGTGATGGTCGTAACTACTGGCGCAAGGAAGTCTTTCAATACTATAAAGCTGGTCGTGCTAAGGCTAGAGATAAGTCTGACCTCGATTGGAAATTTGTATTTGAAACTCTTGCTGCCATGCGTGAAGACCTAGATCAATACTTTCCATATAAGGTCATTAACGTAGAACGCTGTGAAGCTGATGATGTTATTGCCACACTGACTAAGTGGACTCAATCGAATGGATTTGTATCTCAAGGACTCATAGAAGAGCCCCAGGACGTACTTATCGTTTCATCTGATAAAGACTTTAAGCAATTACAAAAGTATTCTAATGTTCGTCAGTGGTCACCTATGCAAAAGAAGTTTGTAGAAGGTGGCAAGTTAGGTGAATACTTAATTGAACATATTGTACGAGGCGATGGCGGTGATGGCATTCCGAATATGTTTAGTAAAGATGATGTGTTTATTAATTCTGAAGATCGCCAAACTCCTGTGACTGCTAAGAAGCTTGCAAGATTTATTGAAATTGGTAGAGATGCTTGTGAAAATGATGATCAGCGCCGCAATTGGGATCGTAACCAAAAACTAGTTGACTTTGAATTTATTCCAGAAGATGTATCTAAATCTATTATAGATACCTATATAACCAAAAAGGTTAATGGTGATAAGATGTCAATTATGAATTATCTTATTAAAAATAAATGTAGTCTTTTATTAGATGAAATAGAGGAATTTTAATATGCAAAAATATTTACCTGAAATTTTAACAGAAATTAACAATAATCCGGAAATGCTGCAGCAGTATAGAGGCGATGGCTCATTTACTACTTTGTTTAAACATGCGTTTGATCCAGCATTTAGGTTCCTATTACCTGAAGGAGAACCTCCTTATAAGAAGGATGCAGCCCCTCTTGGTATGAGTTATGCAATCTTACGTCAAGAGTTACGTACATTCTACGTATTTTGCCGAGCAGATTTAAAACCAATTACACGTGAAGATAAGTTTATTCAATTGCTTGAGAACGTTCATCCATCTGAGGCTGAACTATTAATCTCAATTAAGGATCAAACTTTAACCGCACAGTATCCTAATATCACTCATCAATTAGTTTATGATTGTGGGTTTGTAACCAATGTTCCTCCTGAAAAGCCAAAGAAAGTAGAAAAATCAAAAAAAGCTATAGGAGCAGCAGAGTAGTAAAAGTGAAGGAAGAGCCTGTTACTCCTATGAAAAAATTCTTCCGTAAAGTGAAGGGATTATATGTTAAGTTTCGGTCCATTTGGTAAGTCAGAGTTATTAATTAATGTAGAACTAATTGTAGGTTTTGGTATTGGTGTACATTTTTATTTAGAAGCAAATGCAGTGATTATTGAATTAGGTTTTATTCGTGTAATTTTAGATTGGCCTTCTGATGAAACACCCAGAGCGTGATAAGATTTGGTGGGTAATGAGAAGTATGGAAATGGTGACATGCATTCATATCATAGCTAATTTTTGGGTACACTACAAATAATTGCAAAAAGTAGTGTACATTAATTCGTGTTTAGCTTATAATAGTATCTTAAATTGATTAAATAACTAAACGGAGATTATGATTATGGCACATGAAATTGCAAAAACAGCAGCTGGAGCAGACGCAATGGCTTATGTAGGTGAAACTCCTTGGCACGGTCTAGGCGCTAAGCTAGACGAAAACTCAGACATGGAAACTTGGGCTCAAGCTTCTGGTTTGGATTTCGAATTGGATACAGTTCCAGTTCAAAATGGTAATATTGTTCTTAATAACAAGAACATCGTATACCGTAAGGATACAGAAGTAGGTCTTTCAGTAGTATCAAACAACTACAAATTAGTTCAACCACGTGAAGTGTTGGAATTCTTTGCAGATTACGTTGAAGGTACTGCTAAGTTGGAAACTGCTGGTGTTCTACATGACGGTAAACGTTATTGGGCAATGGCTAAAATTGACGGCGAGATCAACATTGCTGGCGATATCAGCAAGCCTTACATCCTTCTATCATCTTCATGTGATGGTTCATTAGCTACACAAGCTCGTTTAACTACAGTTCGTGTAGTATGTAATAACACATTGTCAATGGCTACTCAAGGTAAAGCTGACGTAGTTATTCGTCACAACTCAGTATTCGATGCTGGTCAAGCTAAACTTAAGCTTGAAGGTGTATACGAATCTCTTGCTTCACATACTGCTGCAATGAAAGCTTTAGCTCAAATGAAGATGTCTTCTAAACAAGCTAATGACTTCCTTGCTAAGATCTTTGACAATAACGAGATCAATCTTGGTCGTCAACCAGCTCGTATCTTAGAGTTATTTAATGGTGATGCATTAGGTGCTGATCTAGAGTCTGCAAAAGGTACTGCATTCGGTTTACTAAATGCTTTCACTCAGTACTCTGATTGGGAAGCTGGCCGTAATCAAAACAATCGTTTGTTCAACTCATGGTTTGGTGCTAACTCTCAACGTAAGATTGAGATCGCTGATGAATTATTAGCAATGGCTGCATAATTATTTTGCAAAAACACTAAATAAGTGTGTACTTTAATTCTTATTTAGTGTATAATAGCTTTATATTAAATTAATTGAGAAGGAAATATATTATGATTACAAAATTCGACAAAGCAAACCTTAAAAACATCCGTGAAGACATCTCAGCTATCTTGTCTTCTTATGCAAAAGAAAACGGTATTGAAATTAAGATTGGTAACATCAGTTTCAATGAAGGATCTTTCACTACTAAAATGGAAGCTAAAGTTAAAGGTGCAAAAACTAAAGAGGACTCAGTGTTAGAGTTCATGATGGTTACTAAAGGTCTTGTTAAGACTTCTAAGTGTGGTAAAACTTTAGTTGGTTATAACACACGTGGTAAAGCATACCCGTACATCTTTGAAAATGCTGGTAAGAAATTCAAATGTTCAGAAGCACAAGCTAAAATGTACTTCTCTAAATAATATGACACTCGAAGTCATTAAAGAAATTACTGAATGGAAGGTTGATTATCGTCAACCTAACCATGTATACTTAATGGAAGGATCCCGCCCAATTGCCTATCAAAAATGGGGAGAAGGCGAACCTATCTATTATGCAACTAAACAAAAATTAGACAAAAGATATCGTAAATTTGTTTCAATTCCATTAAAAGAAACCGTATTTAAGGGGTATAAATAGTGAGCACATTTGATCAAGCATTAAAAGAATTCTTTGACAATGGTGGTGAAGTTCAAACTTTGGAATATAAAGGTCCAAAAGAAAGCGATGCCATTTTTGCAAATCGTAAAAATGTAAGTAGAGAATCAGTTGTTGAAAAAGAAATTGATTCTGTTATAGAAAGTCTAGAAGACTTAGGTCTATAGGAGATAGTATGGAAGCAAAAGTTTGTACTTGTGGTCGTAGTTTAACTGGTTTCTGCGAAGGTATGCATAAACTAACTAATGAAGAATATATTGCTAAGCTACAAGAAGTAGCTAAACAAAATTCAACTGAAAAAGTTTTATTGAACGAAAGTAAATAAGTTATCGCGGGGTGGAGAAGTGGCAACTCGACAGTCTCATAAGCTGTAGATCGGCGGTTCGAATCCGTCTCCCGCAACCAAGTACGGTGTAGTGTAATGGCAGCACAATGGTCTCCAAAACCTTTAGTCGCGGTTCAAGTCCGTGCATCGTAGCCAGTTTTTGGAGGAGCGGCGAAGTAGGAGAGTCGCGGCGGACTGTAAATCCGTTCTCACTGGGTGAATAGGTTCGATTCCTATCTCCTCCACCAATTAACACGGCTCCCATCCATTGCTTAATAGGATGGCTTGGGAGTTCTTTTATTATAGGGAGTCATTATGGAACAATATACACCAGACAGGTGGGTTGTCTTAGAAATTAATAATGGTACTGAAATACTTAAGAAAGTATTTGCAGGGTGGTATGGTGGGTTTGAAGTTGGAGACTCATGGAAGTTAAATTCAGGTAATGTTAAAGAAGAAGATTTAGGTGATCGTTTGGAATTTACTGGCTATAGTGGTAGTAAATATATTTGTTATAAGAAAGCTTATGGTACTAGTTCATATATGCATCAAATATTAGAAAATTGGGTTAATCAATTGCCTACTGGTGCAACAATGAAAGTTGATCTTAGTTATAATCCTCCAAAAGAAGCTTATGATAGTCTATAAAAACAAATATCGATATCATTGGGTTTCGCCATATACGATCTGTGAAAAGATCTGTTTTTGGCGTGAGATTGATTATGACGAACCATGGGTAAAACAAGTCAATAAAGTACTTGAGCCTGTATGTACTGCTTGGATGAAATTCCTAGATGCAGTAGACCCTAAAATTGATTATGTTAAGATAGATAAATGGGATACGTGGTCCATGGACTCTACTCTTACACCTATCATTCTACCTATGCTGCAGCAACTTAAAGAATCTAAACATGGCGCACCATTTGTAGAAGATGAAGATGTCCCAGAGGACCTCAGAAGCACTGCAGCAAGTCCAAAAGAAAATTCATGGGATACTGATGATAACCATTTCAAACGTTGGGATTGGGTAATGGATCAAATGATATGGTCTTTTGAAGAGCTCAATAAAGATGACTGGGAAAAACAATTCTATTCATGTGAAGGCAAAGATTGCAAATGGGATAAAGATGCTTGGACTAAACATAGTGAACGCATTGATAATGGATTAATTTTGTTTGGTAAATACTTCCGGAACTTATGGGATTAATAAATAATATGCAATCAACTAAAAGAGGTTTGTATGGATAATCATTGGTTTCACAAAGTTATTACATTTGGTGCAATATTATTGTTGTGTTTATCATTCTTGGTATCATGTGATGTTAAAGCAGATTCAATCTGTGAAGCTTATCGACCTCTGCATAGTACATATGGTTTAACTGGATATCATGCTACTTCATTGTGCAGTTGTTCTAGTTGCCATCTAAGCGGTGTATGGAAAGGTACTCCTACTTTATGCGCTACTTGCCATTCTGGTACTCGACCGCCGGCAATTGGTAAAACTGTTCAGCATATTCCAAGTTCTGCAGAATGTTCTACTTGTCATACCACTACAGTATTCAGTGGAGCAACAATGATTCATAATGCAACTACAAGCCCACCTGGAGGTTGTGCGACCTGCCACAACGGAGCATTTACATCTCAAAATGCGGTAGGTAAACCTAAAGACCACGTAGCAACTACATTAAGTTGTGATGCATGCCATAGTACTTCAAATTGGAATGGTGCTCGTTTCTCGCATATAGGGGTTGTTGTTGGTACCTGTGCTACTTGTCATAATGGAACTAATGCGATGGGATTGCCCTCTAATCATATCCCAACTGGTGCAGCATCATGCGATACTTGTCATAAAGCTGGATTTTCTTCTTTTGCTGGTGGGGTTTATACTCACACTGGAACTGAAACATGCGAAAACTGTCACGTAGGTAATTACCTTGGTGCTAGTATAAAACCTGCAGTTCATCCAATAACTCCAAATAACTGTAGTAACTGTCATTCAATTACTGGCTGGCCGTGCCGTACTGGTGCTTTAGAATTAAAACGTAAATTAAAGGTGATGTTAAGTAGTATGTAAACTATGCGACTATTGAGCTTTTTTATATTATGGTTTAGCATAACATCCTTTGCTGCAACTCAAACTATGCCCGAGATGGCTGCCATTGATTTATTCAGTGCAGCCAGAACGGCTATCACACAAGACGATCCCAAGACAGCAATACTCTATCTAAACACTTTACTCAATATGCCTCAAAATGAATATACTACTGAGGCTCAAGAGTTAATTGGCATGGCTCGTGAAAGTGCTAGTGAAACAGAAAAAGCCAAAGCTGAGTATGAGATCTATTTAAAACTATATCCAACGGGGGTTAATGCAGATCGAGTACGAAAAAGATTATTAAATCTAAAACCCAAAGAAACTGAAATAAAACCAAAACTTAAACTTACCAGAGAGATCAATCAAGCATCATTCAATGGTAGTGTAAGTCAATATTACTATGGTGGAGATAATGTATCATCATTGATTACAAGTGTTGAAGGAACAGAACGATATTTGTTTAATGAGTATGATACCAAGTACGTGTTTAGAAATACTCAAATTCATAATATGACTAAAAATTCTACTGATCGTAATAATCTTAATGCATTTTATTTAGAACAGACAGATAAGTCAATTGACTCCAATTGGAGATTAGGTAGACAAAATGGCACAAATCAAGGAGCACTAGGTAGATTTGATGGCTTTACTGGAAGATACCGAGTATCAGAAAACTATCGATTGACTGGTATCTTAGGAGTTCCAGATTATGGTTCTCATAATAACATTAAGACGGATCGATACTTTTATGGGATTGGTATAGAACTAAACAATCCAAACATTAATTGGTCTGGTAATATCTACACATTAGAACAGGTGGCAGATGGATTAACTGAAAGAAGAGCAATTGGTGGAGAGTTAAGATATTTTAATGGAGATACATCATTTCTAGGTGCAATAGATTATGATACAATCTATAAGGATATTAATCTTGCAATGATCCAAACCAATTTCATCTGGAAAGATTATAGTTTTAGTATATTGTATGATCATCGAAAAACTGGTATCATGTATGCTGAAACTGCTTTATCGTCTATGGTTGGTGCTGTATCTGTATCAGATCTGCGCAGGCAATTAAGTTCTGGCGAGATTTATAATCTTGTAAAATCTGTTGTATCAGAATCAGATAGTACGTCATTCAATGTCTCAAAGGATATAACTAAAGATTGGAACTTAAGTCTTGATCTTAGAGCAATGTTTATTGGCGCCACTGATGGTAATGCAATCATTGCAGCCCAGCCTGGGATAAAAAATAACTATACATATTCAATAAGAGCTGTTGGTAACAAGATCCTATGGTCTACTGATATGGTAATACTAATGGCTAGCATGGTGGATGATCCTCAGTACACAGCTAGAAACCTGTCTGCTACACATTCATTATCACTTGATAATTGGCATTTTACAGAGACCATTAGATACTATGATGAAACCTCAAATGGGCAAACAACTATATCAATTAATCCTGTAGCTAGGATCCAATATCAATTAACTAAAGATACATCCGTTGAAGGTGAATTAAATATTACTAAAACTGAAAATGACACAAGAGAATTGTTATTCTTTGGTTACAGAACAACTATGTGATAATAAATAGTAAAATATAAAATATTAATTGAGACTAGCATGAGAAAACGAATACTTTTTATTCTTAAACGCCGAGAAGATTACAATCCAGTAGCTCATAGTCCAAAAGGCTTAAGCACTGGATTATTTAATTCAGCTTCTTTTATGGTATCTATGTTAAATGATTTAGGTATAGAAGCAAATATTGAAGTTGCTATTGATAATAATTGTATTGATCGATTGGTAAATCAACATAAACCAACTCATGTTATTATTGAAGCATTATGGGTTGTTCCTAGTAAATTTGCAGTCCTAACTAAACTCCATCCAAATGTAAAATGGATCATTAGACTTCATTCAGAAATGCCATTCATGGCCGGCGAAGGCATGGCCATGGATTGGTTGGGTGACTATGTTGCAAATCCAAATATTAGTATTGGAGTCAATGCTCCAAGAATGATGAATGAAGTTGCTGAGTATCTTAAAACTAAAATGCGCTGGTCAAACGAAACCATCAATGAGCGTATTATCTATATGCCAAACTTCTATCCTCAAGAATATAAGAAAAAAGAGTTTAATTATGATAAATATTGGGTAGATATTGCGTGTTTTGGTGCGGTTCGACCACTAAAAAATCACCTGGTGCAAGCTTTTGGCGCTTTAAAATTTGCTAATAAGATTAATAAGCAATTGCGTTTCCATATCAATGGAGGACGAATTGAGATGAAAGGCGATCCTGTAATGAATAACTTACGCGGATTATTCCAGCATCTCCATATTGGTGGTCATCAATTAATTATACACGAATGGAGAGTAAGAGAAGAGTTTCTTGAGCTCTGTTCTAAAATGGATATTGGTATGCAATGTAATTTCTCTGAGACATTTAATATTGTAGGATCAGATTTAATTAGTCAAGGGGTTCCACTAATAGGAACCAGTGAGATACCATGGGCTAGTAAATTCTTTAATGCAGTACCTACTGATAGTACTTATATTTGTGAAATACTAGAAAGAACATATCATATGCCACAACTTAATGTATGGCGTAATCAAACTAACCTAACTAAATACACAGATAATACTGCAAAAATTTGGTACAACTTATTTAAGGATTAACATGAATCATCACCACCATAAAAAACCGCATAGAGTTAAGATTCATAAATGGAACTTCAATGGCGTATTAGAAATAATTGAACATGCATTTGAAGATTTAGAAACTGCATTATCATTTGCAGAAACACAAAAATTTGATCCAATTCGGGCAGTACATCCAGTTGTTAAAGTAGTTGAAGAAGAAACTGATCAAGTAGTTCATCAAACTGGGCACGATTCAGCAACTTACGCATAAAACAGTTTACATTAATTAATATTTAGTATATAATGTACTATAAATTGATATATGAATGGATATTATGGAACTCGATGAAATTGATAAAATGATTGCGCAAATGCAAGAAGTCAATAAAGCAATCATTAAACTTAAAGAAGAGAATGATCTACTTAAAAAAGAGATTGTTCGTCTTCAATGGATTTTGGAGCACCAAGATTGAATATATTCTACTTAAATAATGATCCAAAAATCTGTGCAGAAATGCACGTTGACAAACACTGCGTTAAAATGATATTGGAAACTGCTCAGTTACTTTCTACCGCTCACCGTGTTCTTGATGGTACTGAAACAATTGGCTTAAGCCAATCTGGTCGCAAAGCAAAACGCTGGATATTATCTGACAATCGTGATTCTGTTCTATATTCAGCAACACATATCAATCATCCTAGTGCTGTCTGGTGTCGCCAGAGCATTCCAAACTATACGTGGTTACATACCCTATTAACAGAACTGTGCTCCGAATATACCTATAGGTATACAAAAGTCCACAAATGTCAACAAATTGGTTTAGTTGATGCACTTGCTACTATACCTACAAATCTTAAAAATAATTGGTTTACTGAACCAACGCCAGCCATGCCTGATCAGTACAAAGTACCAGGTAATTCTATTCAATCTTATCATAATTACTACAATGGTGAAAAGCAAAGAATGTTCTCTTGGAAACTCCGGTCAGCCCCAAAATGGATAAATACAAATATTAGCTAGGATTATTATGCCATTATACGAATTCAAAGATAAAGAAACAGGTGAAGTAGTAGAAAAGTTTATGAGTTTATCTTCCAGAGAAGAGTTCTTGAAAGAGAATCCTAATATGGAAACTGTAATATCAGGAGGCGCTGCATTCATCGACCCAGTTCGTATGGGTGTACGTAGACCAGACCAAGGATTTAAAGAGGTCTTACAACGTATTCATGAAAAGACTGCAGGTAGCCAGTTAAATAAAACTTCAAGGGACTTATAAATGGCTAGAAGGACTAGAGCACAACTGCTTGTAGTGGAAGAAGAAGCTCAAGCAGAAGCTAAACAAAAACAAAGAGTAGGTAATCATCTTACATTACGTTTAGATGATATGAAAACTTTCCAACCTCTTACTGAAAATCAAAAGAAATTCTTTGATGCATATAAAGTTGGTGATTATTTTGTAGCATTGCATGGGGTGGCAGGTACAGGTAAAACGTTTTGTGCATTATATAAAGCAATAGAGGAAGTACTTGACAAAAGTAATCCTTTTAATAAAATCATAGTAGTTCGTTCAGCAGTTCAATCTAGAGAAATTGGTCATCTTCCTGGTAGTGTTGATGAGAAGATGGATATCTACAAACAACCATACATCCAAATCTGTGAAACACTATTTGGTCGTAAGGATGCTTGGAGTCGTTTAGAAGAACAGGGTCATATTGAGTTTATTTCTACATCATTTATTCGTGGTATGTCATTTGATGATGCAATCATTATTGTTGACGAAATGCAAAACATGAATTATGAAGAGATCGATACTGTTATGACTCGTGTAGGTTATCGTTCTAAGATTATTTGGTGTGGTGATTATCGCCAATCAGATTTACGTAAGAAAGGCGATCAATCAGGTATTCTTAAGTTTTTTGATATTGCTCAACACATGGCAGCTTTCACAAGAATTGAATTTACCGCAGATGATATTGTACGTTCAAGTTTAGTTAAAGATTACATCCTTGCTAAAATTAGATACGAAGACTTATTAGAAGAAAATGATTATACCAAACCGCCTAAGATATCCAAATGAATATAACTTCAGAACAATTTTCATTACTGTTTCCAAATAATAAAGAGGCATTGGCTTGGACTGATGCCTTAAACTCTATTTTACCACAGTACAATATTAATACCATACATCGTGTTGCTGGGTTTTTAGCTCAATGCGGCCATGAATCTAATGGCTTTACTGTACTATCGGAGAATCTAAATTATGGGGCAGCAGGACTCAAAACTGTTTTTGGAAAATATTTCAAAACAACAGACCCTCTCCAATATGAACGAAAACCAGAAAAGATTGCCAATCACGTATACTGTAACCGTATGGGGAATGGAGATGAAGCTAGCGGTGATGGATGGAAATATCGCGGGCGAGGTCCAATCCAAATAACTGGAAAGAATAACTATACTTCATTTTCTACCGATATGGGTATAGATGTTATGACAAGTCCTGATATGGTATCAACAAATAAACGGGTTGCTTTACTTTCAGCAATCTGGTTTTGGAATAAGAATGATTTGAATACCATTGCAGACAATAATGACATTAAAGGTATGACACAAAGAATTAATGGTGGGGTAAACGGGTTAGCAGAACGAACAAAACTTTATAATAAGGCATTAGGAATATTGAATACGTGAAAACATTTATTGATCATGAGCTTAAGAAATTAAGCAGAGTTGAAATTGATGGTGTAAGATATTATGATACCGGCGATGCTAAGTATCCTTCTGTCACTACGGTTACAGGGATATTAAGTAAAGATAGTATTATGGCTTGGCGTAAAAGAGTGGGTGAAGAGGAAGCAAATAGAGTTTCCTCTAGAGCCTCTAAGCGTGGTACTCAAATCCATTCTTTGTGTGAGGACTATTTAAAGACTGGTGAATCTGAACCTAATCCATTTGATCAAGAAATGTTTAACACATTAGTTCCTCATCTAGATAGTATAGACAACATTCATGCCCTAGAGTCACCATTATTCTCGCATAAATTAAAGGTAGCAGGCACAGTTGATTGCATTGCTGAATACAATGGAGTTTTATCAGTCATTGACTTTAAAACATCCGGCAGAATAAAACAGAAAAAGGATATCCCTGGTTATTTTATTCAAACCGCGGCTTATGCTTATATGTTTTGGGAGCAAACAGGATTGGCACCAGAACAATTAGTAATCATAATGGGTGTTGATAATGAAGATGCTTTAATATTCTCTGAACCAGTTAAACCTTGGTTACCAGAGTTTATGCAAGTAAGAGAAGACTTTAAAAAATTAAAAGGTTATTAACATAAGGAAATACATGAAATACACTTTATTAACATTATTATTATTAACATCAATTGTGCATGCAGCAGTACCAACAACTGCAGTTAGGACTACAAATGTACAAGACATTTGCACTACTAAAACAAGTACTATTCGTAATGTATCAGAAGCAACAAAGAAATTAGTTTATAAAAATGCTGGAGTTACTTATGGTGATCGTACTTTATGCACATTAGGTTATGAAGTAGATCATAAAATATCATTAACTCTTGGTGGATCAAATGATATTAGTAATCTACAATTACAGGCATATTGTACTAAAGCTCAGTTAGCTCCTAATTTTCCAGTTGGTGTTTTATATGATGCACGCAAAAAAGATTTATTAGAAAATGTTTTGCATAGAGATATTTGTGTTGGAGCAACTACACCATTAGAAGCCCAAGAGAAAATTTATAATTGGAAAAACTAGTTTACATTAAATCGTAAATGTGTTATAATGTACTATAATATAAAAAAGGTGAATGTATGGCAAAATTAGTTCCAATAAAAGATCGCGTTGCGGTCATTCGTGTTAAAGTTGAATTAAAGACTGAGTCTGGTATTGTTCTTGAGGGAGCTAGAACTGGCGAAGTTGATAAGGCAAAAGTTATTGGTATTGGTCCATTAGTTGATGTAGTAGAAATTGGCCAAACTGTATACATTAATTGGAACAAGGTTAGTGTAACAATGATTGAAAACAACCCAGTTTACATATTATCACAAGATGATATTAGCGCTGTGTTAGAAGATTAATAAATAATAGTAACAACACCCGCCACGCCTATCGAAGAAGCGCAACCTTGGCGGGTTTTCTTAAAATCAATAGCAGTACCTCAATTAATTATTGGAAGTATTTGATTAGTAGTAAATAATATAGGAGAAACACTATGCGCACACTCTTCATCGGGTTATGCATTGCCGCACTCTTTATCATTTTCAGTATCACCGCAGAAATTAAGCAAGAACGTCCTATTGAAATATCATATAATAGAATGATACCGCAAGCACAAGTCCAAATTGATTGTTTAGCGGAGAATATATATTATGAAGCAGGCAGTCAAACACGTGATGGCCAACTTGCAGTTGCTTTAGTAACAATGAACAGAGTTAAAAATGGATTTTCTAATTCTATCTGTTCAGTAGTAAAACAAAAGACAGCTAAGGTTTGTCAGTTCTCTTGGAAATGCTTAGCACATTCCAAACCTGATCCTGGACTGTATAGAAAAGTAAGGGAAGTTGCACTGTATACATATCTTAATTATGGCATGATTAAAGATATTACAAAAGGCGCAACATATTATCATGCTGATTACGTCAATCCTCGTTGGAAGAACTTAAAAAAGACAACTAAGATTGGTAAACATATTTTTTATAGAGCGGAAAGAGAACAACAAAATGATGATCAAACTCAACACAATACTAGGTGGTGGAAACCCAACACAAAGTTCCTTCTTACTCTTGATGGACGAAGTTAATGCCAATTCATGTAAAGATGTAATACAATGGATTATTGAAGCTAACCTAGCAGAAGATAGACCTGAAGCATTAAACCTATTAATCTGTTCTCCAGGTGGAAGTCTATCAGCAGCTTTTGCTTTGATTGATGTAATGAGAGGTTCAGCTATCCCTGTTAACACAATTGGTATTGGTGAGATTGCTTCAGCTGGATTATTAATCTTCTTGGCTGGTGCAAAAGGTAAACGTGTACTAACACCTAATACTTCTATCTTAAGCCATCAATATTCTTGGGGTGCTTTTGGTAAAGAACATGAATTATTTGCTACTGTTAAAGAATTTGATCTTACGACTAGGAAGATGCTAGCTCATTATAAGAAATACACATCACTAACTGAAGCAGAAATTAGAGATGTATTACTACCACCACATGATGTATGGGTATCACCAAAAGATGCATTAAAGTATGGTATTTGTGATTTAATTAAAGATTTAACATAAAAACAGTGTACATTAATTCGATTTTATTATATAATAACCTATAAATTGATAAAAGGTGAATTATATGAAATTAGAAATTGGTAATAAAATTTATTGGGAATGTGCTTTAGGTTACTTAATCGGTAAGGTTGATAACATTGTTTTAGATTTAAATGCAGATAATAAAATGGTGCCATGGTTAGTGATTAAAATGCAAGGTACTAAATCAAAAATGCGTTTATGCGCAACTGAAAGCAATTTGAAAATGATGAAGGTTAAAGTAATCTAATGGATAAACGCATAGATGAAATTGAATTAGATGATGAAGAATACTTCGTTTGGTTAAAGAAAGGCTACCGTCTTATGGGTGATTTTACTCAAGACGGTAGAGGTTGTCAACATTGTTTTGGCGCAGTTGATCATGCTGAAATACGGTACACAATGAAAGAAGTAGTTCCATGTAATTGTGACACTTGCATCAATTAATACGGTGTTAGTTAAATGGATATAACTAGGGATTTCTACTCCCTTATTGGGGGTTCGATTCCCTCACGCCGTACCATTTTATGAAGGAGTAATTATGAAACATGAAGTCATTTGTAGTATTATTGCATTAGTCATTATCTTTGTATCTGGATTTGTTAGCTATAATATCATTGAAGACAAACGAATCACCTCACTCGAAAAGAGTATCGAAACTGCAGTAGCCCGTGGCATCGACCCAGTAGCAGTACGCTGTGCTTATGCTGAAACAAATGATACTATCTGTATCGTGTATGCAAATAAAAAATAGGAGTTATTATGGATACAATTGAAATTAAGAAGGCAGAAAATGGGTTTGTTGTCGTAGTGCAAGAAGATGACATTAAAGAATATGTCTTTATACGTGAACAACATCTAATTAAATTCATTAAAGAATACTTTAAAACTGAATAAATGTGTGTACATTAATTTTCAATTATGATATAATGATTCTATTAAATGATTAATTGAGAAGGAAATACATAATGAGTGCAATGAAAAATTTATATATGAGTATCGAAGAACTATTAGATACAACCAACATGCTTTGTGATGATATTGCAGAAAAAGTTGGTTGTCCAGTTAAAATGGTTAATGATGTTGTTGAACAACGTTGGATTGAACGTCATCTTCAACCAGAGTCAAATGAGTTTGCAACTGAAGCTTATGTTGAAATGATGGGAGCTTAATATGTCTGAAGTTCAATTTGCGCAAACAGTTTCAATGGAAGAACAACAGCAGTATGAAGATGCAGTTAATGCTACTGTTCAATGGTTTAAAAACATGGAACACTCTGATCAAGAATTAGAGATCTTTGCAACAGCTATTAAAGTATTACAGGCTGAAAGAAAATATTTAAATAAGTGAAAATAACTGTGTACATTAATTAATTTATTTGATATAATAGTATCATAAATTGATAAAGGAGTTATATTATGGTTTTTACTTATGATGATGGTTTATACAGCGATTTACATAAAGATGCACGAGGTTCTCGCCCTGGTGAATCTGGTATGGAATACTGGAACTCATTGGCTCCTGCAGAAAAGCAGGTTCAGTGGGATTCTTTGATCAAAGAAATGGATCAAAATTATGCTGAAGAGCAAGCTGCTAAAAAGTTAGCTGTTGATCGCTTTGAAGCTCAGATCCAACATTGGATCAAATTAGGTGCACAAACCCGTGAATCAGCTATCCGTTGGTTCCATGATGCTGAAGATACTCAAGGTGATAATGAATATCTTTGTTACCGTTTAGGTCTTCCATATGGTTACATTAATGCGTAATCTTATTCTATTCAGACTCTACGAAATTTGGGATGACGAAATGTCTATGACATACATGTTATCCTATCTTGACATCACAAAAATGTCAAACGCAGACTTATTAAACTTATACACTGAGGTTTATTGCTAATGATTTTACATCCACACATTCCAAAACGCAAACCTAAAAAACCTAATGCTGCAGCGCGCGCATTAAAAGCAAACTGGCAGGAGATATTACAAAAGTATGAAGTTAAACAAACCAAAAGACAAGTTACTACACGACCTAGCAGTGGTAGGGTTATTCGTGACGGTTCTGACGTTAGTCACATTCCTAGTTTGGACACTGGTTACGGCTATGCTGTAAAGAAGGCCTCACCAGTTTATACTGGTAATGCTATGATTGGTATTGGTCAGTTACATAAGTCAAATGCTATTCCAGTGTTTAGTCAAGAAGATGCCATTGATATTTCGAAAATGCGTAGAGGATAAATAATTGATCGCCAAAAGCGTAACCTCTACTAAGGACTCAAAATGTCGGATAAACAAGAAGAACTTCCAGTTCCAACCCCTTTAACTCCATCTGAATTACTTAGAAAATTATTAGAATCTGAATCTGACTGTATATGACTGAACAAGAACTTGAGAATGTATTAGATGAAATGTATGCTCGTTTTGGCGAGCTCCCATCACCCGAACATGAACCTAAACGGTTCAAGTACTACGTCAAATTGTATAAATTTTATAAAAATCAAAAATAACTGTGTACATTAATTGCTATTTATTATATAATAACATATAAATTGATTAACTGAGAAGGAAATACATTATGGAAAATATGATTATTGTTTTAGCTGGTCTTATTGGTTTACTAAGTGTTCTTGTTATTGCTGGCGTTTTAGCTGAAAAATTAGGTTGGGAATAATATGATTACTCGAGAACAACAAATTGCAGAAATTATGAATCCAGTTGATACGCAAATAATGTCCATACAAGATAATAATGAAATGTTAATGTTAGCTTGTGGCATGTTGCAGCGAGTTGAGGAAATATTTGAAATGCAACTAGGAAAACCTGGTGCTAAAGTTATGTTTGAGAATGTCCTTACAAAATACAATGTGGAGAAGTTGCATTAATGAAAATTGTTATTAATAAATGTTTTGGTGGATTTGGTTTAAGTGAAGTAGCTGAAACCAGATACAAAAATGAATCTGGAAATAATGTATCTTATTGGGATATTCCTCGTGATGATCCTATTCTAGTATCTATTGTTGAAGAACTTGGTGAAGACTCTTGGGGTGGACATGCTGAACTGAAAGTAGTTGAGATTCCAGATGGCATTGAATGGGTCATTGATGAATATGATGGCACAGAATGGGTTGCTGAAGCACATAGGACTTGGGAATAATATGAATACATATGATGTTGCACGCATGGATAGATCAACTATTCAAAAAACCTATGCTAAACTTATTGTACAGAAAATGCATCTTGATAAATGGTTCTCTGATTTCTTAGCAGAAAAAACTCTTGATCATGATAATCCTGGTACTCCCGAATGGAAGACCTACAAGAAAAGTCTTGAAGAGTATCAAGAACTAAACAATCTAATTAAACATTGTGAATATCAATTGGGTAAAAAATAATGACTCAGCGTTTATTTAAATCAGCAAATGAATTTTCTTTATTCATAGAAGAACTAGTACAAGAACATCATATTTCTCATATGGATGCTGTATTAAAATACTGTGAAGATAATCTGTTAGAACCCGAAGAAATTTCTGCAAAGATTAATAAATCTTTAAAAGAAAAGATTGCTATTAATATGCGTGAACTTAATTACTTACCTAAACAAGCGAGTCTAGACCTATGAAAGTTTGGCACTTAGAAAGGCAAGAGTGGGTTATCTACCAAAAATGGATGCGTTGGTGTCCTGATATTGTAACTAGATATGTGAGAGATATTAATGCCAATTATTATTGAAAACATTACTGATGTACCTACAAGTAAAGGTTCAAATAAGTATAGAATTAGAGTTAATCAAAAGGTGATTGCTGAGTTCTATCATATGAGAGAAGAAGGTATTGCCGAATGTTTACGCCGTGCTTCTGAAGCATGTGAAGATCCAAAGCGTATTGAACGTATTGATGAAATGGAATTTCTTGATGTTTTACTTAATGATATTACGGAGTGGAAATGAGTTGTAATCAAAGATGTAACCAAGGTAGAACGTGTGATTGTAGCGCTGGGTCAGTTAAATCTATTAGTTTAGTGTATATGTTTATTGGTTGTATTGGACTATTATTCTTTGCTATCTATATTCAACCTAAACATGTAACTATGCAGTATGATTGCCGAATTGCAGAGATCTCACCTGATGTACCAATGGTAGTTAAAGAAAAATGTAGAAGGTTAATGGAGAAATAATGGATGGATATCGAGCTTATAAGTTCTACATGGCACTCAAATTACATTTTACAACAGTCAAATATAATGTATTTGAAACGCGCGGGGCTGTATCAATCTCCCGTGCCAAATTCGAAGAGCGTAACGATAAGTTTCTATTTGCTAAATTGGGTACCAGGTTTAAATCAGAACAAGAGTTTATTCAATTTGTCGCTTGTAACTTCTTATACGGAAACCCTAACGTAGTTTATTCGGGTTCTGAAGCAGATGATAACTTTACAGAATGGCAACGCCGTAGACAATCTGCTACAAAACTGTTCTCTGATGATTGTGATAAACTTATAGCATCTGGTAAATGTTATGATGACATCTTTTATTGTACAAAAAATACATTTCAGTATATAATGTCTTTATACGTTGGTAAAAAGATCAACATAGAAACTGTAAGAATACTTGATGACCAATTACAGTTTATGAAACGTATACCTGAAGATAGCGCTATGGCTACTATGTTTTCAGATAGGATTCTTTTGATAGAGAAGGCCAAAGGTTTCATAAAGTATAATAAAGAACGAGTAACACCAATTATAGATAATCTGATAGAAGATGTTTGCGGGAATACAAATGGGCAATACTTACAAGCAGCAAGCTAGAAAATTTGATGATGAGCAGTATTCTGGGAGATCCGGGAAACAAGCTAATCATGCCAACAATCACAAATTTGGTGGATTACAAATCCTAAATTCTTGGGTCGATGAAGCAGAATTTTTAGAATTACCCAAAGATGACGTAGAGGAAGAATTAAATTAATCTACAGTTGTCAAAATGCCATCTAAACATTGAAGCACTTTTACCAGATTTACCACAATGAGGGCATATATGCTCTTGTATAAAATTATGAGAACCATCATTGAGGCGCTTTTGTTGAATTTCTCCGCCAATAAAATTATGATTAAATCCTTCTGGTTTAGGAACACCTTTCCTAGTCTTAGACATTTTTAATTTAGTTTCTTTGGAATGAGTTGTTCCAGTTCTAAATAATGACATTAAATATTTTGAATATTCTGTATGGGTCTTTTTATAAAATCCATTTAGTTCACTAGGATTAACGGGTTGATGGATATAGTCTTCTGGAATTTGTATATATTTTAATGATGCAAATATTTCTAAATCTTCACCTGATAATGGTGTATAAATAAACATGCTGATACTCCTCTAAAGTGTTAGGGTAGTTGGATACTGGTAATATCGCGAACTACGTAATATTATTTATACGTTTTACTTGAGTAATATCTATATGAAATACAAATTTTTATACAACGTTTATATATCGCAAATACGAAAAGGAAATAATAATGGACATCAAAGCACTTCGCGCTATGCGCAACACAGACTTTTCAAAAATCTCTAATGAGTTTGAGAAAACAGTCAACCCTCCTTCAGCTCAATCTTATGAAGATAACCGTTTCTGGAAACCAGAACGTGACAAA
>Ga0304728_1000236_pt1 | contig 45440 bp, 49 predicted proteins | sample C_130625_MF_Meta_FD_190476 | JGI IMG/M metagenome (GOLD analysis project Ga0304728, IMG submission 190476) | Freshwater microbial communities from Lake Croche, Canada to study carbon cycling - C_130625_MF_MetaG (v2) (version 2) | ecosystem: Environmental > Aquatic > Freshwater > Lake | place... | reverse complement strand
TTAGAACCAAAGTTTGGAGTGCACTCTCCTAGTCAATCGTTGTATTACTTCGTTAGTTTAGCAGAACCAACATTAGTTACAACTACCTTTATTTACGCGTAAAATCTCAATCTTTTAACAAGTAGTAGCTTAATAGGTAAGATTTACAAATGGTAAATAAGCGGGTTGATCTCTCGCCTGAACAAATTGAACATTTAAAAAGTTTAGTTACCGGATTAGTTTCAACAAATGAAACTGTTCTTGATCAACATGGTCGAGATGAATCTGCAATTCCTCCAGTTAGACCTTCAGCTGTTGTCATGCCAAAAAGTACTGAAGAAGTTTCTAAAGTTCTGGCTTATTGCAATGCACAAAAGATTCCAGTTGTTGCATTTGGTGCTGGCTCCTCCCTGGAAGGCCATGTTTTGCCACTATTTGGTGGAGTATCACTTGATTTAACTGAGATGAATAAGATTATTGAGATCAGGCCGGATGATCTATTGGTAAGGGTCGAGCCAGGTGTACATAGAGTGGCGCTGAATGAAAAATTATCTAGCTCTGGATTATTCTTTTCAGTTGATCCAGGTGCTGATGCAACATTAGGTGGAATGGCAGCAACAGGTGCAGCCGGAACTACAACGGTTCGTTATGGATCAATGCGCGATAATGTTTTAGCACTAACTGCGGTTATGGCAGATGGCACAATTATTAAAACTGGTAGAGAGACTAGAAAACTCTCTGCTGGATACGACCTAACTAGATTATTGGTTGGTTCAGAAGGTACGTTGGCAGTAATTACTGAATTAACCCTTCGAGTATTTGGTATTCCAGAGAAGATGGCTGCAGCAATCGTTCGCTTTAACACTTTAGCTGATGGAGTAACAGCTGCAACTGCAATAGTTCGATCTGGTATATCAATTGCAAGATGTGAATTTTTGGATGCAAAGTGCATTAAGAATGTAAATGCTCATGATGGGCTGAACCTGACTGAAATGCCGACATTATTCTTTGAATTCCACGGCTCACCCGCTGGAGTTGCTGAAGATGCTGCATCTGTAAAAAGTATCGTGGAGGAGTTTGGTGGCTCTGAGTTTGAATGGACAACAGATGAAGGTGCTCGTCGTAAATTGTGGCAAGCACGTCACAATGCTTATTGGGCAGGAATTGCCGCAAACCCAGGAAAGCGTGCAGTCAGCACTGATGCAGCAGTACCGTTATCAAAACTTTCTGATGCAGTAACTGTTGCCGATCAATTACTTTCAAAACATCCTTACCCATATTCAATTTTGGGCCATGTTGCAGATGCTAACTTTCATTGTTTTATAGTGACTGATCCGGCAAAGCCAGAGGAGCTAGAGGATGTACGTCACATCACTCATGAGTTAACAATGAAGATGATTGATATGGGTGGAACCTGCACTGGCGAACATGGAATCGGCTCAGGAAAGATTCAGGCTTTAGTTGCAGAAACTGGCGCTCCAGCAGTTAATATTATGAAATCAATAAAGCAAACTTTAGACCCTAACAACATATTAAATCCGGGGAAGGTTTTTAATTAGATGAGTCTTACAGTCTGGGAAGTAACAATTGCAGCTCTTCTTGCAGTATTAGCTTTTGATCTTGCACTAGCGGTAATTAGAAGAAACAAAGAGACCTCTATTAAAGAGGCTGCAGCCTGGACGATTTTTTATGTGAGCGCAGCAATTGCTTTTGGATATTCTCTTGGAGTTTGGAATACAACTCAAGCCCGTGGTGAGTTCTTTGCTGGCTGGATAACTGAGTACTCCCTATCGGTTGATAATCTATTTATTTTTATATTAATTCTCGCTCGATTTAAAGTAGATAAAACAAAGCAACAGCTAGTTTTACTAGTTGGAATTATTATGGCTTTAATTTTGCGCGGTACTTTTATCGCACTAGGCAGCGCTGCAATATCAAGATTCTCATGGGTATTTTATATATTTGGTGCATTCCTTCTCTTTACCGCTTACAAACTAATAAGTGAATCTGGAGAAAAGGAATGGAAGGAAGGTAAATTAATTACTTGGTTTAGAAAAAAAGGTGCCTCTCCTTTAACTATAGTTTTAGTCGCTATTGCATTCACTGATTTAATTTTTGCTCTTGACTCCATCCCAGCAATATTTGGATTAACTAAAGATCCATATATAGTTTTTACAGCTAATGCTTTTGCGCTAATGGGACTTCGCCAGCTCTACTTTTTGCTAGGTGGATTAATGAATAAATTAATTTACTTAACTCAAGGATTAGCCATAATTCTTGGATTTATTGGAATCAAATTGATAGTTGAAGCGATTCATGGCGGTGGCACCCACAAAATTTTCGGAGTTGAAATCCCAGAGATTTCAACTCAATTCTCACTTATCGTCATTGTTGGAACTTTGATCATTACAACTATCGCAAGTCTGTTCGTAAGTTCTAAATCAAAGGTGGCAGAATAGCCCTCATGATTGAGGACTCAAATAAGATTCAGGTTTTCGAACCACACCACTCTTCTCTGCCTCCGCTTAAACCATATATTTCGGAGTTCTGGCGTAGACGAGAGTTTGCAACAGAGCTTTCGAAATTTTCGGATAAGGCAGAGTATTTAGAATCTAAATTAGGAAAAGTCTGGCTAATTTTAAATCCATTGTTTTTAGCGGTGATTTACTATTTACTCGTAACTGTTATTCAAGGTAAATCAGCTCAGACAAATTCATTCACAATTCTCTGTCATATTCTTATTGGCTTATTCACATTTTACTTTGCTCAAAACTGTATCTTGTTAGGTGCGCAATCAATTACCTCTGGTGGGCGATTAATATTAAATCAAGCTTTCCCTAGATCACTTTTGCCTTTTTCTAGTGCGATAAGTGCAGCACGTCAATTTCTACCAACTTTACCGGTATATATCTCAATTGTTCTTGTAGGTAAGTTAGTTTTTAACGATACAGCACTTCCTGGATTCACTTGGAACTACTTCCTTATTCCTTTTGTTCTAGTTTTATTGATAGTTACTAGTTTTGGCTTATCACTTTTATTTGCAACAATGAATGTTTACTTTCGCGATACGACAAAGTTGCTTTCATACATAATGCGTATTTGGCTATACGCATCCCCAGTTTTATGGCAGCCAGATATGCTCACTGGCTGGCACCGAATAATCCTTTATTTAAATCCACTTGGACCGATTCTTTCAGCAAACTCTAGAATCTGGATTGATGGATTAACTCCAACTGCTCCACAATTACTGGGATGCTTATTTTGGGCGATTGGTTCTATTTTGCTAGGTGGTTACTTCTTTATTTCTAGGGAGCGCGATTTTGCTGTCCGCATCTAAGCCGATTATTCAGATGCCAGAGAATCTAGCGATTCAAATTGAAGATCTTTCAATTAGTTATAAGATCAATGTTGAATCTAAGAAGACTTTAAAAAATGCGGTAATGCGAGCAAGTCGCGGTGAACGAGTTAGAACTCGAACTGTTGAGGCAGTTAAAAATTTAACTCTCAATATTCCCCATGGCTCTGTAGTTGGAATTGTTGGTGCAAATGGTGCTGGTAAATCAACTTTAATGAGATCAATTGCTGGAATTTTGCCACCAACTTCTGGACGGATTGCAGTTAATGGTCGAATCTCGACATTACTTGCACTTGGAGTTGGATTTAATCAAGCATTATCTGGCCGAGATAACATAATTTTAGGTGGGTTAGCAGCAGGTATGAGTAGATCAGAAATTGAAAGCCAAACAGATGCAATTGCTGCTTTTGCTGATCTGCCTGAAGGTTTTATAGATATGCCAGTTCGTACTTATAGCAATGGTATGTATAGTCGAGTTGCATTCTCAGTTGCTGTAAATATGACACCAGATATTTTGCTACTTGATGAAGCACTTTCAGCTGGTGATGCTGCATTTAAAGAGAAATCTTTTAATCGGATGAGACAACTGTGTGAAGAGGCTAGAACAATTCTGATTGTTTCTCATGCACTCACCTCTCTAAATGAGCTTTGTGATCACGCAATCTGGCTTCATAAAGGCCAAATGCTCGCCTCTGGAAAGCCAGATGATATAACTGAAAAATACTTGAAGTTTCTAAATATTGGTGAACTACCTTCTAGCTATGAAGATTTATAGCGGTAATATAAAAAATACAGCAGTAATCAAAGCAGCTAAAAATGCTGATTTAAGCAGAATAACAATTGCAGTTTTGCGATCTGCCTTACGATCTTGCACTGATTGAACTCTTGAAATCTTGCCAAGTCTTTCAAAATTAAATGTTCCAGCAAATCCATATGCAAGACAAAACTTACTTCTAGATTGCACAAATCCAACTGAAAAAACTAAAGCTGGAACGAAGATAGAAATCCGAGAGAATCGTGACTGGTCAGTTGCTAATAAAGCAGTCGCTGAAGAAATAGTTAGAAAAATACCAAATAGTGCAACTAGCTGACGACGCCTAATTTCACCTTTACCAATATTGCAAGAGCCAGCAACATATTCACTGCTCATTTATGCGTCTTCCCGTTCTTCATCATCATTCCAAACTTCGTACTCATCGCTTTCGGAACGGGCTAGCCAATTAAAAAGTGTTTTAGCTGCGCCAAACACAACTAAAATTCCAGCGATAAATGCTAGAAGTCTTTTAAGTGCTTTGATCATGGGGTAAATCTACTACTTATAACTTAGGGCGGTTGTTAATAACCTTCGGCGGCGAGTTTCTTCAAGGGATCACCGGAAAGTCTAAATACAGTCCACTCATCCATAGCAACTGCACCAAATGATTTATAGAAATCAATTGCTGGTTCATTCCAGTCAAGTACCCACCATTGAAATCTTGGATACCCGCGCTCAACACAAATCTGTGCCAATCTGACTAATAGTGCTTTGCCGTGACCTGCGCCTCGATACTTCGGATCAACAAACAAATCCTCTAAATACAAACCATACTTGCCTAGCCAGGTCGAGTAATTTAAATGCCAAATAGCTATTCCAGTAACCACATTCGCTTCCTGAGAAAGCAGACAATAAACCTGGGGATTTTCACCAAAAAATGATTGCTCTAAATCATCAAGCGAAAGCACTACCTCATCTGATGCTTTCTCATACTCAGCTAAGGCGTGAATGTATTTAAAAATATCTGGCAGATCAGCAATAGTTGCTGGCCGGACAATTACTGACATTTATTTAATTTTTGCGGCAACAAAAGCTGATTCAATATCTGCCCATAAATCATCAATATTTTCAATACCAACAGAAAAGCGAATTAAATTCTCTGGAATAGTTTGGCTCTCAGTTGCCCACCTGCGCCGGCGCTCCCAGATTGATTCAACCCCACCTAATGAGGTTGCATTAGTAATTAACTTTGATGAATCACACATTAAATCAATTTGAGCCACAGTTGCATTGACTTCAAATGAAATCATTGCTCCAAAACCCTTCATAAATGATTTTGCACGAGCGTGGTAAGGATCTGTCGTAAGTCCTGGGTATCTAACCTTTGAAACCCTTGAATCCGCTGAAAGTCTTACTGCTAACTCCATTGCATTCTCTTGTGAACGCTGCATGCGCAGAGCAAATGTTCGCAAGCCTCGCAGTGCTAGCCACGTTTCAAATGGTCCAGCAATTGTTCCACCATATCTTCGAGCCTGCTCTAATCTGCCATAAAGCGCTTGATCATTTGTACTAACTGATCCAAGAATTAAATCGCTGTGGCCAGATAGATATTTTGTTACTGAATGAATACTGATATCAGCACCTAGTGCTAACGGGTTTTGAATTAATGGTGTTGCAAGGGTGTTATCAACTGCAACACCACATCCACTTGCTTTGCCAGCAGAGATAATTTTAGGTAAATCCACTACTTCAATTGCTGGATTTGTTGGGGATTCTAAATAAACCATTGCAGCTCCAGGGATGGCAGCAAGAACAGCATCAGTATCGGCTAAATCAACAAACCTAACCTTTAATCTTTCAACCTCATCCATCTTTCTTAACATTGTTGTTGTGCCCTGGTAACCATTATGGGAAGCAACAACCACTGCGCCCTCTGGTAATAAAGAAAATACTGAACTAATTGCACCCATACCGGAAGAAAATATTAAAGTTTTGCCACCTTCTAGTACTGAGATTGCTTCTTCTAGTGCACTCCAAGTTTCATTACCGTATCGACCATAGCCAACTGGGCCACCAGCATGAAATGTTGAGTTAAGAGCAATTGGTGGATTTAAAGCACCATCAGGTTCTTTTTCAGGTCGGCCGGCAGCAACAACCTTGGTTTCAAGTGAAAGTTTTTTCCAATCTTGCTCTTGATTCATAGTGCAAGCCTAACTCATAAAAATAGTATTAATTCTTCGGTTCAAGAATTAATGCAACTGAGTTAATGCACCAGCGCTCATCTGTTGGAACTGCATAACCCTCACCAGTGAAAACATGGCCAAGATGTGATCCACACGCAGCACACCTAACCTCAGTTCGTACTCTTGGAAATAAGGACCTATCTTCAATTAACTCAACAGCATCATTTTCAGTTGGCGCATAAAAAGATGGCCAACCACAACCTGAGTGAAACTTGGTATCAGATTTAAATAATTCAGCACTGCAAGCCTTACATTTATAAACACCAATTGTTTCATTATCGGTGTATTCACCTGTAAATGCAGTTTCGGTTGCAGCTTTCCGTAAAACATCAAAGGAAAGTGGGTCAACGCGCTTTTTAAGATCCTCTTCGTCCACCTTAACTTTATATGGCATGCCCTTTGAGTCGATTGGTGTTATCTCATTCATTAGCACCTGATGAAATTAGTGGGTAAGCGACTCCAGTAGATGAGTGGCAATCATAACCATTTGGATTCTTAAGTAAATATTTTTGGTGATACTCCTCAGCCAGCCAATACGTTACACCTGATGCTGGCAATATTTCAGTGACGATTTTATCCATCCCACTATTGCTTAACTCTTTTTGGTAGATATCCTTACTAGCTAAGGCTTGATTAAGCTGTTCAGCTGAAGTTGTATAGATTGCTGAGCGATATTGAGTACCAATATCTCCACCTTGTTGATTTAGTGAGGTGGGATCATGCATTACCCAAAACTCTGCTAATAACTTCTCATATGAAATAACTGCAGAGTCATAAATGACTTCAACCATTTCAGCATGATTAGTTTTACCAGTGCAAACCTCTTTATATGTTGGGTCAGATTTGTTTCCACCCATATATCCAACTGAAGTTTGAATTACACCTTCTAGTTGCCAAAATCTACGTTCTGCTCCCCAGAAACATCCTGTTGCGAAGTATGCGGCTTGGCTCATTTGCTAATTCTCTCCTATTGCTAAGCACTCTGCAATCTGAAAATTTATAAATGATATGTGCTACACGTAAATAATAACCTCTGATCTATTGGCTTTTTATAGCCTCGTAGCTCAAGGGGTTGGGCACCGCCCACCAGGGTAGATGTGCACGTTCGGATCCTGTAGGAGGCACTTAATTGGAAGAATTTGTGATCTAAATCTTTAAATATCTAAACTTCACAGCAAAATATCCTTGTTTATTAATTAAATTAAGGAGAGAATAACCCAAGTAATATAAATTTAATTCAAAATTTTCTACTGAAGGAGTTGACTGCCCTATGGATTGGCGACATGAAGCTGCTTGTCGCGAAGAGGATCCAGAGGTTTTCTTTCCAGTCGGCAACACCGGACCTGCCTTAGCTCAAATTGAAGAGGCAAAAAAGATTTGTGAAAGATGCCCGGTCAAAGAGCCATGTCTTGCTTGGGCTCTTGAAAGCGGTCAGGATGCTGGTGTTTGGGGTGGTTTGTCTGAAGATGAGCGCCGAGCAATGAAGCGTAGAGCAGCACGTAATCGTGCTCGTCAAATGGAAAATCAAAACAGCTTCTAATTTGTTTTAAAGTTTATTTCAGCTCTTGTTAAATCCCCAACGGTAATTAAATTTATACTTCCATTTAATTCATTTTTTGTAAGTGTATTTGCAATTTGAAGCCCTAGATTTGCTGATTTTTCAATATTAAATCCAACTGGCAAACCAGCCCCGTTATCAACTATGGCTACTTTATATTTATGGTTATTTTTTTCAATCTCTACTGATAATTTATCACCAGTATTAGCTAAACCATGCTCAAGCGCATTATGAATTAATTCAGTGACCACTAGAGATAGAGCTGTGGCTATCTTTGAATCAAATGAGCCAAACTCACCTTTTTTCGTGAAATTTATCACTCTAGCGTTTAGATCAATCGCACTTTTTATAATCTGCTCAAATACCTGATCAAACTCTACTGATTCACTTGATTGGTTTGATAACGTTTCATGAACCAAGGCAATTGATGCAACTCGTCTTACTGCCTCTGACAGGGCTGCGCTAGCTATTTGGTCCTCAACTCTCCTCGATTGTAATCGCAGCATTGCTGATACCGTCTGGAGATTATTTTTTACCCGGTGATGAATCTCTTTTATGGTCGCGTCTTTAGTTATTAGTGCTCGATCCCGATTTCTAAGTTCGGTCACATTGTGAAGCAATACAATTGCACCAATTCGATCCTCACTTTGGGTAAGCGGAATTACCAATATATCTATTACGCCGTCTGGGCTTTCATATTCAGCACGGCGGAGAAACTTTCCACTTAAAACTGTTTGCCAAGATTCATCAGTAGGTTGATTATCGCCTTTTGATAGAGAGGCAAAAACATCACCTAATTTCTGTTGTTCTAGCTCACTTTGAAAACCGACTCTACTTAATGCCGAGCGAGCATTTGGTGAGGCAAAAAATATAGTTCCATTTACATCTAATCTAATTAAACCATCACCAACTCGAGGGGCTGACTCTGAACTATAAGCACTATTACGGATTGGAAAGTTACCTTCTGCAACCATTTGAAATATCTTGTGAGCAATTTCTCGATAATTTAATTCAAGCTTTGAAGGCAATCTCATTAAGTCAGAGTTTCGATGGCGGGAGATTATCGCCAGTGTTTTGCCTTTTAAAATAACCGGAATAGTTTCTTCTTTAATCATGATTTCACCAACTAATTCAGGCTGTGCATCCCTGACAATTTCACCATCAGATAAAGCTTGGTCAATTCGTGGTCTACTACCCCAACTTATTTGAGAGCCAATTAAGTCATTACTAAAAACTGTGGCGGCAGTTGTTGGTCTAATTTGTGCAATTGAAACATAGCCTTCTGGCCAAGATTTCTCATCTTTTCTAATTGGCAGCCAAAGTACTAAGTCAGCAAATGATAAATCTGCAAGTAATCGCCACTCAGCAACTAACTCCGCTAAATGCTCTACTTCATCAGAGGTTAGTTTTGAGTTGTCTGCAATCAACTCAGCAAAGGTTGCCATGGGTCAATGGTAGGGGCTGTTCAATACTCCTTGATCACCTAAATTTAAAGCGAAGTATTAGTTTTAAGAATTAATATCTAACTTTGCCCGTGACATCTCTTGAATTTTTTGCCAGAACCGCATGGGCATGGAGCATTTTTCGAAGTGCCCCCGGCAGCGCTTGGTTCAATCTCTGCTGCTGAATATTGGAGTGATTGAACTGGAGCCGGCGCAGGAGTCAACCCTTTAGCGCCAACTTGATCGCCTTCAACTTGAACCTCAACATTAAATAGATAACCAACTAGCTCTTCTTTAATTGCATCCATCATCGCTGTAAATAAGTCATAACCTTCACGCTGGTATTCAACAAGTGGATCACGTTGAGCCATAGCTCGTAAGCCAATTCCCTCTTGTAAATAATCCATCTCATAAAGGTGCTCACGCCATTTACGATCCAAAACAGAAAGCAAAATCTTTCGCTCTAACTCACGCATTACAGTTGGCGTTAAATCACTCTCACGCTTTTCATACGCAGCTTCTGAATCTGATAAAACTCTATCTAACAAAAATTCGCTATCTAATGCGGAAGCACTACCAATTTCTTTGAGTAAGTCATCGGCAGAGAAGGATATTGGGAACAAAGATTTAAGAGCATTCCAGAGAGTTTTTAAATCCCAATCCTCTGCTACGCCCGTCGCTGTTGCAGCATCAACATAGGCGGTAAGAGTTTCTTCTAAGAATTTTTTTACCAACTCTTTAATATCTGCGCCTTCAAGAACTTCACGTCGTTCTGAATAAATAACTTCTCGTTGTTTATTCATAACATCGTCATACTTCAAAACATTCTTTCGCATTTCAAAGTTTAAAGATTCAACTTGAGTTTGGGCGGATTTAATTGCATTGCTAACTATTTTTGACTCTAATGGTGTTTCCTCGGGCATGCCGGCAGCACCTAAGAAGCGCTCAACTAATCCGGAATTGAATCTGCGCATAAGTTCATCTTGCAATGATAAATAAAATCTTGATTCACCAGGATCACCTTGGCGACCAGAACGGCCGCGAAGCTGATTATCAATACGACGAGATTCATGTCGTTCAGTTCCTAAAACGTATAGACCACCTAAAGAAACAACTGTTTCATGTTCTTTAGCAACTGCAGCTTTTTGTTTTGCAATCTCCGTTGGCCAAGCTTTTTCATAAGCCTCTGGAGTTTCGGCTGGATTTAATCCCTGTCTTTGTAATTCAAAGTCAGCCATAAACTCGGGGTTACCACCTAGCATGATGTCAGTTCCACGACCAGCCATATTTGTTGCAACTGTTACCGCGCCAATTGTTCCAGCCCTTGCAATAATTGCAGCCTCGCGTTCATGTTGCTTTGCATTTAAAACCTCATGTGGAATACCACGACGCTTTAATATTCCTGATAGCTCTTCTGATTTTTCAACACTAACCGTTCCAACTAAAACAGGTTGGCCATTTTTATGGCGAACGACAATATCTTCAGCTACTGCAGTGAATTTACCTACTTCGGATTTATATATTAGATCAGATTGATCAATACGTTGCATAGTCTTATTAGTCGGAATAGGGATAACGCCTAGTTTATAAATCTGCATAAACTCTGATGCTTCAGTCATCGCTGTTCCAGTCATACCGCCCAATTTTTTATAAAGACGGAAATAGTTCTGCAATGTGATAGTTGCCAAAGTTTGATTTTCATCCTTAATTTCAATGCGCTCTTTTGCTTCAAGGGCTTGGTGTAGGCCCTCGCTGTAACGGCGCCCGGCCAGCATTCGGCCAGTATGTTCATCAACAATTAATAATTCACCATCCATCACTACATAATCTTTATCTCGCTTAAATAACTCTTTCGCACGGATTGCATTATTTAAGTACCCAATCATTGGCGTATTGGCAGATTCATATAGGTTTTCAATACCTAAGGCTTCTTCAACTCTAGTTACGCCTTCATCAAGTATGCCGACAGTTCTTTTCTTTTCATCAACTTCGTAATGAAGATTCAAAGAAAGCCTGCCTACAATATTTGCAAATTCCATGTACCACTTTGTTGCTTTATCAGCTGGGCCCGAGATAATTAATGGAGTTCTTGCTTCATCAATTAATATCGAGTCGACTTCGTCAACAATTGCAAAGTTATGTTCACGCTGCACACAATCTGAAAGTGACCATGCCATGTTATCTCGCAAGTAGTCAAAACCAAACTCATTATTAGTGCCATAGGTAATGTCTGATGCGTAAGCTTCGCGTCGTTCTTCAGGTGACATACTTGAAAGGATTACACCAACTTTTAATCCAAGGAAACGGTGTACTCTTCCCATCCACTCACTATCACGTTCAGCCAAGTAATCATTTACGGTAACGATATGAACACCTTTACCGGTTAATGCGTTTAAATATGCAGGCAGTGTTGAAACTAAAGTTTTTCCTTCACCGGTTCGCATCTCTGCGATATTTCCTTTATGAAGCGCAGCTCCACCCATTAACTGAACGTCGTAATGGCGCTGGCCCAATGTTCGCTTAGCAGCTTCTCTAACAACAGCAAATGCTTCCGGCAGGATTGAGTCTAAACTTTCACCATTTGCTAAACGTTCTTTAAATTTATCTGTTTTATTTCTAAGTGAAAGATCATCAAGTGCCATAATTTCATTTTCAAATTTATTTACTTGATTAGCAATCTTTTCGAGCTCTTTAAGAGCTCGACCTTCGCCAGCGCGCAAAACCTTGTCTAATAAACCCACAAAGCTCCCTCGCTAGTCGAAATTATGAAATTCTAAATATTTGAGGTGCTTATCGTATTAGAGAATTGCGGCCCACCGCACACGCGGTTACTACCGCGTTAATGGTGATTTTGGCTTCAGGCGTGAGATTTACCTCAATTCAGTCCCTTAGGTGCCTTCTGAGATATCAAACGCTGATTAGTTATTAAAAATTAATTTGCCAATTTTTAAAATTAAAATCCGCTCGGCTCTACTGCAATTGGAAATGACTGCACAGAGTTACCATGCTGTTTCGGAAGAGTAAGAACAAAATGAGCACCTTGATTTGGTCTTCCCCAGGCAAGAAGTTGGCCTTGGTGTAATTTAGTGTCTTCAAGTGCAATTGATAATCCTAATCCGGTACCACCACTTGTTCTTGCACGGGAAGGATCTGCTCTCCAAAATCTATCAAATAGATACGGTGCGTCATTTTCATCAAAACCTAATCCGTAATCCCTCACTCCAACTGAAACCTCATTTTCACTTTCTTTTATTTGAATTTCGATCTTATTGCCTTCACCATGATCAATTGCATTAGAAATTAGATTGCGAAATATTCGTTCAATTCTTCGAGGATCGCCTTCGATATTTACGGTTTCTATCGGAGCAGAAATATCAAAAAGTGCAGATTTACTTGGGTGTAGGTAATCAACAGTTTTCCTTACTAAGTGATTTAAGTCGAAGCTAACAATTCCAAGTGAGGCTGCTTCAGCATCAAATCTACTAACTTCCAGTAAGTCAGAAAGTAAAAGTTCAAATCGATCAATTTGATTGATTAATAGCTCACTACTTCTGGCAATATTTGGATCAAAATTTGCTTTCTGTTCATAAATCACCTCAGCAGCCATTCGAAGTGTTGTCAGCGGTGTGCGGAGTTCATGAGATACATCGGAGACGAATCTCTGCTGTAACATTGAAAGATTTTCAAGTCGATCAATCTGCTGTTGGATTGAAACTGCCATTTCATTAAAGGAGTTACCTAAGCTAGCCATCTCATCTTCACTTGAAATTACCATCCGACTTGAAAGATCTCCTTGAGTAAATCGTTCAGCAACCGCTGCTGCTTCTTGTACCGGTGCTACCACCTGACGTATTAAGAATTTAGTACTTAAACCAATAAGAGCAACTAGTAAAAAACCTGCAAAAAATAAGGTCCAGGTAATCACTGAAATACTTTGATACTGAGCATCTAATTTGAATATATAGTAAATTTCATATGTACCTGTTCTTGGAATGTTTAACTTTCCACCAATTAGAAATCCAGGAAACTTTTTACCATCTGAATAACGAACCATGATTCGCTTATCTAACACAGTTTCAGATGTTCTAACTTGCTCTCTAAAACTATCTGGAATCGAATCTAATACCAACAAGGTTGGAACTGTTTGATATATATTTTGAGCTTTATTATTTTTTGAAATCGGCAAGATAACCGTTTCACGACCAGAGAGTGATCCATCTTCTCTGCTTGAGGTAATAAAATCTTGCACAACTTTGTTAAGCCCTAAATCATCCTGAAATCTTGCAATATCAAAGTGGCCTTGGGCTAAGTAAAGTGCATTTGCAGTTTCAACCTTTGAAATAGCAATTTTTTCATTAATAATTGTTGAAGCAACTCTATTATGAACTGAAAATCCAATTACCGAAGCAATTAATATTGAAAATGCGATACTTGTAAGAAGTACTTTAAGACTAAGTGACTGCTTAATCTTAAACTTGCTAATTAACATGGCTAAACTCTAGCCGCCCCCGCTTTATATCCAACTCCCCGGACAGTTAATACATATTCAGGGTTATCTGGATCTGATTCGATTTTAGAGCGCAATCTTTGAACATGAACGTTAACTAGCCTGGTATCAGCTGCATGCTGATATCCCCAAACCTCACTCAATAGAACCTCTCTTGTGAAAACTCGACCTGGTTCTTTTGCTAGTGCTGCTAATAAATCAAACTCTAAACGAGTAAGGGCAATTTCTTTGTTATTTTTTAATACTTTATGTTCCATTTGATCAATTACTAAATCAGAAATTGTTAAGGTTCCAACTTTTGTAATACGTCTTAATCTTGTGTTAATTCGAGCTACTAATTCCTGTGGCTTAAAAGGTTTAACCATGTAATCGTCTGCGCCAGCCTCAAGCCCTAAAACCACATCTTGTGTGTCACCTTTTGCAGTCAGCATGACTATTGGCACCATTGATTTTTCTCGAATTATTTTACAAACTTCAATACCGTCGATACCTGGCAACATAACATCTAATAAAACTAGGTCAGGAGGATTTGTATTAAAAAGATCCATAACAAGATCTCCTCGGTTGACTAAATCAACCTCCATCCCAGCACCGGTTAATACAATGCTGAGCATCTCTGCTAAGTCTTGGTCGTCATCAACGACCATGACTATTGGCATTTAAGAGCCGTGTTCCCAGGAGTTCAAGTAGAGCTCTTGCGCTGGCGTAAGAACATCTAATGAAGATCCCATACTTTCTAGTTTCAACCTAGCAACATCTTTATCAATTGTTACCGGAACATTGTGTAGGCCGGCAGGTAAATCCTTGCTCGCTTTTAATAACCATTCAGCGGTTAACGCTTGATCAGAAAATGACATATCCATAACAGAAGCTGGATGACCCTCTGCTGCTCCTAAGTTTGCAAGTCTTCCCTCGGCAATAAGAAGTATTCGACGATTATCTGCCATTACATACTCGTCAGTTTGATGGCGCATCTTGGAGTTTTTTTGCTTGGCGTTCTTTTCAAGCCATGCCACATCAATTTCAATATCAAAGTGACCGGAGTTAGCAAGGATTGCCCCATCCTTCATTTGCTTAAAGTGCTCATCTCGTAATACATCTCGGTTACCAGTAACCGTAATAAAAATATCCCCGATTGCAGCAGCTTTAGTCATTGGCATGACTCTGAAGCCTTGCATCAGCGCATCTAGTGCTTTTGTTGGGTCAATCTCAGTAACAATAACTTCAGCACCTAATCCTTTTGCACGCTCTGCCACACCTTTGCCGCAGTACCCAAATCCGGCAACAACTACGATCTTTCCTGCAACTAAAGTATTAGTAGCGCGGAAAATTGCATCAAAGGTTGATTGCCCGGTGCCATAACGGTTATCAAACATATGTTTAGTGTCAGTATCATTTACAGCAATCATTGGAAACTTTAATGCGCCATCTTTAGCCATCTGGCTTAATCTAATTACTCCAGTTGTTGTCTCTTCACAACCAGCCATAACACCGTCTATTAACTCGGTGCGAGTAGTGTGCAATACATTAACTAAATCACAGCCATCATCAAAAACTAATTGTGGTTTTATATCAAGCGCTGAGTTTAAATGTGCATAATATCCATCACGATCAACTGCGTTCCGTGCAAAAACTGAAATACCGTATTCATGTACAAGTGCAGCAGCTGTGTCATCTTGAGTTGAAAGTGGATTTGATGCACATAGTGCAAGATCTGCACCTCCTGCTTTTAACGCCAACATCAAGTTTGCTGTCTCGGTTGTAACGTGCATGCATGCTGCAATTCGAACACCTGTAAATGGTTTTTCTTTAGCAAAGCGCTCTTTAATTTGTGCCAACACTGGCATATTGCGCGCAGCCCATTCAATCCGCTTTTTTCCTTCACTGGCAAGTGCTGGATTTGCAACATCATTTTTAATCGCGGTTGTGGTGCTCATTTACTCTCCTATGGATTGGTTTTTATTAATGGTTAGTATCAGTTTTAGGGGATAAAGATACCCTGCCTTACCGGTCTTTATCACCTCTAAATCAATGAGAGGACTGTGTCTCTAATCTTTACCATCTCTTTTTCAGTATTGGCCTCAACATTAAGTCTTAACAAAGGCTCTGTATTGGAAGGTCGCAGGTTAAACCACCAGCTATCTGCCGTAACAGTTAAACCATCTAACTCATCAATCTCATGCCCATCATGATATTTATCACGAATTAACTTAATTGATTTAGCAGGATCTTTTACCTTGCTATTTATCTCACCACTTGTTGCATATCTATTAAATCGTTTTAGAAGTTCAGAGAGCGTACTTTTTGTCGCCATCAATTCGGCAAGAGCATATAAGGCAGCTAGCATTCCAGAATCTGCTCGCCAAAAATCTGCAAAATAAAAATGTCCAGAGTGCTCACCACCAAAGATCGCACCAGATTCAGCCATCAAACTTTTTATGTATGAATGCCCTACTCGACTGCGCACTCCTATACCGCCATTTTCAGCAATAACCTCCGGGACGGCTTTAGATGAAATTAGATTATAGATAATTGATGAACCAGGCTTTTCTTTTAATTGGCGAACTGCAATTAATGAAGTTAGTGCTGAAGGGTTTACAAGCTGACTTTTTTCATCAATTAAAAAGCATCGGTCAGCATCTCCATCAAAAGCTAATCCGATATCAGCCCTCTCTTTCTTAACTCTTTTTTGAAGATCTTTAAGATTTTTAGATTCAATGGGATTTGCTTCATGATTTGGAAAATTTCCATCGAGTTCAAAATACATTGGTATTAAGTCAACATTTAAATGTTCCATTACAGCTGGAGCGGTAAAGCCGGCCATGCCATTGCCGGCATCAATTACAACCTTTAACTTGCGCTTGCTAAATGTTTTTTTAGGGAATTGAGCCAAAAGATAATCAACATAATCATGCAATAGATTTTGATTTCGAATAGTGCCAACTGGGCGGTTTGATATTGGAACACCATGTTCAATTAATTCACGAATTTTAACCAACCCAGATTCTTGGCCGATTGGTTTGGCTCCGCTCTTACAAAGCTTCATTCCGTTGTATTTTGCTGGGTTATGACTAGCGGTAAACATTATGCCTGGTAAATTTAGTTTTCCAGATGCAAAATACAACATATCTGTTGAGGCTAAGCCAATTCTAATTACATCCATACCTTGACTAGTTGCGCCATCTGAGAATGCATCCGCTAAAAGTGGTGAAGAGGGACGCATATCTTCTCCAACGACAATTGTGGCTGGCTCACGTTCGTATTCTAAAAATTTGGCAAACGCAGTACCAAGTGAAAAAGAAAAATCAGGAGTGATCTCATCTTTTACTAAACCTCTAATGTCATACGCCTTGATAATTTTTTCTAACATAACTCTCTTAACTTAGATGTTATTGGGAATAATAAATTAATTTGAGGGTAATACGCGTAAATGCCCTCGGCGTCCTAGCTCTGGTTGCATGCCTTTATTACTTACATCAGAATTTGCTACTTCTCTTACAGCATTTGCGATAGCCATCAAATCTTCATCAGTTGGTCCGGTATTGTGATCAACCACTTCTTCTTTAATTACATTCCATCCAACTGGAACAGTTAAGCGTTCGCTATGTGCAGCACAAAGATCATAATTATGTGGCTCTGCATAGGTTGAAAGTGGACCAAGTACTGCGGTTGAATCAGAGTAAATATAAGTGAGTGTCTTTATTGCAGCGCTAGTACAACTTGCTCTAGAGCATCTGCGTCCAGACAACTTCTTCATATGAACAGATTAATACTCTATGCCTATAAAAGTTGGGATTTAGCCCCGACTTATCACCCCAGCATCGGAAATTGGCTCTGCTGCTGTTTCCAAATTAGCGCCATTATTCATAGGAATGGTACTACTACCGATCGAGCCAACTTCTGGCATAAATATAACTCCGCCAGCTATTCCATTATTTTTGACAGTGATTTGTAAGCGATTTAATCCAACTGGAGCTCGCCAAACAACAAAATCAGATCCACTTACTTTTTGTTCAATCTTTTTTCCGTTAACTCCACTTGCAGAGATTTGCACATTTATTTTATCGCCAGAAAAGGTTAAAGTTGGCCTTGATCCCGTTAAGTTAATACTCCATTTGTGTAATTCATCAGCCCCAGTTGCCCAGGCAATTTCTTTACTCTTACCAAAAGTAAGTTCAGTTAATACTGAGGCAAGAATAGGTTGGTCAGAATCAATAATTATAGAAAAGGGTTGATTAACCGGTGCAAAAGTTAATGGAATATTAATAACTTTTTGGCTCTTAACATCAAATTGAGATAAACCTTCTGGAATAAAGTTTCCATCATTAGAATTTATTGTTACATCTACATTCGCATCTATGCTTCCAGGAATCAATAACCTGAGTGTGTGTGAAACAGAATTACTTTGAGATATAAGTTTGTCAGTTAAGCCAGTAATCCCGGCAATCGTTACTTGCTTACTAGCGGCTGCAACCGGTGCAACAAAATCTGCACCAAGAGATTTAAGTCCTTTTTTTCGCTCGTCAAACAAATAAGAACTTACTCGTCCAGCTTTAGTCTTAACTGCTATAACAATCATCTCTTCACCGGGCGCAAGTGAATCAACTGAAATCTTACTTGTTGAGTTCTGGGCTATAGCAATGTTTTTAGGTTCAAGTAAACCATTAGGTGTATAGATTTCAATGTCCACAATTGACTCACTAAAACCACTATTAACAATATATAAAATTGATTTACTTGTGAGTGCGCCAGAGCCACCAACAAACCATTGTTCCCCATTACTCACCGAACATGGGACTACCGACTTCCATCCGCTATTTGCAAATGTTAAAGCTGTGCCTGAATTTCCTTCAACTAACAGGGCATCATTTGTTAATGCAACAACACTACTTTTACCTGAACTTAAATTCTTACTTCTCCCGTCAATTAATCTTCTACTAATTTTTGAATTGGTCAGTGCTGCTATTGATGGAATTTTATTACCAATTGCTGGGCAAACTGTTGCTGGATAACTTGAAGTTAATTTCACCTGTTGGGTCCGAGTAGGCGCATGATATGCAAGCATTGCAAGAATCAATAAAATCAATGGAAATGCAATTACATTCCATCGGAATTTGAATCGAAAATTACTCAAATTAATCGGAGTTATTTTCATATTAGTTCCTCAAGTGGAACTTCTTTACGCCTTCTACCGGCAGGTAAAGCCAAAACAATTGCTGACAGGATGACAATTAGCTGGATTGAAATCCAAGCACGTCGATTCGTACCATCATGAATTAGAGAAATATTACCTTTATTTGGTATTTTAAAGACTGGTAATCCAAATTGATTTTGTTCTACTTTAATTAATTTGCCATCTAGAAGTAAATGCCAAGCTTTGTCATATTTTTCAGCCAAAATAACTACACCATTAGACGGAACGTAAGCTGATGAGGATTTGTCACTAGAGTTCATTGGAAAGTATTGACCATTAATGTCTTGATATGTAACTCTGGCATGAGAGTTATTCACTTTCCAAACCACACCATCTTTAGTTGCAGAACTGCGAGTAAAACCACCAATTCCGTCAATTGTTCTAACCAATCCAGCATCTGCTGGATTTTTCATATATACATATTGAATTCCATAAAAACCTAGAACTTGGCTACTAGTTGCACCGACGCCGTTTACTAAGTTAACAATAGCTTTATGAACTTGCTCTGGAGTGCTACTTGCAACATCAGCATTGCCAAGCTGAAGATCTCCACCTCGAGTTACGAAATATTGTAATTGTTCTGGACTTTTACGGATTACCAAAGTTTTTGGTTTTTCATTTGTAGAGGCCAAGTCTGTTATGAATGCTGGAATAATTTGTTCTTGGTTTGCCCTAACTAATGAATTAGCACCTACCGTAGTAGTCCAAGTTGTCATTGCAACCATTGAACCAATTGTAATTAGTGCAGTTAGGGCTGAAAAAATATGTCGGTAACCAAAATTAGATCTTCTCAGCTGCGGTAAAATTCGCTCAGCAATTGCAAAAAGAGATAGAAGGGTAAGTATCTGAGCAAAAATAATTAATGGCCCACTCCAAATTCTTTGAGCACCATTACTATTTCCCTCAATGTAATAAGAACTTAAAGTGGCAGAAATTGCGATCGCAAGTAGTGCTATCTTGGCCGATTTTCGCTGGTCATAGGAAATCAAACTAATTATTAAATAAAGAATAAATGGTGCACAGATAAGTAAGGCTGGTGAGCCAGCCCCGCCCGGATTAAAAAGTAATACGGAGATCTGATCACCTGACTGCGTTGAAAGTCCAGGCTCGCGCAGTGCTGTAATCGGGTGACGAATCAGATTTATTGAGTTAGGTATATTCATTAAAAATGGAGTAAGCAAAAGCGCAAATCTCTTTTTAAATTCTTCATTATTTAAGTTATTAACTATCTCTTGCAATTTAGTACTTTTCCAGTTATCTGTATTCACATATAAATAGGTCAAAATTGATATCTGGAAAAATACCCATCCAGAGAGAAATAGTGGCGAAAATGCAGATGCAATTCCGGCCAGTAGGGCAATCGAATAGATTTTACGCCAGCTTAATTTGAATAATTCTTTATTTTTTTCAAATAAGATAAAAATAGATGGAAGTAAAATTGCAATCGCAAGTGTTCCTATCCGTCCTTGGTTTATAGAAGTTAATACAACTGGTGAGAAGGCATAGATAAAAGAGGCAAAAACAGCAGAGTGTTTGGTTAAGTCATAACCTCTTGCGGCTCTATAAAATAAAATAAATAACAACGTAGGAGTAAAAAAGAAAAGTAAAGTTAAAAAAGTCTGCGGGTTTGCCGCAGTGATAAATGAAGCAAAACCAATAATAGGAATCCAAGACGGAGCTGCATTACTACTACCTAAACCAACCGTATACCAGGAATTAGCATATGATGTAATCAGATCCCAAGCACTACTAGGTGCTACAGCCAGAGCGCCACCCGAAAGCGAACCAAATCGATTCCGAGAATAAATAAATGAAATAATAAATGTAAGTAAGGTTCCAAATAAAAATGGTTGCTTAACTAGTGACCTAATTCTATTAAATCGCTTTGGTTGGGAATATTCAATTTCATCAAAACTTTCATCAATTACCCCGATATCAGAGTAATTCTTAGCGCGAGTAATTTCATTTTCTTGTCTATTTGGTTTAAATGCATAAAGGAAAGCTGATGAAATTCTTTCAATCGTTGATCTAATTTGATCACCACGGGATGGAATAAATGGCTTTATAACTCGCGCAGTTAATACTCTGGAAGATTTTCGATACCTTCGTGACTTAATGAGATCAGATGGTTTAAAAATAAGTAATCCAATCGCAGCGATTTCATCTGCGGCATATCCAGGTAATTTAGCCAATAGATAAATAATTGAACGGCCAATCGATGTAAATAAAAGCTGAATAGCAACCCACGGCAGAATCCACCAACTTGAATTCGCTAATAAAACAAAGGCGGCATTTCTTCTATCTAGTAGCAATGGTCGATGTAAAATTGCATCCTTAACATCAATTGATCGACGCTCAGATGATGAGGCTTCGGCGTGATAAAGAAATGCTTCGCCAACACATATCACCGAGTGTCCAGCAATATGGGCCCGCCAACCCAAATCAATATCATCTCTAAACAATTCAAGACTTGGATCAAACCCACCCAATTCTTCAAATAATGATCGCTTAATTAGCATTCCAGCGGTACTTACCGCTAAAACGTTTTTAACTTCATCATGCTGGCCTTGATCATGTTCTCTATTTTCAAGTCCCGTCCATCGCGTACCGTTTTCGGTAATACTTATGCCAGCTTCTAAAATATGTTTACGGTCATACCAACCTAAAATTTTTGGGCCAGCAATGCCCACTTGTGGTCGCTTAATAACTGCTTCAAGCAATTTAGCTAATGCATATCGATCTGGCGCACAATCATCATGCAAAATCCAAAGCCATTCTTGCTCACCACTTCCGATTGCAGCCGGAGGTAACTTAGATACTGCAGCAGCGACAGCTGCACCAAATCCTGTGCTGCGTGATTTTTTAATTACTTCAATGCCGGCATTAGTTAATAACTTAACTGAACCATCAATTGATCCAGTATCGACCGCAATTATTTGATCAATTTGATGTTTTTGAGCAGATAATGATGCAACAACTTCACTTAGCCAAGTAACACCATCATGGGTAACAACAATTGCTGTTACATATTGATCTTCTAGTTGGGCTTGCGCCCCGGTGCTCTGCTTTTCAGCCACCAGTTATTTTATGCGCTGCGGCGCTTTAAGCGGCGACGTTCACGTTCTGATAAACCGCCCCAAATTCCAAAACGCTCATCATGCGCGAGCGCATATTCAAGACACTCAGCCCGCACCTCACAGGAAAGGCAAACCCGCTTTGCCTCACGAGTTGAGCCACCCTTCTCAGGAAAGAAAGCCTCTGGATCGGTTTGAGCGCATAGGGCTCGCTCCTGCCAAGAAAGTTGCTCCGATGAAACTACAAGTGCTGCAAGCTCTGCGCGTTGGTCTGACATATCTCTCCTTATGACTTAGTTGGTGACTCCAACTACCTAAGGGCCAGGGGTGCCCGCTAATAGGAGAATTACACGCTTGTAACTTGAATAAGTCAAGTCAGGTTTAGGCAAATGTGGGGAATTAAAACCCTAAATAATTGGAAATTACGACCATTCCAGCCTCAATTTGGGTATCGGGGGCGATTATTGAGTTAATTACTTGGCAATTTTCACCAATTTTTGCGCCCTTTGAAATTATTGATCCACTTATATGGCAATTACCCTCAACTACGACTTCAGATTCAATCACACTTCCGAGATTAATTGTTGCAGATGGTGAAACTTGGGCACCAGCTGCAATCAAGTGATCTCCGCTGTGTTTTGGTGTGGCAGTAGATGTAATTACCCCCGTTATTAAATCAGCCGAGGCCTTAACTAATGCTGCTGGGTTTCCAATATCTAACCAGTACGAGTTATCTAGATAACCGCAAACTTTTACCCCTGAGCTAAGTAGGTTAGGAAAGGTATCTCGCTCAACACTTATAACCTGATTGGCTGGAATTTGATCAATCACTTTGCGATTAAAAATATAACATCCGGCATTAATTAAATCGCTAACTGGGTTTTCCATCTTTTCTAGAAATGATTTAACCTGACTATCTGCTGATAATTCAACACAACCATAAGCCCTAGCATCTGCAACCTTAGTTAAATACAGCGTTACATCTGCCTTATTATTTACATGGAATTGAATTTGGGCAGCTAAATCATGACCACTTAACACATCCCCATTAAAAATTACTACCTGGTCACAATCATCCAGGAGTGCAGCCGCATTTCTTATTCCACCACCAGTACCTAGGGCAGTTTTCTCCACTGCATACTTAATTTTGATTCCAAATTTCTCACCATTTCCAAAATATGGCTCAAATAGCTCTGCCTTATATGAGGTTGCCAAAACTATTTCAGCTATTCCAGCTTGCGCTGCTTTTCTAATTTGGTGTTCAGTAAATGGCACACCCGCTACCTGCAACATTGGCTTTGGAGTTTTTGATGTTAATGGCATCAACCTTGTTCCCATGCCACCAACTAATAAAATCGCTGAAGTTCTCATCCAGATATCCGCTCTACTGCCTTATCTATATTTTCATCAGTTTCAGTAAGTGCAATTCGGATAAAGTTATTACTGCCATAGAAGCTGCCTGGTGTTACTAATATCCCTAGGCCAGCAAAGTAATCCACGGTTTTAAAGCCATCCTCACCTTTTGTGCACCAAATATATAAGCCAGCCTGACTGTGTTGAATAGTAAAGCCAGCTTTTATTAAAGCATCTTTTAACTTAACTCCACGTACGTAGTATCGCTGCGATTGTTCTTGTGCATGTATATCATCAGATAGCGCTGCAATCATTGCCGCTTGCACAGGGGATGGCACCATTAATCCAGCATGTTTTCTAATCTGTCTTATCTGATCAATTAACTTCATATCTCCGATTACAAAGGCTGCTCTATATCCAGCTAAATTAGATCGCTTAGATAGTGAATGAACTGCAAGAAGACCGGTGTTATCTCCGCCGGCGAGCGCCAGAATAGATTTAGCATCCTTTACAAAACTTAAGTAACACTCATCGCTTGCCAAAATTGCATTATTTTTTCGAGCCCAATGAATTGCAGCTTGTAACTCATCCTCATTTTGCACCTGGCCAGTTGGGTTTGCCGGTGAGTTAAGCCAGGCTAAATCTGCCTTTGGCCAAGAGGTTGCATCAATATCTACGGGTGTTGCCTGCGCTGATGCCATAAGTGCGCCAACTAGATAGGTTGGGTAGGCAACCTTTGGATATAAAACAGATTTAGATTGCAGTAAAGTCGGTAGTAAGGCAATTAGTTCTTTAGAACCAATTGTTGGTAGTACATCGAATTCACCAGTTACACCTAATTTCTTAACCGACCAGACCTTTATTGCATCTTTTAGTTTTTCACTTCCAGCCGTCAATGGATAACTTGGTGAGTTACTTGCTTTAGCTAAAGCAGTTTGAATAAATTCTGGCGTTGGATCAACCGGTGTACCTTGCGATAAATCTATGAAGCCAGCTGGATATTTTTTGGCTTTCTCACCGTATGGCGCCAATAAATCCCAAGGAAAATCTGGCAGCTTTTGCAAAAAATTATTTCTCTTGTGGTGGCAATGCTGAAACTACTTGATGATCTTTGCCAACTGGTCCAAGTTTTGCAGCTCCGCCTGGGGAACCAATTTCAACAAAGAACTTGCTGTTAACCTCGCTGTACTCTTTCCATTGTGATGGCACGTCATCTTCATAATAGATAGCCTCAACTGGGCAGACCGGCTCACAAGCACCGCAATCAACGCACTCATCCGGTTGGATGTAAAGCATTCGATCACCCTCATAAATACAATCGACCGGGCACTCTTCGATGCAAGATTTATCTTTAACATCAACACAAGGTTGAGCAATTATGTAGGTCACGCTTCTCCTTACAGTTATTCCACCAACTTAGGTGGAGAATACTGCCATCATCTCTTATTGATTACGAACTAAGTTTAATAGAGGGAGGCAAATGCTGCCATCAACGGCTCAAATAGGGCTTCGGGTCAGTATTCGCCTGCATGATCCATCTGGTGGCTTTCGGGATCTATTAGGCACATTAGAGAGTGAAAACACAGTAAAAAAGAAGGATGGCACGGTAATTACCTTTGACCCTGCAAAGATTGCGGTATGGAAAGTTGTGCCTAGTAAATGATTACAACTGAGATTAAATTATTCGACACAAAATCTAGAGAACTACAACCGCTGGTAATTAGCAATGATAAAAAATTAAGAGTTTATAGTTGTGGTCCAACTGTGTATCGAGATGCCCATGTTGGCAATATGAGGACGTTTTTACTCGGAGACTTAGTTACTCGGTTAGCAAAGTTTGTCGGATATGAAGTTGAATTTATTCAAAATATTACTGATGTCGGACATATGTCTGAGGATTTTGTAGAAGACAAGATGCTGGCCCAAGCAAAAGCTGAATCCAAGGATCCATTTGAAATCGCTCGAATATATGAAAAAAGATTTCATGAAGATCTAAGAAGATTAAATATTGAACCAGCTAATAGTTATCCAAAAGCGAGTGAGTGTATAAATTTAATGCAAGAGCTTATTCAAAAATTAATTGATTCAGATCATGCCTACCTTGGTACAGACAATTGTGTTTACTTCTCTGCTCAATCATTTCCTGGTTACGGAGCAATAAGTGGTAACCGATTAGATGCCCTAAAACCAGGACACCGTTTTGAGTACACCGAAGATGGTGCAAAGAGATTTCACGCCGACTGGGCATTATGGAAGGCAGCAGGGGATCGAACAGAGATGATTTGGGATTCTCCTTGGGGTAAAGGTTTTCCAGGTTGGCACATTGAGTGTTCAGCAATGTCACTTCATTATTTAGATAAATTTGTTGATCTACATCTTGGTGGAATTGACTTGCGCTTTCCACATCATGAAAATGAACGAGCTCAGTCAAATGCTGCAATAAATAAGGAGGCGGTTGCACTCTGGATACATGGGGAGCATCTTCTATTTGAAAGTCGGAAAATGTCTAAGAGTTCCGGGAATGTAGTACTAGTCGCCGATCTAATTGATAAGCATTTAGATCCACTATCGCTAAGAGTTTGCTTTCTTGAGAATCGCTACCGAAGTCAGATGGATCTAAGTTGGGAAAGCTTAAAAGCTGCACACATTTTGATACAGCGATGGCGAGAGAAAATAATTATCTGGCAGCAAGATATGCAAAGTGATTCAAATCAAGTTAAAAATTTAGTAGATGAAATCGTTTTAGATTTTAGCCAAGATCTTGATACCCCAAGAGCAATTCAAAAATTAAGAGTAATTGAAAAAGATGATTCAATTAGTAATGGCGTTAAATATGAGGTCTTTAAAGCTGTTGATCCATTATTTGGATTAGATCTATTTAAGTCAGTATTAAAGGCAGAGTTACCTGATGATTTAGCCCAGTTATTAGCGGCAAGACAGGTGGCAAGAGATTCTAAAAATTTTAATGAGAGTGACCGATTGAGGGACCTGTTAGCTCAAAAAGGAATTGAAGTAAAAGATAATAAAGCAGGCCAAGAATGGGATTGGCGCCTTTAGCGAAAATTAGATTTCTTCATAACTAAACCAAGTATTAAAGCTATAAATCCACCAACTAGAAATAAATTCCCGTAGGTATTGCCATAAATTAATAATTCATCACCTACGCCAGGTGAACCTGCTTTTATAACTACTGCCAGCCAAGATATGGCAGCAAATAACTGGTATCTAACATAAAAAAATGTTTGGCCAACTGCTTTGATACTTAAGAATGTGAGCAATAACGATGCAAGAAATCCATATGGGTTATAAATATTGTGCAGCATCGTTGCACAAAATCCAATAAAAGCACCAAAAATAATCGATTTAAATATATTCATCATTTAATTCCAGCAAAAATATCAAGCTCTCTGCCATTCTCATCAAAGGGTGCTGCCTTCTCACCTTTTGCCAATGTGTAGTACTCATCCCCCCAGACCGATAAGCCAAGATTGTTAGATAGTGCAAAAAATGGACCATCAACGGCTATTTGGGTTGCATGTGCTTTCATAGCATCTAATTTTTGTGGCACAAATTCAGATGCGTGCACAACAGTAGTTACTAACTCATCTGGCTTAGCAAAAGGTAGGTCATCAGCACTTTCGGCACCAAAGAAATCTGACCCAGCCTCCTTCATTTTTTCAATTCCCATTTGAATTACTGACCTAGGCATAGTGTTCCAATATATTTTTTCAATTTTCCAACCTTTTGTTTCGGCAATATCAGCTGCTCGCATAGCTACACGGTGCGCTTTAATATGATCTGGATGACCATAGCCACCAAATTCATCATAGGTAATTAATACCTGTGGCTTTATTTCTAAAATAACTTTTACTAGTTCAGTTGCAGATTCATCTAAATCTGATTGCCAAAATACATCAGTGCGATCATTTTGTGGTGTCCCCATCATTCCACTATCGCGCCATTTTTTACCCGGAGCACCTAAGAATCGAAAATCTTTTATACCAAGATGTGCCATAGCATCTTTTAATTCAATTTCGCGGTGCGCACCAAGTTTGTCATCTTTATCGCTGGCTAAGTTAGATAATTCAGAAACTAAAACTTCACCTTCTTCACCACGGGTACAGGTAACTAAAGTTACTTGTACACCTTCATTTGCATATTTAGCCATAGTTACACCATTGTTTATAGTCTCATCATCTGGATGGGCGTGGACTAATAACAAACGTTTCGATGAACTCACCCGCACAATATAACTATAAAAGTAATAAAAACTGACAATCTCTCTAATATGAGATTAGAATTAAAGAATGACTGATGATAAATCTGCTCGCTTACCTCGCGATGAGCGAAGAGCGCAATTACTAGTAGCAGCACTTGAAGTTTTTACTGCCGCTGGCTATCACTCTGCAGCAATGGATGAGATCGCTGATCGCGCAAATGTTAGTAAACCAGTTTTATACCAGCACTTTCCATCTAAATTAGATCTTTATTTAGCAGTACTAGATATGCACATTGACTCTCTAGTGTTTGCGATTCAAAAAGCAATTGCATCAAACCGTGAGAACTCTTCAAGAGTTGCTGCAACTGTTGAGGCATACTTTGGATTTATTGATTCTGAAGGTGAAGCATTCAGGTTATTGTTTGAAAGCGATATGAATCTTGAGCCGCAAGTAAGAGAGCGTTTAAATAGAATGACTTATGACTGCGCTGCTGCAGTGAGCGCTGTCATATCGATCGACACAGGATTAGGTAAAGAGGAATCTATGATGCTTGCTGTTGGAATAATTGGCACTGTTCAAACAACTGCCCGGCACTGGCTAGACCGTGACGGCAAGATTGATCGGCAGCGTGCAACAGAATTAGTAATGAATCTAATTTGGCGAGGAATCTCTGGGTTTCCTAAGTCACAATCATAAATTCGCAAAGTTACTAGTAAATAGATAGAGTTAAGTTATGGCAACAACAAAAGCTACTTCAAAAAGTTCAGCAAGAACTGATGTGAAGATTGGTATTTCAGATAGTTCACATGAGTTAAATTTTGAATGTTCTAACACTCAAGCAGAGGTAATTGCAAAGGTTAATGAGGCAATTAAGTCCTCTTCTATTTTATCGCTTAGCGATAGCAAAGGGAGAGAAATCTTGGTGCCATTTAACAAGATCAGTTACGTTGAAGTTGGTGAGTCTGCCGATCGCCACGTTGGTTTTGCTAATCAATAAAGCTTCAGGATTAAACTGAAATAACTCGTCTGGCATTACTTCTAGATTCTAGTTTTTCCCATTGTTCGGGTCTAGTTGTGTATTCACCTAAGGTATTTAACTTCCCATTACCGTGATAATCACTGGCTCCAGTCATTACTAAGTTTGATTCATTTGCAAGTTTAATTAGTTGTAATTTTTCATCTGGTGAGTGATCGCGATGGTCAACTTCAATTCCATCTAACCCAGCCTGGATTATTGAACCAAATGTATCTAGGGAAATAGTTCTCCCCCGGTGAGATGCCATCGGATGTGCGATAACACTGACTCCACCTGCAGCTTTTATTAATTTAATTGCTGCCTCTGGTGTTGGTGAGTAGTGAGAAACGTAATATTTTGAGTTGTTATGAAGCATCTGAGTAAATGCCTCATCTCTGCTTGCGACAATACCTTTTTTAACCAAAGCATCCGCCAGATGTGGTCTGCCAAGTGTGGCGCCATCAGATAGTTGCTCTAGAACATCATCCATTGTGATGTCGATACCTGCTTCATTAATTCGAGCAATTATTTTTTCCATTCTGCCGTGACGGTTTTCTCTAGTCTTTTCAAGAGTATTCATTAATTCACTGTTATTGGAGTCAAATAACAAACCTAATATATGAACACTTATTCCGTCAGGAGTTTGACATGAAATCTCTGCACCTGGCACTAGTGAAATCCCGGTTCTTAAGGCATCAGTGGCTTCTTGCCAGCCACTAATTGAATCATGATCGGTTAAACCAATAATAGAAATACCAGCTGCTAATGCTTTATTAATCAATTGTGCAGGTGTATCGGTGCCATCACTGTAAGAAGTGTGAGTGTGAAGATCAATTACCAATTATTTGCTCTCTTTGCTGCTATTAACTTGGTTGGACCTTAATACAAATAATGAACAGCCAAAAAGCAATCCAATTATTCCGGGAATAGTTCCGGCAGGTGGCTGCTGCCCTAACCAAAAATAAGCCAAAATTGCACTTACTGGAACTTCAAAGAAAACAATTAATGAAACTACTGCAGGTGAAACCCGTTTTAATGAAAAGTTAAACAGCGTGTGGCCTAGAAATTGTGCACCTAGGATCAGACCGCCAAGCAGTAACCATTCATTACTTGAAAATCCATTTAAATTTGCGTTAGTTAAAAATACAACTGGCAATATTGAAAGCCCACACACTAAATAACAAACGGATGTAAATGTTGATGTTGAAATATCTCGTTGCACTTTAGCACCGATCATCATGTAAGCAGCACCTAATGCACCACCAATAACCGCCATTAAATCTCCTTGAAAAGATCTTATTGATAGATTCAAATCGATTCCAGTAATTATGATTACAGATACAAATGCTATGACCATGCCACCAATTGATTTTTTTGGAATATGTCCACCAGTTAATTTCACAAAAATTGCTGCAAAGATTGGTTGGGTTGCAGTCAAGGCAGTTCCAGTTGCAACACTGGTGTACTTCATTGCCCAGAAAAAGCAAATAAAATGTAGAGCGAGTAAAAACCCAGCTAATGCTGACCATTTAATTGCACTGCGCTGTACTTGGCTTTTCCATTCACCTCGAACTAATGCAAATGGAAGCATTATTAGACCACCGATTATATTTCGCCAGAAAATCATGCTTGGTACTGGCATCTGACTCTTTGCAATAATTGGACCCGATGCACCTATGCCGAGAATGCCTGAGATCAAGAATGGGATATCGCGGCCAGTTGGAAGCTTGGTGTGATCCTGATCTTTCATAGGGTAAAACCTATATGTAAATTAATTATTGTTATGAATTGGTGTAGAGCCGATACCCTTAGCCCATGAATACAAGTAAAGGTTCAAACCTAAATCGTGTATTCCTAGCCCGATTAGCTGGTACTGCGGTCTTTGACCCAAATGGTGATCAACTTGGCAAGGTTAGGGATGCGGTCGCTACCTTGCGCACTAACAATCAATCACCAAGAATTTTGGGCTTTATTGTTGAGGTTCCACCTCGAAAAAGAATCTTTGTACCAATAACTCGCGTTACTTCTATAGATAATGGCCATGTAATTATTACCGGGCTTCTTAATATGCGCAGATTTGAGCCACGAACAAATGAAATTTCAGTTTTATCTGAAATGCTAGACCGTTCTGTAACTTTAGTTGAAACAAATGAAAAAGTTACAGTTGAAGATATCGCAATGGAGTTAGCAAAAACCGGAGATTGGTTTATTGAACGTGTGCACGTGATGCGCAAAGGTGCGGGATTTCGCCGGCGAGGCGCTTCATCTACTGTTACTTGGGCAGAGATTTCTGGAATTGCAATTAATGAAACTAATCAAGGCGTTAGCAATTTACTAAACACATTAGCAAATCTACGTGCAGCAGACTTAGCTTCCGTGTTACATGATTTGACTGTCAAGCGACGTGCTGAAGTTGCTCGCGCATTAGATGATGAGCGATTAGCAGATGTTTTGGAAGAGATGGATGAAGCATCTCGAGTTGAATTACTTGCAGAGCTTGAAGGTGAAAGAGCAGCTGATGTTTTAGAAGAGATGGATCCAGATGATGCTGCAGATTTGCTACGAGAAGTAGGTCAAGAGCGTGCACAAGCACTTCTAGCATTGATGGAACCAGAAGAGGCTGAAGATGTTCAACGATTAATGCATTACGAGGATTACTCTGCAGGCGGAATGATGACAACTGAACCAATAGTTTTAACTGCTGACTCAACTGTTGCTGAAGCACTATCAAGAGTTAGATTGTCTGAGGTCGCACCAGGTCTTGCTTCTCAAGTGTTTGTTTGTCGCCAGCCTATTGAAACTCCTACTGGAAGATTGATGGGAATTGTTCATATTCAACGGTTACTAAGAGAACCGCCTGCAACATTACTTGGTGGAATTTTAGATAGTGATATCGCTCCTCTTTCAGCTGAGGCGACTTTAAACGAGGTAGCTTCATACCTAGCAAGCTATAACTTATTAGCGGTTCCAGTAGTTGACGCAAATGAACGTTTGCTTGGTGCGGTAACTATCGATGACGTGCTTGATCATTTGCTACCTGAAAATTGGCGACATGAAGAATCAGTTAGGAGAGAGGGAGGAGATAGGTAATCATGGCAAAGCAGAAAATAAATAAGAATTCGCTCGAGTTTCCACGCGAGGCTCGTAGAACACTTAAACCTTCTTATGATCCAGAGGCATTTGGCCGTTGGTCTGAGAGGTTTGCACGCTTTTTAGGTACTGCACGGTTCTTGGTTTACATGACTGCATTTGTGCTGCTTTGGGTTACCTGGAACTCATTAGCTCCAGATCACTTAAAATTTGATCACTACCCATTCATATTTTTAACACTTTTGCTTTCGCTGCAAGCCTCATATGCGGCCCCCCTTATTCTGTTAGCACAAAATCGACAGACAGACCGGGATCGAATTCAAGGCAATGAAGACCGTGAGCGGGATGAGCGAAATATTGCTGACACCGAGTACTTAACTCGAGAATTAGCGAGCTTAAGAACTGCTTTAGGTGAAGTAACTACACGCGATTACCTACACAGTGAGATTTCAGATGCTGTTGAAGAGATAATTAATAAGCTTAATAAAAAATCTTAAGCGTTAATATTTAATCTAACTCCTAGTAAGGATTTAGGTCGAATAATAATTTTATCTAAAATACCGTCAAAAATTAACATTGCATTTTGATCTGATAATACAATCGGGGTTCCAGCATCTCCACCTTCACGAAGTTCGGAATTAAAAGGAACTTTTGCTAAAAGTGGAACATCTGCTCCAACTAATTCACTAAGCCTTCTTGCTGTTTCCTCACCTCCACCACTACCAAATATTGAAATTTTCTCCCCGCACTTAGCGCAGGCGCTATCTGACATATTTTCAATTACACCAATTACTGGTTGTTTAATTTGATGAGCAATCCTTCCGGCACGCTCGGCAACCTCAGCTGCTGCTATTTGTGGTGTAGTTACAACAATAATTTCAGAACCTGGAATCAATTGGCCAAGGGAGATAGCAATATCACCGGTGCCAGGTGGTAAATCAAGAAGGAGAAGATCTAAATCTCCCCAATAAGCATCACTTAACAATTGCTCTAATACTCGATGTAAAAGTGGTCCACGATATGCAACTGGATCTGACCTTTCAGGTTTAAACATCTCCATTGAAACAACTTTTACACCATAATTTTCAACTGGAATAAAGGTTTGATCAATTGCAGTTGGTCTTTTATCAAGGATTCCTATAAGTCTAGGAATTGAGTGTCCGTAAACATCAGCATCTAAGATTCCAACTTTTAATCCGCGGGCTGCTGCAGCCACAGCTAAATTAACAGTTACAGATGATTTACCAACGCCACCTTTACCAGAAGCAATACCTAGAACTCTAGTTAAAGATTCTGGCTGAGCAAATGGAATAAATTTCTCTCTGCCACCTCTAATTAACTTCTTAACATTATTGCGTTGCTCTTCATTCATAACTCCAAAATTAATTTCAATACTTTTGACCTCTGCGATATTACTAAGGGATTTACTTATGTCTGCATGTAAACGATCCTTCATTGGACATCCAACTATGGTTAGCAAAATTCCAATTTTTGCTACCCCAGAGTTAAACTCAACACTTTCAACCATTCCTAATTCCGGAAGTGGCTTATGAAGTTCTGGGTCAATCACGGTTCCCAGGGCAGCATTAATTAGATCGATTGTGCTCATAGAATCTCTGGATCAATCTTTGGTTTTGGTTTAGCATCAAAATCATTCATGTCGATCACATCACCCATATGCTTTTTAATAAAAGCCTTTGGGTTTAAATCCTTGACCTGCAAATCTTCATAACCAGGCCCAAGATTTTCTTTCAATTCATTGGTTGCAGTTTGAGCCATATTCTTTAATTTAACTAATAATCTAGCTGCATCTGCCGCAACACTTGGCATGCGATCTGGGCCAATTAAAATCATGCCTAAAACTAATAAACCAATTATTTCTCCACCACCAATATTAAACATAATTTACTTCTTTGAGGCAGCTAAAGTCACGATTGCCTCTTTAGTTATATTATTTCTTGTATATTTGATTTTAACTTTATCTCCAATATTCTTACTTCTGATAGCAACAATTAACTCATCAGAGTTTCCAATGTTTACACCACCAAATTCAAAAATTACATCGCCAACCTTTAGTCCTGCTTTATCTGCTGGCCCAGCAGGTGTAATACCAACACCTTCACTTGAAATTAAAGCACCAGTTCCGGTGTATCGAGTATCTACTGATATTCCCATTATTGGATAAGTTGCAGATCCGGTCTTAATTAATTGCTCTGCAGTTTTCTTTGCTTGATTAATCGGAATCGCAAAACCTAAACCGATAGAACCTGATTGACTGCTCGTGCCCAGAGTGGCAATTGCTGAATTAACGCCGATTACTGCTCCAGTTGCATCAACTAATGGACCGCCAGAGTTTCCAGGATTAATTGCAGCATCTGTTTGTATTGCGTTTATAAATGAACTTTCACCGCTGCCATTTCCGGTAGTTACTGCCCGATTTTTTGAGCTAATAATTCCAGAAGTAACAGTTCCAGATAAACCAAGTGGAGAACCAATAGCAATTACCGCATCTCCAACTTGAACTTGGTCACTATTTCCAAGTTGCAAGGTGGGCGCGGCGGCAACATCAATCTTAAGAACAGCAAGATCGTAAGAACTATCTCTGCCAATTAATTTAGCACCATATTTTGTACCATTAGATAATTCCACAGTAATCGTTCCACTTGTTGCTGCTGCTGCTACTACATGGTTATTTGTTAGTACATATCCGTTACTGTCTAAAAAGAAGCCGGAACCAGTATCTGAGATTGTTGCGCCTTTTACTGAAATTGAAACCACTGCTGGGATTACTCGAGCAGCAAGTGCTGCAATTGAATCTGGCGCTCTCTCAACTGTATTTTTAGTTTCCACCAAATTTGCACCAACATTAGCAACAGAACTTCGTCCAATTGTTGCGCCAATGCCACCAGCGATTAGTGCAATAACAACTGCGAGAACAAAAAAATTTGAGTTACTTTTAGATTGAATTACCCGAGTTTGTTTAACTTGATCACTAGGTTGCCACCACGGAGTGTTTGATGGTTGCTTCATTTAAGTAAGTTTATTCGCTACTAATACACCTGCGCCAATTGGAAGCACTGAGGCTGCCCATCTTTCATCCTCTTTTATTACCTTTATTCCATCTCTTCTGGCAATACTCTCAGGATCGCGCTGAGTTGGGTCGGCAACCTTTCCTCCACTTAACGCTTGATCAACAACTAACAAACCGTTTGGTTTTAGTAATCTATAAGACTCTTGCACCATGTCAAAAAGATCTAATGCGGGACGAATAATTATTAATTCATAAGAACTATCGGCAAGCTTTCCTACAACTTCAATTAATTTCCCAGTGATGATTCGATACCTAGTCGAAGCAATATCAGCCTCTTCAAATATATTTCGGGCAATTTTTGAGTGCTCTCGCTCAGAGTCAATTGTTGTTAATACGCCATCAGGTGTCATTCCGCTAAGTAACCACAAACCACCAACACCTGAGCCAGTACCAATTTCAACAACTGATTTAGCTTTTGTAATTTGAACTGCAAACTTTAGAAAATTACCAACACCAGGTGTTGGATCAGCAGCCCCAACCTCTTCGCCATTTGCTCTTGCCTGTTGCATGAAGTAATCCTCATGAGCAAAGTTCTCAGCAAATGCACTCATATCCCCGCGTTGGGAAATTGCCTCGTTCAAAATGAACCTAACCATTCAATTAGTAGTCGAACGCCAAATCCAGTTCCGCCTTTAACATTTTCACCTGCATCGGTTTCAGATCTGCCAGTACCGGCAATATCTAGATGCACCCAATTTCGATCTCCAACAAATTTTTCTAAAAATAACGCTGCAGTTACTGAGCCTGCTGAAAATCCAAATTTATCGGCTAGATGATTAAAATCAGCAATATCACTTTCAAGTGCTACCGAGTAATCATCAATTAAAGGCATATGCCAAACTTTTTCCCCTACTTGGCTACCAACTTCATAAAGTTTCTTAGCAATAGTTTTTTGTCGAGTATACATCGCAGCATATTGCCTACCTAGACCTAAAGTAGCTGCTCCAGTAAGTGTGGCTACATCAACAAGATAATCTGGGTCTAATTCTAAATCCGCATACGCAAGTCCATCAGCAAGAACTAATCGCCCCTCAGCATCAGTATTTAAAACTTCAACTGTTGTGCCGCCAAAATGTTTAATTACATCAGATGGTCGCTGTGATGTTGCAGATAAAGCATTCTCGGCCGCCATTAGTAATGCAGTAACTTTAACTTTTGGCTTTAACTTTGCCATAGCAACTGTTGCACATAAAACAGCAGCAGCTCCTGCCATATCACTCTTCATTGCAACCATAGTGTCGTATGGTCGTTTAAGTGAGATTCCGCCAGTATCAAAAGTTATTCCTTTACCAACCAAAACTACATGGGGCCAATTACTAGATCCTTTTGGTGCATAACTAACCTCAATTAATCTTGGTCCGGGATTTGGAGAAGAGTTTCCAACTGCACTCAACCCGCCAAACTCTTTTAATGCTCGACCGGATTTAATATTAATTGAAAGAGATGAATTTTTCGCTGCTGACACCATCGCAGTTGCTTGCTTTGCTAACCACTCTGGATTTTTAATATTTGATGGGGTGTGGATTAGATTTCTTGCTTGCCAAACAGCAGATGCCAATAAATCAGCGTGGGCAACTTCCTCATCAAAATCACCATAAATTATGAAAACTGGCTTTTTGTCTTTTTGCTCACTCTTAAAAGTAAATTGATAGTTTGAAAGAACTAGAGCAACGCTGTGAGTAATTACTTTGGCCTTCTCAGTTGCTAACGCCGATATCAGAACTGTATTAGTTGCTTTTACTTTTCTGCCAAGTGCAGCAGATGCTTTACGAAAATCATCCTCGCTTTGGTCACCAATTCCGACTAGATATATTCTGGTTAAAGTACCTGCAGAAATTGGCACTTCAATTATTTCACCAGCCTTAGCGGTGAAATCTGGCCAATTTGTCAGCTCAATATTTAAATCTAATTTAGTAAAGTTTTGTATCGCGGTAAGAAATCTGCTCTTTGTCAATTCAATTTTCTCACCCGGTAATATTGGAATAGCTGCAGCAGTGAATTCCGTAAAATCTAATTCATCTTCGGAAAGATGGGTAAGTTTGGGATACAGATCGAGGATTTTATGAGCCATAACCCTGATTTAAATTAAGTCAGTCGATTACTTTTTAACTAATGCAACGGCTGCTTGTAAAACATTTCCTAGGTTAGTCGCCTCTTCAACATTTAATTCAACAACTAATCTTCCGCCACCTTCTAGTGGGATTCGCATAACCATGGAGCGAGCCTCCTTGGTGACCTCCATTGGGCCATCACCAGTTCTTGGTTTCATCGCTGCCATTTAACTCTCCCCTGCCAAAGTTCAATCATTTCCTTACTAGAGGTGTAATTATCCCTCATATACCTGCGGGTGGGAAATCCATATAAATACCCTTATGAAATCAACGCTATTAGGCGCGATCTGCCTGTTGTAATAACTGATACGACTGCTCGTTCTGGCACGCCAAGTTTTTCTGCTATTTCTGCCGTGCTGATCATATTTACTAAATGTAAAGTCAAAATTAATCGTTCTTCTTCCGGCAGGGTATTGATTAACTCAGCAATAGTCTTGCCGCCACCATCGGATGCCATGAGTAAAGATTACTCGGCAAGGTCAATACTTTCGAACCTATGCGGATAGTTGCCGAGCAAATCGGCGTAATGAGAGCCAAACTCCGAGTAACAAGAGTGGTTTTAAAATGATCAATACAAAAGTTGGTGCAATTAAATCCTCTTGCCAATAAAAAATACTTCCGCCACGGATCTTCTTCAATTCGAATTTGCCAGTGCCACGAATGATTCTTCCGATATGGACAACTTCGCATATTAATGGAGGTTGCCACTTTGTTATCTCCATTGTGTCCAGCACTCCTAGTCGAAGTTTTGGATATAAAGATGGAAATAAACCGGTGAATGCAAATATTAATACGCCTTTACCATTCTTTACAGTTCGGTCTTGGTCGACTTCAGACCAAACTTTAGTTTGAAGCATCCAATTACTTTGTTCATGCCAGTTCACCAGTGATTTCCAAACAATCTCTACCGGTTTATTAATCTTTACGGTAAGTGATAAATGTGAGAGCTGATTCATTTTTTCCTTATCGCATCAAGAGTAGATGGCACATCTTTGCACCAACTTACTAACTCTGCTTGACCAGTTTTCATAAAATTTTGAGTAGCTAAATGATCAAGAGCTAATCGAAGTGGATCATAAACTCCAGTAGGGTCACAAATAGCAATTGGCTTACTGTGGAATTTAAGATATCGGCCAACCCAAATTTCAAAGAACTCTTCTAACGTCCCAATTCCACCAGGAAGAGCAATAAACGCATCAGATAAATCTTCTATCTTTGCTTTTCTAGTCCGCATATTTGTAACAACATGCATATGTGATGCTTCTTTGTCTTCAAATTCAAGTTTTACAAGTGGCTCTGGAATTACTCCAATTGTTGTGGCACCTACTGATCTTGCACCTCGTGCAACCTCTCCCATCATTGACGCTTTACCGCCACCCCAAACTAGATCCCAACCTTGCTCTCCGATTGCTTTACCGATATCAAATGCCAATTCGAGTGAACTTTTTGGAATATCAGGAGCAGATGAGCAGAAAACGGATACGCGCATGAAATTAGTCTATTGCCTAGCGCGCATTTTGATACCTTTAGGTTATGAGTAACAGTCAAATGACCGCATATGGCTTTGGTGTTGCCACCCAGACTCACTCCGGACAAACTCTTGATTGTAAATTCTATTCTCTAGGTTTAGGAAGTGCGTCAACTAATAATCTGGATGAAGAATATAAATCTCAACTTGGAGAAGATGCGATTCGAAAAGTAAAAAAAGTCGCGATCGAATTAAGTATAGATTTATCTCAAAAGCCAAAAGATGCTGCAGATGTTTACTTGAGATTGCATTTACTCTCCCATAGATTAGTTAAGCCACACGGGCTAAATTTAGATGGATTATTTGCGTTACTTATAAATGTTGTTTGGACCTCAGCTGGTGCATGTGAGGTTGATGGATTTGAAAAAGTCAGAAATCAATTGCAAAACAAATATGGAAATTTAACTGTCTATTCAGTTGATAAGTTTCCAAGAATGATCGATTATGTAATTCCTGAAGGTGTTCGTATTGCAGATGGTGATCGAGTTCGGTTAGGTGCTTACCTTTCATCTGGAACTACCGTTATGCATGAAGGTTTTGTAAATTTCAATGCAGGCACATTAGGTAAGTCAATGGTTGAGGGTCGAATCAGCGCCGGTGTAGTAGTTGGTGATGGCAGTGATATTGGTGGTGGCGCTTCAATTATGGGTACTTTAAGTGGCGGTGGTAAAGAGGTAATTTCAATTGGTCAGCGCACACTGCTTGGGGCTAACTCCGGTATTGGAATTAGCTTAGGAGATGATTGTGTGGTTGAAGCTGGTGTTTATATAACTGCTGGCTCAAAGGTAACCCTGCCAGATAAGAAAGTCGTCAAAGCTAAAGAATTAAGCGGTGGTAATAATTTATTATTCCGACGTAACTCTGAAAGTGGAGCGTTAGAAGCACTTGCTAAAACTGGTACTTGGAGTGGCTTGAACTCAGTTCTTCACAAAAATTAATTCTTAAATAATTTTTTTGGTGAGGTTATAAACCCAATACCCCAAGAAAAGTGCATGGTCGCCAATACAAATGGCATAAGTAATTTATCGACTACTTTTCTGCCAATAAATAAACTACCGATGATTAATATGCTGAAATAGGTTAAAAATGGTGCAATAAAAATTGGGTTGATGGTAAATGTGGAAAATATCGATAACAGATTTACAATTACTGCAACCGGTGGAGCTAAGTAGCGAAAATTAACTGTACTTCTATATTGACGCGAGATAACTCTCCGCCATCGACCATATTGAAAGTATTGTCTAGCTAATTTCTTAAAAGTCCTTCGTGGTCGGTATGTAACTTGCAATCTTGGATCAAACCATATTAATCCACCATTTTTACGAAGTCGATAATTTAATTCCCAATCTTGCGCCCGGATATACCGCTCATCAAATCCACCCGCAGCTATAACTGCAGATTTTTTATATGTTCCAAGATATACCGTGTCAGACTCACCAGCACTTCCACCGGTGTGGAATTTAGAAGAGCCAACTCCTAATTTAGAACGCATAGCTTGGGCAATAACTCGTTGCAAGCCGGTATTACTATCGGCATGCATCAAACCACCAACATTGACTGCGTTTTTCTGTTGAAGTATTTCTACGGCAGTTTTTACATAATTATTTGAAATCTCAGAGTGACCGTCAATTCGACAGATAATTTCATAGGAGCTCGCTTTTATCGCAAGATTTAAACCAGCTGCTGTCTGGCCAGTTGGATTATTAACTAACTTAATACGAGAGTCTAATTCTGATAATTTTTCTGCAATTTGAGTTGTTTTATCTTCTGATGGTCCAAGTGCCAAAATCACTTCAATATTAGAAGGGTAATCTTGCTGAAGAATTGCTGAGATGCAATTACTTAAATCCCGTTCCTCATTGAGGATTGGCAAAATTACTGAGACAGGTGGAAAGGTTGCATAGTTCATAACCCCTCCAAATCAATTTTTATGCACAAATATTCCCTGCCCATAATCTAGGATAAGAAGATGAAATCTGCTCGAAGTATCAAGATCTTTACTGGTATTTCGGTAGCAATTCTGACAATTTCTGCAATCAGCGCACTTGCTTTCGGCACAGTAACCGCCTCAATTAACAAGATTGATGCCTTTGCTGGGTTAGAAAAACGGCCAGAAAAGACGTCTTCAGCAATTAATTATTTACTAGTTGGGTCAGATACTCGCGAGGGTTTAACCAAAGAAGAATTAAAATTATTAAGGGTTGGATCAGTTGCAACAGCTGCCGGAAAAAGATCAGACACTATGTTGTTAGTTCATATTTCAAAGTCCCGAGATAAAGCAGTATTGATTTCAATTCCGCGGGATACCTTTGCATTGATTCCAGAACATACAACAAAGGCTGGAAAAGTAATTCCGGCAGTGCATTCAAAAATTAATTCATCCTTTAATTGGGGTGGAGCTCCTTTGCTTATTCAAACAATTGAAGAAATGACGCAATTAAAAATTGATCATTATATTGAAATTAACTTTGCTGGTTTTGCCAGAATAGTTGACTCACTTGGTGGTATTGAAGTTTGTACCAAGAAAAACATTAATGATCCAAAAAGTCACTTAATCCTTGAGGCTGGAGTTCATACTTTAGATGGAATTGAAGCACTTAAATATGTTAGGACAAGAGAGTTTGATGGGATGGGTGACTTAGGCAGAATGCAACGTCAACAAGCATTTATGTCTTCAGTGTTACATAAAGCAACAAGTGCTGGAGTTTTATTAAACCCAATAACGATGACTAGTTTTATTAATTCAGCCCTTTCTGCTGTTACTACAGATAATGGACTCAAAAATTCTGATTTAATAACACTTGCAAAACAGTTGAAAACATTAGCCACATCTAGTGTTAGAACCTTAACTGTGCCACTTTCAGATTTAAATTATGATTCAAATGGTGTCACATCTGCTGTGTTATGGGATCCAGTTCTTGCTCCACAGCTTTGGAAGAGACTAAAGCAAGATCAAGCGGTGGTTGATGAGGTAGTTGCATCACCAACACCATCTTCAACAAATGCTTCTAAGGTTGAAATTATTGATAAATTTAAAACCCGCACTGCAGAAGATAATATCTGTCGGTAATTAACTAAAACTTAGGTAAGGTTAATATATGACTTTAAAGCTCTCTGTTATAGGAACTGGATACTTAGGTGCAACCCATGCAGCTTGTATGGCTAGCCTCGGTTTTGATGTAATTGGATTTGATATTGAAACAAGCAAAATTGATTTACTTTCTAAGGGCAAGGTTCCATTTTATGAACCGGATTTAGAGGATTTGCTCGCTGAACAAATTAAATCTGGCAGGTTAACTTTCACAAATAATATTAATGAGTTAGCAAATGCTGATGTTCACTTTATCTGTGTCGGAACTCCACAGGTAAAAGATGGAAATGCCGCTGATTTAACCTATGTGGATTCAGCATTAGAAGCTATTGCAAAAATTGTAAAGCCTGGTGGGTTAGTGGTAGGTAAATCAACTGTTCCAGTTGGCACTGCAACTAGATTGCGTAATAGATTACTTGAATTAAATCCAAAAGCAGATCTTGCTTGGAACCCAGAATTCTTGCGAGAAGGCTTTGCAGTCGAAGACACCTTACGGCCAAACCGTTTAGTTGTTGGTGTAGTTAATGATTTAGCTGAAAAAATATTAAAAGAAGTTTATGTATCAAATCTAAGGGAAAATACGCCATGGGTTAGAGCTGATTTACCAACAGCAGAGTTGGTCAAAGTAGCTGCAAACTCATTTTTAGCAACTAAAATTTCATTTATTAATGCGATGGCAGAGATATGCGAGGCTGCCGGCGGTGATGTGACAGTTCTTGCAAAAGCAATTGGTTATGATCCAAGAATTGGAAGCCGTTTCTTACAAGCAGGTATTGGCTTCGGTGGCGGATGCCTACCAAAGGATATTCGTGCATTTATGGCCCGAGCTGAAGAGTTAGGTGCTAAACAAGCTGTTGAATTTCTAAAAGAAATTGATGCAATTAACTTACGGGCTCGACAAAGAATTATTGAGCTAGTGCGAAAAGATCTTTCAGAAAACTTACAAGGCAAGAAGGTTGCAATTTTAGGCGCTGCGTTCAAGCCAGATAGTGATGATGTTCGTGATTCACCAGCTCTTGATATTGCTGCCCAAATTCAAGCAGCCGGAGCGGTGGTAATAGTTCATGATCCAAAGGCGATTGCAAATGCTCAAAAACGTTTTCCTGCGTTGAAATTTGCCGAAGATATAAATTCCACACTTAGAGATGCTGAAATTGTTTTACACCTTACTGAATGGAAAATCTATCGAGAGATTAATCCGGTTGAGGTTAAATCCTTAGTTAAATCTGCAATCATGATTGATGGCAGAAATGCCTTAGATAGAGAGCTTTGGCAGTCTGCTGGCTGGAAGTTCAGAGCACTTGGCCGAACTCATAATGAGTGACCAAATTGATCAGATGCTTAAGTTAAAAACTTGGGCAATTGTGGGCTTGAGCAATAATGCAGAGCGCGCAGCTTATGGAGTAGCAAAAGTTTTAATTGAAAAAGGTCATAAAATAATTCCAGTTCATCCAAAAGCAGAAATTGTGCATGGTCAAAAAGGGTATGCCAAACTATCTGATATTACCGAAATGGTAGATGTTGTTGATGTTTTTGTTAATTCAGAGTTAGCGGGTGAAGTTGTTAACGAGGCAATTAAAATAGGCGCAAAAGGCGTTTGGCTTCAATTGGATGTGATTGATGCTGGTGCAATATCACGAGCACATGATGCTGGATTGCTTGCAGTTATGAATCATTGTCCGGCGATTGAATACCGCAAGCGATCTTAAATTATTCCTCGATTTCCCCGCTGTAATACTGCTGAGCATGAATGACTTCAGTTAATAAACTTTCTAATTCACTTCCGGAGATCGCAACCTGCTTAATTGATTGATCAAACTTTAGGTTTGGATTTCTAGCCATTAAGTGAAGATACGGGCGATAATCATCACTTGCTGGATCACTTTTTAATTTTCCAGTAACGGTAAATGCAGACGTGATTTCGGTGCTGCCAAGTGGTAAATCTAGAACTGCTCTTAAGTACTGCTCAAAATAATTTGTAGTAGATCCAATTTGAGTCCAAAATCTTGCTAAAGGGGTGAGCCAGTTAATTCCAACTAGATTCTTATAATCTGCTGCATCAACTAATAATTCAAATCCTCCAACTAGATCTATCTCACCAGCAAGTTTTAATGCATATAGCTGAATTTCAAGAGATTGCTCTTCGCTAACGCCTGGTAAAGGTGAGATGGTTAAACCCTCAGTTACTAAAGTAACTGGCCAGCTTGCAACTTGAGTATGCGCAGATCTTGCAATCAATACTGAAAGTAATTCTCCACTTCCGTTATTTTCATCAATCAGTGAAAGTTGTTCAAGTGTTTTACTCGATGGATAAATTTTAATTCCGGCACGTTCAGCGCTCTTAATAGTTGATGGTTCAATTGACGCAGGGTTTACGCAGATAAAGGCGCAACCCTGGGCAAAAGCAATTAGCCCTCCAGAGCTGATTGGACTGCTTGCAAATTTAATACCGATGCCAAGTTTATTTGCCTCATCTTGAAATATAGATTGAGCCCAATCGCTACCAACTAGGCCAATAATTGGGAAACTCATGTAATAAGGTTACCCGCATAATGGTTCAACTTATTCTCGCCTCATCCTCATCCTCGCGGCTGCGGTTATTAGAAAGTGCGGGGATTACTCCAATTGTTTTAGTAAGTGGAGTAGATGAAGAAGCGGCTGAGTTAGTTTCGCTATCACCTTCTGAATTAGTTATTGCGCTAGCTATTCTCAAAGCCCACACCGTGAAAGAAAAGGCTCCAAAAGATTCTTTAATTCTTGGTTGTGATTCAACATTTGAATTTAATGGTGAATCTTTAGGAAAACCTGGAACTAGAGAGAATGCAATTGCAAGATGTAAGAAATTAAGTGGCAAATCTGGATATCTTCACACCGGCCATTGCTTGATTGATTTAAAGCAAGGAATTGAGTTAAGCGAGAGATCAACTGCAAAAGTTCAGTTTGCTCAAATGAGTGATGCAGAAATAATTGATTATGTTGATTCTGGTGAACCACTTAACGTGGCAGGTGGCTTTACCCTTGATGGATTAAGCGCGCCTTTCATAACAAATATTGAAGGTGATCCCAGTGGAATTATTGGTTTATCCCTACCTCTTCTGCGTAAAATGATTATCTCTCTTGGATACAGCTGGCCGGATTTAAAAAATAAGTAATTATTTAGGATAAGTTTCTCGTATGAGCGATCTATATAAAGACCCAATTGGCACTGCTGAAAAAGCAGCAAAAGAAATTGCAAAAATAACTGGAAATCAAAAACATGATGTGGCATTGGTCATGGGTTCTGGATGGATATCAGCAGCTGATGCTCTTGGAACTGCTATGCATGAATTCCCAGTTACCGATTTAACAGGTTTTCCAGCGCCAACAGTTGCTGGCCACGGTGGAAAGGTTCGCTCCTATAAGTTAGCTAACTCGGTAAATGCTTTGGTTTTCTTAGGTAGGACTCATTTTTATGAAGGTCTCGGGATGGAGCCAGTTGCACACGCAGTTAGAACTGCAGTTAAAGCCGGGTGCCGCACAATTGTATTAACTAATGCATGTGGTGGAATAAATACAGATTACAAAGTCGGACAACCAGTATTAATTAAGGACCATATTTCACTCACAGCTGCTTCACCATTAATTGGTGCAGATTTTGTTGATTTAACCGATCTTTATAACAAGCAGTTAAGAGAACTTGTAAAAGCTGAAGATCCTTCTCTTGCGGAAGGAGTTTATGTTCACTGGCGTGGGCCTTCATATGAAACACCAGCTGAAATTCGAATGATGCGAACAATGGGTGCTGATTTAGTTGGCATGTCTACTGTTCCAGAAGCTATTGCAGCTCACGCGCTTG
>Ga0304728_1000234_pt1 | contig 45568 bp, 61 predicted proteins | sample C_130625_MF_Meta_FD_190476 | JGI IMG/M metagenome (GOLD analysis project Ga0304728, IMG submission 190476) | Freshwater microbial communities from Lake Croche, Canada to study carbon cycling - C_130625_MF_MetaG (v2) (version 2) | ecosystem: Environmental > Aquatic > Freshwater > Lake | place... | reverse complement strand
CCCGATATAGGGCGTATCAGTTTCTAGTTACAGACGACATTCCTCTTCGTCTATCTTCTTTTGAGATGTCTGTGCAAGGTGGTGAACAAGCCTCTGACCCTCAACTACAAGCTGTAGCCCAACAAAATTAACTATGACGTATAAAGGATTAGACCATGAGTTGGTTAGAAAGATTTTTTAGTAATCCAGTACAAACTCTCAGTGACACTGCTAGTAATCTTACTAGTGATCCTGTAGGCACAGTTAATCGGGCTATTGATACCGGCACTAGAGGCATAGGAAACACCGTAGAAGAAGCGGCTCCATATGTACTTGCGGCGGTAGCTGCGTATTACGGTGGTGGAATGCTTGCGGCTGATGTAGGCGCTGCGGAAATAGCCGGTGCAGCGGAAGCGGGGGCAATTACCGCCGAACAAGTAGCAACAGCCAATGCTGCGATAGGTATGTCAGGTGAAGCTGCTAGTGGAGTAATGGCTACAGCAGGAGAAGTAGCTGCTGCTCAAGGAGGTGTTGCTGGGTTAGGAACAGCAGCAGGCATTGCTGACCAGTTTGTTCTTCCTGGTAATGCAATGAACATTGCTAGTTCTCAACCTGGAGTTTGGGATCAGTTTGTAAATTCTATGTCTACTCCTGCTGGTGTAGCTAGTGCTCTTAAGACTGGTGCTGGTCTTGGTGGTTTGTTTTCTGGAATTAGTTCTATTAGGAACCCTGGAATAAGCCCACAATCTGCTCAGACAATGGCAGATCCATTTGCTCCTTCTAGACAGCAATACATCAATCAACTTAACTCCGTAATGGCTAATCCTTCGTTGGCTATGTCTCAACCTGGATACCAGTTTCAGTTTCAACAAGGTCTACAAGGATTAAACAGAAATCTAGCTCAACGTGGTATGGGTACAGGTACTCCAGGACAACCTGGTACTCCTGCTTCTGGTGGTGCTGGTATGGCACAACAAAGGTATGGTCAACAGTTTGCTCAAACTTCCTACAACGATTACGTCAAACAACTTTCTGGATTAGCTGGTGCGGGGCAAAATCCTTCTGTTGGTGCTACGGCAGCACTAAACGCACAGCAACAAGCTCAACAGGCAGCACAAGCTGGATGGGGTGCTCTTGGTCAAGGTGCTGGAGCACTTAGTACTCTATTTGGTGGGCCACAAACAGGTGGAGTACAAACTACGGGTATGACTAGTCCTGTAGGTGGTTATTCAGGTTGGGGAACTGCTGACATGGGATCACAAAATATTCCTGCTTGGAATGCTCCAGTATCAGTTCCAGATATACCTGCTGCTCCTTCTGGTTGGCAAACTGCCGATATGGGATCACAAGATGTTTCTCCTTGGTGGTCAAGCTGGGATTAAAGAAATAATTAAGGAATTACCACTATGCCACTAATGATGACAGACGTTGCAAAAGGCCAAGAAGCAGCCTTGCAACTAGAACTACAACCACTCCAAGCTCAAGCTGAAAAGGAACGCATCCCGCTTGAGACACAGCGTATGCAACAGAATCTTGAGTCTAGCAAGATCAATCAGCAACAAGCTCAGATTCAAATGCAAGCCTTTGTAGAAGCACAGAAGGACGATGCTGCTGCTAAAGAACTTATTGGCAATCTAGCTAAAGACCCCAAATTTAAAGAGCTTCCTATTCCTGACCAGATGTTTAAAATTGCACAACATTTAGATGCAAGTGGTAAATTTAAACAAGGAGCAGAGTTTTACTCTCATGGTCAAACAGTTAAGCTCCAAGAAGCTCAGTCTCAAAAAGCTAGTTCTGAAATGCAACAACACAAGCTAGATAAAGCACACAACTATATGCTTATGCTTGATGACACTGGAAGTAACGTTGAACAAGTTATGATGGCTGCTCAAGCTGAAGGTGCTCTTTCGCCTCAAGAAGTAAAGCTTCTTGCTGACAAAGGAAGAGAAGCTGCTAGTACTGGTAAGTTTAAACAATTTAAAGACTTTGCTATTAAGAACATTGATTCAATCAAGGGCAAAGCTGAAGCAGCTAAAGAAGCAAAAGACCGCCAAGATCTTCGTTTACGGGAAGATCGTCTAGCTCTTGAGGCTAGAAAATTAGAAGCAACTAACAATAGATTTATTGCTGCTTTGTCTAGTAAAGAAGACAGGGTTGTAGAACAAATAGCCCTTAAACAATATACTGATGCTTCAATAAAAGTACCTAGACTCATGGATGAACTTCGTAAAGCTAAAAAAGATTTAGCTGCTTTACCTGCTACTCCCAAAGCTAAAGAAATATTAGGCATGGAGTTTGGTGGGGAAGATCCAAACAAAGACCAACGAACAATACTTCAAGAAAGTGCTGATAGTATTCAAGCTGAAATTGATGAGGCTAAAAAGACTAGGGATACTTATGCTCAGTTTCTTCCTACCTCAGTTAAGTCTAAAGTAGACAAAGGAGCTACACTTACTCCGGCTGCTACTGAACCACCCAAATCTGCTGGAACTAAAGAAGCTCCCCTTAGTTTTCCTGCTACTGAAAAAGAATTAGTTTCTGGAAAGTATTACAGCACTAGCAAGGGTGTAGCTAAGTGGGATGGCTCTAAGTTTATTAAGGAATAACGATGGCTGAATCTTTTAGTTTTGAAGAAGCCAGTAAGCCAACTGCTACTGGCACTGAATCGTTTTCTTTTGAGGAAGCATCTAAACCAAGTGTTCCTAGTAACAAACAAGAAGAAGCACCATTTCTTTCTAGGCAATTCTTTGAAGAAGGAATGGTTGGTCGTGTTGGCAAAGGTATTGGAGAACGTGCTGCTAGGTTTATGTTGCCTGAGTCAACTCGTGCTGCTATGGATGCTCAAGAAAAAGACGAGCTATCTAAAATGGGAGATGAAGCTAAAAAGGGATTGGGTAGGCTAGTTTCTGAACCAGGTAAGGTTGCTTCTGAAGTAGGAGCAAATGTACGTCAAATGGGTCGTCAGATGGTTGAACACCCAATAGACACTGCTGTGACTATGCTTAAAGGCATTGTCCAAGATCCTGAGTTTCTTCTTATTGGTGGGTTGGGTGCTGTTGCTAAGACGGGCGCTATTACTCAAAAACTAAATGCTGCTTCTCAAATAGCTGCTAAGACTCTTGCCAGTGGTGCTGAAGGTGCTGCCGTTATGGGTGGTGCTGAATTAGCTGCCCAGACTGCTGAACGCAAACCCTATGATCCTGCTGCTCTTGGAACTCAAGCAACTATGGGTGGAGTATTTGGAGCAGGGCTACATGCCGGTAAAGAAGCCCTAGGAATGGCTAGACAGACTTTACAGCGACCTAAAGCTTCAGGTGAGGCTCCCGCACCTTCTGAGGCTCCTGGAGCTGCTACAGAGCCTTCTACACCCCCTAAGACAGAAGCTTCTACACGGGTAGACGCCAACCTACGTGAAGCAGAACTAGCCACTAGTGCAGGTAAGAAGCTTAAAGAAGCTGCTTTCATGGACACTGAGACTGGGGAATATATACCCCAAGGTAAGAGCCATGATGAGATGCTTAAAACTGATCCTAAACTTATACAGGGTTTCCTTACTGAGGATAATTCTTTTGTTACTCGTAAAGAAGCTCAGATCATTGCTGAGAATCAACACGCTGACCTGTTAACCAAGAAGGTTGATCCTAAAGAAGGCTTGCACTCTACCGACTTTGGCCCTGAGCGTATGGACGCTCTCAAACCCAAAGAAGAAATTAAATCTATTGAACCAAATACTAGGGAAGAATATTTAACTAGTATTGAAAATATAGATAAAAGGATGCTTGAACTATTAGGTAAAACTGAAACTAAAGTAGAAGATTTAATTGCTCTTAACAATGAACGTCAGTCGCTAATAGATAAAACTCCTGATCCTGAACCAATATCTAAAGCCACATCAGACCGTATTAATGAAGCTCTCAATGAGTGGGAACTGGTAGGTCAAAAGAATCGCTCTTCAGAGATGTCTAAAATTACTTCTACTGAAGACTTAGTTAACTACGTTCAATCAACTTTGGGTAAAGAACACTTTGTAAGCATTCTCTTAGACAAAATGAAAGAGAGAATGAAGGGGTGGAAGGTTGAACACATATCTGAAAAAGATTGGGTTAACCAAGGATTTAAATCTAGTTGGAGTGCTGGTTCTGATCCTGAAAAAAGTCGATTAGCTTTTAAAGGATCTGTTGGTTACAAAATAGAAACTGCTGCACATGAAGTAGTACACGAAGGAACTCAATTAGAGTTAGAGGTTAATCCTGCCTTTAAGTCTGAAATACGCAGCATAATGGATGCTGTTAAAAGCGATTTTAAATCTGCTACAGACAAACTTCTTCTTAATCAGGGAGAAGATGGGCAGATGCGCCCAACTACGCTTGTAGACAAACAAAAAATAAAAGACCTTAGGTATGCTTTTGATAGTGAAGCAGAGTTTATTTCTATGGGTACAACTAGCCCAACAGTAATACGACTTCTTAAAGACATTAAATACAAAGGAAAAGAAACAGGCTTTACAAAGTTTGTAAGTGCTATTTCTGAAGCTCTTGGATTTTCTGCTAAAGAAAAATCTGCTTTTCAGCATTTGCTCGAAGCAACTGAACGAGGAATGAAATCTTCTCCTGATGCAATTCCTACAGCAACTACTACCCACACAGTTAAGGGGTTGCGTACAGGTGCTCCTGAATCAATTACTCCTGAAGTAGATCCCACTCGTTATGACCCACGTAAAGTAACTGACGAAGCAGATTTAAAAGCAAAAGGTAAAGAACTTTACGCCTCTAAAGGTGCTGATGCTGCTCGTGAATTCTTTACTGGCTATGAAAAATACAAAGAGACTTGGGCTAATCCAGTCAAAGAGGTTGAAGACTTTGTAGAGATTAACATCAACAACAAGATGGCTAACGAGAGGATTGTTACTAATAACAGTAACGACCTTAAGACTCTGGTGCCCGATGCTGCCCTTAGAGAACAAGTTGCTATAGCGATTGACGCCAAGAAAGCAGACACCCTTACAGGTGCTGCTAAAGAAGCTGCTGACAAATACAATGGGCTAATGAAAGATGTTGGTGAACGTGCTTTAAAAGAAGGTGTTGTTAAAGGTCTTCTTGAGAACTACGTAACTCACATAGTCAACTGGGCAGATATGCCTAAGGGTGCTCTTGAAACCTTTTTGGGTGAAACTTTTGGTACAGGTAGCTCACGTGGTGAGCCTGGTAAAGGCATGTCTCCTGAGAGTCGTTTTGGTAAAGAACGTAAGGTTGAAACTTTTGCTCAATTAGATCGTGTCTTAGCTGACATTAATGACCGCATAGCATTGGCGGGTAAAGACTTTAAACTAGAAGTTAAAACAAAAGACATTGCTGAGATCTACAAAGAATATGCCCTCTCAATGGAGAAGGCTATTGAAAACAAGAAGCTTGTAGACAGTGTTATTAGTATCAGAAACCCTGCCGGTGAGTCTATAGTTCGTAGGGTGACTGCTGAAGAGCCTTTGCCTTTTGGTTGGGAGATGATTAAAGACAGACAGTTTGCTGGCTATGCTGTGCATCCTGATCTTGCTCCTGCTCTTAAATTTGCTTTTGAAGCTAAAGGCAATGCTGCTGTAAATGCTCTTTATACTGTTTCTCAAGCTACTAAACGCCTTAACGTTATTGGTTCGTTCTTTCACGCTAAAAGTCTTCTGGAAGTACTGTCTAGTACTGGCATACCGATAGTCACTCCTATTAAAGAAGTAGCTTTGGGTCTTGTAGATAAGGCTCTAGGAACCCAATACTCAGGCATTAGGAAGGCCGTAGAGCAATTTAAAGCGGGTGGGCTAGGGGATAGTGTAGACAAGTGGCAAAGAGATGGCTTGGTTCTTGAGATGCCTAGTGACGTTACTAAGGGATTGTTGGGCAGCACAGGCAAGTTTGCTGACAGTTTGATCGGTAAGTTTGGCCCCAAGACTCGTATTCTTGAGTCTACTCTTTCTGCTACTGAGAAATACACCCTAGGTGTCTTTGACAAGATTACTTGGGACTATCTTCACACTGGAGGCAAACTGTACGTAGCAGACAAGTATCTTGAGAAGGCTCGTATAGACCACGCTAAAGCTGAAGCAAAAAGAATTGAAAAGGTTAAAAAAGTTATTAAAAATATTAAAGAAATTTCAGATGAATCTTTAAGAATTAAAGCTACATTTGATACTCGGCATGGTCGCACTCCAGAAGAAAGGCAGATAGCTTTTGAAGAATATTATAAAGAACTAAAGGATAGACAAAAAAGTTCTTTAAAAGAACAACAGGGTTTTTTAAAAGAACAACCTTTTGATGAAGCTGCTTCTCGTAAGGAGATCACTAGCTTTGTTAACAAATCCTTTGGTGGTTTGAACTGGTTTCAAGAAGCTCGTTCTGCTCAGACAGAGTTTGGCAAACGTATGGCTATGGCTGCTTATTCCCCACAAGGGCGTAAAGCTCTACAGATTATGCTGTTTGCTCCTGACTGGACTATTTCTACAATCAAAGCCTTTACTTCAGCTCTTCCAAAAGGACTTAATCCTACTAAGTGGCACCCCGTAGAGGGTATCAAGGGCATGGCTACTCCCAGTACTAAGGCTGACTACGCTAGGTTGTACCAGTTTAAAACTGCTTTGACCTATCTGACCTTGCTTAACGGCATCAATATGCTGACTGCCAACCGTCCTATCTGGGAGAACAAAGACCCAACTCGTATTGAGTGGCCTGATGGAACCAGTATGCAAGCTATGAAACACGCTATGGAACCCTACCACTGGATTTCTGATCCCGATAAAACCCTTACAAACAAGCTTGGATTTATTCCTAAGGCTGCTATTATTGCTGCTACGGGGCTTGAATACGCTAGTCCTACTGCTCCTAAGCTGGTTGATCCTTCTATTGCTAACCGTGCTAAAGCTATTGCTAGTATGGCTTTACCGTTCCAAGCTTCTGCTGGTTTGTCTGCTCCTGAAGGTGAGGGCGGTAAGAGAGCGTTATTAGGAACATTAGGTTTCCCTGTTTATGGTAAAACTAAAGCTGAACGTAAAGCTTCTAATTCTGAACGAGCTAAACAGCTTCGAGAAGCCCGTAAACGTTACAAAGAAAAAGCCAGAGAAAAGGGTTGGGAATGAAGCTCCTTATAATTGATACGGGCGGTATGTGCCTTGACTTGGCTATACGCAGCAAAGCTCACGGACATCAAGTACGTTGTTACGTACGAAACAACAAGGATGGTTCTAGGTCTGAAGTAGGTGACGGTATGATTGACCGTGTGCCGCACTGGGAAGCTCACATGAACTGGGCTGACCTAATCTTTTGTACAGACAACAATATGTACGTACACGCTCTTGAGCGTTACAGAGACCAGGGATACCCTATCTTTGGGCCTTCTATAGACACTACACGCTGGGAACAAGACCGTGAGGTGGGGGCTGATGCCCATTGCCGCTGTGACGTGCCTACAATCCCTATGGAGAAGTTTAAAAGCTACGATGACGCCATAGCCCATGTTATTAATAACCCCGTTAGATACGTTTCTAAGCCTCTTGGAGATGGTGAAAAAGCACTTAGCTACGTCTCTAAAGACGCTGCTGATATGGTCTACATGCTGCAATATTGGAAGAAAAAGAACTCCTATAAAGGTGAGTTTGTTCTTCAGCAGTTTGTTAAGGGTCTTGAGTTTGGGGTTGGTGGTTGGTTTGGTCGTAACGGTTTCTCTAAGTGGTGGTGTGAGTCCTGGGAACACAAGAAACTAATGAACGACGATCTTGGGGTTAACACAGGTGAACAAGGCACCATTGTTCGCTATACCGAGAAGTCTAAATTGGCTGAGGATGTTCTTAAACCCGCTGAAGACATGCTGATGGGGCTAGGTTACACTGGCTACGTTGATGTAAATTGCATGATAGACAAGTCTGGTACAGCTTGGCCCCTTGAGTGGACAATGAGACCTGGTTGGCCTTTGTTTAACATTCAACAATCCCTACACAAAGGTGATCCTATTGAATGGATGCTTGACCTTATCGACGGTAAAGATACTCTTAAGTGCAGTACTGACGTTGCTTGTGGTGTTGTTATTAGTATTCCCGATTATCCTTATAGTCGTCTTACTAAGAAAGAGTGCTCTGGTTATCCTCTCTTTGGTCTTACCGAAGAAGATGTCTTAAAGGATATTCACTTGTCTGAAGTTCAGATGGGTAAAGCTCCTTGTATGGTTGATGGTAAACTCAAGATGAACGTACCGATGTACGTGACTGCTGGGGACTACGTTTGCATTGTTACGGGGTCTGGTAGTACAGTTACAGAGGCTCGTGACCACTGCTACGGTGTTATTAAGAACAAAATACAGATCCCAAACAGCGTTGCTTACCGTACTGACATAGGCAAAAAGCTTGAACACGATGTTCCAGAACTTAAAAAGCACGGCTTTGCTACTGGCGTAAGGTATTAATAGTGGCTCAACTACTCCCTCCGATACCTAAAGAACCTATCGAACCAGAGAGTCATGTCTGGAGAGAGTGGTTTAACAAGGTTAGGAATGTCATTGTTGGTGCAGCTCAAGGAGTTATTTCTTGGGCTTCCCTTAATTTTGACGGTAGCAACATTACGGATATTGTTACTAGGAACCACAACGATTTACAGACTATCCAGGGAGGTACTAGCGGTCAGTATTATCACCTTACGGCTACCCAGCTTACAAACCTAGGTACCGTTACAACGGTCTCTGTAGCCACTTCTAACGGCTTTGCTGGTACTGTGGCTACTGCCACTACTACACCTGTCATAACCCTTAAAACAAGCGTTACAGGGCTTCTGAAGGGTAACGGTACAGCTATCAGTGCTGCTACTTCTGGTACTGATTACGCTCCAGCTACTAGTGGAACATCTATTCTGTACGGTAATGGCTCTGGAGGGTTCTCTAACGTCACAATCGGTACAGGGGTTTCTTTTGCTGCTGGTACCCTGTCTGCTACAGGATCTGGGGGTACTGTAACCAGTGTTACTGGTACTGCTCCAGTAGCATCGTCAGGCGGTGCAACCCCTGCTATTAGTCTTAATGCTGGTTATGGCGACACACTAAATCCGTATGCGTCTAAAACTGCTAATTATGTTTTGGCAGCACCTAACGGCAGTGCAGGTGTTCCTACTTTTAGGGCTTTAGTTGCTGCTGACATACCAACATTAAGTTACGTTCCATACACAGGGGCAGCAAGTGCAGTTGATCTCAACGCCCAAAGTTTAACTAACATTAGCCATCTTGGGGTAAACACAACAACTGTTCCTACAATTTTGGCAAGGTTCTTTGGGGACAACAACTCGTCCTCAAGAATTGCTGTTAGAGGTTACTCAAGTGATGCAAATAGCTCGTCTATGCGAGTCACTAAATTCAGAGGAGCTTATGCAACGCCCCAAGCGCCTCAAAGTGGAGACAGTTTAGGTAAGTTTGAACTTGCAGGATATGGCACAACTTCTTCAGACGGTTATCCACAAGTTTCTTTTGAAGGTGTTGCAACAGAAAACTGGAGTGCTATAGCTAGAGGAGCAAAAACTTTAATTAAAGTTACTCCCAACACAACAACTGCTCAAGTTACAGCAGTCACAATAGATCAGGACAAGAGTGTTACTTTTGCAACCACTGCAACAGCAACTACTTTTATAGGAGCATTAACTGGTACCGCATCTGGCAACGTAACCTCGGTTACAGGTACAGCACCAGTAGTGTCGTCTGGAGGAACTACTCCAGCAATTTCAATGGCTGCTGCTACGACTAGTGTTAATGGCTATCTAACTAGTACTGATTGGAATACGTTTAACAGTAAAGGCAGCGGGTCAGTTACCAGCGTAGGACAATCCTTTACTGGCGGTTTGATCTCGGTTGCTGGCTCACCGATCACTACATCTGGCACACTAGCCTTAACGGTTGCTGGCACCTCTGGTGGTATCCCTTACTTTTCTAGTGCCTCTACTTGGGCAACATCTGCTGCGCTTGCTGCTAGTTCTATTGTAATAGGCGGTGGTGCAGGAGCAGCTCCTTCTACAACAACCACAGGTACAGGGGTAGTTACAGCTTTAGGAGTTAATACAGGCTCTGCTGGTGCGTTTGTGGTCAATGGCGGTGTTCTTGGTACACCGTCTAGCGGCACTGTTACAAACCTGACCGGCACTGCCAGCATCAACATTAACGGAACGGTGGGAGCCACAACTCGAAATACTGGGTTGTTTACAACACTCGGCGCAAACGGTGCGGTAACACTAGGAGGTGCGGCAGCAAGTGTTCACACTTTTGGAACATCGGCAACCACTGGCACCGTGACTATCGGCGGTACCGCAATGACGGGAACGCTGACTTTTGGTCAATCTACTACGACAAACGCCGTCAACATTAACACGGGCGTAACTGCAAGTGGAAACACAAAGTCAACTTACATAGGCACAAACGGTGCTGCGGGTAGCATCAATGCGGTAGAAATGGGTTCTACGTTAGGAACAAGCACAGTTTTGGCTAACGGCAGATTGATTGCATATAGAACTACTGCTGCGAGTCTTCCAGGCTTTAGATGTTACGGAACATCAACTGATCAAAACTATATTCAGATTGATAGCACTGGTGGTGGTCAAACCGCTTTAGGCGTTAACGGTAGTGTTGGCGCAGAACTAGGAACGGGAACAACGGCGTATGCAACTGTTTTAGGTTCTTACGTTAATGTGCCGGTCGAGATAGTTGTAAATAATGCTAAGGTTGCGTCATTCGCCTCCACCGGCCTAGCAGTTACGGGAACGCTGAGTGCAACCACAACGGGGAAAGTCGGTACTACATTAGGTGTTGGTGGTGTAACACCTTCTGCTTCCGGTGCTGGTATATCATTTCCCGCCACACAGTCCGCATCGTCAGACGCGAATACGCTGGATGATTATGAGGAGGGAACGTGGACGCCAACAGACGCTAGTGGTGCCAGCCTGTCTTTTACAACCGGTAATTGCAGATATACAAAAATAGGTCGCGTAGTTGTTATTCAGGGCAATATTACTTATCCTGTAACTGTTAGTGGTGCAGTTGCTCAATTTGCAAATTTTCCTTTTGCATCCGCTGATTCAATATATTTATCCGTCATCTATAGCGACGCTTCTGTTGCTAGTTTTACTTATTTATCTGGAAACACAACAAACGTATTTTTGTTGATACCTGGCGTAAACGTAACCAATGCAACAATGAGTGGAAAATTTTTAACATTTTCCGGAACGTATGCCGTTTAAAGGATTCAATAATGGCAATCACCAAAGAAACCGCAATTGACCAAATTACCGTTACTGAAAACGGTATTGTCCTCTATCGTGAAGCCACACGCATCATTGAAGATGGAATTGAATTGACCAAGACCTACCACCGCAGTAGCCTGACACCAGCGCAAGACCTGACGGATGTGCCGGATAAGGTTGTGGCGATCTGCAATACGGTATGGACACAGGAAGTGATTGCAGCGTATCAGAATTCAATTAAGGAACCGCAAATATGAGCGTAACTCTTTCGCCGTTGGCCAAAAAGCATTGGCGGCTATTGAATTATTGATTGTTAGAATTGCAACGCTGGAAAATAAATAAACCTGCTACTTCGTTTAATTAAACCGTAGTATGTCTAAGGATTAAAAATGTCGCTTACAAAAGTTTCTTATTCAATGATTACTGGTGCGCCAGTTAACGTGCTTGACTACGGCGCTGATCCAACTGGCGTTTCAAACAGCACCGCAGCTTTTGTTGCGGCGGCGGCATACATTAATGCGAAGTCTGGCGGCAAATTAATTGTGCCTGCCGGAACGTATTTGGTCGGCAGTCAGGTTTTTGCAGGCGCTACTGGTATAGGTTATTCGTATCAAGGCACCAACGTCTTGTATATCAACGGCTGTACAAAGCCGGTGGTTATTGAGTTTCAAGGCGCAGTGATGAAGTTGGTGGCCGGATTAAAGATTGGGTCGTTTAACCCTGTGACAGGTGCCTCGTATACGCCAAGTTCATTGCCTTTCACCAATGCAGATTATCAAGCTAATCCTGGGTGTTTAATCTCTCTTAGCAACAACGCAAACGTCACTATTTGTGGTTCGGTAGAACTTGACGGTAACAGCAGCAACTTGGTTGTCGGCGGTCAGTGGGGCGATACTGGGTATCAATGCGTTGCATATGGCATTTTGTCTTATGGCTGCGATATTTTGAACATATCCAATGTCTATTCGCATCATCAAGGATTGGATGGTGTGGCTATCGGATACACTGGATTGACCGAAACTTCGCCCTTAAAGCCAACTACGCTGACCAACGTAGTGTGTGAATACAATTCACGTCAAGGTCTTTCGGTTGTTGGCGCAAACGGGCTTACTGCAATTGGCTGTAAATTTAATAACACGGGTAAAGGCGCGTTTTCTTCGTCACCTAACTCTGGTGTTGATTTAGAAGCCGAAAGCTCAGTCATTCGACAAGTCAGTTTTGTTGACTGCGAAATGGTAAATAATGCTGGTGTTGGAATGGTTGCTGACTCAGGCGACACTTCTGGCGTAACTTTCATTCGTTGTAAATTTATCGGAACAACAAACTGGGCTATTTGGCCGCGTAAGCCAAAAATAGCGTTTTACGATTGTTTGATGGTTGGCAGCTCTGTAAACGTGTATTCAAGTGCTACCAATCCAGACGACGCAACCAAGTTTTTTAACTGCAAATTTACCGATCAAAACTCGTTAAGTCCAACGGGTGCAACTTATGACAGTGGTTTTGTTGTGCAGTTTGATACGGTTCCAAATGTATTGTTAGAAAATTGCACAATTATCGCAACCAAGCAACAGGCGTGTCTTATTTCTGGCGGTGCGTATGTAAAAAACACCAGTCTCATTATCAGCGCAGGAACTACTTATATTGCCAATCAAGGACAAGCTGCCAGCTTTCAATCTTCAACAATTGAAAATCTTTTGGTATACGATCAAATTGTTACCAACATACCGACTGATGCAGTATTTATTTATTTGGCAAACACTAAGTTTTTTGGCACAAACTATCTTAGCAGCGCGTCAGGCAAAATTAAATGGTGGTCATGGTCTGCTGGTGCTGGCGGTGCGAGTGGGTATCTCGGCCAAAACAGCCCAACAGACAGACCGTTTACTGCAATCTCTTTGGCAAAAGGATTGGGCGCAGACATAATTGGTTATTACGGAACGATCTTGATTGTTGCTGGCACTGCTGCACCGACTACCGGCACATGGGCGGTAGGTGATCGCTGCGTTAACTCGACGCCCGTTGTTGGGCAGCCCAAAGCATGGGCGTGTACTGTTGCGGGCACACCTGGGACATGGGTGTCCGAAGGTAATTTGTAACAAATAAAATACTGGAGATACTCTAAATGACTAGTACCGTTTTTGTGGACAAAGTTACTGTTATACAGGCTGATTGGCTTAATGATGTTAATAGTGTTGTATATAATTTAGTCTCTGGCAAGACCACACAGACTGCTACAGCAGGTCAGACGGTCTTTACTGTACCTGCCTATACTCTGGGTGGCACTATGAGCGTGTGGATTAACGGCATACTGCAACAATACAACGTTGCTTATACTGAGACTAATACAACTACTATTACCTTCTCAGAAGGTTTAACTGTAGGTCTAAAAGTAACTACGGATTAATTCTATATGCAAATAGACATTAAACGATTTGAATACAGTAACAAGTATGTTGTGTCTAAGATGTATTTGAATGGTCAATACCAGTGTTACGTTATTGAGAAGAACGGCATTGTTCCTAAGAACACTTACGACCTTAGGGTTGAATACGCAAAAGACTTTCAAAGAGATTTGCCAAAGATCCTAGATGTCCCTGAGATTAAAGAGACAGTCATACATGCAGGTAACACCAAGAATAATCCTCCTGGAGCTTTGTTGCTAGGAACAGTGTGGGCTGGTAACGATTACGTAGGTGACAACGCTAAAGCCTACGTACGGTTCTTTATGAAATTAGACTCAGCTCTTAAGGCTGGAGACACAGCTACCATCAAGTTTGGTGACGCTGTTGATGACTTTGACGATTAAAAAAAAACCAGCGTGTAAAAAAGGTAAACTAGGATGAAAACCCTTTACGCCCGTAAGGGAGGGATTACGGGACTATCACACGCTGGCACAAACATTATACCGTGTTTCTTACGAAGGCTCTGGCCTTCCTAACGCTTCCTGGATAAACCCAAGTATCCTTTCGGGCTGCTTGAAGTCACACCATTCGATACCTTCTTTGTCGCACCACTGAGAATAGGTTGTTTTTGAGGTTTTGTAGATCTTGTTTTGGTGTCGTTGGAAGACAACAAGTATCCTAGCCATTGGATGCTGCTGTCGGATGAAAACGAGTTTTTTTCTTCCGGCTGCATCAAGGCGACCTTTGGTCTCAATGTACCACCCTTCTTTAATTGTCCAGTCTGGGTAGTACCTTCTTTTTTCGGGCGGTGTAACAAAAGGCAGGACACTTGTCTCATAACCGAGGGTATACCCATTCACAATACAGAGGTTGTTAAAACTGGTTTCAAACTTGGATCGGTGCTTCTTGTTGGGGTATTTCTTTTTTGCTCTCTTCTTTTTTAGCATAGTCTTTTGGTGGCTCCCAAATCTGGTTAGCTTCTCTCCAAACCCACAGTAACTTGCAGTTTTTGTGGAGCCTCTCATCGTCGTTGTAAGCGGCTCTACAGGCATCATAGTACTCTTCTGGTAGGAGACCCTCAAGAAGCTTGCCAGCCTTCACTGGGCCTATCCCAGACAAGCCAAAGACGTTATCTGTACGGTCTCCGGTAAGCACTTGAAGGTAGAACCGCTTAAAACCCTCATCTTGGGTAATTTTGACCATCTCTTTCTTGACAAAGTTGTAGTGCCAACCTGGTACTTGAAGCAGATCTTTGTCTATGGAGCAGATAACTGTGCCTTCAAACTTCTGTTCCATGCCTAGACCATCGTCAGCTTCGTAGCCTTTGCAAACTTGAGCTTGCCAATTTGTTACTAAGAACTCTTTGGTGGCATCTAAGTGTTGTGGACGTATGGTGTCCTTTCGGTTGGCTTTGTACTCAGGATCTACCTTCATCCTGAAGTTGTCTTCCCTGCCTCCAGACAAAAAGACCTTGTGACCAGTAGCGTTAACTTCATCCAGGATGTCCCTCATCATCACCCTAGTACGTATAAACGCTATATCCCTATCCTCGTTCTCCGCTGACGCTGCACAGCGGTAAGCAACGATGTCGCCATCTATTAGAGCCAACATTGTTTTCTCCTAGTTGTTTGTCTTTGATCCCCCAAAAGGGTTGCCGTGGGGCAACCTTTCGGGGTTGTTGCCCCGCTTTACGCGGGGTTGTTGTTGTTGCTAGGCTGCTTCTTTGGGTACTTCTTCAGCTTCGCTTTCTTTCTTTGCTGCTGCTAGATCTAAGTCACCTGCTGTGTAAGCTTCAAACTGCCTTGCCATACGGATTACAAGCGTTGAGGTTGAGTCATCTAAATCAAATGGCTTACCACCCCTAGCTCCAATGTACAGTTCTGTGGCACGAGCTAAAGCGTTTTGACGAACAATAGAACGATCCCCATGAAGAGCAGGAATAGGAAACACCTTAGCTGAATAGCTGCTACCACCACCACTAGAAGCGGGTTTGATACTAGTAACACTAGCTACAGGAGCTGTTCCAGGCGCTCCTTTAGCTGTAACGGTAATGCCTTTAGCCTCTACGCCGTAGGTTCCTGTCTCACCATCAAAAGCAATGGTATCTCCAACGTTGCAAGGGGGCTTCTTAAAGCCGTGTTTAACCCAGTTACCATCCACTTTCAGTGAATAGGTCGGCTTAACTCCAAACCGCGTGGTGACATCTTTGGTGGTGATTGACTCTACAACTCCAGACATTGCACTCATACTGTTCTCTCTTTCATTTCAAACCAATTTTTACCCACTGAGCACCCTGCACTTAGCTTCAGGGCTAGTGGGAATCCGAAAGTCTTCTCAAAATACACGTGCGTGTTTGTCAATACATTGAACACCTCCTTTATTGTTTCCTCTAGTTGACCATCAAGTACATCGAATAGTATGGAGTCATGTACTGTGTTTACAAGCCTCACACCCATGTGGTCTTTAAATTTACGGTAAAGAATGCCAAGCATCATTGGAACAATGTCGCCTGTTGCTAGTCCTTGCACGGGGTAGTTCTTTAGTTCTGTGGGGCTAAACGTGTACTCTTTCTTGGTTGCCCAAACTGAGTCAGCGTATTTATTTTTGTATTGCTTGAACACGTAGATTCTACCAGTCTCACTCTTGAATCTCCAGGTTTTACTAAACTCATAGCCATCAATTACGCTGTCGTGTAGACCTTCTTCTTCAGCTCTTTCAGCCATGTCTGTGTGCCACAGTTTGACACTTGGATACCTAGCGTAGAACGTCTCTATAAACTTCTTAGAAATGTCTATGTCGCATCCAGCGTTGTCAGCTAATGTCTTAGCACCAGCACCATAGATCAAACCAAATGTAAGCCGTTTAAACCACTTACGTTCATCTTTGGTAGGTTCCACGTGGAACATATCCTTGTACAGCTCTGTGTGAATGTCCTTGCCTGTACTGATATCTGTGATGAGTTGTCTGTCTTTTGTTACGTGAGCTAGTACAGCAACCTCAAGCTGAGAAAAATCAAACTCAACTAAGCTGCCATCTTTTATTCCATACCTAGAACAAAAGATCTTTTTGATAGGATTGTTGCTGATGTTTTGTAAGTTAGGACTGCTAGAACTAAGTCTACCAGTTGATGTAGATACGTGAGTCAGTCTACCGTGAATAAAATACTGTCCTTCTTTTTTTTCGTCGTGGTCTATTACGTGTTTGCTTAAACCCTGTACATAAGTACTTAGTTGTTTTGTTAGGTCTCTATGTTGTAGTAGTTTGTCTGTTATTTCTTTTACTGTTGTTTCTTTAGTACTAGTATTTATATATGTAAGTACTTTCTCGTCTACTGAGACCTTGCCAGTCTTCTCACTTTTCCACTCATCAAGAGCAGCAACGTCAGAAAAAGGCGGTGTAGCAAACAAAGCAGTTACTTTCTTAGTTTTTGGTTTACCATTCTTGTACAACCCAACAACTTCTTTTGAGTCAACTTTTTTGATGCCACCAAAGAAAAACTTACTCCACTGAAGAGAACTGTTGATGTCTTCTATTGGGTAAAAATCACTACCAATGAATGTACCCAAATAGTCTTTAAGGATTGTTTCGTTGTCAGCAAATTTGATAGCTACTTCAGCAGCGTAGGTCTTGTAGTAATCCATATCTACAGCTAAACCGTTGTACATCATTTCAGTAGTAGCGTGTATGGCTTCCATCTGACTGATAATAAGATTTAACATGCCTTTCTCAGTAGCTTCTGCCATCTGCTTTTCAGCTATCTGGTGAGTATTAAAGACATCCCTGTTTAGATAGTCTTCCAGAAGCTCAAAAGGAACCTTGTCAGCACCAAGACCTTTGTTGAAATAATCAGTAACAGCAGAGTCTTTGACAGGTAGCCCATACTTTACAGCCATACTATCCAGGGAAGGAAACTTAAGCTGTTGCCCTGACAGCAAATACTCAGCAAGTTGTATATCCCAAAGACGATTTTTTTGTAGTTCAAGTTTACAGGCATAGTCTTTGTACAGGTACTGCAAGTCAAACGAAATGTTGCTACCAACTATAAAATCGTACTCATGAGACTTTAGCCAGTGAGTAAAATTACTAATAGAAGGTTCTGGGTACGCCCTATAGAATAAACCAGACCCCTCATTACACAATGTTCCTAGTAACACAACCTTATTCCCAGGATACATTGGATGAGCTTTGTCTAGCTCTCCAGGTGCATCCATTGTTGTTTCTACATCAAGTGTGAGCAATCTCACTTTCATTTTCTCCTAGTTGGTCTTCGTCTATGTGTTCTAGAGCTTCTTCTTGCTCTTTGATCCACTCTTCTTCAAGTTGCTGTTTGTGTCTTATTGTTGTTTTCTTTTTTGCTTTAGCAAGATCTTCGTCATACCACCGTTTATGGCTATTCATAACGTGCTCTTAACGGATCAATTTTAACCATGTACTGACCATGCCGTTCTCCTTCTACTTGGTACCTACCACCACCAGGGAGTTTATTCTTTGGAATATTGATTGTTCTTAGTAACGATTCTTCTGGGGTGCTTGGTGCTTGATATTTACCGATAGTAATGATTGCATCAGCTTCGCCTGGTTTGTCTGTCTTAGAACCACGCAAGGCGTCCATGCCAATAAACGGAGGATCTTTCATGGTATCTACATTACCGTTTAGTTGGCTAGCAGCAATCACAGGGCCGTATTCACGAGCACACTCTCGACCCCACTTGTAGATACGACCCAACCTAAGATCCTCACGTTCTTCTTTGTGGAACCCTGAGATCTTATCCAAGGTATCAAAGATAATCATGCCTGGATTAACGTCTTTAAACAGAGCTGTGAGAGTCTTTACGTCGTTGGTGTCACCCTTAGTGATGATTACTTTCTTGGCGTTACCGCCCATGTAAGTAACGTAGTCTGCCATCATTTTGTCTTTGTCTTCGACAAGTTCTTTAGTTGTCTTTCCAAGAGCTGCTTGAACAACCCTGAAGAACACAGCTTCGCTTTCTTCTTCGTTGTTTACCCAGACAATTGGACGGTCTTTAGGCAGTTGTGGAGCTATGTAGCTAGCTTCACTGGCTAGAAACGTTGTCTTACCAACCTCTACACGAGCAGCAACAATAACAAAGTTACCCGTACGAAGAAGACCAAGACTACGATTAAGAGCCATAAGACGCCACTCGTAACCAGTAGAAACAATACGATCAACAATAACGCCGATGTCAGGTATGACAAACATTTCGTCCTTGTCCACATACCGTTCAACATTGCGTAGTGCTTCTACTGTGAGAGAGTTAATAGCTTCTATGTTAGAAGATCCATCTCGAACCTTACCGCATTCATCAGCAATTCGAGCAACGTAATCCATCTCAATAAGAGTTTTAATAACTTCATCGTAGGCTAGCGTTGGTGTAAACGTTTCCATCTTTTTGATTATATTACGAACTATGGAGATCTTGTCAGCAGTTAATCGCATTGCGTACGTAGCAAACAAATAACTGCTAAACGGCTCCCAGTTGATACTAGTAACAGCAGGAAAAACCTTGTAAAACTCTCCCATTGTTTCAAGAATTGTTACAGTTTCAGACTGTATTACGTGGTTCTTTATGTACGGTCTGTACTTGTCGTAGTTGTGCTTTGATTCAGCACATAAGAACAGTATGTCAAAGTCCAAAATATTTCCTCAAGTTGTCTGGAGTTAAGTTCTTAGGTTCAGGAACAAGGCTACTTGTCATGTTCTTGATTTTTATTTTGCTTGGCAAACAAACCATCAGTCTTTGTAGTATTTTTAATGAAGCTTTTTGTCCTGGTTCATCTGGATCTAGCCAAATAATTACTTTTTTATAGTGAACTAGTAGGTTTATTGTTTCGTCGGGTATAGATGTTTTTAATAACGCTACTGAAGCATGGTGTGTATCTCTACACACACGATAAGCACTCGTGTAGTCTTCAGTTATTACTATAACCTCTGTATCTTTATTAAACCAAGATACTCCTGTGCTTAGTTTTTTGTAATATGTTGTTTTGTATTTTGATTTTGTTGGGTCAAAGCTTCTTAGTTGATACCCGTATTGTTCATTAGCATAATTACTTATTGGAAGATAAAGTTCTTTACAAAACTCTTTAAAGTTACGTCTATCTTGATCATCAGTAGTAGGAAACACATGGTGTTTAGCTAACCAATTGACAATATCAGCACTGTGTACATTTCCAGGTCTAAGATTAAACCCATCAGTACGTCCTACTCTTGGCATATCATCTGTTTCGCTAAACAACCATTTCCTAAGTACTGTACCATCAGTAGAAAGCTCTCTCCAAAACCCATGATCGGAGCAATGGTGACAGTAAGCTACCACTCCTCCAACTACATGTTTGATATAGAGTCTTTTCTTACGGTCTACACCAGCATCACAGCCTTCGTGATCTATGTTTATCTGCTCCCCTATAGCCAATACGCTATAAGGTTGCAGTAGTTTTCTGTCGATCATTAGGATGTTTTAGTACCGTAGATTTTACGGAAAAGTTCTTTAGAAACTTTTTGTTGTGTTTCGGTAAGCTTGTTTGTGTAAGAAAGATCAATAGCAGTAACTAAAGCATACCCATATACGTGTTTCTTACAGATTGCTTGAAGTGCTCTAGGAGACATCGTGAGCGTAAGCTGTCCAGAAGAATACCCTTGACGAATCAGATTGGCAAACTTAACCAAGTTCTTGATCCAGTCTGCGGGGATACCAGGAAACTTACCGTTAAGCATCTTACACTCAACTGCTTCAGCCATGTAGCCCATTCTTACTGTAGTTCCAAAACGATCTAACGTAGCTGTATTCTGTACGTTTGTACCGCTATGAGCACCTGTGTCATCGCCTTGGCCTTGTGTGTTACCAAGAGCAACAATACGAAACCTGTCTTCAGGCGTAATAAATTTATCAGCAGATGTTCCAGGCATCTCTTTGAGAAACAACTTGCCGTTCTCTTCCAGAAGCCACTGGAGACCCATGCTGATCTCAGAAGGGGTAACGTCCCACTCATCCCAAGCAAACACGGCTCCGTAACGTACAGCCTCTGTCAGGGTGCCATCTGTCCAGTAAGTAGAACCATCTTTGGCTTGTTGCTGACCAAAGATCATTGAGCTGTCCATGTCGCCTGTACAATTCAACCGAAAGAATGGACGACACGTATGAGCACAAAGCTGTTCAATGCAAGAACTTTTACCTGCTGCTGTTGGGCCATACACCAACACTTTCTCGTTGTTCTCCCAAGCCAGCAAGATGTCCTTGGTGACTGTTGCATCAAGAACATAATCAGGATCTACAACTGGAATGAAAGCTCGAATGCGTTCATCCCAATCTTCCGGTCTATAAACAGCAACTGGAAAGCTAGAATCAAAAGCAAGTAACGGAAACAACTTTTTTGCATCCATGTGTTTCTCACTAGTACGAAACTCAGGTGTTACTGTAGTAACTTTTTTAGTCGTTACTTCTACGTGTGGAAACAAATCAAGCGGATCAACATCAAATCCAGGGATAGTGGCTTTCTCTGCTGATACGCGCTTAGTCAAAGCATCTTTGATTGCGTCTTTAACCAAGTCTTCAACAGGCTTAACTACTGCGGGGCTAGTCATTTAGCAATTTCCTCTCTATAAGTTCAAGCAATTTGGTGGGTATTTCTTCTGGCTCATTTACTGTAGAACAGTGTTTGTAGTACTTAAATACTGACTCATCACATAAACCTAAACCATATATCTCAACTCGTTTGTTACTTTCTATCTCTTGTATTACTTGTTTTGTAAAAGCTGATAAGTCATAACTGCTAAAGCTTGCAGCAGGTTGACCGTCAGACATTACAATTAACAACCGTTTCTTTTCTTTGCGTTTAATTAACCTGTCATACGCCCAAAGAATTGAGTCACCATCTGGATTACCTGTCATGTGGTCTGAGCTGCAAGCTATGTTTTGAACCAAAGCTTCTTCAGACAATTTGAGTGCTGCAAAAGACTTGTAAATATAGTTAACTGGTGTGTTTATGCTGTGTGAATTATCAGTAAAACCAAGAATCTCAACCGGTACTTTAAGAACACCAAACACTTCATTAAGAAGTACAGCAGCTTCACAAGCAAAAAACACTTTATCGCCAGACATACTTCCTGACATATCAATTAATACAGTTACAGCAGCATCAAGAACGGTATTAGTAACTTTCTTCTTAAAGATACGTTCAGAGAATCCAGGTGTCTTAAGAGCTAACCTAGCCAACCTTGCGTAGTCCATCTTGCCTTGCTTAGTGCCATATTCGTACTGAGTCTTTGCTCGTATCTGTATCAAACGACGTACTTGTTGAGCAAAGTTATCAATGCGAGTTACTTTACTTTCTACTCTTTTGTAGAAATTCTTTATAAAAAAGTGAGAAGCTGCACTATCTCGGTTTAAAAGATAATCAAACCCATCTGAAGCTGTGTTTTTTATGTAATCTACTGTGATGTAGTCATCAATTGAAGCAGCAAGCCAGGTGTAGTCTCTATCACCAACTTCTATCTTGTAGAGCAACCCAGTCTTGTTCATACGATCTTTTTCTTTTGTGTCGTGTGTAGATACAAGCTTAGTGTCTATGTCTGCAAGCTCTACACGAACAACTTGCCACTGATCTTTAGTGATTTTCTTAGATTCATCATCTGATTCAGCATTTCCAGCAGCTCCAGACTCACCTAAACCTTCTATTTCTTCGCCTTTATCGGCTACTTTTTCTTCTTTTGGGGCTTTTTCGTCAGTTAATGGTGGTTTTTCTTCTGGTTTGGAATCTTTTTTTGTTGCTTCGGTTGGTTCTCCCTTCGGGGATTCTTTTTCTTCCTTACCGCCATCTTTAGCTGGTTTAGGAGGTTCTTTGACTCGTTTCTCTTCAGCGTCAGGATCACCCCCTAGAGCTTTAAAGATGTCTCTGGCTAGGTCATAGGTCATTGCTGATCCTAGCTTCTTTCCTGGCTCTTCCTGAGCGTCCAGGAGCCTATTTGAGAAGGGTTCCAGAGTCTTATCCATCTCCCCATCGGTTTTAAACCGACTTCCAGACAACTCACACTGAGGAAACAGCCTAGAACTGACCTTGGTATCCCACTTAATGAGGGATTTGATGATTTTGTTTAAAGGACTAGCTTCTTCTTTTGTTTTTTCTCGTATTTGGTCAAGCAAAAGAGGACAAGATTTATCCCAAAGCTCTCTAAACCCCTCATATTCGGTTGCTTCCAGGGCATTAACCCTAGAGTCTTCCAGAACGTTCCAGATAAACCCAAGAGGACTTGTTTGAGCACTGATTTTCTTTTCTCGAAGAATACCGAAGTCTGAATACAGATCGTGGGCTACTTCGTGATCTGTACTAGCCATAATGCTGTCAAGTTGCTCTTGAGTTGTGTGTCTGGTAATTCTGGGCAGGTAGATTGTTTCTCCGTCGTGCCTTGGTTGGCATTCGTCTTCAAATACAACACGGAGATTTGCTCTACCTGCTGAAGCTTTTACGTACCTAGCTACGTCTAAGCCTTTAATCAACATAATTTAAATTCTCCCTAAGATGAACACGACTTAAGTTCGTCACTCATAACTGCTAAATGAGCTTGCACAGTTTCACGTTCTGCTGGAGTTAGTTTTTTAATGTTATTAATAACAACTAAGCAACATGCCTGAACTTTTTTAAACAAATTAATATCTGCTGTAGTTTTAAGGTGTTTGAGTTTTATTTGAATGTGGCTTTTACCTAGTATTTCACCATTGATACCAGTTAAAGAAACGCTTTCTTTTAAAGCAGAAAGCACAATACTTTTAGCTGATCTCCAGGGACTTGGCATTGAGCTAATTTTGTATTCACTTTTGATGAGTTTCTCAACTTCTTTAAGTTCTTTAGCAAAAGCGTGGTGTTCAGAGTTAGCAAAGCTGGCTGTAACCATTTTTGTCCAGCAGTTATCGCTGCTAGCATCTGAAGCAAGACTGTTTGTTGCTGCGTCATACAACAAAGACTCGTGTAGTACACTCATGATTAATGCCCTTTAAAGTGGTGAGTAAGACCTAAGACACTCGCTAAAAACAGAGCATCGTGCTGTGTACCCATTCCGTGGGATATACGAACAAGACACTCTAAACAACGTTGTTCTAGTTCTTGTTGATCCTGGTGTTGTTGTTGCTTTTCGTAGTCGTCAGGCTCAGGTAAATTGCTTTCATTCACTTTGGTTCTCCATTTGTTATTAATAACAACAACGGGTTTTTGACAGACGCCCCGCGCCCTTAGTGGGGCGGCTGTCGGAAACCCACTATTACTAGCTCATCTGGTGAGCTAGCAAGCCGAAGGCCAGAGCCGTACCCTGGCCTAGGCTTGCAATGTTATTGTTTCTTTTTTTAAGGTCTTCATAATCTTTTTCTGAAATAACCAAAGCTTTTTCAAGCAACTTGACGTAAGTTTTTAATTCTTTAGTAATTATTATGTGTAGCTCTTGGTATTTTCTTGCCCAGTCATCACGGTCTTTGGATACCTCCTCTAGCTTCTCCTCCAATTCAGCGACCCGCTTCTCAAGCCAGATGATCTGCGACGATGCCGGTGTCCCACCTTCTGGGTAGTTTGATCCTCTACTCATCTTTCACTCCTTTATCATTGCGTTTGCTATCGTTTTCGCATCTTCGCACCGACGTTTAAACTCATCCTTTGTTTCATCTGGATAACGGATCATAAATAGCTTTGTCGGTTTCAACGCGGTTAACTTCTGCCCCTCTTCCACTATCTTTTTTATTTCAATCACGGCTTGTTCAAGTGACTCTTTGGTCAGGTTCATAAATCTGCTTCCGTTGGGAACACATCACGCAATTTAATTATTGATTCCTTCAGCCCAAAAAACAATTGAAACAGAGGATGATCTGGCGGCGTCATCAGCGGTATTAATTGAGTCTTAACCATCACCTGTTCAGCCTCGTCTATTGCTGCTCTCCAACCACGCTCAAAGTCATTCATCTTCCATCCCTATCCCATGTGCGCGTTCAACAGCCTTGACCACTTTCCTATTCCACTCCTGCGCTTCGTCATCCCCGCCAACAAACAACCTAATCTCATAATCCGTCAGCGGCTTCCTGACTTTATCCCGCGCTTCCTGCGCTAGTGCTTCCTGCCGGTTTATCTTAGTCATGTGTTCTCCTTGTATGCTTTTAGCAAGAGGCACCACCATATACCCCACAGGTTCTGGGCTTACGATGAACCCTTTCTGGATAAAGAGTGCATGAACCTCGGCATCTCCAACGATGTCGTTAGCCAATGTTATGGCTTCTTCCCGACTCGCCTTGATGAAAGTCACGGCTTCTTGTATTTTTTTATAAGGCAGTTTAGCCACAGTTCTTCTCCCGTAACTTTCGTTCTGTTGCGTATATAGCTTCGTCTGTTGTTTGTGCATTGTCTCTGATTTTTTTAATTTCTGTGCCCAACAAGCCCCGCCAATCATTCTTTTCTACTTTTGAATTTAATCTTTCAACTTCGTCTGACATATCCTGCCTGTTGATTTGCATTACCCTCATCGTCTCAATCATTTGAGAGATATACCGATTGAGAGTTCTAATTTCGTTCGTTAAAAATTCTTCCCTCGTGCCAAACTGACCAAATTTTTTGGTACTCACGTGTTCTTCTCCTTTAGTTTGGCTTCGATGGCGCGGGCAAAATCAGCGTGATAGGTATTGCTCCAGCGACACGAATTTGCAATGTCTGCAATTTCCTCATCCGTCAGCCCAACCCACTCCCTGCGCGGCGGGGCGGTGTAGAGAGGATAATTTCTAAATGACGTTCTGTATCTTGAAACGCCAACAGTAGTATCTGGGGTATGGCTACTAAATTTTAGCGATCCTAAATCTACAAACGCCACAGGTTTCTGTTCCGCAACTGTTAAGGATTCCTTTTCACCCTTTCTGATTGCGGCGTCCTTACGCAGCGCCACAATTATTTCAACGTAGTCACCCTTAAGCCCATCAAGGGCTTGCTCAACTGCGTAACAAAACTTCCTCTTGTCGTTCAGTTCCTCCTGTGCCTCGGCAAGTTTAGCGGCGGTTGTAAACTGGTCAACATTGCATAACCGCAATTGCTCTCTTGCTTCAACAAGTTTGCGCTCAAGTTTACGGGCAAAGTTAAACGCTTCATCAATCGTTTCGCTGCCATCCTGCTCTGCATCCGTTCTTGGTGTGTCGCTCATCACTCCCCCTTTCTGATTGCTGCCGCTGCGCCAGTTAAGATGTGATGCGCGTACACCGAATTAAAACTACCACGTTCCTCACACACCCTCGCGCACCGCTCACGCTCTTTCGCTACCGCATCGGCAAGTTCAGCGGCAGTCGTAAACTGGTCAATATTACATAAATGTAATTGCTCTTTTTCCTCGGCAAGTTCGCGCTCAAGCTGTTCAATCCGCAAAACCTGTTCTATGTACGTCGGTATAAGTTTGCTCATTTCTTCTCCTTTGCGTCCATCTCTCTCAAATCATTGGCGGCGTCTGACACGCCATGCCAATCTTCTTGGCGCACCTTCATTAGCAGATATTGAATTAATATTTCACGGTTGATCATTGCATCACCAAACTAATAGCCACAATTACACACATTAAAATAAGTATTCCACCGATACCAGCATCAAAGAATCCTTCCTTGTAGCCTGCATCGTGACAGTGGCTACAGTGTTCTTTGTCTGGGTAAACGCCTTCCCAGATGTCTTGTTTCTTGCTCATTTATGTATTCTCCGATCTTTAACTGAGATAAATGAAACACTTTTGCGGTCAATACAAGATTGACATTTCCAGATTCGTTTCTTACCGTTAGCAGAAAGAACCTGTTTGATTCCTGCTTCTCTGCGACAAGACTGACAACTAGGATTTAGAGCCATTTTTTTTAGTCTCCTTGAGATACATCATGTATTCAGCAACCATTTGTAGTTCGGATGCTTTCCAAGTTTTCCACGTAGGCTGTGTTTCTTCTTTAAAGAATGTGCGACGAGCTTGAATGTATTCTTCAAGCTTTGTCCACACTCGTTGTTCTTGTCGGTTCATTTTTTAACCTTTTTAACTTTCTCTTTTGCTTTCTTTTCTGCTAACACTTTAGCTTCATAGTCTTTCATACGACGTTTAAAACTATCAGCACTGTTGTGTGTGTCAGCACCACGATATTTGTGTGTCATATCAATCTTTTTATTCATGTGTGTGTTTCTCCTTGTAGTCTTTGTAACGTACTAGATTAAAAGTGAGCAACTACTACAACGCAATTGGATCTCAACTGCACCCTAGTTACCCAAGGTGCAATTAAAAGTAATTACTTACTTTCTTTGGTGGAGTAGTAATCCAGAAACCTGTGATACACGTTGTTAAACGCGAGCTGGACATCAACTGGAGTTTCAAAAGCCATGTGAGGCTCTTCCATCTCGTTGGTTAAAGCAACCATTTCATCGTTAGCAGCAATCTCATCGTCCTCAACGATGATTGTTTCCATCACATCATCAAACTCTTGAGATACTATGAAGTCATACTTGCTACGAGTCATTTTATTTCTCCTAGTTATTTAAAATAAAAGAGAGCAGCGAGCCGCCTCTCACCCCCGAAGGGGGCGGCGAGCTGCACTCGATTAATTGTTTTTGTTATTAGTAACGAGCAAGCCGAAGGCCACAGCTTTATCGTGGCCGAGGGTTGCCTGTATGAAAGTACTTGTTTCCTGTAGATGATTTAACCAAGACTTAAAACAAGAATAAGAAAACCATAAATACAAATAAAAGAAGTTATTACTAATAAAGAATCTTTAAGCATAATTACTTTTCCTTTCTTTGTTTACCACTTACTTCTTGAAGAACTGTTATTTGTTTATTTCTTCTTGATATAAATCTTTTCTTTCCTTTTTGTGTTATTTCTGTTTTATAAAAAGTGTTTCTAAGATTCCAAAGACTATCTCCTTCAGCTATTGTTTCAAACGTTTTACCGTCTCTAGTACTTATTTGAACTTCATATGTTTCTTTGTTGCAATATTTTAATTGTTCAGCTATTCCCATTAGACTCATAATAGACCTGCTATTAGTGCATCAAACAGTTTTGCATGATCAACAGTTACAGTTAAGTGTTTGGTTTTGTTCCATTCTTTCCAACTGATACAAGTAAAACATTCCTTATCAAAGTCTAAACAATTATCCATTACATAATGAATCATTTGTTTTTTTGTAAGCCGCATCTTTATTTTAATGTGGTGGTATTTCTTAGTTGTCATTTAACTAAACCTCCTTTGTTGTTTATTCCTTTAAGATCATCTCGATTAGTTATGAGTGTGTAATTACTTTTGTGTAGTGGTGCTATACACCAGGACTCTCTAACCTTCTTAGCATCTATATCTCCACAATAGATACAGCTCTTATATCCAAGAGCTTGTCTATCTGGATTAACTTCTAAACCACAGTGAATACAATCAATCATCTTGTTGTTCACATTCTGTATCAGTCATACAACCTAAATCAAATTGTGTTTTATATATGTGGTAAGTAATAAAAGCTGTATTAAATAAAGCAAGAATAAAAATAGCAACAGTAATGTTTTTCATTAGTATTAGCCTCTAAATTTAATTTGAGTTAAGTGGTGGGATATTTGGGATCAAGTTTGTTATCCCAGGGATTACTGTAGCGTCCCTTCCAAGCTCTACTGGGTTCTTGATCGTGGTTGGTGTTATTAGTAACACGTTCAACCATTTCGTTGTATTCAACGTGATCAAACGAGATGTCGTGAGACTGAATAAAGCCTCTAACTTCTTCACGAGTAAGAGCTGGTGCCAGGATACGAACTCCATTATTGAAAAGGAAGTCTGATAACCCCTGTGGGGCTATGTTGACTGCCATGAGCATCCCTTCGTTGGGATCTTTGTAGCTGAGGATGTTGTAGAGCATTGTTGGTCTCCAATAAACAAAAAGAAAGGGAGCCGAAGCTCCCATCCTAGGACTGTCTTACTCAACCCGCTTAGCACGCTCCGCAGCTTGAGCTTTGCCTTTCTCTTTGATCTCCACCAGACCGTTAATAACGCCTTTGAGATCCATGCCGAGGGGGTTGTCGTAACGATACATCACGTAGTCAACATCCTTCAGTAACCCAAGAGCCAAGTGGAGCTTCAACCCTGAACCAGCTTCCCGAACCATTGCGTTGAATGCTTTGAAGTCGAAGGTGTTTTGATTTTGAGCCATTTTGTTTCTCCTAGTTTGTGTGTCGAGGGAAGCCCCCTCGAAGAAAGCCCCCCAACACCCGTCACCGAAGCCACGGGAAAGATGCCCTTGGAACGGCGGCAAGCATGACAGCCAGGAATTCGAGACCGAGCATTACCGGAGACTGGACACGTAGCGCAGCGAAGTGCCTGTCGAGGATAAGGCGGAGGGCGAGCTGGCTGGCAAAGGGAGCATAGCGACCTGGTGCTTGATCGCAAGGAGGAGCGCAGCGACGACTGGTGTGACCCCCGCAGGAGGCGTTACGGAGTAACGCGGTATCAAGTTATCTGGGGGGCTGCGGGGGCTTCCATCAACACAGAAACTTGAATAGGAGAAACAAAGTGGATCGAAATTAAAACGGTTACCGAAGACTACGAAGCAAATGATGACCAATGGTTGCTGGATCGGGAATTGAAAAGCGCAACGACTGTTGGGTTACACCAAGAAGGTGTTGGTGGAGTGGTGTGTTGTTACGACTCCGTAGGACTTGGATCACTCACAGGCGTTTTAAGGGGCTGGAGGAATCAATAGGCAACAGGTCTACCAGGAGCAGTGCTTGCGGTTGACTGAGGCTGTCCTGGTGGGTTCTGGAGGCATGTCTGTATGGGGTAGTGGAGTGGTAGTTAGTGGGAGTGATGGATGAGGTAAGTCATTGAATTAACAGTGTGTTGCAATAACATCAATAAGAACAAAGACTTAAGTTAGTTATCCACAGAGTTATCCACAGGTTAGTCCTTGTTGTGGTCTGTGTAGTATCAACAACCCTGTGTTATCCAGGTCAAGAGTCGGGGGTGGGGAGGGAAAAGAATGCTTAGTTAATTATTATATATAGCAACTTATAACAATTCTTATAGTTTATAAACTAGGGGAGGTATAGTAGTACTTCTTAATACTACATATAGTACTTAGTACTACTATTACTATAAAAACACTACTATATATACTATATATAACTACTATATATATTACTGTCTCCTAGAGTCCTCAGTCCGTTAGGACTCAAAGTGAAGAAGATCCGAACCTTACACCAACCTTACAGTTGGCTTACACGAAACTTACAACCTTAAGAAAAGACTCTTACCTTTTTTATAATTTTTTTTTACGAAGACCCTCGTCTTCTTAGAAAATTTGCTTGTTCCCCCAAAACTGTGGTTTACTCCGAACCTTACCTAGCTGGGGGTTTGTAGTAATGCGTAGAGGAACATCAAAGTGGAATCCACATAAGAAGGCTCGGTGGACGGAGCAACAGAAGCTACAAGCCGTAGCAACCTACGTCATGCTAGGCAATCTCACTGAGACAGCTTTAGCCACAGAGATCCCCCGATACACTCTTAGAGAATGGAAGGTAAAGGACTGGTGGAAGGATTTAGTCAATCAGATCCGTGAAGAGGATGTTCAGCAACTGGACAGTAACCTCCAAAGGGTTATCCAGAAGGCTCTAAAGGCTACAGAAGACCGTCTGGATGCTGGTGAATACCAGTACGACCCAAAGACCGGCAAGGTCATCAGAATCCCCATCAAGGCCAATATAGCTCTGAAGATCACCACAGAGCTACTTACCAAACAAGAACACATGAGAGACAAGCCAGAGCGTATGGAGGTTGAAAAGACCATTGACGCTAGGCTAGCTAAGTTGGCTGATGAGTTCGTTAAGTTCTCCTCTGCGAGGACAATTAGCGGCAAGGCTTCAACCGTAGTTGAAGATGTATTACCCATAGCTGTTACTAGTAACACCAACTTAAAAGAGGAAGTTAAACATGGCTAAGATGAAAATGACCAAAGCGAAGATGATGCCGAAAGAATTGGCTTCTGCTGTTTCTCCGATGTCTAGCAAGAAATCGAAGAAACCGATGGCTGCTAAAGCAAAGTCTAAGACAGCTAAGAAGGGCTACTAAGCCTTCTCTATGGCTGAAAGCCGTTTATCCGCAGAGGTTCTCGAAGGGTTTATCTGTAGCGTCCTGAGAAGGAACTTTGATGACCCTGCGGATAACGCTGACTTTCACAAAGAGATCTGGCAATACGTTTGTTCTCCAGACTCCAAGGTAGCCATTGCAGCACCGCGTAACCACGCCAAGAGCACCGTAGTAACTCACGCTTATACCCTAGCATCTGTCTTATTCAGAGAACAGACTTACGTAATTATTGTCTCTGATACTGTTGGTCAATCCGTACAGTTCCTCGGAGACATCAAAAAGGAACTTGTAGAGAATGAAGATCTTAGAAATTTATTTGGTGTTAGAGAGTTTGTTAAAGACACTGAAGACGACCTTATTTGCAGTATGGATGACGGCCACTTGTTTCGTATTCAAGCTAAGGGATCTGAACAAAAACTGAGGGGTTTAAAGTGGAAGAACCGTAGGCCAGGTCTTATCGTTGGGGACGATATGGAGAACGATGAGATCGTAATGAACCGAGACAGACGGTTAAAGTTCAAACGATGGTTCTATGGAGCCTTGCTTCCAGCTCTGTCTGACAAAGGCAAGATTAGGTTAGTAGGTACTATCCTTCACCTTGACAGCCTTCTTGAGAACCTAATGCCTAGCAGCCTTCTCAAGACTATTGCAGGAGGCCACAAGAGCCTTATTCGGGAAGACCTACGAGAATACACAGACGTAAGACTGTCTTGGAAATCTATCAAGTACCGAGCACATACGGAAGACTACAGTAAGCTTCTCTGGCCCCAAAAGAAGTCTGCCAAAGAGTTTAAGGCTATGAAGGAAGACTACGCTAGACAAGGACTGTCTGATGTCTACAGTCAGGAAATGTTTAACGTTCCTGTTGATGAGACAGATACCTTTTTTAAGAAACACGATTTCATAGCTATGACTGGGGACAACAAAAAGAAAAAACTTTTGTATTACATTACCTGCGATCTAGCGGTATCTCAGTCCCAAAAGGCTGACTATTCGGCTTTCTGTGTAGCTGGCATGGATGACGAGAACAAGCTTCACTTAGTCCATGTTTTAAAGGAGAGACTTGACTCTTTACAAATAGTGGATACTATGCTTGCCTTACAGAGGATCTATAAGCCGGTACTCTTTGGAATCGAAAAGGGTGTTATTCAGAAGTCGATAGGCCCGTATCTTAATGAGGCGATGCAAGAGCGCAACGAGTACATCAGCACAGCTTTACTGGCTCCGTCTGCTGATAAACTTACCCGCGCTAGAAGCATACAAGCCAGAATGAGAGCTGGGGCTGTAAGATTTGACAAAGACTCTGATTGGTACCAGTCTTTCGAGGATGAGTTGATTAGGTTTCCGCGTGATAGGCACGATGACCAGGTAGATGCGTGGGCATACATGGGATTGATGCTTGATAAAATGTGGGAAACCCCCTCCGAGAAAGAGGACGAGGACGAAGAGTACCGCCTTATGGTTCGTAAGTTTCAGTCTGACGATATGGTGGGCAGAAGCCCCGTTACCGGATACTAGCCGAAAGAGAGAGATATGGAATACACCTACAATTTAAAAACAGATGATCTGATCTACGAACCAAACATTGCAGATCTTCTGACTGATGACCAACTACAAAGTATTGGCAATCAAATAGTTTCAGATTTTGACGCAGACCTTCAAAGTCGTTCCGTCTGGGAAAAAAAGATGGAAGCCAGTATGAAGCTGGCCTTGCAAGTAACAGAAACAAAAAACTTCCCTTGGCCTAACGCCAGCAACATTAAATTCCCCCTAGTCACTATTGCAGCTCTTCAGTATCACGCTAGAGCCTATCCGACCCTTATCAATGGAGATACTCCCGTTAAGTGTCGTGTAATTGGGGAAGACTCTGACGGAGAGAAGACCAAACGGGCAGAGCGCATTGAAACCCACATGAGTTATCAGATCATGGAAGAGGATGAGGCGTGGGAATCTGAGATGGACAAAGCTCTCATAACACAGCCGATTATTGGCTGTGCTTTTAAGAAGAGCATGTTTGATCCCATACGCGGTAAGAACATTAGCGAAAACATCCTTGCTAAAGATCTGGTAGTCAACTATTGGACTAAGACTCTAGAGACAGCTCCGAGGATTACCCACATACTGTTTTACAGTAAGAACGACATCTATGAACGGGTGGTACGGGGTCTTTGGAAAGACGTAGGCGTTGAGCGTCCTACAGAGTCTGGTAGTCTTGGAGAGAACCGAACTCTCAATGCAGCCAGTATTAAAGCTCAAGGACTAACACCTCCCCAACCAACTGACCACAGTACCCCATACGAGATTCTTGAACAGCACCGTTACTTTGACTTTGACGGTGATGGTTACGAAGAACCTTATATCATCTATGTACGTAGGGATACCCGTAAGGTAGCTCGTATTGTGGCTCGTTACTTTGAGAGCAGTATTCAACGTAACGACAAGGGTGTAATCCTTCGTATCATGCCTGAGCACTGTTTTACTAAGTATCCCTTTATTCCCAGTCCAGATGGGGGCTTCTATGACCTTGGCTTTGGTGTCCTTCTTGGGCCTCTTAACGAGTCTATTAACACCCTTATCAACCAGCTTGTCGATGCTGGAACCATGTCTGTCACAGCCGGTGGTTTCCTTAGTCGAGGAATCAAGGTACGAGGCGGCAATTATTCCTTTACGCCTTTGGAGTGGAAACACGTAGATACCACAGGCGATGACCTTAAGAAGGGGATTATGCCTCTTCCGGTTCGTGAACCTAGCCAAGTATTGTTTACCCTTCTCAGTCTCCTGATTAACTACGGAGAGCGTACTGGTGGGGCTGTAGACATCCTTGTAGGCCAGAGTCCAGGCCAGAATACTCCTGCTGAGACTAGTCGTACGGTTGCTGAAGAAGGAAAAAAGGTCTTCAACGGAATCTTTAAACGTACTTACCGATCTCTTAAGAACGAGTTCCGTAAGCTTTACCGACTTAACCAGTTGCACATTACCGAGAACATGACCTTCATTTCTGAAGCTACGGATAGGGGCGTAATTCTGGTTAAGGACTATGAGGGGGATTCTAGTGACGTACGTCCGTCAGCAGACCCGAGTATTACCTCCGATGCTTTGCGTCTTCAGCAAGCTCTTGCAATGCAAGCGTCAGTAAAAGAAGCACCTGGCCTTTACAACCGTTACGAGGTTGAAAAACGCTTTCTCAAAGCTCTTCGTATACAGGATGTTGATCTGTTGTTGCCTGATCCTAAAGGCCCGAACAAGATTGAACCGCCCGTCAATCCTAAGATACAGATTGAACAAATTAAAGCCAAGACTAAAGAGGCTGAGTTGGATTTGCACATGAAGCTTGGTCTCCTCAAGCTCATGAAAGAAGCAGAAATAGCTCAAGCAAAGATCCACAAGATGGAAGCAGAAGCCAAGTTAATTGAAGCAGAAGTAGGTACGGTTCAAAGTAAACAGAAGGTAAACGAGATCAACACTGCCATAGCGATGCAACGTGAACGGCGTGAAGGAATCCTTGGCAGCATCGAGACTATGACTAAAGCATTTGGAATGATGAAGGGCGACGATAGTTTCGGTGGGCAAGGTGGTGATACTCCGCAGATGCCCCAACAAGGAATGATGCCGCAACAGTCTGTGGGTCAACCTGTATGAGTATTGGTTTTATTCAAGACAAAGATAGGACTAAGTATATGAGTATTGCTGTCACTACGCAGGACTACGAAGAATGGATGACTAGTCCTTGCACTTTAAAGTTTATGAAGAAGCTGAAGGAAGAACGTGAGCAAATGAAGGAAGGGTTAGTAAATGACATTTACGAACACCCTGAAGTAGTAAAAGGAATGTGCAAATCAATTGCACTTATTTTAACTCTTGAGTATGAGGACTTACATGAGCCAAAGTATGACAACCAGCGGAATCAATCCAGTGGGACACAGGATTCTGATCCTGCCTAGAGACATAGCAGAAAAAACAGCAAGCGGTATTATCCTCGCCACAGAACAAGGACGAGAGCGAGAACAGATGTCAAACACTACTGGCGTAGTTATGTCGATGGGCGAAAGCTGCTACGAAGAAGCAGACAAACCTTGGTGTGCAGTTGGAGACAAAATAGCCTTTGCCAAGTACGCAGGACTTCTCTACGTAGGCAAAGACGGTAAGAAGTATCGGATCATTAACGACACCGACGTTACGGCTGTATTAGATTCTGACGTTGAGCTAGTTGATCCCTATCTTGTTACTAAGAACATGACGAGCTAGTTGACCGAGATATTTAAAAGGAGTATATGATGGCTGAAAATGAAGCTAGCACCCAAGAAGCTTCTGAGACAGAGGGTTCTGAAGTAGACGCAAGTGTCATTCAGGAAGCTGTGTCGCAGGGTTGGGTCTCTAAGGAGAAGTACCGTGGTGATGAAAAAGACTGGGTTGACGCCGAGACTTTCGTTAAGCGAGGTAGAGAGATTCTTCCTATCCTTAGGAAGAACAATGAAAACCTTCTTAAAGAACTTAACCAAACCAAAGAGAACCTTAAAGAATTCAAACAAGCAGCAGACGAATTCAAAAAGTTTCAAAAGGAAGCGTACGACCGTAAAGCCAAAGATCTAGAGGCACAGGTTGAGCAGTTGCGTGAAGCACGTGCTCAAGCTATTTCTGATGGCGACGGTAAGCGAGTAAACGCTCTTGACGATGCCATTGACACCGTTAAAGAGGAAGCCAAGCAAGCTAAGGACGACAGTGTTAAGGCGGCAGAGGTTAAACCAACGCCCAATATAACTAGCACCATTGATCCTGCGCTTCAGTCTTGGTTAGATAGTAATGACTGGTTCGGTAAAGATAAGAGGCAGACTTCAATAGCTAACGCTATTGGCGAGACAATCAGACAGGATATGCCTCACCTTACGGGTAAAGCGTTCCTTCAAAAGCTAGATGAAGTTCTGGAAGAAGAGATGCCACAGCGGTTCGGTAAGACTCAACGAACCCCCAACTTTACTGCGGAGTCAGGCAGCAATCGGCCTAGACCTAACCAAGGAAGTGGTAAACATGGCTATAACGATCTTCCCCCAGAAGCCAAACAAGCTTGCGATAGATTTGTTAAGCAGAAGTTAATGACCAAAGAACAGTACGTACAAGAGTACGACTGGTCTTCTTAACCAGAAAGGGATTACTATCATGCCTCGCGCTAAAACTATTGAAGAGAAACGGAACGAAGCTTTGGCAGAAATTGCCCAACGTCGTCAGCCAGCCAGTGAGCCTACCCCAGCCAGTAATGGTGCTACTCGCCGTAAACGTGGCGTGTTTAACGGAACTAAGGGTAAATTGTCTGTTGATGCAAACATTCCAGGTTATCATTTGCACATAATGAATGATGACAAGACAAGGATTCAGGATGCACTGGATAACGGCTACTTGTTCGTTAAACCAGAAGAAGTTGAGGGACTCTCGGATAACGTGGTTGCCAGAAATGGTGACTTAGGAGATAGCAGGATACGTTTCTTGGTTGGCGCTAGGGATAAAGGCGAACCAATGTACGGGTACCTGATGAAGATTCAGCAAGAATGGTTTGAGGAAGATCAAGCTGAACTTCAAGCAAAAAACGATAAGATTGATTCTGCCATCAGGAAAGGCAACATTACGGGAGTTGATCCCATGTTGTACGTTCCCAAAGACGGTATCAAGCTTTCTTAAACTTTATCTTTGGAGTAATTTAATATGGCTAATACCAACAAGATTAACGGGTTTAACCCCGTTGGCTACTTGAATGGTGCCGCCTACTCTGGTCAAGCTCGTATGTACGCAGTCCCTACTGGGGATACTACTGCTTCCTACGCCATCGGTGACGTTGTTCAGTCGGCTGGTGGTTCAGATGCAAATGGTATTCCCTACATCATCAAAGTACCCGTCGCTTCTGCGTCGAGCTTTGTTGCTCTTGGGGTTGTTGTGGGTGTGAGTGTGGCTGATGCGGGTGTGTCACTGGTCGGTACTTCTCTCAGTCTAGAAAATACGTACATCTTGTCTGGCACTCGTACTGCTGTTCGGTATGTGTATGTTGCAGATGATCCCAATCTGTTGTTTGAAGTTAGTGCCGGTACAACTGCTACGAATATTACGCTTGCTAAAATGCGCTACAACGTTGGCATTGCGTCAAACTATTCGGGTGCAGACCAAACCTACGCTATCAGTCAAAACACGTATTTGGCTCCATCTTCGCCGTACTCAAACATTATTTTGTCAAGTGCTACCGTGAATACGACCAACACGTTGCCGATTCAAATGCTGGGTCTGTCTCAAAAGCCCGACAATGCAATTGGAGCTTATGCTCGAATTCTTTGCCGGTTCAATAACCACGAGTTTGGTGTTGCCACTGGCACGAACTTTACTGGTCTGTAAGGGGAAACTATTATGGCTGGAATTATCACAACCGGTAGTCACCCTAAAGCACTTTGGCCTGGAGTCAAAGCGTGGTGGGGTCAGGTCTATGACGAACACAAAACTGAATACACTGATCTGTTTGATACTGACAACTCGCATCAAAACTACGAGGAAGATGTTCAACTGACCAGTTTTGGTTTGGTTCCGATTAAGAACCAAGGCCAAGCGGTTACGTACGACTCAGAAGTTCAAGGCTTTGTTACCCGTTACACGCACATTGCGTATGCTATGGGTTACATTGTTACGAAAGAAGAGTTGGACGATAACCTGTACGAGGCGATTTCTCGCAAACGTGCATCAGCTTTGGCTATGTCTTTCCGTCAAACGAAAGAAAACGTTGCAGCTAACATCTACAATCGTGCCTTTAACAGCACGTACAAAGGTGGCGATGCGGTTGAGCTTTGCTCGACTAGCCACCCGAATACGACTGGCGGTACGTGGGCTAATAAACCTTCCGTAGATGCTGACCTGAGCGAAGCAGCTCTTGAAGACGCAATGATTGCAATTATGGGTTTCCAGAATGACCGTGGTCTTTTGATCTCGGTTATGCCGCAAACCTTGCACATTGCTCGGAACGAGGTGTTTAACGCACAGCGTATTCTTCATAGCTCGTATCAGCCTGGTACTGCTAACAACGACATCAACGTGCTGAAATCTGGGAATTACATTCCTGGTGGCTTTAAAGTTAACCACTACTTTACGGCTGCTCATGCTTGGTTTATTCGGAATAGCATTCCTGGTAAAACTGGCATGAAACACTATGAGCGCGTTAGCATCATGTTTGACCAAGACAATGACTTTGATACCATGAACGCGAAAGCTAAAGGGTATGAGCGTTATTCGTTTGGTTGGAGTGATCCCCGTGCTATTTGGGGTGTCAACGGCCCGTAACAGTGATTTGTTACTAGTAACACGGAGGGGGGTAAAACCCTCTTCGTGTATTACTTAAAGGAGCTACAATGAGTTTTGAACGTGAGAAAGAAAAAGGAAAGCGTCCTACGCCTTCTGTTCCCAAATGCCCTAAATAGCACTACACTCTGTAAGTTACGCTGCACAGACACAGCGTTCTATACAACATAGAACGTAACTAAAGGAGTTTTACGATGTCTACACCTACACGTTTTCCTGCTGGAGTATCAACCCAGAAAGTTAACCAAACTCTTGGTATGTTTGGTCAACCTGATCCTACTGATCCTATTGTTGACTTCCATGATTTTCAGCAATACGTTGCTGCTGACTGGACTGTTACCAACACTACTACACACGCTACCATTGGTCTTACTGCTGGTGCTGGTGGTCTAATTTCTCTTGCTGGTGGTGCCTCAAGTGTTACTGGTGACATTGCTGCAATCATTTCTAACCCGTTAGATTTTAACTTTACTTCAGGCCAACAAGTTTGGTTCTACACTGGGTTTAAAGTTACTACGGCTGCTAACGATCAAATCCAACTTGGCATTACAGCAGCTAATAGCGCCCTGACTCCTTCAGATGGAATCTATTTTAATAAAGCTGCTGGTGCTTCTACGATTGATTTTGTAGTTCGTAAGTCGTCTACGTCTACAACTCAGTCTGCTGTAGCCACTTTGGTCAATGCTACTTTTGTTCGTCTTGGCTTTTACTACAACGGTAAAGACGCAGTAGATGTGTTTGTAAACGACAACAAAGTTTACTCACAAACTGTTCTAACTAACTTGCCTACGTCAACTGCGCTGGCTCTTGCTGTTGGTCTTAAAGCTGCCGCTACTGCTCCTACGACAAGTGATCTTATTGTTGATTTCTTGATGGCCTCCCAAGACCGTGCGTACTAATTCTTAATAAGGATATATATCATGCCCGTTAACGCAAATATTAATATTTCTGGTAGCCAGAAAGTAGCAAACGTTTGGAACAGTGACCACCTTCTTGCTGATGAAGGCAGTTACTTTACAGCTCAGAACGCTACTGTTGGTACTGCTATTGCCATGACCACCTCGGTTGTTGACGATGCAGCTACTGCCTCTTCAACCCACGCTCAAGCTGCTCCGTACATCTACCTGTACAACAGGGGTGTTACTGGTGATAAAAGCGTGTACCTAAAGTACATAAAGCTGTTCTCGCGTATTGGCGATCAAGCTTGGACTTCGGCTACGCAAGCCCTGTTCTCGCTTCGTGCTGATCCGACCAGCCGCTATACTTCGGGTGGCACTGCTTTGTCTGTCTACAATCAAAACACTAACACTGGCAATGCTTCACAGTTGCTGTCTTACGCTGGTGCTAACGTTGTGAGTCTTCCGACTGCTGCTCAACGTGTTCTTGCTCACGGTATGATTCAATCTTCTATTCCGTTGGCTGGTTCTACGTGGATCTGGACGTTTGGTGATGTAACTTCTCCAACTAACTTTGGCTATGCTTCAGCAATTAACTCGCTGACTATTCCGGTTGCTCCGGTTGTTATTGCTCCAGGTTGGTCGTTGCAGTTGGACATCTGGGCAACGGCTTTGGCTGCTGCTCCGACGTTTGAAGTTGAGATTGGTTACGCAGAGCGTTACGCTGGTCTGTAATAAGTTACTAGTAACATCTTGAGTGGGGAGAGGTTAATACTTCTTCCTACTCTCAGAACTCTTATTGGAGACCTAAATGGCAAACGTACTTGACACACAAGTGCTAGAAGAAGGCCCACGTAACCTAGTAGTCAAGCTTACGGGTGTTTTGGATACTAGCGACATCTCTGAAACAGCCATTGATATTAGCGCGTACACTGCTAACAATGACGTTAATGGGATTCTATCTGGCTTTAGAGTAGATCTTATTGAATACTCTATAGGCAAAGGACTGGAGATTCAATTAGCTTGGATGGGTAACAACCCAGAACAAATTACTCCTATTTCTGGTCGTGGTCGTATTGTGGCTACTAACTATGGTGGCTTTATTCCTGACCAGACTCGTAACGGCTACAACGGCAGCATCAGTCTGATTACTACTGGATACCCAGCAGGTTCTATTCAGAACTTTACGGTCATAATGGAACTCATTAAGTTATACACGGTTTAGTTAAAAGGTAGTAACCATGTCTCTAAAAGAAATATATAGCAGCGGAGACTGGAACACTATCTGCGACGTTTGTGGAAGAAAGTATAAAAATACTGACTTACGCAAGCGTTGGGATGGTCTTATGGTTTGTTCCCAGGACTTTGAGGAACGTCAACCACAAGACTTTGTACGAGCCAGAGCTGACCAGATAGCTGTGCCTTGGTCTAGGCCAGAACCACAAGATCAATTTGTAGGTGTCTGTACTGTAGAAGGTGGTACAGCTATTGCTGGATTAGCTATAGGTGGTTGTGCTGTAGCTGGTATTTACAAAGCTTTTCCTGATGGCTACGCTTTCTGTACGTACGATACCCACTTAGGACAAGCAGATTACGGAGAAGCTGATTGTGCTTACTCAGATAACTTTAACGGGGCATACGTATCATGAGTGAAAGCAAAACATTTACTAGCGGCACGTTGATTAACTCTGGGTGGCTTAACGCGGTTGATGCAACTACGTTTGAAGCTCTTGGAGACGGTAGTTTCAATCCTCCGACTACTGGAGCACAAATTGTAGCTAATTTAAGTTTAGCTACACAGACTACAGCACAAATACTAACTAATAAAACACTAACTAGTCCGGTTCTTGTAACTCCAACATTAGGCACCGTTGCCAGCGGCAACATTAGCGCGTGTACAAGCACTTCTATGGTGATGGTAACCCCAATATTGGGAACACCCACTAGTGGCAACTTATCAAATTGCACTAGCACTTCAATGGTATTGACCACACCTGTGATCGGCGTGGCAACTGGCACCAGCCTCAGCACCACGGGTAATCAAGTAATTAGTGGAACCGGAAAACATGGCTACTCTACAGGTTCTGGTGGAACAGTTACCCAAGCCACTAACAAAACTACAGGCGTAACGCTAAACAAACCAACTGGTCAGATTACGTTGAATGCTGCTTTGCTTGCTTCTGATACCACAGTCAGTTTCACGTTGACCAACACGGTAATTGAAGCAGGTGATATTTTGATATTGAATCACATCAGTGGAGGCACTGCGGGTTCTTACTTGCTTAATGCTCAGTCTGCTGCCGGTTTAGCTAGTATCAACGTGCGAAACATTACTGCTGGTTCTTTAAGCGAAGCTATTGTGATTGCATTTGCAATCTTAAAAGCAGTTGTAGCTTAAAGTTAATATTTTTACTGTGGTAATTATTTGCTAGGAAATAAATAAAATGATTCTACAACTACTTAAATCTAAAACCGTTTGGTATGCAATCATTATTGCCGTACTGTCTATTGTTCAAGGTTACGTTGGTTTGTTACCAGTAACACCAGTAGTTCAGATGATGGTAGGTGTAGGTATATCTGTAGGCATTGTGTTGCTACGCCTTGTTACAACGACTCCCATAGCAAACAAATAATGGAAGCACAGTCGTTAATTAATATAGCTGTTGGTGTTGCTGCATTCTTTGGCGGCTGGACTATCAATTCTATTACTCGTTCTATTGAAAAGATTGAAGACAAATTAAACGCTGTGCCTGTGATTTACGTATCAAAAGACGATTACAAAGAAGACCTAAAACGTATCTACGAAATGTTGGACAAGATCTTTGCCAAGCTAGACGATAAGGCTGATAAATAGTGGACACCTTCGACCTGCTTACAAAAGCATGGCCGATACTTCTAGCCATAATTACTTTGATTATTGTTCTTAGTAAACTAGATTTACGTGTTGCAGTACTAGAAGAAAAAGTTAGAACGCTATTTGAATTTTGGAACAAAAGGAATGAAAAATAATGTTTACTCTTCTTACTACAGTTATCTCTTTTCTGTCCGGCGGTGTGCCAAAGATACTAGATTTTTTTCAAGATCGTGCTGACAAACAACACGAAGTTACTTTAGCCCAGATGCAGACTGAACGGGAACTAGCACTCAAGAAAGCAGGACTAGAGGTTCAGGAACGTATTGAGCACATTCAAACAGAACAGATTCAAATCAATGCTGATGTAACAAACAGTCAGACCGCTATGCAGGAGCGTCAGAGCCTCTACGCGCACGACATAGCTATTGGGCAGGGTGCTAGCACCTGGGTGGTTAACGCACGTGCTATGGTGCGTCCTGCTATTACCTACGGAATGTTTCTGATGTTTGCCTTCGTAGAGATCTTTGGATTCATCTATGCTTGGAAAACTGGGGTAGCTTTTGATGTTGCTCTTACTCAACTCTGGGATGATGACACCCAGACTATCTGGGCTTCTATTGTTTCGTTTTGGTTTGGAACTCAAGCTTTTAGTAAGAAATGAAAGTAAGTCAAAAAGCTTTGGAAATGCTTAGACACCACGAAGGTGTTAGACGTAAGCCCTACCAAGATGCAATTGGGTTGTGGACAGTAGGGGTAGGACACCTTATTGAAGACGGTAAAACGCTTCCCGATAGCTGGAACAAGGTCTTTACGATGGAGGAAGTCGATGAGATTCTTAGGAAAGATCTGGCAAGATTTGAGGCAGGAGTGGAACGATTATGTCCTAGTGGGCTTACTAGCGGTCGTTTTGATGCACTTGTCTCGTTCTCTTTTAATGTGGGACTAGGGTGTTTGCAAAGATCCAGTATTCGTATGAAACACAATCGGGGTGATTTTGAGGGTGCTGCTGATGGGTTCTTGCTGTATACCAAAGCAGGGGGTAAAGTGTTTCAAGGGCTTGTTAACCGTCGAAAAGATGAGCGTGCTACATATTTAGGAGCAACAAATGGCTCGTAAGAAGTTTCCCAATTTGTCAGTAGGTCGTGGAGAAAAACTACCTGTTAGCAAAGGTGCTGGGCTTACTGCTAAAGGTAGAGCCAAAGCAAACAAAGCTACAGGAAGTAATTTAAAAGCACCTAGCAAAGATGCCTCTAATCCTCGTCACAAATCATTCTGTGCTCGTAGCAGCAGTTGGTCTGGTGAAAGAGGAAAAGCTGCTAGAAAACGTTGGGGTTGTAAATAATGTCTACTTCTACATACTCAATTACCAGAGATGAGATTATTCTCACAGCTCTACGCAAACTAGGTGCTGTAGAGCCTGGTGATACGGCAGCTACTATAGATTCAAACATAGTGACCAACTGTGCTCAGGCGCTTAACCTTATGGTCAAACAATGGATGACTGAAGGCATTAAGTTGTGGACAGTCATTGAGTACACTATTACCCCAGTAACTAATCAAAGTGAGTACATTATTGGCCCCAGTGGGCCTGACTTAGTTGCTGATAGGCCGCTACGTCTTATCCAAGGTGTTATTAGAAACATTGCCGTAACACCCTACGTAGATACACCCCTACAGATCCTAAGCAAACAAGAGTACATGACTCTAGGTTCTAAGTTCTCTACAGGTATAGCTAACTCTGTCTACCTTAATCCAGGTTCTACCTCTGCAAGTGTCAAATTATTTTTGACACCTGATGTGGCTACTTCAACCAACTACGTAATCATTCTGACTTGTCAAAGACCAATCTACGACATTTCTACGGCTACTACTGTTCCTGACTTTCCTAATGAGTGGATGCAAGCTCTTGTTTGGGGACTAGCTGACCAGCTTTCTCTTGAGTTTGGTTTGCCTATTAACCACAGGCAAGAGGTAATGCTACGAGCTGAAAAATACAAAGATCAACTAACAAGCTGGGACGTTGAGAACGAGAGTACTTTCTTCCAGCCTGATTCTCGTAACTTTACCTCCTTTGGTAGGTAGCTATGAGCACAGTACGTATACCGCTAACACAACCAATACGTTCTAGAACGGCTTTAACAGCCAAAGATTCTAGGAGTGTTAACTGTTATTTTGAAGCTGTAGATCAAAACAACAGAGACAACATTAAACGTCCAGGGCTATTAGCAACAACAATAACTCCAGCTATGGCTGCTGGACAGGCTCAGGGGATGTACAAGTGTGACAGCGGAGACCTGTGGGTTGTTATTAATAACAAAGTCTACATCATAGATCCTAACTTTACGTCTACAGATGGCGGCACCCTTACGGGTGACATACAGGATGTTTACTTTGCTGAGTCCGGTAACGATGCTTATTTGTTTATGCACAACGGTACTAACGGTTATGTAGCCACTGAAAATAATCCGTTTGTCCTAATTCAACCTGGAATGCTTTACGAAGTAACTATTGACGTAGGTGGTAGCGGCTACGTAACTCCTACTTGTACTTTTAGTGCTCCTCCTTCTGGAGGCACTTTAGCTACAGGTACAGTCAACGTAGTTGGTGGTGTAGTAGTTTCTGTGACTATAACTAACTACGGAGCTGGGTATGTGACTGCCCCTACTTGCACCATTAACCCCGTAGGGGGTGGAGTAGGAGCTATTGCTTCAGTAGCCCTTAATGGGTTTCCTTCTGGAGCAGGAGCACTAGCTGCTGGAGCAGTGTATCTAGATGGATACACTGTTGTAGCTACTAAGCTGGGTCAGATATTTAGTTCTGATCCTGAATACCCAATGCTTTGGAATCCACTAAATACAGTAGCTGTAGAGTCTGATCCAGACTACTTAGTAGCTATTGTAAAACACTTTAACTTTATAGTGGCCTTTGGAGAATGGAGTACTGAGTTCTTTTATGATGCTGCTAATGCTTCAGGTAGTCCTTTTCTCAGACAAGACTCTTACAAGAATGAAATTGGGTGCGCTGATGGAGATAGCGTAGTTCAGTTCCAGCAAAGTGTGATCTACGTAGGAAAATCTAAGACTCACGGTAAGTCTGTCTATATGCTTGATGGGTTTACCCCAAAGATTATTTCAGACCAATACATTGAAAAGTATCTCAATGCAGACACTAATACCAATATTCAGTCTTTTGCTTTTAGGATAGCTGGGCATACGTTTTACGTAATGACTCTACCTAATCTAGACAAAACCTTTGTACACGACGTAGATCAAAAGGTTTGGTATGAATGGACTTCTTATTACAGTGGTGCTGAACACGCCTTTAAGGTTTGGACGGCTACTGAGTTTGCTACTGGAGTATATGGAGTAGACCCTATTAGTGGTGCTTTGTACCAGATAGACACAGAAACCTATACGGATAACACCCAGCACATCTACTGGCGGGTTGTTACTAATAACATTGATGCAGGTACTAGGCACAGGAAGTTCTTTGAGTCTGGGGAGATTATTGGGGACAAGGTAAGTGGTACAATGAGTATCAATTTCTCCAGTGATGACTACGTAAACTTCTCTGCGGTTAGAACGGTATTACTCGACAACCCAAGAAGCATCATTTGGCAGCTAGGACAGTCCCGATATAGGGCGTATCAGTTTCTAGTTACAGACGACATTCCTCTTCGTCTATCTTCTTTTGAGATGTCTGTGCAAGGTGGTGAACAAGCCTCTGACCCTCAACTACAAGCTGTAGCCCAACAAAA
>Ga0304728_1000233_pt1 | contig 45583 bp, 35 predicted proteins | sample C_130625_MF_Meta_FD_190476 | JGI IMG/M metagenome (GOLD analysis project Ga0304728, IMG submission 190476) | Freshwater microbial communities from Lake Croche, Canada to study carbon cycling - C_130625_MF_MetaG (v2) (version 2) | ecosystem: Environmental > Aquatic > Freshwater > Lake | place... | reverse complement strand
TTTAGTTTATTTTACCTTTCGTTTTAAAGTGTATTTACAGGCACTCAAAGTGCTGTTTAGCAATCTTTATTTCATTGTATTTATTAGTTTTATTGCGTGGGCTGCCGCTTCAATTTATTACGCTATCAATCCTACCGAAGCAGTTGTTTGCTTGGCGAGGGTGATTACCACTTTTTTTGCTGTATTTAATTTAGTTGCTGTTTTTTACAAACAAGAAAATACCATTGTACAGGTATTTAAAATACTCACAGTGGTATTATTTATTGAGTCAGCTACTGTGCTCATTTCTTTTTACAAACAGGCAGCAGATTTAAAGTTGGATGAATTAATCTTGAATTTGTATGGCAATAATGGTAATAAAAATATCATGGCAGCGAGTATTGCCATTAAAATTCCATTTTGTCTTTATTTTTTATATAATCAAAAGGAATACGTTTATAAATTTTTTATTGCACTTGCATTATCCCTTTCCTTCGCGGGATTATTTATTTTAAACACCAGGTCCACTTACGTTTCAATACTAACGATAGCTATTCTGTATATTATTTTATTAGTTGTTGATTATATTAAACAAAAAAACATCAAGCAATTAGGCGTTCAAATTGCTTTTTTATTAATCCCCTTTTTTATTGGCATTTGGTTTTCTAATTTGTCTATTCAGTTTTCAAAATCGAATTTCGAAAACGAAAAACAAGGGTACGGCAGTTTTACCGAAAGGCTTGCTACCATTGATGTTACCAATGGAGGATCTAGTGGTCGTATTAAATTATGGATGCAAGCATACGACTATTTTATTAAACACCCTTTTGTTGGCTGTGGATACGGGAATTGGAAATTAGCTTCCATTCCTTATGACAAAATTGATTTGGATACTTTTACAATGTCTTATCATACCCATAATGATTTTATTGAAATTGCTTCGGAATTAGGTGTGGTTGGTTGTTTTTTATATATTACTTTATTTCTTACACTTTGCTTTTTTGTTTTTAAAGTGCTTACAAGTGACAAGCAACGGCACAATAAAATAGTTGTCTTATTTTCATTTTTTGCCTTGGTTTGTTATTTATTTGACGCGCTACTTAACTTCCCTTCCGAAAGAACAATAATTCAAACACTCTTGGTTATTATTGCAACATTTATTATCACCACATACTTGTCAATTGAAAAAGCAAAAGATATAGACCCTAACAAAAGTCTTACAACAAAACTATTATTAACCATTGCTTTTGTAATTATAGCAGGTAGCAGTTATGTATCTTATCAAACTTACCGCTCCTTTATCGGTCAACGTATTGTGTTTTCGGAATTTAGTAGCGATCCAAAAATACCTTTAGACGATGTTAAAGATTTGTTTCCATCTATTCCAAATTTATCCTATGCAGCATTCCCTTTAAAACAGGCACTTGCTAGATACTATATACGTGACAAAGATTACACTACAGCACTCCAATTAATTGACCAAAGCGACAAGGATAATCCTTATTTATTTTATGGAGACTTCCTAAAAACATATATATATGGTATCCAAGGAAAAGATGATAGTTCTTATTTCTATGCAAAAAAATCGTTTTATGAGCGACCAAAAACAATGAGCTATTATCAAAACTTATTGGTTATTGCAACCAAATTAAAAGACACCATTGAAATGGGGAAAGCTTTTAAAACATTTAGACAATATAGAAACGAACCACAGGCTTGGGCACAATATATTCAGTCCATGTATTATTTGAATGGCATATCTGACGACCGTTTAAAATGGATGACCGATAGTGCTACTTATTATTTTCCAAAAGATACTTTGACAATGAAAACCAATAAAATTATTTACAACAAATAGATTGACAAATTTTGAAAAATACTACCACACCTAAAACCAACTTGAAAGCTGATTCCAGCTTATCTAGCTTAATTCATATTGATTTTTTAATTTGTGTATTATACGCAATTGTACATTTTGTACCAGATATGGGCACACAGGACCCAATCAATTCACAATGGTTATATGTAAGCTTATTAGATGTTTTGGTTGCAGGATATATTATTGCAAGATTCGATAAGTTCAAAAAATTTGCATCTTACGGAATTAAAAGTGCTTTTATAATTTTATATGCTATTTTATTAGCATGGATACTTGGCTCTTTTTTTTATGCAACGAATCAAGTGGAAGTATTAGTAATATCGGGTAGGTTTATAACGACTTTAATTGCGGTATTAAATATTGCACTGCTTTTATCTAATAATACCAAATTAATCGAGGCCTTACTTTTTTTATTAGCAGCGGTACTTGTTATAGAATCTATTTCTACTTTAAAGAGTTTTTCGGCCAATTTCAATGATATGAATTTAGATGCTAATATCCTTGAGCTTCGTGGATTAAATGGCAATAAAAACGTAATGGCAGCAAGCATTATGATTAAAATACCCTTTTGTTTATACTTTTTATATACAAGTAAAAATGGCTTGTTAAGAAGCTTATTTGGAATTATCATTACCCTAGCATTGATTGCTTTGTTTATTTTAAATACACGTTCCACTTTTGTTTCATTAGGCCTTATAACCCTGCTTTATATTGTATATCATTTTATTCAAAAACCAGAAGGCGCAAAAATTAAAGACCTTGTAGTATCTGTATTATTTTTTCTCATCCCTCTTGCATTAGCTTTTTTAATTTCAACACAAATTTTAAATACGGCAAAAGAGCTACCTGAAAATGCGGCGCAACAATATGGAGACGTAACAAGTCGTTTGAGTACAATACAATTTACTGATGAAGGTTCAGGTGCACGATTAAGGTTATGGAGAGAAGCATTGGATTATACTTGGAAGCACCCTATTTTTGGTTGTGGCTTTGGCAACTGGAAATTGGAATCCATCCCTTATGAAAAAGAATATGCCAATGAGGCAGATGTGCCCTATCATTGCCACAACGACTTTTTAGAAATATCAACGGAACTAGGCATACCCGGTTTTTTAATGTACCTAGGCTTATTTATATTACTAAGTTTTTTTACTTTAAAAGTGGTGTTAAAAAGCAAAAACACAACTCTACGCAATAGCATGTTTTTTGCATTTTTAGGCCTTGTTGCATATGGTGTGGATGCATTATTAAACTTCCCAGCTGAGCGTACTATTATACAAGTTATATTCGCATTTATTGTTGCATTATTGTTGATTACTTATTATCAGTATCAGCAAGAACAAGGCTTAGTAGTAAACATCAATAAATTTGCTAAAATTGGATTTATAATCATTACCCTTGTTTTATTAGTCCCAACGATTTATATAAACTACAGTGCTTTTTTATCATCCAAAGCACAGCGCTTAATTTTAGTTGAACTTTCTAAGGCAGTGCCTGAAATGCCATTGGCCGAAGTTGAAAACGCTTTCCCCGAAATACCTAATCTGTCGTATTCTACCATCCCAATTAAAGGTGCATTGGCAAGGTATTATATTCGTGAAAAGCAATATACTAAAGCAATGTCGCTTATAAAACAAAGTTTCAAAGACAATCCTTACCTGGGTTATGACAATTATTTAATGACGAGTTATTATGCCTCAAAGCAAAATCAAGATAGTGCTTTGTTTTTTGCGAAGAAGACCTATTTTAATCGCCCTCGAGCATTCGCCTACTATCAAAACTTAATTTCAATTGCTTCTTTTTCAAGAGACTCTGCTACTATTGATACTGCATTTAAAACCTTCATTAAATACCGTAATGAACCACAGGCATGGACTTCCTATATCAAGTATATTTCAGATGCAAAACGTAGAGTGGACTTGAAAACAAGAAGCCTAGCAGATAGTGCGATGTTACTTTTCCCTAGGGATTCCGCTTTAATTAAATTTGTTCAGTCGCTTTCAGGACCTGTAGAAACAGATGCATTTATTAAAAAAGCTTTTGATTCCTTTAATAAGAAAGATTATGCTAGCGCTGCTGATGCATATCAAAAGGCAATCCAGATTGATTCAAACAATTATGCAAATTATGAGAATCTAGGCCTTTGTTATTATTTAATGAACGATTTCAATCAAGCAATCCAGTATTTTAATAAGGCAATACAATTTAAAACTTGTGTAACTGGTAAATCGGCCTTTTTTAGGGGAATAGCTTTGATAAATACAGGTAAAAAACAAGAAGGGTGTGCATCCTTCCAGTTGGCGCAACAAAAACAATACCCACAGGCCTTGGAATTTATTAATAAAAATTGCCGTTAGGTTTAGAAACAATTAAAGCTAGCAGAGTTGGGTGGCTAAAGAAATCATCAAGACTTTGTTATACAAACTCAATGAGAATTATTATCAGTTAATAGAAGCTTAATTTAAATTAAAATTTTGCTTGTAATTCAGAACGAGAAGAGATTTGTAACTTCCGGTAAACTTTTTTAAGATGATCATTTACAGTATAAACAGAAATATTATAAAAATCTGCTACTTCTTTATAACTTAAACCATTTAAAACTCCTTCTACAATTTTTTGTTGCTTTTGAGTGAGTTCTTTCATGAGCGTTTCATTAGACTTTCTATAATAACCTTCCATAATAAGGCGTGTGGAATTAGGGCATAAAAAGTATTTATCAAACACTGCTTCTTCAATAAAGTTAATAACCTTATTACGCGAATATTTTTTTGAAATTAAGCCGTTTAAACCAAGTTCAAGAAGTTGAGGTATTATATTTTTGTCTAATTCATCGTATAAAACCACCTTAAGTGTATCTTCATTATTATTCATTAAAATGGTCCGAATAATATTGATTTCGTGGCTTAAATTTAAGACAACAATAATCAGCTTTTTACTTTCAAGTATCGAACTACTAAAATTGATATCTAATTTAACCAAAGTATAATCTCCCTGGACATCAAAAGACCCAGTATTTATTAAATAGTCTTTTAATTCCTTAAGATATTTAGGATTGTTGTCAAAAATAACTGTATTAATCATGACCTTGTAATTCTAATATTTTAATTATTATTTAAAAAAACACCTAGGTAGTATTGTGATTTAACAACTAGATTTTCACACTTTGTTTATGCATTAATAAGCATTATTTCAATATCGCTAAACAATAAAAGATTCATTTTAATTTCATCTCATAAGTATAAAATAAATAAAGAATTAATTAATTTTTTGTAGTAGAAATAATAATTTCTTGTAGAAGAAATAACTTTTTTTTGTAGAGGAAACAACATTTTTTTGTAGCATAAATAATAATTTTTTGTAGTAATTCCTTTATTTATTTTAAAAAATACAAATTCATTAGAGCAGCACACAATTTGTTTAATTATAATTGAATTTTATACTATTAAAAATTAACAATTATTCATTTTTATTTAGTGCTGCCTTTAAGTTAAAAAGTATGGATCCGCCAACCAATCTAAACTAGCTATTGAATTAGGGCCAGATAGATTTTTGATTCTTACCAATAACAATCGTAAACACACCTGATATAGATGCAATTACCTAAAACATTTCACTTTATACAATTGTGCCTGTTGCAACTGTTTGCCACATGGCAGCTGTAATGTATATTGTTCTATTAGCCGCAGAATAACCTTGTGGATATGTGGACCGAGCGCCTGACATATAAAAAAGTCAGGCGGTATCGTTTGTGCCACTAACCGGGGGGTTTAATAAGTCTATTGTCTGTTTTTGCGCATTGAAAACCCTACTAATAAAATTAAAAAGTAGTTGCCTTTTAAATATTGTATTACTGTTTTGCAAATTATTTCTTTGTAATAAATACAAAGGAACAAGGATGGATATTTTTTTACGTTAAAGAATTTTAACTTTTAAATAAATCAGAATTTTATTAAACTATTTTAATAAAATAATAAAATTAAAATATATAATAGATGCTTAATGTCAAGACCTATTAGTATTTAAAGTACTTCTTTTCTTTTTTACATTAGATAAATGTACAGGGGTAATTCTTAAATAAGAGGCTATAATATGCTGCGGTACTCGTTGGTGTATATTAGGAAAATCATTTTCTAAATTATCATAACGTTCTATTAAAGATTTAGTATCATTATCTATAATAAAATCAACTAATTCAATTGTATGGGCTTCCGCTAAATATCTAGCCACTTTATGAGCATCTTTACTTTTTTCTTCCATAAATTTTAATGCAGTGTAAGGAATCCTTAACATCTCACTATCATCTAAACATTCAATATTTACTTTTGCTCTATGTTCATGTTTATAGTTATGAAGCGCATATCCTGTAATTAACATGTTTTCAAGCCTAAATCCGTAGGTTATAATGTTACCTTTATCTGAAACCACATAATTTCTAATAATTCCTTTGTGAATAAAATAGATACAGCTTTGTTTGACGCTAGCTTTCATTATATGCTCTCCTTTGCGAAATTCAACTGACTCACAAAGCTCAATTAATAAATCAAAATCTGCATCGGATAAGCCGAAGGGAACAATAAATTTCTTGAACTTTTCAAAAGCTTGATTCATTTTTTTGCTGTTTTTTTTAAATACAAATTGTTTTACGTTCCATATAAAGAATCAAAATATTCTATGGATGTTCAATCTCCACTGAAATAAAAACAAATTTTGATATAATTATATGGAAATAAGAAAAAAATCAATAAAATCTTTGTAGTTGAATTGTCATTTTTTATGTAGTAATTAGTTTATTTGTTTGATTTATAAAAAAAGCCACCTACATCTTATCATGCAAGTGGCTTTTATAGGTCGGCTTATTTAGGGTAACTTAAGGCATAATCAAATTTCTAATAAATATTATTCCAAATCATATTCTTTGCTAATTAAAGTAGTAATTTCTTGTTGGAATTTAAGTAATTGATGATACCCCTCTTTTGCATATTTTAAAATATTAAAGCTTAATATATTATTCTGTTCTCCATTAAATTTACAATTTTACATTGATTGAAAAACAATGGTGAGCAATAAATCATTGTCGTAAAAAACGAATTGTGCATTTAAATGCTAGGCTTTAACGTTAAATTTTTTTGATAACAATAAAAGTAATATCATCTGGGTTTTGAGTTCCTTGTAACCACTCATTAGCAGATTCAACTAAAGATGTTTTAATATCTTCCGCAGAATTTTTACCGTTTAATGCTAATAGAGATTGTACTCTATGATAGTCAAATAATTGTCCATTTTTATTTGGCGCTTCTGGTAGGCCATCAGATAATTGCAATAAAACATCCCCCTTTTCAAATGAACGTTCTATTAGTTGAAATGTTTCTGAATTTAAACTACCAAGTGGTAAATTAATTTGTAAAATCTCTTCTACTTCGGCGGTAAGTTCTTTATATAAAAATATGGGTGGCATTGCAGCCGAAGTGATAAATATTTTATTTTCGGAGATCTTTGCAATATTTAAACTCATTCGAAGTTTACCTAAATCGAGTTTTTTTATTACTAGGTTTAATTGTTGTAAAAGTAAGTTAGGCACTAATTCTTTAATACTATTCAAGCCTGTTTTGGTTACTGATACCATCATTCCAGAAGCCACTCCATGACCTGTGGCATCTCCGCAAATTGAAAAAATACTGCCGTCTTGTTGAGTAATAAAATCATAATAGTCTCCTCCAACTTCCGTTGAAGAACGCATAAAAGTAGCGATTTCAAGATCTTTTCGAACAGGTAATAGTTTTGGTAAGAAACTAAGTTGAAGCGCTTTGGCAACTTCTAATTCTTGTGTTTTTCTGTTGTCTTCAAATTGTTTTATTTTCTTCTTCTGATTATATAAAATCAGAAAATAAATTATTATTACAAAGCTTATTGAAAAAATAATAGCTGCAATTATAAAACGTTTTTTTGCTTTTTGATCATTTAATTCTTCTTCTGATTTTAATTGTTCTTCAATAATTTTACTTTGAATGCTATTCGCTTGAATATTATTAAATACTTTATCTTTTATTGTAACATATTGCACAATGTATTTGTATGCACTGTCTTTGTTTCCATTTTTTTGATATACTTCATACAACAATTTATTTACACTCAACTCGCCTTCCGAATATATATGGTCTTTTGATAATTCAACAACTTTGTTTGCATATAAAATAGCCGAGTCGTTTTTATTTAGTACTTGATAACATTCTGCAATAAATGCATAAGCTTCCATTTTATCTTTAAAAATAGCCACTTGCGATGCAATAGTAAAATAATTTATTGCTGAATCATACAAGTTTTTATTTTTTAAAAACTTTGCTTGTAGCATTGCATTGTATCCTGTAAAATTTTTTCTTTTGTTAAAAATTGCTTTCAAATATTTTTCAGCAGTATCGTACTCTTGTAAAAGAATATACAATTTTGCTAAAAATTGATTTATACCTGCGTCAGAATTACTATCTAAAAAAATTCGCTTTTTAACATTAATTGTTGTGGTATCTAATAAACTTCTAGATACTAGTTTTAAATATTCATGAGATTTCGGTTTGTTTCCCAAACAAGCATATGCATATGAAATAATAAGATTCGCGTCATCTAAACTTACTGCTGAAGTATATTTATTATTACCAGAAGCTATATTTTTATTGACATACTTTAAACCTTCAAAGGCATAGACTAAACCCAATGGATAATTTCCGGTTACAAAAGTTAATACTACAGATTTGCCAATATTTATATAGGGTAAATATTCTTCTAAATTTTTTGATTTTGCAATATCTTCTGCATTAGAATAAAATAGAATAGATGAGTCTGGATTGTCAATTAAATAGGCTCTTCCAATATGCATATAAGTTTCTATTTTCACATTGTCTGAAGATGCTAGTTCTATTTTTTTTAGAGAATCTACAATGCTGATTTTTTTTTGAGCAATTACACTTGAATGAAATGTTACTAGTACTATTATAAAAAATATTTTTTGAATGCATTTGAAATTTATCATAAAAAGGGTAATTTATTTTTTTGCATTGCTTGTTGATCTTACAAACAATAACTGAATATATTAAATAGTTGGGTTCTGTAGTGAAAATATTATATACAACTAATTTGATATAATTATAATGTGTAACTCAGTCTTTCTCTTTTTTACAAATTGTGTTCGTTTTTCAAAAGTATTTAATTAGGTACTATTTTTCCAACATTAAACCACTGCCTACCTTCTTCAAATTGTTTATCATTACTTACTAAATAGATTCGACTCCAATTGAGATAGGTCGATTATTGAAAATGAAATATTTTCTCCTTAATCGGCATCAGAATAATACTATGGCGTAAAATATATTATTCATAAAAAAGCAGCTACTCACTTTCGTTTGTAACTGCTTTTTTTTATTGTGCGATCTAGGTATATTTTAAATAATTCGATTACTAGAATCCATATTGAACCCTTTTATTTAGTTGCTGGATCAGCATTCCAGATATCTACAATACACTTCCAACTGCCATCTGACTGTTTTTTCCAAGTTTCATTAAACTTACCTGTTTCACGTACATCTTTACCGGCAGCATCTTTATAGCCAAATTGATACGCGCCTGTACTGTAACCAAAATCTCCAGATTTTGAGGCCTCTACTTTAGTTGCCTGAAATCTCATACTTGCAGCAGGCATAGCAAAATATGCTTTAATTGAAGCTTCTCTGCTAGCTTTATCTTTACAAACTTTCTCACCCGGTGGCAACATTATAGCATCATCGGTATAAAAACTTAACCAGCCTTGTACTGAATTGTGTGCAGACTGATCATCCCAAAGGCTATCTGCTTTATTAATTGCATTTACTGCATCTATAGAATCTGTAGAAGGAGTTGCATTTGTAGTTTGAACTGCATTTGATTGGTTATTACATGCAGTTAAATAAACAATGGCTGCAAATAATAGAAAGAATGCTTTTTTCATAATTGTTATTTTTGGGTTTAAATTTTGAATATGTAAGTAACGAATAACAAAGACTAATTATTGAGTTTAAACTTTTAAAATTGTTCCTTTTGCGGAATTTGGAACATTATTTAAAAATCATACGCATAGTTATATATTTCTTTTGGGTTGGTATTATTTTGTTAGTCTACCCTTAATACTTAAAATTCAACAAGTATAAACAAGCACACAAAGAAAAATGGTGGCTTAGTTATTTATAAGCTTATACAGCGGCATTTTACACAAATTATATTTAGCAGAGATTAGCTAATAAGAATTTTTTTAACGAAGAATACTTTTTTGATTACTTTTTAATATTAATAAGTATATTTATTTCGTCATTAAAAATATAAAAATGAAAAAAATTATTGTTTTATTATTTCTTGGAGTAATCGGTTTTAACCTAACAGTTGCTGCTCAAAAAGAAATTACAACAGTGCATTTATACGATATAAAAGATGCATCATTAGAAAAAGCTTATATCAACAGCATCAAGGAGGTTAATGCAATTATTACCCAAATTGGTTACCCAAATAATTATTATAGTTTTCATAAGGTAAAGGACTCAGACACTACCAAAACTTATAGAGCTTGTACTATTGGGCATTGGACTTCAGATGAAGCTTATAAATTAATTCATGATAATGCAAAATATAAAGCTTGGGCCGAAAAGCAAAAAGATAATAATGCCATTTTTATAGCAGGCCAATTATATAGAAAAATGTATCAAGCCAATTAATTTAACTACACGCTTGATTTGTAATAAATGAGGCATTAATATCTAATTCGATTTAAAATCAATTAGATATTAATGCTTTACGCCTTCTTTTACTTTAAATACATGCAAAATATAAGGGAATATGGCTTGCATACTTTCCGCTGCACCCCTTGGTGATCCTGGCAGGGTAATGATTAAACTGTTTTGTATAAATCCTGCAATTCCGCGACTTAACATGGCATAGGGTGTTCTTTGCTGTCCATAGTTTCTTACTGCTTCCATAACACCTGGTACTTCTCTTTCAATTAGAGGCTGTATGGCATCTGGTGTAACATCTCTTTCAGACAAACCTGTACCTCCTGTAAATAAAATTAAATGATATCCTTCGCTTACTAGTTGTTTTGCTTCATTTTGAATGGTGTTAAAATCATCCACAATAATTTTTTTTATAGAAACCGCTAAATGATGCTTTTTTAAATTTTCAACAATAATTTCTCCGCTTATATCTTCACCAATTCCATTGCCAATACTATCACTACAAGTAATAACAGCTACTTTTAAATTTTCTGGATATGCATATTTGATGTCTGATTTTCCACCTTTCTTTTTTATTAATTTGATGTTTAGTATTTCAATATCTTGATCAATGGGCTTTAACATATCATACATCGTTAATGCAGTTACTAAAACTCCATGCATGGCTTCTACTTCTACACCTGTTTTATATACGGTATGTACTTCTACAATTATTTTAATTTCTAGTCCAACTATTTCATGTTTGATAGCGGTATATTCAATTGGTAATGGATGACAATCTGGTATTACTTCGTATGTTTTTTTACAAGCCAATAATCCTGCAGCCCTACTAAATTCAAAAACATCTCCCTTGGGTACCATTCTGTTTTGAATAGCATCGATGGTAGTTTGTTTTGAAACTTTTACAACCCCTGTTGCTACTGCTATTCTTAAGGTAGAAGATTTATGTGTTATGTTGACCATATTAAAATATTATGCAAGTGTTAGTAATAAAATGCTACTTATGATTGAAATTAATCGAATAAACTATTATGTATTTTTTTTCCATTGATAGCCCGACACTTCAAAAATTTCTTTCCCCCATATTGGTAATTCCGCCTTTATTCTTTCTACACATTCAGCGCAGGCATCGATGGCTGATTTGCGATGTTTAGAAGAAGTAAAAACAAACAAACATAGTTCACCCACTTTTACTTCACCCAAACTATGGTGTACATGCATACAAGTAAGTGGATATTTAGCAAAAATATCTTCTCGTATTTCATACATTTTTTCAAGTGCCATTTCTACATGACTGGTATATTCTATGGCTATTACTTTTTTTTCATCAATTATATCTGCTCTAACCTGACCTAAGAAAATATTATGACCACCAATGTCTGTTTTAGAAGCATGTTTTGCTATGCTTTCGGCTATAAAATTGGCGGTAATGGGTCCTTCTTGAAATATATTTTTTAACTGCATAAATAATCATAATTGGTATGCATGAAAATATCCAATGATTCAGGGCTTGCATTATTTGCTTCTGTATTTTTTACCAATTGGATTTTAAACATTTGATTGGTTAAGGTATTGTAAGTTAGCAATTGATTGGCCAAGGTTTCTCCTACCCCTGAAATCAATTTAATGACTTCTGAAGCTTGCATAACGCCAATGGTACCAGGCAATACACCTAGTACGCCTCCTGCTGAGCAATTCATGATTTCATCATTCTTGGGTGGTATTGGAAATAAATCTCTGTAATTCACAGATATACCATTTGTTAGAACATTAAAAACAGCTACCTGTCCTTCATACCTCGAAACAGCACCAAAAACTAATGGCTTATCTAAAAAAACACAAGCATCATTAATCAAATACCTACTAGCAAAATTATCTGTTGCATCTACAATAATGTCATACTCAAAAAAATGCTCGATACACATTTTTTGATCCCATCTTTGTTTATATGTTATTGTTTGTACTTGATCATTTAATGCCTGTATTTTTAGAGCCGCAATATCAACTTTGTATTTACCTATATCTTCTTTTCCATACAAAACCTGTCTATTCAAATTTGAAAATTGAACAATATCATCATCGGCAATACCTAAAAGTCCAACACCTGCCGCAGCTAAATATTGTAATACAGAACAACCTAATCCACCAGCACCTATTACTAATACTTTTGCCTTAGTAAGCTTTTGTTGAGCTTGCATTCCAAATCCTTCTAAAGTAATTTGCCGTTGGTATCTTAATATAAATTCTTTCATGATTTTTAAATAGTTAGCCGCCAGAATATGGGGGCATGAATGCCAGTATAGCATTTTCATTAATCACTTCATTTCCAAATGCAATTTTATTGTTGAGTGCAATTACAAATTTTGTATTTACTAAATTAGGGTATTGAACTTGCATTGCTTTATTTAGCGCATCAACTGTACCAACATTGTCAATCACCACTTTACTGCATCCGGTTTTATCTATCAATTGTCCAAAAAAAATAATTTCTATGCTCATATAATTAAGTAAGTATTAATTTAACTGATGCCATTAACAAAACTACTGCTAAAGTATATTTTAAAATTTGTTGATTAAATTTTAATGAGCCCAACCAAGCTCCAGCTATTCCTGCAACAAACGCAATAGCTACAAAACTTATCATTGATGGTTGCAATTTAATGCCATGTGATAATTGTCCGGCCAAGCCTGCTATTGAATTTACAAAAATAAATAACGCACTAATAGCGGCTGTTTGTTTTTGATTAGTCCAACTTAATAGTAATAGTATTGGTGAAAGTAATATGCCACCGCCAATTCCTATCAAGCCCGATAAAAAGCCAATTATTGCGCCTACTAATAATGAAATTGGCCAGTTCGATTCTTTTAAATCTTTATCTGCCACATTAGGATAAATAAAAAAACGAATAACTGGAAATAATAATAAAACGCCCAATACTTTTTTATAAATATGTGCGTCTAAGACAATGGTACCTCCTAAAAACGAAAATGGAATCGACGCCAATGCAAATGGAAGAAATAATTTCCATTTAAAATGACCCGCTCTAAAAAAAAGAATAAACGAAGTAAGTGATACAAATAAATTTAAAATTAAAGCTGTTGGCTTCATGACTTCGGGTGCAAATCCATATATAGCCATTAATGCTAAATAACCACTTGCGCCTCCATGCCCAACAGATGAATACAATAGCGCAACAATAAATAGTAATAAAAAAAAACTAATAGACATACAATAATTTATGGAAGTAAATGAATAGTTATTATAGTGCCTTCTTTAATTTGCTCAATTTCCTCAGGCAATTCAGCCAAGCAATTTGCTATTGAATAAGAAGCTAGTTTATAGGATTCTTGTCCTGATAATATAGTTACACTTGTTCCATTATAAATCGCTTTAGCAAAAAAAGTTAGCCCAAGTGGCTTTTTAAAATCTTGCGCAATGGGTACTGTTAATTTTTTAAGTGAACAGGACTGATAAGTTAGTTTTTCAATTGCCGGTAATACATATTCATAAAAACAAGTTAATACCGAAGAAGGATTTCCTGGAAGTCCAAAAACAATTTTTTCATCTTTTGTACCAAATAATAATGGCTTTCCTGGCTTTTGTTTTATTTTATGAAAAATGGTTTTTACATTCGATTTTTCAAAAGCTTTTAAAGTAAAATCGTAATCACCTACACTTACCCCGCCAGTCATTAATACAATGTCTGATTCATTTAATAAATTATTTAATTCACTAGTAATTTGTGTAAGATCATCTTTTACTTGCTTAACTATTATATTATTAAAATTCAATTGTTTCAATGCCGCAATTAAAGTGTAACTATTAGATTCGTATACCTGCCCATCTTTTAAATCTAATCCTGGTTTTTGTAATTCATTCCCTGTTACTATGATACCTATTTTGGGTGCCGGATAAACAAACAAACTATCAATTCCCATCCCTGCTAAAAAACCAATTGAAGCTGGTTTTAAAACCATGCCTTTTTCTAATGCCTTTTCACCATTTTTAATTTCTGATCCTCTTTCACGCACATGATCTCCTTGTTTTATTTTATTGTCTAACACTGTTAATACTCCATTATGTACGTTTGCTTTTTCTTGCATCAATACAGTGTCTGCTCCAACAGGAACAGATGCACCTGTAAATATTCTAACTGCTGTTCCTTTTGCTAATGCGACTGCTTCACTAGAACCTGCTGCAATTTCTCCTACTATTGTATATTGACTAGTCGTTGCATCAAAGCAAAATGCATAGCCATCCATATTGGATTGTGGAAATGTTGGAATGTCTTTAGATGAAATTATATCTTGTCCAAGGACCAATCCACCAGCTTCATTTAAATTCATTTTTACAGTAGCAAGTGGCAATACATGCTCTTTAATAATGCTCAAAGCGCGCGCTACTGTAATCATTGTTTCCATAATGCGAATATACTGAATCAGCCACCAATACTTATCATGGTTCTATTGTGTAGTGCATCGGTTTCTATCTTTTCCATATCGGTAGTGAACTGCCCGCCAAGTGCTTGTTTTTTTTCACTAATATTCTGATGAATCAATGCTGTAATATCGTTACCCATTCTATACGCACTTAATAAATCTGTTTCTGATTGAGAAAAAAGACAGTTTTTCATTTTGCCATCGGCAGTCAACCTAATTCTATTGCAGTCTCCACAAAATGGTTCACTCATAGTGCTAATTATTGCAAAACTTCCTGCAGAATTTTTTACTTTAAATTTCTTTGCAGTTTCATGTGGCAATCTATTCAATGGCTCTATATCGAATTGGGCTCTTACTTTATTTAAAATTTCTTGCATTGTAATTACCTTATCGCTCTGCCATTTATTACCATCAAATGGCATAAACTCAATAAATCGAATATGAACGGGAGTACCTATTGTCCATTGCACAAAGTCAATAATTTCTTCTTCATTAATGCCTTTCATGGCAACTACATTTACTTTTACGCCAATGCCATTTTCTAACATCAATCCTATATTGCGCATCACTTGTTCTTGCTTATCTCGTTTGGTCATTAAAATAAACCGTTCTTTCTGTAGTGTATCTAAACTTATATTCAAAGATTTTATTCCAGCATTCTTTATCACACCTACATATTCGTGTAAACGTGTACCATTGGTGGTCATGGTTAATTCGAGATCCAATTTTGCTAATCTATTTAAAATATCGGCGAAATCCTTTCTCACCAAGGGCTCACCCCCTGTTAATCTAATTTTTTTAACCCCTTGTTGCACAAAAATTTTTGCAATGGCTTCAATTTCATCGGCTTGCATTAATTGTTGGTTGGGTGTAAATTGATACTCCTCTTCGGGCATACAGTAAAAGCATCTTAAATCGCAATTGTCCGTCAAGGAAATACGTAAGTAATCGTGTACTCTATTAAATTTATCTACAATCATTTATGCTTCCTTGATTAATTTTAAATAATCTTCTACCGTATCAATATCTAATAGGCCTTGCTCGAAATGTAATTTATCTACTTCTTCTAGTTTTTCGTTAATTAATTTTTTTGCGCCTACATCTCCTTTTAATTTCAATAGTTCAGGAAATACGCTTTGGTGAAATAAGGCTGGTGTACCCAATATATTGGCATAATAACACGCGGCAATTGGCTTGCCTGATTTTTTTTGTAAAGACAATAGTGACAAGATATGATTACTATTTACAAAAGGTTGATCGCAAACCAACACTACAACACCATCTATATTGGCGTTTTTTTTGATAATTTCTTGCAAACCAGCATTGATAGAAGTACCCATGCCTTCTGTCCAAACATCATTCACAATTACATTAATAGTTGGGTCTATTAATTGAGATTTTATTTTATCTGCATAAGCGCCTAAAACTAAAACCATTGGAAAATTAAAAGTAGTTTTTAGATTATCAATTAATCTATTAATAAGTGTTTTGCCTTCATACACTAATAATTGTTTTGGTGTACCTAGTCTTTTGCTCTGGCCTGCTGCAATGATAATGATACCACAGTTTTTTATTGAATGGCTCATGCACTATGAATTTGACTTTTTTTCAATTTTAACATCTGGCCTTGCTTTCCATTAAATACTGCTTGTATTTCTGCAATGATACTAGTAGCAATTTCTTCGGGGGTTGTGGCGCCAATGTCTAATCCCGTTGGACCATAAATTTTTGACAACTTTTCTGCTGTTAATACAGTGCCATTTTGTTTTAATTCATTGAGCAACTTTTCTAATTTTTTCTTAGGGCCTAATAAGCCTATGTACTTAATATCCATTTCAATCAATGCCTTCATCATCTGAAGATCATAATTGTAATTATGCGTCATTAAAATAAAACAAGTTCTATTGTCAATTGAAATTTTTTCCAATACTGCTGCTGGTTTACTTACTAGTACCTGACAGGCACTAATAAAGCGATCTGCCTTTGCATGTGTATGGCGTCCATCTACTACTATCACATCCCATCCCAATAAATTAGCCATTTGCATTACTGGTATGGCATCATTACCTGCTCCAACAATAACCAATGATATTGGAGGTTCAATAAATTCAATAAAAGCATTATTAGTAAACCCTTTTGTTGAATAGTCTTTGAGTGAAGATTTTCTTTGCAAAAAAACTAGCTTAATATCTTTTTCAATTAAGGATTGTAACTTTTCTGAAACAACTCTTTTTGTAAAATGACCATCTGCTGCCAATAAAATAGTTCCTTCTTGTGGTCCTCTTTTATCTTTTAAATTAAATATAGTTACAAGTACCGCTTCTTGTCTTTTTGAAATAAGCTTTCTTAATAACTCAATTGGATTCAATAGGTCGTTACTAAAAATGAATTCAAACAACACTTGTATTACACCTTCACATCCCAATTGAATTCCTAGAGTTGCATCATCTTCGTCACTTGTATCGTAAGTAATTAACCTAGATTTTTTTTCAGTAAAGGTTAATAAAGCTTTTTTTAAAGCATCACCTTCTAAGCAGCCACCGCTAATCGCTCCAATCATTAAGCCGTCTTCTAAAACCAACATTCTTGCACCTGGTCCTCTATAAGAAGATCCTTCTAAATGAACTACAGTGGCCAAGACGCATGCCTTACCTGCTTTTTTAGCATGGTCATATGCATTTACGATGTCTTGTAATTCTTTCATTAATTAAAAACCTATTTAATTTTTTATCTAAATACAACAAAAGCTTTGAAAATAACGAGCATTAAAAATATATTCAATATTCCAGTGAATAAAGATAATGATGAAATTTTTAGCATTATGGAATCATCAACTAGTGTAGATTCGGTTGAATTTCAATCTTACCTCGAATAGGCGCATCATGTTGCATTTAAATCAATAAAATAGGGTATTATAAATAAATAATTATATACCTTGCTTTTAATTATATTAAAAGTAATTAATATGGGTAAGGTATTAATAACAGGAATTAATGGTTTTTTAGCTAGTAATATTTGCGAGAAATGTCTTTTTGAGGGGTATGAAGTGAATGGATTATGTAGGGATCCCAATAAAGTCAAGTTCTCAAATAAGCATTTAACGCTTTTTGCCGGAAATATTCTTGATCTAGACTCGCTTGATAACGCAATGAATGAATGTGATTTTGTTATTCATATTGCCGGATGGTCTAGTCATCCTAATGTTACTAAAGAGTTGGCATGGAAAACAAATGTAACCGGAACAGAAAATGTTTTAAAAATTGCAAAGAAACACCATGTAAAAAAGGTAATTTTTTTTAGCAGTATAGCTGTTTATGGATTAAACAATGATAAAATTATTGATGAAACGGCTGACACACCATTAATAAATGAACTTTACACAGACAGCAAAATTACAGCTGAAAAATTAGTTAGAAATTTTGGATTACCATATATCATTATTAGACCTGGATGTATTTATGGCCCAAATGGAGAGGGATGGACCATTGGCATTATAAAACAATTGAAAGCAGGATTGAAAATGTTTGGAAATGATGAAGGGCTTATCAATTATGGATTTATAAAAAATTTTGTAGATGGTGTATGGTTAACAATTGTAAAGGATGAAATAATAAATGAGACCTTTAATATTTCAGATGGAAGTCCCCTTAGTTACAATGAATATTATCTCGCATATGCAAAAATGTTGGGTATTGATAAATTGCAAAGAATTCCAGAATGGTGGATTCAATTTAAAATGTCGAAATTTATAGCATTTCTACGTGTGATTTTAAGAAAACCAGTCAGTTCAAAACATAGTTTACACTTACGATTTTCTAAATCATACTTTAGTATTGAAAAGGCAAAAAAAATATTACAATATAATCCTTCAATTAAATTCGAAGAAGGTATCAATCAAACAGAAAAATGGCTTAAAGAAAATCATTACTTAGATTAACTTGGTGATTATTACAAGTAATTCAAATGGCATAAAATATATATGCTTTAATTTCGTTATAAAAAAAACCCCTTATGTTCAAAGTTTTACTTGTTTGTTATAATAATTGGGATACAACAGCCGAAATTCCATATATATTAAAAAAAGGTGGCTGCACAGTTGATGTATATTCATCACCTAGTTCGTGGGCCATAACAAATTCTTATTACGACAATTGGATAGAGAGAGGAGAACCAGATTTAAAGGATTATATCTCGAAATTAATTTCCCATGTTAAAACAACTACTTATGATTGGGTAATTTTATGCGATGATGCAATCATAAAATATCTTAATGATAATATAGTAGACGAAGAGCTTTTTGCTAAGCTCATGCCAATAAACTTGATAGAAAACCGTTATATGCTAAGTTCTAAAACGGGTTTTTCGGATTTTTGTGAAACGTATGATATTTTAACTCCTGCTTATTTTAAATATAATTCTCCGGATGATTTAGAGAAAATAAAAGAAAAACTAAATTTTCCTGTCATCATTAAAATGGATTTTAGCTCAGCTGGTGCTGGAATGTTCATGTGTAATAATTATGATGATTTTTATATTAAAAGCAAGGAATTGCCTTTAAATGAGAATGTGTTAATTCAAGAATATATTGCAGGAGAAGAAATACATGTAGAAGGATTATTTTATAATGGTATATTAGTAAACTACCAAACTGCTTATACTATTGAAAGGGTTTCTCATGCATTTTCATATAAAACAAGAAAAAAGTATTTTCAAAGTAAAGAAATAGGCACTCTATTAGCCTATTTGGGAAAATCTTTAGGATTAAATAGTGTTGCAAATATTTGTTATATATACAATGTAGAACAAAATAAATATTATTTATTTGAAGTTGATCCGAGACCAAACTCCTGTATGGCTTATGCTAGATTTATGTCTGAAAATGATTTTGCAAATGGTGTTAAGCGAATTATTAATGGAGAATATGTAAATGGAATAATTGATACTCCTTGGAAAAAACCTCATTTTGAATTGGCTTTATTTTATAAAGACATTAGAAGGATTTACTGGAAAAAAGATTTTAAAGGACTACTTAGATGGGTTTTTAATATGCATGGTTATTGGCGCTTTTTGCCTTTTTATGATGCTAAACTTTCAAAAAGAGTATTCAAACTATTGTTTTATGAATTTGTAACACATAGAATACAATCTGCTTTTAAAAGAAAAAAATAAACCTTACATTCTAATTAGGTTTTATTTCCAATTGAACTATTTATCATTAATCAAAATCAAAAAAGGTTTTAAAAAACTAAAAATTATTAATGATACCTAATATTTCTTTTCTAAAAAATAAGAATATACTAGCATTATCTGGCAATGTTATAATATCTGCTTTTAGTCTTATAACTATGTCTCTTTTGTATAGATCATTAACAAAATCAGATGCTGGTACTTGGTTCTTTTTTTTAGGTGTACAGAGTTTACTCGAAGCTTTTAGAGGAGGATTTTTAAGTACATCAACCATCAAATTCTATTCAGGTACTAGTAAAGAAAGGGGTCAAGCTGTTTTAGGGTCGATTTGGTTAATAGCACTAGGTATTACAGGTTTTTTTTGTATTGCAAGTGGAATAAGTTGTTTTTTATTGCCTTATATTGAAAACTATCAAATTCAAATTGTAATAAAATGGATTGGACTCACTTTCATTAGTTCATTACCTTTTACAGTGCCAATATGGATTTTAATGGCAGAGGAAAATTACACTAAAATTCTTTGGCTACGATTAGTGAATAGTATATCAATGTTTTTAATCATTGTTATTTTAATTTATGTAAACAAAATGACTTTGAACAATATGTTGATTCTAAATATTGTGACTAATTTTTTGACAGGTTTATTTAGTTATTTTGCCAGGATCCTACATTTAAAATCAATTGTTAAGTATACCAGATCAACGTTAATGGAACTTATTCATTTTGGAAAATATACAGTATCAAGTAGTATCAGTAATATATTTTTCAGAACCTTTAACACATTTATTATTACATTTTTTTTAGGTCCAACTGCTTTAGCTATTTACAATCTGCCAGGAAGATTAATGACTATTATTGAAATTCCATTAGGCAGTTCATTAGGTACTGGAATGTCTAGTATGGCAACAGCACTCAATAAAAATGATGAAGTAGAATTTCTAGCTATTTTTAAAAAATATGCAGGGCTTTTAACCTTTGCTATTTTACCAATTGTGTTGTTCGTAATTTTATTTGCTGATACTGCCGTTTCTATAATTGGCGGACCAAAATATGTAGGAACTGAAGCAGCTAATATTTTAAGATTGATGGTTTTCTTTTCATTATTATTTCCTATAGACAGATTTAATGGTGTTGCTTTAGATATGCTTCATTTGCCTCATATAAATTTGCAAAAAATTTTAGTGATGCTAGGGATAAATATAATAGCTGGTGGACTTGGTATTTATCTTTTCAATAGCTTGTATGGAATTGCCTTCTTTTCTCCATTAACTGGAATATCTGGAGTTTTGTTCGGTTATTTTGCTTTGAGAAAAAGATTAGATTATACTATTAAAGATATATTAGTAGTAGGATGGGGAGAAGTCAACTTTTATTTTAAGGAGTTTAGTAGCATGTTTAATAAAAGCAGGTAGAAGTATAGATAAATGTTATTCTAATTATATACACTTATTTGTTAGCAGGTAGGTCATTTCTATTCATGTGTTGACTGGTATGATTGAAACACTTCCATATTCTATTATTAAAGTTGAAAATAAGATACTGTTTTGATTTCCATTTCTTTACCTCTCATCAACTATGTATTTCTTTAACATTGATTGATGAACTTAATATCCAGCTACTGAATCATCTCCTCTTCTATCAGCAGCTGCTTCAATTTTTTTATTATGATGGATATAAATCAATTCTGTTTTACCGATTGGGATTCGATTGGTTAATTTATAACCCATTGATATAAGGGATGCTTTTAAAATTTCAGGAAAATCTTGCTCAATAAAAACCTCATCTGGAAAATGTTGGTGGTGAAATTTAGGTTTGTTAATTGCATCATCCGTATTCATTTCAAATTCAATCACATTTATTAATGCTTGAAATACCGATGTAGGTATGGTTGTACCACCTGGAGTACCAACAACAATTACTGGCTTACAATCTTTTGTAACAATTACAGGACACATACTGCTTAGCATTCTTTTTCCTGGCTGTATTGCATTTGCATCACCACCAAGCGCACCAAACTTGTTTGCAACCCCAGCCTTTACAGAAAAATCATCCATTTCATTATTTAATAAAAATCCGGCTCCTTTTACAACATTTTTACTGCCATACGCACCATTTAGTGTGGTTGTTATACTCACCATATTCCCTTCTTTATCATAAATACTAATATGGGTGGTTTCTTCGCTTTCTTTTATGTTTCCTGCTGTTACTTGATCACTTTTACTGGCAATGCCTGGAGTAAAATCAGCCATTCTATTAGAAATATATTGCGTATTACTGAGTTCCTTAATGGGAACCTTCCAAAAGTCCGGATCGCCTAAGTGCTGTGCCCTATCTGCATATGCTCTTCTTTCTGCCTCTATCATTATTTGTGTAGCTTCAGGAGATTGAAATCCTTTTTTAATGTATTTGGTGTTTTCAACCATTTTCATCATTTGCAACAAAATAATACCGCCACTACTTGGTGGAGGGAATCCATGAATTTGATAGTTTCTATAATTAAAAGAAATTGGCGTTCTTGTTTTGGCTTTATAATTCTTTAAATCTTCTTTATTGATAATGCCATTTCCCCTTTGCATTTCTTCTGCAATTAGTTTTGCAGTTTCTCCTTCATAAAAACCTTTAGCACCATTTTCTTTTATTCTAATTAAGGTATTAGCAAGTTCAGGTTGAATTAAAGTATCCCCAGCTTTCCAGGGTTCGGTTTTCACAAATGCAGGTGAATAACTATTATATTTAATGAAAGCCTTTTGGTAGGAATTTAAGTTTTTGGCTTCCCGATCTGTAATCACAAATCCATTCTTTGCCAAATCGATGGCCGGCTGTATTAAAATTTTAAAATTTAATTTAGCGGATGGAAGGGTTTCAAATAAACCAGCAACAGTACCAGGAACTCCTGATGCTAAGCGGCCATTTTGCGAGAGATCTAATTGCGCATTTCCGTCCTTATCCAAATACATATTTTTATACGCTCTTCCAGGTGCCACTTCTCTGTAATCAATTGCAAGAAAATTATTATTGGCTTTTTTTGCAATTAAGAATCCGCCGCCACCAATATTTCCTGCTGATGGATATACCACAGCCAATGCTAGTTGAACAGCTATGCCAGCATCAAAAGCATTTCCGCCACTTTTTAAAATTTGAACACCAATTAAACTAGCTAAAGGATGCGCGCAACTAATTGCAGCATTTTTAAAGGTTTCGTGTTTTACCTGAGTATAATGGTAGGGATCCACTTCCTTTCCTGCACCTAACCATGGCGTATTTGATTGACTTAATAATGTTCCAGTGCAAAAAAAGAAAATAAATAAGATTGCAATTATTCTGTTCATTAAAAGATGGTTTCGCCTGGATGGTAACTAATTTCTTTATTTTTTAAAACATCTTCTTTGTAAAAGTTTACCACTTTAAATTCATGGTTTATATACCCATTTGATTGATCTAAAAAATGTTTTGACAAAGGATTGGTGCTAGCACCGCCTGTGAGAATTGATTTTGCTGAAAGTCTATTACCAAATGAAACAATGGCAACAAAAGTATTACCTGTAGCGCCATATCTATTTTTAGAAACTTTAGTTTTTTTACTAGAAAAAGCATTCAAAGAACCCACGTATGCAGGTGTTGCAAATACTGCTTTGCTAGGAAGAGAGTCAGACGGATCTTTATCTTTATCATTTCTTTGATAACGATTTATTTTACCCCACTCTACAGACCAAGTGCCCCAGTCTTTTTTTAATTCGTTAACAATAGTATCTAAATAAGCTACCTGTACTGCAGGCGTAATTTTTTGCAAAGAAATATTTGACCCATTTGTTAGCGCATAAGACGCTTCATTAGTAATTGGTTTTTTTAACTGCGCAACATTTAACTGTAACATTTTTTCAATCCACAAAACACATAAGGTTGTTGCAACACTAGTTGTGTCTGTTCTGAAATTCCATTTTTTTAAAATTGCTATCTGCTCTTTTAATTGTGTCGGCTCGTTCATTTGTTTGTATGATTCAATTAAAGTGGGAATAAACCTCGATGCATTAAATAAATAGGTATCATGACACATATTTATTATCGTATCAATTGTAGCATCTTTAATATTACTTAATTGTCGAATAGCATTCATTGCCCTAGGCGTATGGCCATCTGGAAACATATAACTTGGCTTTTTAGCCATTATAGAATCAAAATATCCATTGCCATAAAGAGGGGTAGAATTACAATTTTGAAGCCAGCCGTTTGTAGGATTGATATAATTAGGTATCTCAGATAATGCATGTGGTCCATGCCATTCTGTAGTTGAAATATTTCCAGGTACAGGTCTTGTCCAGTCATAATTAGTATTTCGCACAGGCACAAAATTTCCATGCCAATATGCAATATTATTCGACTTGTCGGCATAAATAGTATTGGTGCCAGTCATTACTCTTTTATCAAGATAACTTACAAATTGTTTATAGGTTTTACTCTTTGTAATATTCCAATGTACATTGAGTAATTCTATATTTTCATTAATTGTTTTAGCCGATAACCAACTGTTATTTCTTTTTGCAACTACAGGACCGTGCTTTGTTTTATAAGTAGTAAATGTTACACTATTTGTTTTTGTGCCTTCTGTAAAGTATAAAGTGATTTTATTTGAATCTACTGGAATCCATTTTTTGTCATAACTATATTCGTAGCCATTTTTTACGGGCTGAATCGTTTCTGAATATAAATCTTTTGCATCTGACGTTGTTACTGTATGCATCCAGCCACAAAACTCATTAAATCCTTGCCAGATATGAAATTCTCCTAAGAAAGGCGCTCCATAAACGTTTAACCCTTCTTTACTAACTAACTGAACTTCTATTCTATTGTAAAATTCAGAATGTGGATTAATTAGTATGATAGCTTTTTTGTCGTGTGTGTTTTTTCCTGCTATTGCCCAACCATTAGAACCCATTTGCGTTTCTTCAATCATTGGATTAGGTTGAAAAGCAGTTGCATCATCAACCCCATTTTGCATGGGATACATTTTTTTTATTTCGGCTTCTGTAATATTGCTATTAACTATAGACGGAATATTATTTAACAAAGGAACCCATGGTTGAATTCGATTTAATAAAGCAGGCTTAATTGCAGGATGTGTATATATAAAATAATTTATACCAGCAGCATAGGCATCACAAAGCTTTTTTAAACTTGGTGGACACTGCTGGTATAATTTAGCCGCTTTAATGGTATCAATATAAAGTCTCGACCATAAATCTTTATAAATAGCTTTTTTTCCTTGAACTTCTGCTTCTCTACCCATTCTAGATATAATAGCATTCTCCACTTTTAAAAAAAAATCTTCGCACTGCACATACATCATACCAAAAACCGCATCAGCATCTGTATTGGTATAGATATGTGGAACACCCCAGTTGTCTCTGATGATGTTAATTGTTTCGGCTTGTTTTTTCCAATTAGCAATTTCTGTTTTTGTAAATGCTTGTGCAAAAACTGCGGTTGTAAAACTTAAAACAATAATCAGTAAAAAGATTTTTTTCATATAGTTTTTTTATAAATTAATAGGCAACAAATTATTTGTTATATTAATTTATTATACAAGCTTTCGTTATTTGGAATTGGCCAAATATAATTACCATCTGTTGTATTGGTTTGTGGTACAGGCGTCGATCCAGTTGGTGTTTTTGCAGGAACAGGTAATCCTAAACGCATTAAATCTGCATTTCGAATGCCTTCACCAAAGAATTCAATTCGCCTTTCATTAATAATTTTATTTAATAAATCTACATTATCTGTAGGGGCGAATATTGTTGTAGCATCTGACCTTCCTCTAACTGCATTTAATAGTGCTTTTGCTCTAGCATCAAGTCCATTAACCATTGTTAAAGCTTCTGCTAAATTGAGCATTACCTCAGCATATCTTATTACTGGTATATAATCTGTGTATGGTGTACCCACTGCAAATTTTGAACACCATAGTCTACCCTTATTGGTGCCTGAAGCAGTTGTAAAGATGAAACTTCTTCTTTTATCGGTTGTCTTCCAGTTTACATCACTCGCAATACCTTTATCAAAAACATAAAATTGTCCGGTTCCAGCAGATCCAAGTCCTACACCATCTGTAGAATTAGGCAATAAATTTGTGGCCATAGAATTGCCGGGTGCATCACCTGAAGCAAAAGGCATTGAAAAAATTGATTCTGTTGAAGTATATGGTGTTTTAAAAACAGTTGTAATATCTGCGGGTAAAGAATGTGAAGTATTTGCTGTATTAGTAGTTACAAATGGGCTAGCAGTAGAAACAATTTTGTTACCCTCTAGTATGACATTGTTATAGTCTCCCATGCTTAAGTAAACACGTGTTTTAAATGCAATGGCAGAATTTTTATGTGCCCTAGTTGTATTTAGTACCGCCGTTGAATATTTAGCTGGCAAATTATTTTCTGCATAATTTAAATCGGCTAGTACTTGTTTATAAACTGAGTCTACAGAACTTCTAGCCAAATTATAATTTGCTAAACCTGTATTCCCTTTTAAACGCAATGGGAGCCCAGGACTTTTTCCTGCATTTTCTTTATAAGGCCTTGCATACAATTGTAAAAGCGAATAATAGGTTACAGCTCTTAAAACTTTTGCTTCTGCTGTGTAATTTTTATATAAACTATCTCCTACAACTGCTTTACCTGAAGCATCCATCCCGTCTAAGAAAACATTACATGCGTTAATCGTTTGATATGCCTGTTGCCAAACTATGTTCACATCAGTTGTGCCAGGATCAGTTAGCATCATATAAGTTAATCCACCCTGAAGTGGATTTTGGTTGGTGCTAATAAACTCACCTGCCCTAGCTTCGCTATACAACACATAAGCACTACCCCAAAGACCTGTTCCTTTGAAAGTAGCGTACAAGCCATTTATTTGATTAGCAACCCTTGCAGGTGTGGCAAATGCCGATTCGTCTGCAATTAGTGTTGTTGGTATTGGATTGATGGTGTCGGATTTTTTGCATGAAAAAATCACAGTTAACAACAATATGATTGTAGCAATATATTGTATCTTTTTCATTTCTAATATTTTAAAGTTTGGTTGATTGAAAGTTGTTTTCATAGATTAAAAATTAACTTTTAAACCAACGGTATAAATTTTTGCATTAGGCATCATATTTCTATCAAAGCCTTGTGTAGCAGAAGAATTATCGGTTGATGTTACTTCAGGATCTGCACCAGGATAAGGAGTAAATAGTAATAAATTTTGTCCGCTTACAAATATTTTGATATCTGATATTTGTGCTTTTTTAATCAACTTTTCAGGTAAAGAATAAGAAAGCGTTAATGATTTCAACCTAACATAATCGCTAGAATAAACGTTAGCAGTTAATGGCAATGAATAACCCCAAGAAGTAAAATCACCATCTTCTACTTTAGGCACATCTGTAATATCGCCAGGCTTTTTCCAACGGTCTAAAATTTTTGTTGAGTTATTGGCAAACCTGCAATCCATTAAAGTGCCTTGCGTTCCATAATACATATATCCACCAAATTGATACGTGATTAATGCATCTAATGAAAGATTTTTGTATTTAAACGTATTTGTAAATCCTCCATAAATAGTAGGCGTTGTGTTTTTATAAATCACAGCATCAGAAGCGGTTGCAATTGCTGGGGCTTTTGTACCATCTTCATATTCCCATTGATTTCTTCCTACAGGCGGAACTTGTTCGTATAAAACTTTCTTGCCGCTTTTGTCTAAGAAAACCCTTCTTCCTGTAGCTGCATCTGCACCTGCTGTGCGGATTGCATAGATCATGCCAACTGAGTATCCAGGTAGCGTGATTGAAACCAAATCAGTTGAGCTACCAATATTTCCATAAAGAATATTTGGAACATCAGGAGATAAGGAAGTCACCATATTTTTATTTAAAGAGAAATTAAAATTAGTAGACCATGTAAAGTTCTTTTTCTGAATTGGAATAGCATTGATTCCAACTTCTAACCCTTTATTATACATTGATCCAACATTTGATAAAACTGAATTTTGAGTTGTTCCAGGTAAGCCTACAGAAGCAGGCGTTGGAACGCCAAAAATCAATCCATCAATATTATTATTATAGTAAGATATATCTGTTGATAACCTTCCTTTTAACATAGAAATACTTAAGCCGATATCTGTTTTTTTACTAGTTTCCCATTGTAGTTCTTGGTTACCTGCTGTTGAAAAATACAAACCTGGTAATCCACCATATAAATTGGCAGAGTAATTAGTAAGAGATGCAAAATCTCCTATGCCTGTTAAGTTTCCTACTTTACCAAAACTTGCTCTAAGTCTTACAGATTCAAATAGATCTTTAAGTTTAGAATTTTTAAAGAAGTCTTCATTACTTACATCCCAAGCACCTGAATAAGAGTAAAACAAACCAGATTTATTATTCTTTCCTAATAAAGATGATTGATCATTTCTTACACTAGCAGTTAAGAAATATTTCTTTTGATAATTGTACTGAAGTCTGCTAAATAAAGAAGTAAAGTATTTATAATAAACTTGGTTAGAAGTATTTGAAATACCAACGGTTGAAAAACCACCCTGTAAATTTGAATAAAAAGGATCCGATTGATTTGATCTTAATAAACCAAATTGATCACCGGTTTTACTCTGTGCTTCTTGACCTAATAATAAGTTTAAGGAATGGTCTTTGAAACTTTTTTCTGCTGTTAAGGTATTGGTCCATGTAAAACTTTCCCTCTTAGATGAAATACCAGTAGCACTACCTAATGCAGTATTTCCTTCATTGGTTCTTGGGTCAAAATACCTTACCGTTCTACTAGCAATATTATCAACACCATATAAGGTTTTAAAACTTAGCCATTTTGCTAATTTTACTTGACCATAAATATTAGACTGAATAAAATTATTGCTTGTATTATCGTCATTATAGGCTAGTGATATAACAGGATTGGTATAACCCAATCTAGTAGAAGAAGTTAAATGTCCTTGGTTGTCCATTAATGCAATATTTAATCCACTCACATTAAAAGATCCGTCTTTATTATAAGGCCCAACAATAGGCGCAGCAACCAAGGCTAAACGATAGGCTACTGAATTACTACTTGTATTACTCACGCCATTTCCGGTAGATAAAACAGCAGATGTAACGTTGTCGGTATAATTTGTTTTTGATCCAATGGTTAACCAGGTATTTACTTTATGATCAATATTATAAGTAACTGATTTTCTTCCGTAATCATTCCCCCTAAGAATTCCCTCTTGCCTAGAATATGAAACAGACAAGAAATATTTAGTAGTAGCATTGGCTCCAGATAAGCTTACAGAATGAGACTGGCCATTTGCGGTTCTGAATAAGTAATCATACCAATTGGTACGTACAATATTTCCATCAGGTCCTATAGAATTTCCATAATAATTATTTGTGGCATCATAGGTTTTAGCATTCACCAACGCTTCGTTTTTAATTTCTAAGTATTGGTCGCCATTTAATACTTCAGCTAAACGCGTTGGTTTACTAGAAGAAAAAACCGCATCTAATGTTACTCTGGTTTTACCCACTTTACCACTTTTTGTGGTAATAAAAACAACACCATTCGCTGCCCTGCTTCCATAAATACTAGTAGCAGCAGCATCTTTAGCAATATCTATTGTTTCTATATCATTTGGATTAATAAAAGCCAAAGGATTGTTTGATGCGTTTCCACCTACGTTAATATCTTCTACATAAACAGGAACTCCATCAACTACTATTAAAGGATAAGAACTTAATGATAATGAATTAATTCCTCTAATTCTAAATACAGGTGCTTGGTTCACTACGCCTGCATTTGCAATCATATTTACACCAGTTGCTTTACCATTTAATGCAGCTTCAAAACTTTGAATAGGTTGGTTGGCAACAGCATCACCTTTTACAGTGCTGTATGTGCCTGAATTTAACCTTCTTGTAGAAGTACCATAACCAACAACCACTACTTCGTCTAAATTACTATTAGAAGGTTTTAATACAATAGAAATAGGTTTACTGTTAACAGCATTAATTTTTAATTCTGTTGAAATATACCCGATATAACTAATGTCAAGTGTTACTTGATCAGGAACATTTTTTAAAACAAATGAACCATCTATTAGAGATTGAGTAGTAATATTTTTACCTTTTAAACGAATAGTTACTCCTTCTAATGGCTCACCTTTTTCATTCAATACTTTACCGGTGATTGATTTGTCTACATTAAGTGTTAAAGATTTTTGAAGAACCGTTTGGCTTCTAAGATCCTTTGCATAAATCGTTCCAACAAAAATAACTAAAATGGTTATTTGTAAAATAGTAACCTTAATAATAGTCATAGTTGAAGCAACTAGCTGTTGCCATTTTTTCATACGTAAATTGTTTGGTTTAAAAATAAATATTGAATTTGAATTTTATTAATCTCTATAATTTAAAGCTGGTTTTCTGTCGCCCAATAAAGGAGCGTATTTGTAATCGCCTTTAGCTTTTTTAAATTCTTCTTTCGCAATATCAATATATTTTGAATTGGTAAATAAGTCAATAGCAGACATAGAAAGAGTTTTAGCCGCAATCATCATACCCTTGATTCCAATATCCGTTCCACCACTAGCAACGGCTTGCCAACTATGTGCTGGAGTACCTGGAACCCAAGTAGCAGTGCGAAATCCTACAGTTGGAACAGTATAACTAACATCTCCAACATCTGTACTTCCTCCACCGGCATCCATACTAATTGTAAGTGGTTTTATTTTTTCGGCTTCAGTATAATTCGGATATTTAAAAGTAAAACTAGAGGCTATTTTTTTTGCAAACTCAATCTCTTCTTTTGTATAAGTTACTCCACCAACCTGTTCTAGATTTTTTTGCACCATTTCAGATAATGATTTATTTAATAATAAATCGTGAACGCCACCTATAATTTCGTATTCCATTTTTGTTTCTGTACCCAATGCTGCGCCTTGTGCCGCTTTTACAACTCTATCAAAAATAGATTTTACATCATCTTTTTTAGGATGACGAACATAATAATATACTTCGGCAAAATCAGGAACAACATTAGGGGCTTTACCTCCATTTGTAATAACATAATGAATTCTTGTTTCCTGAGGAACATGTTCACGCATCATATTAACCATATTATCCATTGCTTCTACTGCATCTAATGCACTTCTGCCTCTTTCGGGCGATGATGCAGCATGAGCAGATATGCCAAAAAATCTAAACTTTGCAGATTTGTTGGCTAGAGAACTTGTCATAGTAACACCATTGTTATCGGCGGGATGCCAATGTAATACAATGTCTACTTTATTGAAAACTCCTGCACCAGTTAAATAAACTTTACCACTTCCGCCTTCCTCTGCAGGGCAACCAAAAATTTTAATGGTGCCATTTATTTTATGTTGTGCAATTAGGTTTTTTATTTCTATTCCAGCAGCAACACTTGCTGTGCCAAATAAGTGATGTCCACATGCTTGACCAGCAATTTTTCCTGCAGACTCTTTTTCTGGCGAATTAGTTTGTGAGAATCCAGGTAAAGCATCGTATTCAGCTAAAATGGCAATTACTGGTTGACCACTACCATATGTAGCTTCAAATGCTGTGGGCATTCCCGCTATTCCAGCTTTTACCTCAAAACCGGCTGCTTGTAATGTTTGCTGTAATAAGGCGCTACTTTTTATTTCTTTAAAGCCAACTTCTGCGTTGTCCCAAATTTGCAAAGCAATTTTTTTGTACTCCGCTTGTTTTGTATCTAATGTTTTATTTATAGCTTGTTTTAAGGTGTTGGTATTATCAACTTGAATAACAGCTTTTTGTGCGTACGATAGACAAGTAGTTATAAAAAGTACGATAAATAATATTGATCTTCTCATGATTATGTATAAGTAATTTTTTTAATAATAATGGCTCACTCAATTTCTATTGAGGAGTTTCAAGCCTGTTAGTTTTTTCAAATATATTCTTTTAAAGTTTTTTATAAAAGAAAAAGTTGCTCTTTTAAGTACCAAACAAAGTCCATTAAAGCTTAACAGATTTTGGATTGACTTTTTTACAGTATAAAAAACTGTAGAATTAGAAACAATGGCTAGTTCTAAAAAAAGGTAAATCAATGTTGGTATAAGTCCTTATTTAATGGATTACTTTATCTGCACAACAACTACTAGCAAATGCATCTGGCTTTGCTTTGAATGCAAATCCCATACCCATTATATATCCCATTGCATCCTTTAGTGCATCATTGCTTTTAAATTGGGCATTTGTATTTATGTCAGCATGCACTTCCATTTCAATGTCAAATTCAATAAATAGGTCACAAAGTTCATATGCAATTTCAATACTTTTTGAAACTTCTAATAACAGTCTCTCCTTAATATGTAATTGTTGAGTAGATCTTTCGTTATGAATAAACATGAATCCTCCATTATTTCGTCTTAAAAAAACAATCACAGTTGCAAATTCAGTGAAGTTTTGTTTTACTTGACTATCGGTTCCAATATAAACGGATAGCTTATTTTTATTAGCTATTTCAGCTTCAATGGTTGCACGAACCTGATCTTTAATGGGCAAATGAATAGGCTCTCCGTTAAACTTTCTCCAATTCATTCTATAATTTTTAAAAAAATTAATCAAATTTTTCTATTCATTTTAAAATTTTATATTAAGTAATTCATAACAAATTGAAATTCTCTACTTTTTGTGAAGCCCCTAGTAGGCATTAAAATATTTTATTAAAACATTCTGAAGCAGATATTGTTATGTAGTAATACTAAAAAGTAATAAATGTCAGCTGAAGTTTCAATAATATTTCCCAATCAATTATTTAAGGAACATCCTGCTATTAAATCCAATAGACCTGTCTATCTATTAGAAGAGTGGCATTTTTTTAATCAATACAATTTTCACAAAGAAAAACTTGTATTGCATAGGGCTAGTATGAAATTTTTTGAAGCGTTTTTAAAAGAGCAAGGGCATATTGTTTATTATATTGAATCAATTGAAATACAAAATAGGTGCGAGTTACTTATTAAACAGCTGCATACTAATAATGTTACACATATTCATATTGTTGATACAGTTGATAATTGGTTATTACGGAAAATAAAATCTATCTGTGATTTAATGGGGGTTGAAATAACCATTTATGATAGCCCTAATTTTTTAAATGATTTACAACAGGTGGATACTTTTTTTTCAAAAAAGAAAACCTATTATCAAACAGATTTTTACATCTGGCAAAGAAAATTAAGAAATCTTTTACTTGAAAAAGACGCAAAGCCATTGGGTGGCAAATGGACCTACGATGCCGAGAATAGAGCCAAATTTCCTAAAAAAGAAGCTGCGCCTAAAATACCATCAGCTCCTGTAAACGAATATATTACCGAAGCGGAAATTTATATACAGAATAATTATCCTAATAATTATGGAACAGTAAATAAGCATCATTTATTTGCCATCAATTTTGTTGATTCCGAAAACTGGCTAGAAGATTTTTTACAAACCCGGTTTGAAAATTTTGGGATATATGAAGATGCCATTGTAGCAAAAGAATCAGTTTTACATCATTCACTTCTTTCTCCAATGCTTAATATTGGTTTAGTTAGTCCCCAACAAATTATAGCATCTACAATAGCCTTTTCAAATAAAAACAATATCCCCTTAAATTCTTTAGAAGGCTTTATTAGACAAATAGTGGGGTGGAGAGAATTTATAAGAATTGTATATGAGCGTGAGGGTTCAAAACAAAGAACCACAAATTACTGGAAGTTTACAAGAAAAATCCCCGCAAGTTTTTGGAATGGTACCACAGGTATTGTACCTATTGATATCACCATCAAAAAGGTATTAGCCACTGGATATTGTCATCATATTGAAAGGCTGATGGTGCTTGGTAATTTTATGCTTTTATGCGAGTTTGATCCTAATGAAGTTTATAAATGGTTTATGGAAATGTTTATTGATGCTTACGACTGGGTAATGGTACCAAATGTTTACGGCATGACACAGTTTGCCGATGGGGGACTAATGACTACTAAGCCATATATCAGTGGCAGTAATTATTTAATGAAAATGAGTGATTACGAAAAAGGAGAATGGCAACAAATTTGGGATGGTTTGTTTTGGCGATTTATGCATGAGCATAGAACATTTTTTTTAAGTAATCCAAGGCTTGGAATGCTTGTACATACTTTTGATAAAATGAATTTCGATAAACAAGAATTTCATTTATCTAATGCAAATAATTTTTTAAAAGAATTAGACAATCAAAATGAAATATGAAAATACTAATAACAGGAACTGATTTAATTCAAATGGAACAACGCAAAAGAGCGCACTTAATTAATAGTGTTGGAGGCTTTAAAAGTGTTAGTCTTGTAGGAACTACTGATTTAACAGCACAAACTAATTTGGCCATTTTTAGTTCAATTGTGCATCTTGGTGCCAATCCTCCATTAATTAGTTTCATCCTACGACCAGATTCTGTAGAACGCCATACGCTAGCCAATATTTTGGAGACAGGTTCTTATACCATAAACCATTTGAATGAAGATATTTATAAACAAGCGCATCAAACCTCAGCAAGGTATCCAAAGGAAGTATCAGAATTTGAAGCTACAGGTTTAAGTATTGAATATAAATCTAATTGTAAGGCGCCATTTGTAAAAGAAAGCAATATTCAACTTGAGCTTGATTTTAAACAACGAATTGATTTAACTATCAACAATACAATTATGATTATCGGTGAAATTAAAAATATCTATTTTCCAGAAGGTTGCATGCAAGAAGATGGATTTTTAGATATTGAGAAAGCAGGAACAATAACTTGTTCGGGGCTTGATAGCTATCATTTATGTAAAAGTTTAGAACGACTCCCATATGCAAAAGTATAACAATTTTTTTCCTACCAATTACGAATCAATTATTGATAAAATAAATAGAATTAATCCTGAGAAATATTCAAAAACAAGAAATTTCTTGAACGGAGATATCACTTATTTATCTCCTTATATTTCGAGAGGGGTAATATCAACAAAGCAAGTGATGAGCATAGTTTTAAAAAATGGATTTACTTTTTTACAATGTGAAAAATTAATTCAAGAACTTGCTTGGCGTGAATATTATCAAAGGATCTGGCAGGTTAAAAAAGAACAAATTTGGCATGATTTAAAACAGGCACAACCAGCAGTTTCTCATTACGAAATGTTAACTGCTCTATTAAACTGTAATACGGAAATTCAAGTAATAGATGAACAAATAAATGAATTTTTTGAATCGGGATATGTACACAACCATATTAGAATGTATATAGCATCAATTACTTGTAATATTGGCAAAGCACACTGGAAAATACCTGCCAAATGGTTCTACTATCATTTGTTGGATGGCGATATAGCAAGTAATAATTGCAGTTGGCAATGGGTGGCTGGATCATTTTCTTCCAAAAAATATTATTGTAATCAAGAAAATATTAATAAGTACACACACACAAATCAAACTGATACTTTTTTAGATAATTCATATGAACAAATCACTAGCATGCAAGTGCCTGATAGTTTAACAAAAACAACTTCATTAAAACTTCACACTGTATTACCAGATACAAAAATCCCTTCCCTAGATTTATCTAAGCCTACACTCATTTATAATTCCTACAATTTAGATCCTACCTGGCGCGCAAATGAAAATGTTAACCGAATATTACTTTTAGAACCATCTCATTTTAATGAAAATCCTGTAAGCGAAAAGGTGTTAGATTTCGTACTTGCACTATCAAAAAACATACCTGGTATACAAGTTTTTGTTGGAGAAATAACAGAAATTTTAGTACTTTATAATGAAAGTAATATTAATATAATGGAAGTTATTATTTCAAAAGAACATCCAGCATTTGAATATTATCCAGGCATTAAAGATCAGCGTGATTGGATGTTCCCATCTGTAAATGGTTATTATTCCTCATTTTTTAGTTTTTGGAAAAAATGTTTTCAATCAATTTAATATCATTAATTCTAAAAGCATGGTAAGCAATTTCTTAAAAGCGAACTGGGAAAATCTAATTATGGCAAACTATGAGGTATCGCCTTCCATTTTAAAGCCCTATTTACCCAAGGGTGTTGAGCTGGATTTTTTTAAAAATAAAACGTATGTGAGCCTTGTTGGTTTTATGTTTAAGAAAACAAGTTTATTTAATATACCTATCCCTTTTTTCGGTTCATTTGAAGAGATTAATCTTCGGTTTTATGTGCGAAAGATAGAGGGAAAGAAAATAAAAAAAGGAGTAGTGTTTATTAATGAAACCGTTCCATTTAAAATTGTAGCCCTCTTGGCAAATAAATTATATAAAGAACATTATATATCTATCCCAACTAAAAACACCATTGATATTGCAGAAAATAAGCATGTCCATTATGAATGGAAGATGAAAAATAAATGGAACTCAATTAAAGTTCAATCAGATACCAACAAATATGAAATAGAGCCATCAAGTGTTGAGGAATTTATTTTTGAACGTTATTTTGGTTTTACTAAGTTATCAAGTTTAAGTTCGCAGGAGTATAGAATTCAACACCCCAAATGGAACACGCATAAAATTTTGAATTATACCATTGATTGTGATTTTGGGGCGATGTATGGAAATGCTTTTTCTCACTTAAATAATCAAGTGCCTAGTTCTATTATTATGGCAGAAGGCTCTAAGGTTAGCGTGAATTGGAAAAGGGATAGATTTTAAAAGTATTTTTAATGACGGTAGCCTTTCCAGGTTCCGCCGTATTTGTAATTTGGTTCTATTTTAACTTTGTTGCAACAGTTGGTACAAACAAAAATCCAACCCATGCCTTTGGTCACCTGGACCCTATAAAGTGTGGTTGCTTCCAACTTACATAAAGCGCATATTTTGGTTTTCATTGAAACAAAGTTATTGTGTTGTTTGATATCTTTTTTAAAAAGTGGCGTTCAATATATCATAAGAAGTTTAATTTTAATCTTACCATGGATAAAGAAAATAATAGGCATCAAACCAAGAACGAAGTAACTATTAATAGTATAAGTTATAGTATAGATGAACTAGAAAAAGATTGTTGGATTCAATTGGTTAATGGTGCAATAAAAAGTAGAAGTCCTTTTCATACTCCATGCGTGGCTACTATCAGCAATGGAACACTAAGCATGCGAACCGTTGTGCTTAGGAAGGCTTTCCCTTTGTTAAAGGAACTTAGTTTTCATACAGATATAAGAAGCAATAAATGGAAAGAATTACAAAATAATCATTCAATTAGTGCTTTGTTTTACGATGCATCAACTCGGGTTCAGATTAGGGTAAAGGGTAAAGCAATCTTGCATTTTAATAATGCAATAACTTCTGAAGCCTGGCAAAAAACAACTTTGTCTAGTAGGCGTTGTTATTTAACACAAGCTAGTCCCTCGAGTTTTTCAGAAGTACCCACTAGTGGATTATCGGAGGAAATTGAGCAGGAAGATTTTACTTTAGAAGAAAGTGAAGTAGGAGCAGAATTTTTTGGTATTGTTTCTATACAAGTAGCATCTATGGAATGGTTATGGTTGAATCACGCAGGTCATCGAAGGGCTTTTTTCGATTATGTACTTGATAAAAAAAGATGGATGATACCTTAAATTATGGTATCAAAATATTGCATGCATTTTTGTAAAAAACTGGTAAGTTGTATCTTGTTGAAATTTAGCTCATAACCTATGATTTTCTATTCTTAAAAAAAATAGAATGTTCCTTTTATCCATTTTGGAACAAATTCCGAAGAATTAAATGAATATTCAACCCCTTCACATCTATGCTCCCCCGTTTTCCTTCTAAAAATACAAAACCTAGCAGAGAACTTGGCAGAGATTTAGAAACTGAATAAAGGCTAATATTAAAATTATTATTGATTTTCAAATTCATCATTAAAACAATCAACACCCTTAGTAGGAATTTCAATAAATGAATTTGTGTTCTGATCAACTCTCCATGCCCTTGTAATATTTGTAAAATAGGCTTTGTTTTGTTCTTTCACCAATGCAACAATAAATCCGTCTGTTTTTGAATTTACCCTACAATCCCTCAAAATTATACGGATATTTTTTTCAATTTTTCCTAGATCTAGTATAGCTAAGATTTTATACCCTTTTGTATAATATTCACTCAAAAGAACCACTGTATTCTTACCGTCAGAAATTTTTGAAAAGATTTTATTTTTTTCTTTTAAATCCGAGATAACTACACCCTCCCATTCTCTAAAATTTTTGAATTCAATTATTTCGTCTATCCTTTTGTAAGTTTTTCCAATAGCCGTTTTAGCATTTGGCGTATTTGATTGTGCGAATAAGATTGCGAAATATCCAAAACAAAATATCAAACAAAATAGCTTTTTCATTGATGATAGTTAATCTTTTTAGGATAAAACATTAAGTAACAGTTGCAATTCTTCAACAAAATCTCCTCTAGTCAATCCTGATTGAATGCTGAATTTTCACTTTAGGATTCCTTCATATTTGCTACAAAATTGCTGCACAATTTAGCGAACTAAATTGCCAGTATGAAAATAATTAAAACAATATGTTTTGTTGTTGTATTGTTGAAAAATCCGCGGACTTAGTACTCCCTATTGCATTAATGCTTAATCCCTCATTTAAAAATTACAGTTTAGTAACTGTAAGATTGCGCAACTATTTGAATTTGAATACTTCTTGGGGATCATTTGGACATGCCGAAAATGGGTCTTTGAAATTTGGTGATACTAGGTCATGGTATACTGGAGAGAGGGGATTAATGTGCATGGATTTTCCAGATACACCTCAATTAAACTATTTTGATGAAAATCTGGACCGGAAACTACCCTAAAGAAAAAGGGCCTATGCTTTTAACAGCATAAACCCAAAGCCGATAAGGCTCTTTCTTAAAATCAGTCAATGATATTGCAAAATGTTGGAGTATGTTATAAAGGTCCGAGCCCTAAACAAATCACAACAGAGATACATTAAGGTTGATTGATACACACGTAAACAGAAATTCACCCACAATTAAATTTCTGGCAATAGTTTTTTTGATTAAAAATTTAGAATACCCATTGCATCCCTAGAAAATAATTTCTACCACTTTGTTGACGCATAATAGTTATTTGGCTGCCACTTTCTTGTGAAGGAATAAAGGAAGATGCAAAAGCAGGATTCATTTTTAAAAGATCTACTACTGTTGCAGCATTTAATACGTTACTGGCTTTTATGAAAATTTTAAATTGCTTTCCAAAATTTTTATCCAAATAAGCATCCATCAACCAATACCCTCTTTGCCAATAATCCAACCCATACCAGCCCGATGAAGAGTAAATTCGCCTTCCCGTATAAATAGTGGAAACCCTAGCAGTAACCCCCAAACGAGGGTCTTTATAGATCATACCGAGGTTGGCTAGATGGGGCGACTGACCCTGTAACGGCCTTATTTCATTCCTTGTTATCGTAATAATATTACTGGTGATATTGTCAGGATTTTCACGTGTTTTAAATTTGGCTACCTGTTCAATACTGGAATAAGTATAAGTATAACTCCCCTGCAAACCAATTTTACCAAAATATTTGGTCCAAGAAAATTCAAAACCATACATGTTGGCTGTTCCGGCATTACGTACCTGAGAGGTTAACACATTGGCAGGCGTATAATTAAGCCCTTGTTGTGGTAATGGATATAGTTGATCACCTGTATTTAATAGCGCCTTTTCATAGGGATTTTGTATCTGCTTATAAAAAGCGCCTATAAGAAACTGATCCATTCCATGGGAATATAACTCATATCGTAAATCTAAATTTTGGGACATGGCTCTTTTTAAAAAAGGATTACCGGCCTCTGTATAATCTTCATACGCGATGGAATAGAATGTTACGTCATACAAGGCAGGCCTGGAAATACTTTTATACCAGGAAGCCTTCACAGAACTGTTTGTAGATAGCTGATGCTTCAATTGGATAGAGGGAAGAAAATCATGGTAGCTGATGGATCCTTCTTTTCCATAAGTAATGCTTGAGTTCACAGAGGATTCAAATCTTTGACTGGTTTGCTCATAACGAAGGCCCCCAACTATCTCTGTTTTTTTGGTTTTCATTGTAATGGAAATATAAGCTGCTGCTATATTTTCATGAGCTGTATAACTGTTGGGATTTGCTACATCACCCAAGGGATTCTGGGCTGAATTATTATTAGTCCAAACGGCAGAATAGATATCCGAAAATGGCTGCCCCTGATTAGTGATAATAGCTGGCTGAAATAAGTAAGCATTATAAAAATTATTGCGAAGCTTATTGCGAAATAACCCACCCAAAGAAATACCTAATTCCTTCTTTTCAAACTTGGTTGTATAATCTATATGCGGACTTACACTAAAATCCCGCTCCCTGTTTCTCAGCCAAATACGAGTTAAGGGTTCTAGTAATAATGGTGCCTGTATTATTTGCCCATTGGGATTTTCTATGCGGCTTGTTCTGGCAGACAAATCTGCCCAGTCCGGATATAATCCAGTTGCTATGGAATAAACGGCCGGCAGATTGATAGTTAATTTTGAAGATAAGGTTGCATGCCAATTTAAACCAGCACTATATAAGGTTTGCAGGTGTAGCCTAGACCGGTTAGATATTTTAATAACGCCAGTACCTGGTATACTTCGCCCCTGGGTTAGGCTGCTATCGGTTCTGTTTCTGGTATCTATATCCCTTTCGTAGGTATAAAATTGGTAAATAGACAAGGTATTATAGGGCGAAATGGTATAATCCAACATTGCATGAATGCTCTGTCTGATGGTAGTGGAAGAAAAACGGTTCAGATAAAAATTGGTCAACCCAGGTGCGTTATTTATTTGTGGTTCGTTATTTTGTGCAATAAAAAAATTACTGCTACCTGTTGTCAGTCTCTGATAATCAGTTGCCATTAATATTCCCAATTTTTTCTTTAAAAACCTTTTACCCCATATCAGATTGCCTGTAACATCCACACCAGGTGATTTCTCCATAAATGATAGATTGCTTTTGGTAAAATCACTCCCCTTTGCGGCGTAATTTGGACCATAGGTTTCGTAGGGTGATGCTTTTTGTACCGCCCGCCAATCGAAAGTTTGGAATAAATGATCAAAGTAATAATCATTCCCGCCAGTTTGAAGATTTGCTTTCAAAATGGGTTTTTCCGGCGCATTGCGCAATACCAAATTTACGACACCTCCAATAGCATCACCTTCCATATCTGGAGTTAGATTTTTATACACTTCTACCCTTTGTACCATGTCTGCGGGGAAAAATGAAAGCGGTATATAACGCAGTTTATCAGCAGGACTGGGAATTTTAAAACCATTGACAAGGGTATAATTATATTTGGGATCAATCCCCCTGATGATCGTTCGCACAGGTTCTCCAGCATGTTCTGCAGTAGTAGACAGCCCATTTACGCGGCGAGTAACATCCGCAATTGTTAAGTCGCTCGAACGTTCAATCGCTTCCTCAGATACCAGATCTACAATAGAAAGGGAAGCTTTTTGCAATTGCAATACTTTCTTTTCAGATCCATCTGTTAAATAATTACTGTAGATGGTTACACTGTGCAAACTATCTGCCAATGCTACCAATGCAATGGTTATCGTAATAGGCTCATCATTCGTTACCACTAAATTCAAGGTATCCGGTTTATAACCAATGCTGCTAATCACCAATCTGGTACTGCCCGGCAAAAGCTGCTGCAGCATAAAATTTCCATTAAAATCACTGATGGCAGACCTGTTTTGCCCCGGTACCATCACTGCAGCTCCTGCAATGCCTTGTTTGGTTTGTTGATCAATAATACGCCCCCTGATAGACCCGCTTGCGTATACCTCGCCCTGAACAAGAGCGATATTGAAAATGATGACCAAAAAAAACAACCGAAAAAATTTACGATATACCATCATCAAATACCCCATTGTATTGCCATGGTTAATTAATCCATTAGTGTTGATTGCCCGTTCCATCTAATTGAAATGCCCCAAAATCCTTACCAGGTGGGGTTATTTCGGTTACACCAAATACCGGATCTATTTTTACTACGCCATAGGCAGAAAAGCCGGTAAAAGCCTTACCGATCGCTGGCGAATTAGATTGCAATCGAAAATTATAATTCCCTGCAAAGTTGAGGTTGCTAAAATTTGTATTACTCGCTAATGGCAGAGGGTATTTTACAAATAAGGGATTATTGGCACCCGGTATAGTAGCATTACCGGCATTGGTATCTCCTGTTTTAATAGCTGTAATAAAACCAGCAGGCAAGAATTGTTGTGTGATGGTTACATTATCTCCATAATTATAAGTATAGCCATATTTAATATTAGCTGTATCAGCCAAAGGAGTGGCACCACCACCACCCAGCACACTTAATCCAAAGGCACAATTAACCAATAAATTATTGTAGGCTAAACCTCTTCCGGCATTCTCAAAATGAATTGATCCACCCTCACCGGCTTTTGCCTGTCTAAAACCACCACTTACAACAGTATTATTATAGGTATTCATATTGCTTTGAGGCGATAGTCCGCCAGCATTAGCAGTTTTAAATGCATTACCTGTTCCTCCTATGGCAAGATTATACGCTATATCTCCCACACTACCGCTTTTCACATTGATACATTCACCAGCTGTAAGACCTACTTTTTCAAAAGTATTGCGTAATATTTCAAACTTACAACCAGCTGGTCTTACCATATCATTATTGGAGCCATAAAACCAATTATCCTCTAACACCAAGTTGGCAGCTGGATTTCTCATAAATACGCCGTAAAGTGGCTTGCCCGCACGTAATGGATCATTCGTTGCCCCAAGCCCTCCTAAGTATTCTAATCGAGTCCATTTTATGATGACATCTCCTGATCCTGCACCTCCTTGAATGCCACCCCAATAACCTGCAAATGCAGGATCGGTATTGGGATCTTGTGGATCTAAAGATTGATTGGATTTAAGTGAGGGATAAGCAATCGTAAATAAATTAGGATTTGTCTTCGTTCCTAAACAAAGAAAAGTACCATTCACCACCAGTGCAGGTGCATGATTTTGAGTACCCATTTTGGCGGTACCCGATGTTTGTCCTATAATTAATACTTGAACACCACTTTGAATAACCAATGTATCCCCGCTATTAATGGTTGCATCAGCAAAATCAGTTGATATAAAATAGGTCTGTCCCGCCTTGAGTGTGCCCTTAATGGAGCGGCCATTTGAACCATTTTTAGTGTTCAAGGTATCTCCATTTTGTATGAACACACCCGCACTATATTCTTTGCTTGAAATAGTGATATTTTGGTCAGACGATTTTGAACAGGCAGTAAATAAAACTACCATCAATAAAAAAATACTACGGTAAATAATTCTTGACATACATTGTTTTTTTGTACACATAAATAGCAAAACTATTAGGCACTATACTGTTGTTTTTGTATTGGGAGGCACTGAAGTATAAATTTTTATTACGAGGGTCCAATGCAAAAGTTTTGGCTTTTTCAGAAGTTGGTAAGGTTTGAACCAGTTTAAACTGATCGGCAGCAAATTGTTGAAATATTTGTGAGTTACCTTCTGCATTAGCTGCAATTAATATCTTCTGAGCCGAATCATATAGCACGGTACCTACACTTTTGCCAATGGGCAATGTTGTAATTACCTGTTTGTTTTCTGTGTTGATGATGCTTAACCCCTTGTTTTCCCTGCACCCGCAGAATAGTCTATTATTTGCGATATCCATAGAAAGAGCAAATGGTCCTTTACATGGCGGTATTGGAAAGGTATTTGCGACTTCTAAATTGGTGGTATTTAAAACTGCTATACTATTTTTATCTTCAAGATTAATAAATAATAAGCCTTTACCATCAGCCACTACAAATTCAGGTTCGCCAGGTAAATGGATGCTGGTTATTTCTTGCAATAAATCAACATCTATCACACTAACCGAATGGCTATCTGTACAAAATGCAAAAACCTTTTTGGAAAACCCATCAAAAATAATGGCACTTGGTTTTTTTCCCTGTAACGGGATGGTAGCTAATTTTTCAAAATTCAAAAGATCAATGACTACCACAGCATTTTCTTTACCATCAGTTATGAAACCCTTATTTACTCCGTTCACCACAACAACCCCTCGAACACCCTTCAATTTATTAATGGTATGAATAAGTTTTTTATTGGCTAAGTTAATTACGTGCACAGCATTGGCATGTGTTACATATAAATTTTGGTTAATAGTATCAATCGATAAAAAATCACTTGAACCATCACCCGGCAATGCTAACTGATAGTCAAAAGTATAAAGGTCTTGAGCACAAAGAGTGGCTGGTGAAAATGAAAGTGAGAAAACAATTAGAACCGTTAATATTGATTTTAAATGATGCATGCCCCTAAATAAATTGAATTAAAACTAAGTAAATCTACAGGCTAGTTAAATCTTCAGTTAAAAATTTGTATTATATAATTATTATTAAAGTACTGGGATAAAATAATAAGATCACCCTTAATTCAGAATAAGAATTGTGTTCAATACTGTACCAACCCCCCAATATACTGGAACGGTAATTGTCGTATTTCAATTTGTCTTAATGTAGATAACTATTTAATCAAACCTTTGATAGGGTGGTAAATCCACGGACATATTAAACCTATTCCATTAATGCTTAATCCCTCATTTAAAAATTACAATTTAGTAACTGTAAGATTGCGCAACTATTTGAATTTGAATATTTCTTGGGGATCATTTGGACATGGCGAAAATGGGTCTTTGAAATTTGGAGATACTAGGTTGTATACTGGAGAGAGGGGATTAATGTGCATGGATTTTCCACCCTAGACATGGAAAATCTTCGAAGTGATTTTTCTGAAATTTTAAAGCAAGAACAATAAGTAGTGGAACGGCTGGAAAGCGCAAGGTTTTTTAGAACACTTATTAAGAAGAGTGTTGAATATTATAATTTGATACAACAGTTTTAACTAATAAAAATTTGTTCTAATTGAGACATAGGTAAAAACATCTTACCACTATCTGGTAGTTCAATAAAACCAAAATGTTTGTAAAATGCTATTGCTTCTTTATCAAGTGGGTCAACAATTACTGCCATTGATTCAATTTGTAATGAATTTAGATAACTTCTTTTTAAAGCATCCATTAATAAATTTGTCCCTTCACCTCCATTCACCCCCGTTTTCCCTCTGAAAACACAAAACCTGGCCCAAACTTGGCCGGGAGTTCCCCAAACAAAAAGGGTCTATGCCTTTAATAGCATAAACCCTTGATAATGTTGCCTTTTGGCTGTGGGCCCACCTGGGCATGATCCAGGGACCCCCTGATTATGAGCAATTAAAACCTGT